>Ga0209979_1000290_pt1 | contig 74782 bp, 50 predicted proteins | sample AnhtaG_FD_183114 | JGI IMG/M metagenome (GOLD analysis project Ga0209979, IMG submission 183114) | Deep subsurface microbial communities from Anholt, Denmark to uncover new lineages of life (NeLLi) - Anholt_01485 metaG (SPAdes) (version 2) | ecosystem: Environmental > Aquatic > Marine > Oceanic...
CTTGAATGTGGAGCCGGAGATCGTCCGCTTGGAGGTTCCCCAATGGGTGGCCCGCGATGAGGAGAAGTTGAACCTCCTCCAGGCCTTGGTTTACGACCAATGTCAGCGGGGTCGAGGGTACCCTTCTGCCTTGCAGGAGGCCCATGAGCAGGCGGTCATCACCGGCCCCGAGAGGCGGGTGGTGGAGAGCCTGGTGGAGGAGGCGTTGATGAAGGAGGGGATCACCTTCACGCGCTCCGGCAAGGCCGGAAGCAAGAAGGAGCGAGGGGTATGAGGATCGGGGAGATCATCGAGACAAGGAGCACCGGTTTCGTGGCCGAGAGTTACCAGTTGCATCGGCCTCCCGCCTTGGGTAGCCTGGTCAAGGTTAAGGTGGATGGCCACCGAGAGATTTACGCTGTGGTCTCCTATGGGGAGACGGGGGGCATCGAGCCCGGCCGACGACCGGTGCGCTGGAGCACCGATGAGGTCTTCGATGAGGCGATCTATGAGGAGCACCCAGAACTGAGGCGCACCCTGCGCACCGAGTTCACCGCTCTCTCCGTAGGGAGTGGGGAGGGAGAAGAGGCGAGGCAAGGGTTGCCTTCTGAGCCGCCACCTATGCATTACTCGGTCTACTTGTGCCAGTCGGAGGAGGTGCTTCGCTTCACCGAGGAACTCTACTACCTCCGTCTCCTTCTGACCGGAGAGGGGCCGGTCCCGAAGGAGCAACTGGTGGTAACCCATCTGCGGGAGGTCTATCGGGCTCGGGGCAACGATGAGGAGTGGCTGTCGAGGGCAGCGCGGGAGATAGCCAGACTACTGAAGCGGGACTATGACCGACTGATGACCGTGCTTTTGGGGATAGAGCCACGCGACGGGAATTGAGTTAGTGGCGTCTGTAATGGAAGGCGGTTTTCGCTTTTGTTAGTGCTTTGTCACTGCTGCGAGGTGTGTCAATGAAACGTAAGCGCTTAGGTGTAGTAACCGAGGGGACATTTGAGGCGGGGCTCACTGTGCGGCTGGACCCCGGATGTTCCACGGAGGATTTGCGGATCGGCAGTTTCGTGGTCGTGGAGGGACGTAGCCATAGGTTCTTCTGCACCATCGCCGATATGCGATTGCAAGCCACGGATCCTGGGCTTCTGGCCGACCCCCCTCGCAACGCCTCGCCTTTCGTCACCAGGGCTTTGGCGGGGATAAGTAGTTATGCCACGGTGCAGGTGAAGCCTCATCTCATGCTGGATATATCGAAAGGAGCGGGGGAGGAGACCCCACCGGAGCCGGTGCGCACCATCCCCATGCATTTCGCCCAACTCTACGAGGCCTCCGGACTCGATTTCGCCACCGTCTTCGGCGCGGAGGGAGGGATGAACTTCGCTATGGGGACTCCCCTCACCATGGAACTCCCCATCTGCCTGCGGCTGGACCGGTTCGTGGAGCGTTCCAACGGCGTCTTCGGCCAGACAGGGACGGGGAAGAGTTTCTTGGCTCGGCTTCTCCTGGCGGGGATCATCAAATCTAAGGCGGCGGTGAACCTGGTCTTCGACATGCATAACGAGTACGCTTTCGGAGCCCAAACGGAAGACGGAGGGTGGGTCAAGGGGTTGCGCGACCTCTTCGGCCCCCAGGTGCTCGTCTACTCTCTAGATGAGGAGTGGGGAGCCCGGCGGAACGTGGATGTGACCTTGAAGGTGGGGCTCAACCAGATGGAGTTGGGGGATGTCTTGCTCCTGGCTGAGGAGTTAGAATTGAGCCCTACGGCGGTCACCACCGCCGAGTTGGTCTATGCTCGCTTCGGAAGGGATTGGATGAAGAGGCTGGTGGCGCTCGACAGCGGCGATAGCGAAGCGCTGAAGGATTTTTGTGACCTCACGGGTGCCCAATCGGAGTCCTTGAAAGCCCTTCAGCGCAGGGTGAAACGGGTCGCCGGTCGGGAGTATGTGCGAGACGAGGTGGCCTTTTCCGCCATCGATGAGATGGTGGCCGCCTTGGATAAGGGGCAACATGTCGTCCTGGTTTTTGGCCGCCATGACACACCTCTCGACTATATGTTGGTAGCCAATATCGTGGCTAGAAGGGTGCGCCGGCTATATCAAGAGAAGGTAAACAGGTACGAGAGGACAAGAGACGAGGCGGACAAACCGCAGCCTCTCCTCATCACCTTGGAGGAGGCCCATAAGTTCTTGAGCCCCCAGGTCTCCAGACAGACCATCTTCGGCACCATCGCCCGGGAGTTGCGAAAGTTCTACGTGACCCTCATGGTAATCGACCAGAGGCCCAGTGGGATAGACCCGGAGGTGATAAGCCAGTTAGGGACCCGGGTGACGGGGAAGCTCACCGACCAGCGGGATATCGATAGCGTCTTCACCGGGGTGGGAGGGCGGAGTTTCTTGCGTGGGGCGTTAGAGAGCCTGAACACCCGTCAGGAGATCCTCATTCTGGGCCACGCCGTCCCCATGCCCATCGTGCTCAGGACCCGTCAGTACGACGAGGGGTTCTATAGGGCTATGGGAGCCAGGGAGAGGAGAAGAGACGCCTTAAAAGATATCGCCGACCTGTACGGGGATTAGTGAAGAGGCGGCTGCCATCCTGTGGGGAATCGCCGCAGATGAACTGCGACGCTACAAAAACGTTGTAGACTCACCGCTGCTCGAGAACCTTGTGGATTACCCCCGTATGATCACCCTCCGTATCCAGGATCTCACCGGCCCCTGATACCTCTTGACCATGATCACCGTCTTAGGGCACTCCTCGGCCACCCGGCGGGGGATAGCGCCCAAAGGCAGTTGGTCGAAGAGCCCTTCTCGCGTGGCCCCCAGGATCACCAGGTTGTACCCCTCAGCCTCTTTTAGGATGCCAGTGACCACATCGGGAGCCGTGACCACTTTGGTTTCCAGGGGATAATCATAGGGGGCTATGGCCTGCTCCAACATCTTTCCTGCCCACTTACCCCTCTCTTCATTCCCCTCTCGAACTACATATAGTGCAGTTATAGTGGGCTCGATCCCCTCTTGCTCTTCGTATTGACGGGCTTGGGAGATAGCCAACTCTAGGGCTAGGGAGGCGTTGGGCCCTCCGGCGGTGGGGACTAGGATCCGCCTCAACTCTTCCCTTTCCCTGAACCTGACCACGGCGAGATCGCAAGGTGGGTTCCTGCTTATGTAGTCTATCACTCGACCGAAGGCTTTATCCTCGCTCTCCGTGTAGCCCGGCCAACCTAGGAGGATGAGGTTAGATTCCCTCTTGATGGCGGTATCGATGATCGCCTTCCCTACATCATGTCCCATGCGTATCATGGTATGAACGGGGACATCCACCTGTTTGGCGTGTCTTATGACCTCCTCTAGGAGGGGTTTTCCCTCGCGCAAGAAATGGCGGCCCTCGGAGAGGGAGAGCTGCAAAGGCACCCTTACTACATGGAGGGCGAAGAGTTCTCCGTCCTGGTCTTTGGCGATGGCACTTCCCAGGATGCTCAGCATGTGGGCCTGCTGCTCATCGGCGACGGGGATGAGGACCGAATACTCCTTTACCGCTACTACCTCTTCGTGGATGATCTCGAATAGTTCCTCCATGGCCTCGGTGCGGGAGGCGTAGGCGTAGTAGAAGAGGAGCCCTCCCGCTATCCAAAGGATGGTGGTGTACCAGGCGATAGGGCTCAGCCGGAAGAGGTAGATGGCCAGAAATATTTGGCTACCTATAGCGACGAGAGGGACAAAGGGGAGCCAAGGGACTTTGTAACCTCGATCGAGGTCCGGCCTCTTCTTGCGGAGGCTAATAAGGGCCACATTAACCATCATGAAGAGGAGGAGGAACATGATACCGGCTGCGCTGGCCACATCCTTTATGGGCAAGGTAGTCACCATCAATATCACCAAGCCTGTAGAGACGGCGATGGCCCATTGAGGGGTTCTGTGCTTGGGGTGAATCTGGGCGAAGAAGGAGGGCAAGTTGCGGTCTCGCCCCATGGCGAAGGATACCCGGGAGGAGGAGTAGATGGTGGCGTTGAGGGCGGACATGGTGGACATCAGCCCCCCGATGATTATCACCGCCGCCCCTCCAGGTAGCAACTGCTTTGCCACTTCCACCAGCGCCACCTCTGCGTGCTCTCCCAAGTATAACCAGGTGGGGAGATCCCCGGAGTCGATGGCTCCCAAGGCTACGAAGGCTACAGCCAGATAGATCAAGACCACGATAGCCACAGAGAGGAAGATGGCGCGGGGGATGTTGCGCTTGGGGTCTTTAACCTCCTCCCCCGATTGGGCCACGATCTCATACCCCTGGAAAGCGATGGCGGTCAACCCCATAGCCCCGAAGATGCCCCCTAAGCCGCGGGGCAAGAAGGGATAAAAATGTCTTTGCCAGTTTTGATTGGTCATAGCGCGGAGACCAATGAGTACGAAAACCGCCAGGATCGCAATCTTAGCCAAAGTGACGATATTGCCCACCGTCCCCGTCTCCGAGGCCCCCAGGTAGTTTATGTAACCGAAGAGAAGAGCCATACATATGGCTAGGAGTATAGCGGCCTGGGGTTCGGGAAGGCCGAGGAGGGAGAGGCCTCCCAAAGAGAGGAGACGGGCAGCGTAGGTCCCAAAACCTAGCGCATAGAGACTACAGGCTAAAGAGTGGGCAAACCAGTCCATCCAGCCGCTCAGAAACCCAAAGATGGTGGAAAGACCTTCCCTAATCCAAACGTATCCCCCGCCCGCCTGGGGGAAGGAGGAGCCTAATTCAGCATAGGCCGCGGCGGTGAGAAGGGTAATCAGCCCGTTGAGGAGAAAAGCCAGGAGGAGGCCCGGCCCCGCCTCGCCCGCGGCGATGCCGGTCAAAACAAAGATGCCAGCCCCGATCATGGCTGCCACGCCGATCATGGTGATGTCAAAGAGCCCCAGATCGCGGCTGAGCGAAACCCCTACCCTCTGCCTAGCCCTGTTCACTCTGCCCACTTTCTACACATGGCATCGGTAGAGGCCTATAAACCTAGGAGGCGAAGAAGGCAACCCTCTCCCCCGGGAGGGGGCGTAACCGGGGGCAGTTCTTCTAGGTAAGCGGCGTAAGCATCAGCCCGGCCTGCTCCCTGGTCGTTGGGTGAGAGCCCTAAATCCAGGGCCGTCTCCATGAGAAGGGCTTTCAATTGGGCGGGGGTCAACTCCGGCCTCGCTTGCAGGATGAGGGCCGCTATCCCTGAGGCGTGGGGCGTGGCCATGCTGCTTCCCGAGAGTTGGGCATAATTTTCGCCCACCGGGTTGCCCAAAGAGGTATCCTTAGCGCGGCAGGAGATGATCTCCGCGCCGGGGAGAAGGATATCCGGCTTGATCCGCCCATCGGTAGTAGGGCCTCGAGAGGAGAAATCGGCCACCTCATCCTGGTCGGTGGAGGCCCCCACGGTGATCACTTCCTTCGCGCACCCTGGGGGGCCGATGGTGTAGGGTGCGGGCCCTCCGTTCCCGGCCGCTACGCAGACCACGTACCCCATCTCCACCGCCACGTCACAGGTCTCGGAGAGGGCATCGGTGCCATCGCAGGGAGGGTCGCCTCCTAGGGAGAGGTTGATGATCTCTACCTCTTGCTCTACGGCCCACTCGATGCCGGCCATCACATCGCTCATCAAACCGGCCCCCTGCGGGCCTAGGACCTTGGCGATATAGAGGCTGGCCTCCGGCGCTAGGCCGCGGTATCTGCCCTTTGAAGCGCGCCCGCCACCGGCGGCTATGCCGGCCACATGGGTGCCGTGACCATCTCGGTCTTGTGGCCCTTCGCCGGTGAAATCGGCCGTAGCCGCAATCCGTCCTGCGAAGTCGGGGTGGTAGGGGTCTATCCCCGTGTCCAAGATGGCGATTCTTACCCCTTCCCCGGTATAGCCTGCCTCCCACACCTGGGGCGCACCGATGAGAGGGACCGATGCATCGAGGCAGACGCGGACGGGGAGATCCGGCCATATCTTCTCCACATCCGGATCGCGGCTCAAACTCTCGATAACTTTCGGCGTGGTGGTGAGGGCCGCCGCGGGGATGATTCGAAAAGTGCGAGAGGGACGCATGCCGGCCAGAAGGGTCTCTAGGGGACGCTTGCGAAACTTCCCATACCTGACGATGACCGGGATCTGGGCATCCGCGGGTTCGGTTTTCATATCTCGGAGCAAAGAATGAGCGATCTTATCCATAACACCCTTCATATTATGATATAGGGTTAGGTTAGGGCCCGTACTTCCCTATCCTCTTCCAGGGAAACCACCCACCTCTCTCGCAGGAGGGCTAGAGCAGAGGAAGCCTCACACTCGATGGTTAGAGCCTTGATGAGACCCAGTTCTCGCTTCACCTTGATTCCCCTCCTAGCCAGGAGAGAACGGTAGGCTTTAGGTTCGTCTCTGGTGCGCACGATGAGCCGAACCTTCGCCTCAGGCTCTTTCATCAATCGTCGCTTGAAAGATCTACCAATTTTTCCCAACTATCTTCCCTCTCGAACTACATGGAGAGATAATACCACCGCCTTACCTTGCCGTCAAGAGCGTGCTTGACAAAAAATTATTACTATGCTAAGATGATGCCATCTCTTATCTAGAGGGGTGGAGGGACCGGCCCACTGAAGCCCCGGCAACCTTCTGTGGGGGAGCCGGCAGTCGCCCATCCCGACTGAGGCTCAAGCCACAACCCGCAGTTTCGGTGCCAATTCCGGCAGGTCTCATACCCAGGGAAACAAAGCGATGGTGGTTTCCCAGATGCAGGGTTGGGATCTAAAAGATGAGAGAGAGTCATGTCCCTTTCTCTCCCTGGGCGGGAGAGTTCCCTTTTGAAGCGTTTGGGCCGGAGAAAGACCGGCCCTAATTTTTTGAGTGGAGGTGGAGCCTTGAGGAGCATCGAGTGGAAAGATGGCCGGGTGCGGATGATCGACCAGCGGAGGCTCCCCCATGAGTATGTGATGGTAGAGTTCGACGATTATAGAGGTGTGGCCCAGGCTATCCGAGAGATGTATATCCGCGGGGCTCCAGCGATAGGCGCAGCCGCGGCCTATGGCTTGGCTCTCGCTGCTGCCAGAAGCGGGGCGAATACCGGAGAGGCCTTACTCTCTGACCTGGAGGAGGCCGCCGAGACGCTGCGCCGGACCCGGCCCACAGCCTCGAACCTCTTTTGGGCCTTGGAGAGGATGTTGAGAAAGGCGAGGGATGAGGGGTTAGAAGATGTGGGCCAGATTCAAGAGGCTTTGGTTGCCGAAGCAGAAGCCATCGCCTTTGAGGATGTGGAGATCAACAAACGGATGGGAGAGCATGGGGCAGGGTTGATCTCCGATGGGGATAAGATCCTAACTCACTGCAACGCCGGGGCTCTGGCCACCGTGGATTACGGCACCGCTCTGGCGCCTATTAGGGTGGCTCACACCCAGGGGAAGCGGATTCACGTCTATGTGGATGAGACCCGTCCTCGTCTTCAAGGGGCCAGGCTCACGGCCTGGGAATTGATGCGCGAGGGGATCCCCCTGACCCTCATCGCCGACAACGCGGCGGGCTATTTCATCCAGGCGGGCAAGGTGGATATCATCCTCGTGGGAGCCGATCGGGTGGCCGCCAACGGAGACGTGGCCAACAAGATCGGCACTTATAAATTAGCCGTGATAGCCAAGGAGAACGGCGTCCCCTTCTACGCCGTAGTCCCCACTCCGACCATCGACCTCTCGCTTCCCTCCGGGGCCCAGATCCCCATCGAGGAGAGGGATGCCAGCGAGGTGACCCACATCGGGGGGCAGAGGATCGCCCCCCAGGGGGTACCTGTGGCTAACCCGGCCTTCGATATCACCCCCTATCGTTACCTCACGGCCATCATTACCGAGCACGGAGTAATACACCCACCCTTGGAAGAGGGGTTGCGAAAGGCTGTGCAGGCTTCGCGGATGGTAGGAGGAGCCTCTTGAGCATCTTGGTGGTCGGTTCCGTGGCCTTGGATTCGGTCCAGACCCCCTTTGGCCGGGTAAAGGAGGCTTTGGGCGGCACGGCCACCTATTTCTCCATCGCGGCCAGCCTTTATGCTCCGGTGAACCTGGTGGCCGTGGTGGGCACCGATTTCCCCCAGGAGCATATCGACTTCCTCAAAGAGAGGGGAGTGGATCTGAAAGGGTTGCAGATAGTGAGGGGGAAAACCTTCCGTTGGTCGGCGCGGTACGACTACGATCTGGGTGCTGCGGAAACCCTGGATACGCAATTGAACGTCTTCGCCTCTTTCCACCCTAGCCTGCCCGATGAGTATAAGGGTTCAGAGTACGTCTTTCTGGCCAATATCGACCCCCATCTTCAATTGGAAGTTTTGGAGCAGGTGAGGAACCCCGGGCTCGTGATCCTGGATACCATGAACTACTGGATCAACTACAAAAAAGAGGCCCTCACCGAGGCTATGACGGCCGTGGACATCGTGATGATCAACGAAGATGAAGCCCGGCAGTATGCGAACACCTTCAGCCTTATCAGGGCGGTTCGGGAGATATTGGATTTGGGCCCCCAAGCGGTGGTGATAAAGAAGGGGAAATACGGTGCTTGCATGTTCTGCGACAGTGCTAACCCAATCTCTGGTTGCTTCTTCGCCCCCGCCTACCCCCTGGAGAAGATAAGTGACCCCACGGGGGCTGGGGATAGTTTCGCCGCGGGCCTCATGGGCTACCTCGCCCGAGAGAGGGACATCTCTCGAGAGGCGATCAAGAGAGCCATAATCCATGGGAGCGTCGTCGGCTCTTTCGCGGTGGAAGGTTTCGGCGTGGATCGGCTCCGAAATCTGACCCTTAAGGAGATCGAGGGCCGGTATCAAGAGTTTAAGCATTTCACCCATTTCGAACCTTTGGAGGCCTGATCTAGTGACTGCAGAGGTGAGGGAACTCCACGACAAGGGGGAGATCTACGCCTTTCTGGCTCAGGACCGGTACTATGCGGCATACGCCATCGGCGACCTGGAGCCCGGCCTCTTCGAGTTATGCACCTGGCACGTCTCGGTGCAAGATGGCCGAAAGACGGCCTTAACCCTCCGGTTTAGAGGGCTCAGCCCCCCTGCCCTCTTCGCTATGGGCTCCAGCGAGGGTCTCGCCCCTCTCCTTCGAGAGGAGTCGCTGCCGGAACGGGTCTACCTGACCGGTCAACCGGGGCACCTTCCCCTCTTTCAAGAAGCCTTCTCCTTGGGACCGGTAGGGGATATGCTCCGCATGGTCTTAGAGCCAGGAGATTTCCGTCCCCACGATGGGCCGGTGATCAAGTTATCACGACGACATCTCCCCTCCTTGCAGAGGCTATATAGAGGGGAGGGGGTCTTCGCCCCTTATCAGTTAGATTCGGGGGTTTACTATGGCGTGGAGGTGGAGAGTGAACTCGGCTCCGCAGCCGGCACCCATCTCATCTCTTCTATCTACCAGATAGCGGCGGCGGGGAATATCTTCACCCATCCTAGCCATCGAGGCAAAGGGTACGCTACCGCCTGCGCCAGCGCCCTGGTTGAGGAACTGTTGAGCCGCTCTCTGGAGATCGTCCTCAACGTGGCTCGAAGCAACGAAGTAGCCCTCGGGCTCTACAAGGGGCTCGGTTTCAGGGCGTATTGTCCTTTCATCGAAGCCTTAGGGGTACGAAAGCACAGGGAAACGCTTCCCTAAACTCGTTCGGAGTTAGAAAGGAAAGGAGAATGGCTAAATACGACATCAAGGACCCCTCTTTGGCATCAGGGGGGAGGCAACGCATCCGGTGGGCGGCTCAGGAGATGCCGGTCTTGAGGCTCATCAGGGAACGGTTCGAGAGGGAGAAGCCCCTTAAGGGAGCGAAAATCTCTGGTTGTCTACATATCACTACCGAGACGGCGAATCTGGCCCATACTTTGGTGGCGGGAGGGGCAGATCCAGCCCTCTGCGCCTCCAACCCCCTCTCTACCCAGGACGATGTGGCCGCTGCCCTAGCAGAGGATGGTATATCGGTCTTCGCCATCCGAGGGGAGGATGAAGAGACCTACTATCAGCATATCCTCGCCGCTGTGGAGCATCGGCCCCAGGTGACCATGGATGATGGCGCAGATCTGGTCTCCACCCTTCACAAGGAGGGCCGGGAGGTGATCGAGAACGTCCTGGGGGGGACTGAGGAGACGACCACCGGTGTGATCCGCTTGCGGGCTATGGCCAAGGAGGGGGTTCTACGCTATCCCATCTTGGCGGTCAACGATGCCCTGACCAAGCACCTTTTCGACAACCGATATGGCACGGGGCAGAGCACAGTGGATGGCATCATGCGGGCCACCAATATCCTCTTGGCGGGCAAGAAGTTCGTGGTAGCCGGATACGGTTGGTGCGGCCGAGGGATAGCCATGCGAGCGCGAGGCATGGGGGCTCAGGTGATCGTCACCGAGGTGGATGCTCTTAGGGCTCTGGAGGCGGTGATGGATGGCTTCCAGGTGATGTCTCTTTTGGAGGCGGCGAAGATAGGGGATCTCTTCGTCACCGCCACCGGCGACAAGAACGTCATAGATAGAGACCACTTTGAGGTGATGAAAGATGGAGCCATCCTGGCCAACTCCGGTCACTTCAACGTGGAGATAAACATCCCCGCTCTGCGGGAGATCTCGGTGGAGGTGCGCTCTCCGCGAGAGCATGTGAGCCAATACTATCTGCCCGATGGCCGTTGCCTGGCACTCTTGGCCGAAGGGCGGCTGGTGAACCTGGCGGCCGCGGAAGGCCACCCCGCCTCGGTGATGGATATGTCCTTCGCCAACCAGGCCCTGGGGGTAGAGTATCTCCTCAAGAATGCGGGCATCTTGGAGAATAAAGTCCATCCCATACCCAGGGAGATAGATAAGGAGATCGCTAGGCTGAAGTTGGCCAGCATGGGGATAGAGATCGATACCCTCACCCCGGAGCAGGAGAGGTATCTCCGCTCGTGGGAGGAGGGAACTTAACCGGTAGCCAAAAAGAAGCAAAGGAGTTGAAGATGCGAAACATCTTACTTGAGAGCCTGGACAGAGTCCCTGTGGAGGAGCAGCAGGTGGAGTTAGTGGAGCGCAAGGGCCTGGGACATCCCGATTCCATCTGCGATGCCACCATGGAAGCGATCTCCGTAGCCCTCTCCCGGGAATATATGAACGCCTTCGGTCGCATCCTCCACCACAACATAGATAAAAGCCTGCTGGTGGCTGGGGAAACCTTGCCCAAGTTGGGAGGTGGTGACGTAAAGAAGCCCATGCGCCTAATCTTTGGAGATCGCGCTGTTTACCAGTTTCAAGGGAAAGAGATCCCTGTAGGGGAGATCGCGGAAGAGACGGCCAAGAACTGGTTTCGTGAGAACCTACGTTTTGTAGATCCCAATGAGCATGTTAGATACCAGAATGAAATAGGACATGGGTCTCCTGAACTAGTCGACATCTTCGAGCGAGAGGTCATCGGTGCCAACGATACCTCGGCAGCGGTAGGCTATGCTCCCATGACCGAGACGGAAAAGATCGTCCTGGCCACGGAGAAGCGGCTCAACTCCCCGGAATTCAAAAAGGAGTTCCCCGTCGCTGGGGAGGATATCAAGGTGATGGGCTACCGCTTCGACCGCCGACTGGTCCTCACCGTGGCCCTGGCCTTTGTGGACCGCTTCGTGGAGAGCGAAAAGGGGTATTTTGTCCAAAAGAGAGAGATAGAAGCCGCGGTCAGCGACTTCGTTAAGAGCAGGGACCTCCGCTTCAAGGATGTGCAGGTGGACATAAATACCTTGGATCAACCTGGCCGAGGCGAGGCGGGGATGTATCTCACCGTGTTGGGGACCTCCGCCGAGGGTGCCGATGGGGGCCAAGTGGGGCGGGGGAACAAGGTGAACGGGGTGATCGCCCTTAACCGCCCCATGAGCACCGAGGCGGCAGCGGGGAAGAACCCCATAAGCCACGTAGGAAAGATCTACAACCTCTTGGCCCACCGCATCGCCGACGAGATCTATAAGGAGGTGCCTGGCGTCCGCGAGGTGTATATCTGGCTCTGCAGCCAGATCGGCCAGCCCATCGACCAACCCCTCATCGCCTCCGCACAGTTGGTCTTAAGGCCTAACCTCCCCTTGTCTTCCATATCCGATGAGGTCAAGGCGGTGATAGAGCGAGAGCTAGCCAACATCTACGACTTCACCGAGCGCCTGGCACAAGGGGAGTTTCCCGTCTGGTAGCCTAGTCTCGCTCTCCTTTCGGGCGGGGGCACTATAAGTAGTTGAGTGCCTCCGCTTCCCTATTTTCTGCCTTTACTTTGCTAGGAAGGTGGGTTATAATCGCCTACACATCGATTTGAACTGCCAGGAGGACATTTGAGAGCACTGGTCACCGGCATCACCGGTTTCGCCGGTAGCCACTTGGCCGATTACCTTTTGGCTCACACGGAACTGGAGGTCTTTGGGGTAGATCTAAGGGGTTTCCCCGAATCTGCCCCTCGCTATGATAGACTCCATCTTTGCCAAGGAGATCTCTGCGATCCCGATTTTGTGCTTTCGAGCCTCGAGGAGGCCCAGCCCCGATATCTCTTTCATCTAGCAGCCCAGGCTTTCGTTCCCCTATCTTGGGAGGACCCCTGGGGTACCTTGGCCAATAACATACGGGGGCAACTGAATCTATTTCAAGGGCTCCTTCGTCTGGGGTTGCTACCCCGGATCTTGGTGGTGGGCTCTGCGGATGAGTACGGCCTGGTACGTCCTGAGGAGTTGCCTATCGGCGAGGATACCCCGTTACGCCCCTATAACCCCTACGCTGTCAGCAAGGTCGTCCAGGACATGCTGGGCTATCAATATTTTGCCAGCCATAGCCTTCATGTAGTGCGCGTCCGTCCCTTCAACCACATAGGGCCTCGTCAGTCGGCGGGTTTCGTGACCGCCGCCTTCGCTAAACAGATCGCTGAAGCAGAGGCAGGAAGAAGCCCCCCCGTAATTAAGGTGGGAAATCTGGAAGCCAAGCGGGACTTCACCGATGTGAGGGATATGGTGGCCGCCTACTATTTGGCCCTCTCCAAGGGTGAACCGGGAGAGGTCTATAATATCGGTTTCGGCACCGCCCGGTCTATAAGGGAGATCTTGGGTATCCTCTTGGCGGAGAGTAAGATCGAGTTGACCGTCCAGGAGGACCCGACCCGCCTCCGCCTCTCTGAGGTGCCTATCGTAGCCTGTGACTCTCGGAAGTTCAGGGAGTGTACAGGTTGGGAAGCACGCATCCCTTTAGAGGAGAGCCTGCGCGACATACTCGACTACTGGCGAGAGGAGGTTGAAAAGGAGGAGAAGTGGTGAAAAGGGCTTTGATCACCGGGATTACGGGTCAGGATGGCTCGTACTTGGCGGAGTTCTTGCTGGAGAAGGGGTATGAGGTGATAGGGATGGTGCGGCGCACCAGCACAGTGAACTTCGACCGCATCAAGCATATCCAGGAAAAGGTCACCATCGTGCCTGGAGACCTATTGGACCAGGTATCTTTGATCGAAATCTTGCGGGAGCATCGACCCCAGGAGGTGTATAACCTAGCCGCTCAATCGTTCGTTCCTACCTCTTGGAATCAACCGGTTTTCACCGGCGAGGTGACGGCTTTAGGGGTGACTCGGATACTGGACGCTATCCGGCTGGTGGATCCGAAGATCCGGTTCTACCAGGCCTCCTCCAGCGAATGCTTCGGGAAGGTGAGGAAATCGCCTCAGAACGAGAAGACCCCTTTCTACCCCCGAAGTCCCTACGGGGTGGCCAAGGTTTATGGCCACTGGATCACGGTTAACTACCGGGAGAGCTACGGGTTGCACGCCACCTCGGGCATTCTCTTCAACCACACCAGCCCGCGCCGGGGGCTGGAGTTCGTCCTGCGCAAAATCACCCACGGTGTGGCCCTTATCAAACTGGGGTTGGCCGACGAACTGCACCTGGGTAACCTCGACGCCTGCCGCGACATAGGCTTTGCTGGCGATTATGTGAAGGCGATGTGGATGATGTTGCAGCAAAAGGAGCCCGACAACTACGTGATCGCCACTGGTGAAACCCATTCGGTGCAGGAGATGTGCGAGACGGCCTTCCGCTACGCCAGTCTCGATTGGCAGAAGTATGTGGTGCAAGACGAGCGTTTTATTCGTCCCGCGGAGGTGGACTACTTGGTGGGCGACGCCACCAAGGCTCGGGAAGTTTTGGGTTGGGAGCCTACGGTCTCCTTCCCCGAGTTAGTGCGGATGATGGTGGATGCCGACTCAGCCCTGCTCTCAGAAGAGGGGGGGGAGGATTAGGGTGGCAGCGGAGATCAAATTCGGCACCGATGGCTGGCGAGGGGTCATCGCCGAGGATTTCACCTTCCAGAACGTGCGTCGTTGTGCCCAAGGGGTGGCTCGGTACCTCATAGATTCGGGCCAAGCCGGTAAGGGCATGGTAGTGGGCTACGACACCCGTTTCGCTTCAGAGCATTTCGCGGCTGCCGTGGCGGAAGTCTTGGCCGGAAACGGGATAAAGGTCTACCTCTGCGACAAGGCTGCGCCCACCCCAGTAGTAACCTATGCCATCTTGGAAAGAAGGACGGCGGGGAACATCATCATCACCGCCAGCCACAACCCACCCTGGGATAACGGGTTTAAGGTGCGCTCCCAGTACGCGGGGGCTGCGTCGCCAGAGACCCTGGCCCAGATCGAGAGACGGATCGTCGAGCTCGATACGATAGAGCGGGTCTCCCTGGAAGAAGGGCAGAGGAGAGGCCTCATCGAAACCTTCAATCCCGCTCCAGCCTACTTAGCCCATCTGGATACTCTCATAGATATAGGACCCGTTAGAGAGGCCGGCCTCAAGGTGGTCGTCGATTCCATGTGGGGCTCAGGCGTTGGCTGGCTGAAGGATATCTTGAGCGGCGGAAGGACGGAGGTCAAGGAGATACATGATAAGCGTCACCCCCTCTTTCCAGGCATGCTTCGTCCGGAGCCTATCCCGCCCAACATAGGTTTCCTCCAAGAGATGGTTAAGATCTCGAGGGCGGAGGTAGGACTGGCCACCGATGGCGATGGCGATCGTTTGGGCTTGGTGGATGAGAGGGGGCAGTTCGTCAACCAGCTGCAGGTGTATGCCCTTCTAGCCCTCTACCTTCTTGAGTTGCGCGGCTGGCGGGGGCCTATCGTCAAGACCCTCTCTACCACCTCCATGCTCTATAGATTGGGAGAACTCTACGGCGTTCCTGTCCATGAGACCGGGGTGGGCTTCAAGTATGTAGCTCCTAAGATGGTAGAGACCCAAGCGATGATAGGAGGGGAGGAGAGTGGCGGGTTCGCCTTTAGGGGCCATATCCCGGAACGGGACGGGATATTGGCCTCTCTCTTTATCCTCGACTTCCTGGTCCAAAAGGGTATGCGCCCCTCGGAACTGGTCGATTATCTCTATTCCAGAGTGGGTCCCCATTACTATGACCGGATCGATAGCCTCATCCTCCCAGAAGAGCGAGAAGCGATGGAGCGACGGTTGGAGTCCGCTCGACCCCAGGAGATCGCGGGTTTAGAGGTTACCGGTATCAATACTATGGATGGCTTCAAATTCGAACTGGAGGGGGGGTCTTGGCTTCTGGTCCGCTTCTCGGGCACGGAACCCAAGATCAGGATCTATGGGGAGGCGACCAGCGAGGAACGGTTGAAGGAGATACTGGAAGAGGGGATGCGGCTGGTAGGGCTTGAGAGGTCGGAGGTTGTTGACTGATACCCACTGCCATCTACATCTTCGCCAGTTCGATCCCGACCGCGACGAGGTGGTGGCTAGAGCCGAAGCGAACGGGGTAACTAAGATCATCGAAGTTGGCATCGATCTTGAATCTAATAAAGAGGCGATAGCCCTGGCTAATAGATACCCGCAGGTCTATGCCGCCGTGGGAATACACCCTCATGAGGCGGGAAAGGCGAGCCAAAAGACCTGGATGGAGTTGCGGAGTTTGGCTTCCCAGCCTGGTGTGGTAGCCATAGGGGAGACGGGCTTGGATTACTACCGCCAGCATTCGTCTCGCCAAAAGCAGAAGGAAGCCCTGAAAAGGCAACTATCCTTGGCTAGGGAGTTAAAGAAGCCCGTCATCTTCCACGACCGAGAGGCCCACGATGACCTACTGGCCATGGTAGAGGAGCACGGAGAGGGGCTCGCGGGGGTCTTCCACTGCTTCTCTGGCGATCTAGCGATGGCAAAGAGTTGTTTAGAGATGGGGTTTTACATCTCCATCGCCGGGCCGGTGACATACAGGAACGCTCACCGATTGCGGGAGTTGGCTCGCACTCTGCCCCTGGAGAGGTTACTCATGGAAACCGACTCCCCCTTCTTGCCCCCCCATCCTTACCGAGGACGACGCAACGAGCCAGCATACGTGAAACTGGTGGCTCAGGAGGTCGCTGAGATAAGAGGGGTCTCCTTTGAGGAGTTGGCCCAGGCGACCACGGAAAACGCAGCGCTCTTGTTCGATTTATAGAAAGGTAAAGATGATGGGAAAGACCATCTCTTCTAACCATTTCTTTTCCATGCTCAGCCCAATTCGGGAGGAGTTGCGCCAAGTGGAAGCGAGGATGGGGGAAGCGCTGATCAGCGACGAAGAGCCCTTGAGCGCCATATTGAGAGGCCTCTTTATCAGCGGGGGAAAGCGGTTGCGGCCGGCTTTGACGATTCTAGCCTCCAAGTTTCGGCAGTCGGAGGCGAGCAAGGTAGCGGCCCTGGCCGCGGCGGTGGAGATGCTCCATACCGCCACCTTGGTCCACGATGACATGATCGATAACTCGCTCATGCGTCGGGGCAACCCCACTCTGAATGCGGCTTGGGATGATGGGGTTGTTGTCCTGGTGGGGGATTACCTCTTTGCTCGCTCGGCGGCGCTGGCGGCGGAGACGGAAAGCCCGCGCATCATCTCCCTCTTCGCCAAGACCCTCATGCTCATCTGCTCTAGCGAACTGAGGGAAGCGTTGAGCATAGCGAAACCCAACCGGAAGGATTACTACTGGCGCATCTCCAAGAAGACAGCCTCCCTTTTCGCTGCCGCTACAGAAGGTGGCGCTCTCTTAAGCGAGGCAGTGGAGGAAGAAGTTCAGGGCCTGAGAAGTTATGGCTATAACTTAGGGATGGCTTTCCAGATCGTGGACGACATCTTGGATTTCACCGGCGACGAGGCGGAACTGGGCAAGCCCATCGGCGGCGATCTTCGTCAAGGGGTCATCACTTTGCCGGTCCTCTACTTCTTGGAAGAGAACCCCGATTGGGGTAGCGTGGAGATGATCTTAAGAGGTGGGGAGGAGAGAGAGGAGCATATCCACTCTCTGGTGACCAGGATAAAGGGTTCGGGGGCCATTCGATCCTCCCAAGCCGAGGCCCAGGGTTTCACGGAAAAAGCCAAGGAGGCACTGTCGGTCCTACCAGTCAACGAGTACCGGCAGGTGATGCTGGAGTTGGCTGACTACCTCATGGTTCGCCGATCCTGACCCCTCGCCCGATTTTCCTCAGGAGCCCCATCCTTCTCACATTTTCCCTGAAGGTCTTTGGAGGCGGAAGGCATGAGCCGCTGCGATCTCTCTATAGTGATCATCAGCTGGAACGTGAGGGAACTTCTGCGACGTTGCTTGGATTCCATCCAAGAGAGCCTGAAAGGTGAGAAAGGGGAAGGCCTCTTGGTTGAGACCATCATCTTCGATAACGGTTCCACCGATGGCAGCGCCGATATGGTGCGGGAGGATTTCCCCCGGGTCCATTTGATGGAGAGCGAAGTTAATCTAGGCTTCACCAAGGGGAACAATCTAGCCATCGGCCAGAGCGAGGGGCGGTATATCTTGCTCCTCAACCCCGACACCGAGGTAGTGGGCGACGCCTTAGGCACTATGGTGGCCTACATGGAGGCTCATCCTCGGGTAGGGGCTCTGGGCCCTCAACTTTTGAACCCTGACGGCACTACCCAATCTTCCCGGCGGCGCTTCCCTACCCTGGCTACCGCTTTCCTGGAGAGCACCGTGCTACAACCCTGGTTTCAGGGAAGCGGGATCCTAAAGAGATATTACGTTCTAGATAGGCCCGACAACGAGATCCAACCTGTCGACTGGGTAGTGGGGGCTGCTCTCCTCATTCGTCGGGTGGCCCTCCATCAGGTGGGCCCTCTGGATGAGGAGTTCTTCATGTATTCGGAAGAGTTAGAGTGGTGCTATCGGCTCAAGGCCCAAGGATGGGAGGTGGTCTATCTCCCCACCGCCCAGGTGGTACACCAGGAGGGGAGAAGCAGTGAGCAGGTGCTCCCTGCCCGCCATATCCATTTCCAGCGAAGCAAAGTTCTTTTCTTCAAGAGGTATTATGGGTGGCGAGGGGAGGTTTTGCGCTGGTTTATCCTTTCCACCTACTTGTACCTTCTTGTTTTGGAGGGGCTCAAGTGGCTAGTGGGGCATAAGAGGCCCCTCCGGCGAGAGCGGGTGGCTGCCTACTGGCAGGTCCTCCGTTCGGGCTTGAAGTAGGCATGAACACCTTTTTGATCTCAGGGGAGTTCCCTCCCATGGTGGGAGGGATGGGGGATTATACAAAGGAGTTGGCCAAAGCCTTGGCCAAGTTGGGCCACCGGGTGAGCGTCTTGACCTCGGTTTTGTGCCAGGATGGGGGCGAGAGTTTTGCCTTGTATCCTCGGGTCTCCAAGTGGGACTTCTCCTCTTGGAAGGCTATCCGCACTCTCATAAGAGAGATAGAGCCCCAGATCCTTCACCTTCAATATCAGGCTGCGGCCTACGGGATGCACCCCGCAATAAACCTCCTCCCTTGGCGTCTCTGTCTAATTCGCCATCGCCCTCTTCTCTTGGTCACCTTTCACGATCTCCGGGTGCCCTATCTTTTCCCCAAGGCAGGGCCAGTTCGCCGTTGGGCGATAGCCGCCTTGGCTAAAGGGTGCGATGGGGTCATAGTCACCAATGTAGGGGATGAGGCGGAGGCCAGAGGTTATGGCTTGGAACCCTATCTTATCCCCATCGGAAGCAATATCAGCCCTCGCCTTCCCCCGGGATACGATCGTGAGGAGTGGCGAACTCTATGGGGCGTCAAGGATGAGACCCTCCTCTCGTATTTCGGTCTTCTCCATAAGAGCAAGGGGGTAGAAACCCTCTTTCGAGCCTTGGCGCGACTTTTAGAAGGGGGGGAGAGGGTCAAGCTTCTCGTGGTGGGGGGTAAGACAGGGGCTAGCGACCCCGCGACCACCGATTACGCCCACCGGATGGAGGCGTTGTGGCGAGAGTTGGGGCTGGAGATCCTTTGGACTGGGTATGTGGACGACGAGGAGGTCTCGGCCAACCTTTTGGCCTCCGATATATGTGTGCTCCCCTATAAGGATGGGGCCTCCTTGCGGCGGGGGAGCCTGATGGCCGCTCTGGCTCATGGCCTGCCCATCATAAGCACAAGACCCAGTATCCAGGTGAAAGAACTGATAGAGGGAGAGAACATCGTCCTGGTACCACCCGACGATGTGGGGGCTCTGGCGGCCAAGATCCAGGAGTTAGCCGCCTCAGAGGTGCTTCGGCGCCGTCTGGGGGACGGGGCCAAGAGGCTCTCTGAGGCTTTCAGTTGGGAGAGGATCGCAGAGGCGACGGTGGCGCTCTATTCCTCTTTTGCGGGCTTGCAATGACCTCTGACAGAAAGCGGTTTCAAATCCGGAGAGGCCTAACTATCTTCCTGGAATCAGGAGGAGGCCACGCAGTAACCATCCTATTGTTTATCGGCTATTGCCTCCTTTTCTCCTATCTATCCATCGCGCAACACGAGTCTCTACAGACTCATGCCTTCGATCTGGGCTACCCGGACCAAGTGGTGTGGAACACCGCCCACGGCAGGCCCTTCGCTTGTAGCCTCAGCACCAGGGGCCCAAACTGTCTAGGAGAGCATTTTTCCCCCATCCTGGCTCTTCTGGCGCCCCTATACTGGCTCTGGCCGGACGTACGGACTCTCTTGATCCTACAGACGGTGGTCATCGCTCTAGGAGCATTTCCTGTCTTCTGGCTGGCCAGGGAACGGTTGAAAAGCGATCTGGCGGGTCTCTCCTTCTCGGCAGCCTTCTTGCTTTTCCCAGCTCTGGAAGCGGCTAACATGTTCGATTTCCACGCTGTGACTCTGGCTCCCTCCTTTCTCCTTTTCGCTTTTTACTACCTGGAGAGGCGAAGGTACAAGGTGTTTCTTCTCTTTGCTCTATTAGCCATGGCATGTAAAGAGGAGATACCGCTCTTGATATGTATGATGGGGCTATATCTCGCCTTGGTGAAGCGGGAGTGGAAGCTGGGGTCTTTGGTCATAGTTGGGGGGCTGGTTTGGTTTCTAGCCGCGATATATATAGTCATCCCCCATTTCAATACCCAAGGGAGGTCTCATGTTCTCTCTTGGTATGCCTATCTAGGTGATGGGCCTTTGGAGATCGCTATTACCGTAATTAGAAACCCTCTCCTCATCTTGCGAACGGTTTTGACACCATTGAAGGTGAAATACATATTGGATCTATTGCTTCCGGGGGCCTTCACTTCGCTCTTTAGCCCCCAGACGTTGCTTCTGCTTCTCCCCTCCCTGGCTATAAACCTTTTGAGCACCTATCCCCCTATGGGTGTGTTGGAGGAGTTCCATTATGCTGGTCCTTTGGTTCCCTTCGTGATTATGTCTAGCATTTACGGGGTGGAGTTTCTAGTGAGGAAGGCGACCCTTCTCCGACTTGACGGACAAAGGTCGGTTCACCTCTTCTCTGGTTTGATCTTTCTGGCTAGTCTCCTTCACCATCATTATCATGGCTTCACGCCGTTGGCTCGTCATTTTCAGGCACCGGTGGTTACGGCTCATGACCGGCTGGCCCATCAGTTGATAGCCTTAATCCCTCCAGAAGCGGCGGTTTCTGCCCAGTCTAATCTGGTCCCCCATCTATCCCAGCGCGAAGCCATCTATCTCTTTCCCTACCCCCAGACGGCTAAGGCGGAATATATCATCCTAGACACGCAAGGTGAGAAATATCCTTTGGATGCCGGCGAGTACGAGAAGTTCTTAAATGCTCTCCTCTCATCTCCACGGCACGATCTGGTTTCTGAGATCCAAGGGTTTCTTCTCTTTCGAAGGAGCGATGAGGCGGACATCCAATATCCTCTCAGCGTCAAGTTCAAGGAAGGGATCGCCCTACTGGGGTTTAATGTGGCAGTCGAAGATAGCGAAGGCGCTTTCTCAGAGGAGGTACTCCCGCTGAGGCTTGGTGACAAGGGTGGGAGGGTACGACTTGCTCTCTGGTGGGAAGCGCTATCCCCGGTTGAGAGGGACTACACGGTTTTCACTCACCTTTTAAATGGCAAGGGAAGGTTGGTAGGGGGGCATGACAGCATGCCGGCGAACGGTTGGCGACCTACTAGCGGGTGGAGAACAGAGCAGGTGATGAGAGACATCCACTACATCGCCTTCGAAGCGGGGGAAGATTTAGGGGAGGTCATCATTGAAGTGGGGCTTTATGATCTAGAAACGGGTCGGCGATTGGAAGTCGAGGATGGTCAGGACAAAGTGATTCTTGGCTGGTTGTCAGAGTAGTGCAGATGTGATAGCATAATGAAATCCTCTCTCACTGGGCCGGGGTCTGGCGGAGGGAGGCCAGGTGAGAGGGGTGGAATTCCATAGGCGGGGGAGGACGGAATGCCGAGCAAGAGCGTCTTGGTCACGGGAGGAGCGGGGTTCATAGGCTCGCACTTGGTGGACGCCCTTCTAGAGAGGGGGTATGAGGTTCGGGTCTTCGATAATTTGGAGCCCCAGGTTCATGGAGAAGGGAAGGTGCCCGATTACTTCAACCGAGAGGCGGAGTTCATAAGGGGTGATGTCCGGGATAGGGAGGCGTTATCTAGGGCCTTAGAGGGGGTGGAGGTCGTCTTTCATCACGCGGCTGCCGTGGGTGTGGGGCAGTCTATGTACGAGATCCGGCGATATGTAGAGACCAACACTTTGGGGAGTGCCAATCTCCTGGATATCTTAGCCAACGAGAAGCACAAGGTGGAAAGACTCGTGGTGGCCTCCTCCATGTCTATCTATGGGGAGGGTAGATACCTTTGCCCAGATTGCGGGGTCATCTATCCTAAACTGCGCCCCGATGAACAGCTTGGAGAGCGGCGATGGGAGATGAGATGCCCCCATTGTGGAGGGGAAGCGAAACCAGAGGCCACCGATGAAGCCAAACCCCTTTACCCTTCTTCTATCTACGCTATCACCAAGCGGAGCCAGGAGGAGTCGTTTCTCTGTTTTGGCCGGGCTTATGGGATACCCACCGTAGCCCTCCGGTACTTTAACGTCTATGGGCCCCGGCAAGCCCTTTCCAACCCCTATACCGGCGTGGCGGCCATCTTCTCAGCGCGGATCCTAAACGGTCGTCCCCCGGTTATCTATGAGGATGGGCTCCAGAGTCGAGATTTCATCCATATACAAGACATCGTAGAGGCTACCCTCTTGGCCATGGAAAAGGCTGAATTCGAGGTTTTCAATGTGGGAACGGGGAGGCCCTTAACCGTCCTGGATATGGCGCGCATCCTCATCGAGAAACTGGGGGGAGAGGGTTTGGAACCCCAAATAGTGGGTCGGTATCGGCGAGGGGATATTCGTCATTGCTATGCCGACATCACTAAGATCCAAGAGAGGCTGGGCTTTCAGCCCGGGGTGAAGTTCGAGGAGGGGATCTCGGACCTCATCGCTTGGGTGAGTCAGGAGGAGGCGATCGATAGGTTTCAAGAGGTGGAGGAGGAGTTAGCCTCCAAATCCTTGGTGGTTTAGTTGGGAGGCGTGTCTTACAGGATGCGAACTATCTTGATGTTGGTTCCTTGTGATATCTTCCCTCCCATGGATGGGAATAGCATGAACATATACCACACCATCAAGTATGTATCGCAGAGGAATCGTTTGCAGGTTCTTCTCAGTCACGTCTTCTCCCAAGGCGGGGAGGTAGATATCTTCCATCCTAACCTGGATATTAACTATTGTCCACCCACTTGGTTCGATCGGTTTAAGTACAAGTCTTTTCTGTTCAACCCTTACTATTATAAAGCGGCCTACGAACTTATGAATCGAACGAAGGCCGACGTGATCCAGTGTCAAGTCCTATACACGGCTCCAGCAGGGTATCTCTTGAAAAGACGATTTAAGAAGCCTTTGGTTCTGGTCCAAGAGAATGTAGAATATCTGAAATACAGAAGGTTCGGCGCTCCCGCTCCCTTGACCTATTTTCTAAACAAATTAGAGGAAGCATCTTGCCGGATGGCTGACAAGATCGTAGCCGTCTCCGTGGTGGACAAGGAGTTCATGAGAGAGATCTATGGGTTACCGGAGGCGAAGATCGAAGTGATCCAGCATTGTGCTGATCCCGAGGTCTTCAACTACAGTGAGAAGGGGCGCCATACGGTCAGGAGACTCTACGATCTTTCCCCCCAGGAGTTGGTTCTGAGCTTCGTGGGCAAGTTGGACACCATCCCTAATACGGCGGCCGTGCGCTACATCGCGGGGGAGATATACCCTGCTGTTCTGGCCGAGCACCCCCGGACGACCTTTCTTATCATCGGTCAGAATTATGACCATCTTCTCCCTTACAAGAAGCAAAGGATGATCTTTACCGGCTTCGTGAGCAATAGGAAGGACGCCTCTCCTAATCTGGCAGATTATCTCTCCGCCTCGGATATGGTGATAGTACCCCTTGACTCCGGCTCAGGGACGCGAGTTAAGATCCTAGAGGCGGCTGCTTGTTCCAGGGCGATAGTTTCTACGGAGATAGGCGTGGAGGGTCTTGACTTCGTTGAGGGCACGGAGATCCTTTTGAGCGAGAGGGTCGATGAGGAGTTTATCGGGCTCGTTTTGGGTTTGGTGGAGGATGAAGCGCGGAGGAAGGAGTTGGGAAGGCGGGCCAGACAGAAGGTGTTGAGCCACTATAGTTGGGAAGGGGAGACGGCTAAGTACGAGGGGATCTATAGAGAGATAGAAGGCCGAGGAGCTGCTACTTGTTTGGGTAAGGGGCATGAAAGTCCTGGTTACGATCTTTGAGAAGTTGGTTCCCATTAGCGGAGGGGGTACGCCTAGGATCTCCAACCTGGTGAAATCCTTCGTCGCCAGGGGACACGAGGTCTATGTAGCCTCTTCCATCGCCGTGCCTAAAGGGGTAGCCATCCAGGAGTTAGGTTGTGCCGATTGGCTGCCCATTCAAGGGGTCAGCCGCTTGGGTCGTTGGAAGATGCCCAAATATATGATCGCTTTCCCCCTCAACATCCTGCGGGTGACCAACTACGCTCGACGGTTGAAACCCGATCTCATCGTCTCTCACAACTCCATCGCTGGCTACAGTGGCCTTTTGGCAAAGAGGTTCGAACCCACTACCCTGGCGGTTCTGGACTTAACCGATCTCCTCTTCGAGTATCTGGAGGATTACCGTTCTCCGTGGTTGAAAACGATATTAGGTCCTGGGCGGAGGTTGGAGAGGAGCAGTATTCAGGGCTCGGATAGGATCATCACCATCAGCCAGAGTATGAAGGATATCGCCAGCCGATTCGGTGCTCACTTGGAGAAGATAGATGTGGTCCCTGATGGAGTGGATACCATGATTTTTCGACCGGTCGATGGCCAACCTCTGCGTGAGCGTCACGCTCCTGGGGCCAGATATGTCGTTATCTTCCACGGCGTGATCGATCCCCAAGATAGACCCGAACTGATGGTGGATGCGGCACGGTTGGTAGTGGAGAGGGAGTCGGCTACCTCTTTCTGGTTGGTCGGCGATGGGGCTGCTGTACCCGCTTTGAAGGAGAGGGTCAGAAGGTATGGTCTAGAGGAGAGGTTTTACTTCTCGGGCTGGGTGCCTCAAGGAGAGGTCCCTCGGTACATCTCGGCCAGCGACCTGGGTCTAGTGATCCTCCCCGATCTCCTCTCGGCGCGAGGGCGGGTCACCTTGAAGGAGTTCGAGTATTGGGCTTGTGGAGTCCCTGCCGTCCTCCCTCGCCTCCCAGCGCTCCAAGAGGTAGCAGGGGAGGGAGAAGCAGCGGTATTCTATCGCCCGGGGGATCATGAGGATCTGGCGGAGAAGATCTGCCATCTCTTGGTTGACGATGATCAGCGTCGAGAGATGGGTTCCCGGGGTGAGAGACTGGTTAAGGAGAGATTCGAATGGCGTAGCCTCGCCGACCGGTTCGTGCGATTATGTGAAGACTATCTAGGTTAGGAAGGTGGAGGGATGAAGGTCTTGGTTACCAATCCCCCTTGGCCCGGGGTGGGATATGGAGCCCGTTCCGATGTCCGCTGGCCCCACAAGAGGGCGGATAAATACCTCGAATACCCCATCTATCTGGCCTACACAGCCGCAGTGCTGGAGGAGGCTGGTTTTGAGGTCCATTTTCTCGATGGGGTGATGGAGGAGATGTCCGTGGCCGACTTCGCTGAGGCCACGGCCAAGATCGAGCCTCGTCTAGTTATCATCGAATGTTCTACCCCCTCCATCGATTACGACTTAGAGACGGCAGAAGCGGTGAAAGCGAGGGGAGGAGATATCTATGTGGCTTTAGTTGGCTCCCACGTCACCTTCTTCCACCGGGATATCCTGGCCGCGAACGAGGCTATCGATGCCGTTTGCCGGGGGGAGTTTGAGTTGACGGCCAGAGAACTGGCTTTGGCGTTAAAGGCAGACGACGATCTCTCGGAGGTACAGGGCCTCTCGTACAAAAAGAACGGGCAGATCTGGGTCAATGAGCCTCGACCCCCCATTGAGAATCTGGATAGCCTTCCCTTTCCAGCCCGCCACATCGTGAAAGGCGAGGGGTACCGGGGGGCTCTGTACTCTGGGGAGCGGCCTACAGCCATGGTGAGTTCGCGAGGCTGTCCTTACCGTTGTGTCTATTGTCTCTGGCCCGAGACCCTTTATGGGCATAAATTCCGAGCCCGGAGTGCAGCCAATGTGGTCGAGGAGATGGAGCAAGTGGTGCGGGATTACGGCGTCGACGAGATATACTTCGATGACGACTGTCTCACCTTGAACAAGAAGCGGATGCTGGAGATCTGCCGGCTTGTAGTAGAGCGGGGCTTGCAGGTGAAATGGCTCTGTCAAGCGCGAGTGGACACCGTGGATAGGGAGTCACTGACGGCTATGAAGGAAGCGGGCTGCCATTATATCCTTTTTGGCGTCGAGTCCGGCTCAACTCAGATCCTCGAGGCTATGCGGAAAGGGATAACCTTGGAGAGGACCAAGGAGACGTTCAGCATATGCCGGGAGTTAGGGATCAAGACCCAAGCCTTCTTCCTCTTCGGCATCCCCGGGGAAAACCAGAGCACCATTAAGGAGACCATCGATTTCGCCAAGGAATTGGACCCTGACAGCGCTCAATTCGCCATCGTCATCCCTCATCCAGGCACGGAACTATATGAGATCTGTAAGGAGAATGATTGGCTCATCTATGAGCAGTGGAGTGATTTCGCCGCCGAGAACTCCCTTATCGAGACGGTCCAGTTGAGTCGAGAGGAGGTGGAGAGGGCCCGGGTGCGAGCCTACCGCGAGTTCTACTTCCGGCCCGGCTTTGTCGCTAGGACGATGGTCAGCATGCGGAGCCCCCAAGATGTGAAGCGTGTGTTGAGAAGCGCCAAATCCATCGTCGATCGTCTATCGTTTTTTCAAAGGGCGGGTGGCTGAGGGGAAAGGCGCTCTTGCGAGGGCCGATAATTCGATGTTGGCATCGGGAAGAAAGAGGACCCTTCTCTGGCGGGGCTTGCAGATAGCCGTCATCGGCCTGATTTTCGCCTTTTTGCTGCGCAACCTTTATAGCAGTTGGAACCAGATCTCCGCTTACGACTGGAGCCTCGATTATCCCGCTTTTGCCATCGCTTGTTCCCTGATGCTGCTGGCCTCTTCTTTCTATGCTTACCTGTGGAAACTGATCTTAGTTCGGTTAGGCAACCCCTTGAGTTATCGGAAGAGTTTTCGCATCTTCTTCCTATCTCAATTGGGCCGGTACATTCCAGGGAAGATATGGGGGGTCTTGGGCCTGGTTTACTTGAGCGGCAAGGAGGGGATTACCCAGGCGGTGTCCGGTGCCAGTATAATCCTACAGTTGATACTTCAGGTGGTCTCCGGGGTGATGCTCTTTGTACTCACCTTGCCTTTTTGGAAGGAGATCCCCGCCTGGAGTGGACTATATGCGGTCCTTCTCTTCTTCCCTTTGGGTTTGCTTTTGCTGCATCCCACCTTCTTAAGAAGGGGGTTTAACTTCGCCCTGCGATTGGTGGGGCAGAAGCCTATAGATCTCAATTGGGGGTATGGGTATCTACTGCGTCAGTTAGCCCTTTGGGGTAGTTTCTGGGTAATCCGAGGCTTGGCTTCTTATCACTTGATCAAGGCCATATCCAATTCCCCACCTCCGTTCCCGGTAGTGACCGGGATATTCGCCATAGCCTGGGTAGTGGGCTTTGTTAGCCTTCTGACGCCGTCAGGCTTGGGGGTTATGGAGGGGACGCTGGCTCTCCTTTTGGGCTTCTACTTCCCCCTGTATATGGCCACCATCATCGCCCTATTGACTCGCTTGTTGCGCACCGCTGGGGACCTAATATACGCTGCCATAGCCTGGAAACTCTGACCCCTTTTAAGGGGGTCCCGGCCTGAGAGGATTGGGAAGAGCGATGAAGGACGCTGCGCAGAGAGTGATCGTCTTGGGGTTGGATGGGGCAAGCTTTGATATTTTGCTTCCCCTCATTAAAGAGAATAAGTTACCCCATCTGGCCTGGGTCATGAAGGAAGGTGTTTGGGGCGAACTCAGATCTACGATACCTCCCTATAGTGCCCAGGCTTGGGCCTCCATGGCTACGGGGGTGAATCAGGGGAAGCACGGGATCGTGGATTTCTGGCGGGTATCGAAGGGGAATGTGCGGCATGGCGTTGTCGATTCCACCCTCATCCGCAGCGATGCCTTGTGGGGGATTCTGAGCAGACATGGAAAGAGGGTGGGGGTAGTCAACGTCCCGTTAACTTATCCACCCCTAGAGGTGAAGGGTTACATGGTCTCGGGCTTCATGACCCCCCGTGGCAAGACGGATTACACCTATCCCCCCGATTTGAGGGAAGAGATCTTGGAAGCCACAGGCGAGTACGATCCCGATCCCTATGATCCCATATCGCCCAGCAAGCGGCTTCTCGAGGAGTACCTCTACTGGATGAGAAGGAAGGAGGAAGCCAACCGTTTCTTGCTCTCTAGATACCCTGGGGATTTCTTTATCAGCGTGGTACAAGCCCTAGACCAGATACAGCACTTTTTCTGGAGCGTCCTCGATGAGCATCACCCTTTCCATGACCCCAGTCAGGCAAAGAGATATCAAGGGATGATCGAGGAGTGCTATCGCCTGGTGGACGACGTTGTAGGCCAGCGATTAGGGCTCTTGGATGAGAAAACGAGCCTCTTCATCATCTCCGATCATGGGTTTGGCCCCGCTCATAAGTGGTTCCAAGTCAACAAGTTTCTGTCCGAACTCGGCCTTTTGGTTCTCAAGAAAGAACCTCCCCTTAAGTACTTGATACGAAGAGTTGGTCTCACTCCTCAGAATATGCGTAGTATGGTGCACCGGAGCGATGTTTTCGGCCTCCGCCGGAGGATAGGAAGGTGGCTCAGGATGGGGTTGTCAAAGAGGATGGAGACCACCCTCGCCCTGCCCATAAATTGGGAGAAGACCGCAGCCTACTCCGGAAGCCCCACTAGTGAGGGCATCTATATTAACCTCAAGGGGCGGGATAGCGAAGGGATCGTTGAGCCCGGTAGAGAGTATGAAAGGGTTAGGGATCTCATAATGGATGAGTTGTTAAGATTCAAGGACCCAGAGACCAGTGAGCCTGTAGTCGATAAGGTTTACCGTAAGGAAGAGATTTATGGCGGCCCCTACCTTCTCCTACTACCGGACATCGTCTTTTCCACGGGCTCTTCGCCCTACATGCCCAGGGATGATGTTTCAGCCACCAAGGTCGTGGAGAGGATACCCCCTCGGGGCTACGTGGAGGGAAGACATACCCTCCCAGGGATCTTTATGGCTATAGGCTCCACCATAGGGAAGGGAACTATAACCGGGGCCAAGATCGTTGATATCGCCCCCACCATTCTATACGCCATGGGGTTGCCCGTCCCCCGCGATATGGACGGCAAGGTGCTGGAAGACTCATTCTGTGAAGAGTATGGGGGAGCCAGGCCTATCAGATATGAGGACAGAGAGAGCACCTTGCGAGAGAGGGAAGAGGCCTCGGTTTATACCGATGAGGAGACGAGGGAGATAGAGGAGAGGCTGAGAGGCTTGGGGTACTGGGGCTAGTTTCGATAGGTTCTGGGAAGAGGTTCCCTTTCCTCGTTTGCTTTCGATGCACACTCATGAGGCTGGAGAGGCGGGGATGTTCAGTCAATGACAACTCTCCTCTGATTTCGATCCTAAGCCCACGAAGTATGGGAAAAGGTGATTTAGTATAGAATGGTCGCGGAGGCGGCTGTGGAAATCCAGGGTAGGGAGAAGAGGTCGAATTGGGCCGGGGAGGAGTGATTAAATCTCAGCACATTTCCTCTTCTACAGGCGACCAAGGTCTCTATTACCGCCTCTTCGTTCTCGGCGCCTTGTTGATTCTCGTTCTAGTGGCTCTTTTTCTACGCTGGAATTATGCTACCTCGATCAGTCCCTTCATCGATGAGTTCGTGACCATATGGGCCGCTCGTAATATCGCTGAAGGGGTCGCCTCTCCTCTTGTCTGGGGCCCCGGCAACGACGCTATACTGTTCAAGGGTCTGGATGCCCTCCTCTTCTTCCTTTTCGGATCCAATCTCCTAGTAGCTCGTATACCCAGCATAATGATAAGTGTATTTACAATCCCCGTCTTATATTTTGTGGGGAAGCGCATCTTCTCCGCTCCTGTGGGCTTGATGGCTGCAGCCTTGTTGACTTTTGACCTCCAAGCGATCACTTGGGGGGGAAGAGCGCGAATGTATCCGCTCTTGCAACTGTTTGTCTTGCTCTCCCTCTTCTTTTTCTACGAAGGGGTGGTTAAGCCTGAAACCTCCCGGGCAGCCAAATACAGGTGGCTATTTTCCCTCTCCTTCATGGGGGCCATTTTCAGCCACCTAGAGGCGATCCTATTATTTCCGGCCTTCATCATGGTCGCTCTCCTGAGAAAGGGTCCTCGGGGGATCCTAAAAGAAGGGCTCTTTTGGCCTTTCCTTCTCTCCTTTGGCGGGATATCCCTAGCCTTGGGGATGTGGAGGGCCAGCCAAAATGTGCCCGGGCTGATACCTTTGTGGTCGGAAGGAGCGATATCCCCTTTCCTAAGGTTCTCTTGGGGCCTAAAGAATTGGGGGCTTTTTCGCCGTTTCTTCTTAGAACATCTCCCCTTAACGCTCCTGTTCCTCCTGGGACTGCTTTATCTCGTCATCTGGACTTGGAGAGGAAACCGTCATCTGGGTTCGTCCCCCGGGGAAGAGAAATGGGGGTTGGCAGTTTTGTATATACCTTTTCTGGTAGCCGGAGGGCAAATTATCTTCCTTTTGGGCCCTGCTTGGGGAGACGAGCCCCGATACCTCTTTTTCTTGCTGCCCATTTTCTTCCTCGCTGCTTCCCAGATCCTTTACCAGGCCGTACTTCTCCTCGAAAGCCTCTTGCGTCGCCTTCTCCCTAAATGGGGTGAGGTGGGAGGAAGCCAGCCCAATTCATGGGCCATGCTGGTGGTGGTCACGCTGAGCGTGGCGGCTATGGCCTGGCCTTATCTATCCAGGGGTGTGCGGTTCAAGCAGGAGTGGGGATATGATCTCGCTTTTGGTTATGTTGGGAAACGCTGGCAAGAGGGGGATGTGGTAGGGACGGTCTCTCCCTTGGCCTGCTTGGTTAGCCTAGGCCATTGTGACTACTTCGTCAATCAGAAACCCTATGAGACTTACGCGCTGGAGAGGGAGGGTGTCTTAGTGGGGTCGGTGGGCGGCTTGCCCGTGGTGCTCACGCGCAGCGGGATGGAGGAAATCCTCGAGGCGCATAGTCGTGTCTGGTTCATCGTCGATGAGGGAAGGCTCCGCACTAGGTATAACCCCGCGTTTGTCCAACTGATATGGGATAGAATGGATCTGGTGGCTAACGAACGTGGGGCTCTGGTCTTTCTCTCCCGAGAGGAAAAAACACCCTCGGCACACCATTCCTTGGAGGTCAACCTGGGTGACAAGTTCGCTCTCTTAGGCTACGATCTAAGCGCAGGACACCCCAAGCCCGGCGAGGAGTTGGCATTGACCCTCTATTGGCAGGGGATAGAATATGCTAACTACTTCGGCCAGGACTACACCGTATTCGTGCACTTGGTGGATAAAGGGGGCGTGGTGTGGGCCCAAAGCGACAGCCCACCGGTCAAAGGGCTTTTCCCCACCAGCCGTTGGCGGGAGACGGAGATCGTGATACCGGATCGACGAGATATCAGGTTGCCTGATACCTTACCCCCCGGCCGCTATCGGCTCGAAGCAGGGATGTATCTTTTGGCCACGGGGGAGTGGTTGCCTCTCTTGAATGAGAAGGGAGAATCTGTGGGGGACAGCGTCACCCTCGATTACACCAAAGTCCTGAGCGGCGAGGGGGAGTTCTCTACTCCAGAGAACCACTTGAGGGCCGATCTAGGTGGCCAGGCTACCCTTCTAGGCTACGATCTTCGAAGCAGAGGGGTTAAGGCTGGAGACTCTCTTCTTTTGACTCTATACTGGCGGGCTCAGAGGGAGATGGATAAGGATTACACGGTCTTTATACATCTAGTGGACGAAGAGGGGAAGATCTGGGCACAGGAGGACAATCAGCCAGAGGGAGGGTTTTACCCCACCTCCTTTTGGGATGAAGGGGAGATAGTGAGGGACGAGCATGAGTTGCTCCTGGCTGCCGATATGCCCGAGGGGGAATACGAGTTGAGGGTAGGGATGTATATCCTGGAGACCATGGAGCGGTTGATGGTCATAGATAGTGAGGAGAAAGTAGAGGGAGAGATGATTCTGCTAGGGACGGTGAGAGTAGGCGGTCATCATCCTGGGGATGAAAACGGTGCCCAGCCAGGTGGTCAGGACCCCCGGATGGCCGACGCGGAAGGTACCTGCCCAGTCGCCACGCATCAACGCTCCTTGAAATCCCGCCGAGCGACAGGTCTGCTTCAGCTCGTCGGAGGCGATGGAGGCGTTCAGGCTGGCTAGGCGCAGACCTAGGCTCACCGCCACCACCAGGGCAACGGCCACGGCCTCCAGACGCGACACTTGGCTCATTGCCCAGCCTCCTGAGCGTTATCATTGGTAGTCGGCGCGACGACCGTTACCGTGCCCAGGCGTACCGCGTTGCCGTACCGATTGGTGTCAGGGCCCACCACCGGCAACCTCTCGCCCCTCATGGGGTCATACAGCCCTACCAGCAGTGGATATTCCCCCGGTGGAGTGGCTGGATCAACGGGCAGGCTGTGGGCGTCAATGACCAACCGTCCGGGTTGCCATTCCGTCGTGGGCCAACGACCGCACGCCGGGGTGCCGTCGCTCTGGCCCCAGATGCGCTCACTCTCCACCTCGATGTGGGCGAAGACATTGTAATGCTGGTCGAAGGGGGCCAGGCCCTTCCAGTACAACACCAGGGTCAGCGCCGTGCCGGCCACTACCCGGCGAGGCGCGTCGAAGCCGATCAAACGGGCACGCTCGCCCAGGAGCGCGTCCAGGCGATACCGTGGTACAGGGTCCTTAAGAGCCCACAGGAACAGGTCGGGTCGTGTGGCCGCATCAAATACCCCCTGGAGTTCGGCCAGGTCGTAGTCGATCGGTGCAGCCACAGGCTGGCGGCTGTAGATCTCCAAGGTGGGTCGGCCGTCGGACCACACGCGACCCAATAGGTGATTCTCGGCGCGGATGCGGTCCACCGGGATGTTGAGCTCATCGCTGATGACGTTGGTGATGAAGTAGTAGTCCGCCGCGTCTCGGCACCACGCCGCTCCGCGGGTGTACCACGACGTGATCAGGGGCTCCTCGTTGGCGCTGTGGCTGCCTTGCAGGACGCCCTGGGCGTAGAGGGCACCGATGGCTTTCCAGCCACCGCGATGGGGGAACCCGAAGAGGTTCACTTTGGGGCTCTGATCGCCGTAGACGACTGGATAGAAGAAAGGTCGCGTGGCGGGATACCCTCGGAGGTAGTCCGGTGTGTGGCGCACGAATACGATGTAGGTGTAGTACCCGAATACAGCCAGCAGCACGACGCTACCCAGCATCAGCGCAGCTCCTCGGATGCGCGCCGTCCAGCCTGCCCCCCGGCCTGACAAGTACCGGGGCAGGCTGGAACGTGGTAGTCCAGGGGACGACTGTCCGATGCGGCCGTCGAGGGCAGCGATGAGGTGGCTGAGGGTCACCCCGACCAGAATGGCCCAGGGCGGGAACATGGTGTAGAAGTGGGTTCCGGGCTTGCGGGTCAGGAATGAGGCGACGAGGAACGGCACGCCAAACCAGAGGAACGTGGCCTTGAGTTCGGTCGTGACGCCCGGCGATGCGATCAGCGCAGCCATGGTAGCCGCGAAGGGCAGGAAGGCCAGGTTGATCCCCCGGATGACCAGCGCCTGGGGGAAGAGGGCTATGCCCACCAGACCGGCGGCAAGGGTTGCCTGGATCGCCATCGCCAGGGGTGCGGGGCGCAGGGATGCACGCAACTGGTGTATGACTAACGCCAGCAGCCCCAGGATCAGGAAGACGATGTAGTAAGTGGAGTTATAGAAGGTGGCTTGGAGGAAGAACCGGCCCAGATTGTTGTAGAGCAGCTCCCCCCCGATCCGCTCGGTGAGGTGCTGGGCCGTCTGGGTGAAGTGCGGATGCTGGACGAAGGGCATGTAGAAGGCGCCAGCGACGACGGCGAAGACGAGGCACGGGCCCAGGGCCTGGCGCACCCATCGGCGGAGTGGCCAGCCTTCACGCCGTCCCCGGGCCCAGAAGAGCCAGGCCACAAAGGGCGTGACGAAGATAGCCTCGTAGTGCGCCAGCGTGCCCACGGCGACAAACAAGGCGCCGAGCATGGGCAGCACAGGGTCGGGATCGCGATACCAGACGCAAAAGCACCAGGCGACCAGCGCCATCATTAGAAACACCACGCTCTGGTACTGGACGATGCGCGCGAAGGCCACCAGATAACCATCAACAGCCAGCAAGCCGGCCGCCACGGGTGCGACGAGGGTATGGCGCGGAAATAGGCGGCGGGTCAGGGTGTACACGCTCAACACGCCGGCCAGACTGGCCAGCGCGAATGGGAGCCGCGCGGTGAGCTCGTCAATTGTACCGTGCAGGGCGTAGAACGCGGCCGGCAGCAGAACCTCGGCCGGGCCCTTCCTGTGCACGAACAGGATCTCGTCCTGGCCTTGGAGCACCCCAGCGGCCATCAGCATGACCTGTGCCTCGTCGCCCTGGAACTCGGAGTAGCCCAGGTAGGTGAGGCGGAAGAAGGCGGCTACCAGCAGCAGGGCCACAGGGAGGAGGACCCGTCTGAGGGAGTTGGAGGGACGACTTGGAGCTACCCTGGTCCCGCCACGCAGGAAGAGCACGGCGACGAGCAAGAGGATAAGTCCATCGTAGAGGAGAAGGATGAGGGGGGCGGTCAGGGGGCCGGGCAGGTAGTGGAGCCCCAGGGTCCCCAGGATGAGGGTGGCGAAGCCCATGCCTATCGTCAGGGCAATCCTCTCGGCCCGGTCCAGCACGTCTCCCGGCAGAGCGATTCGGGTTAGCAGGGTGCCAGGCAGCAGGCAGGCCAGGACGAAGCCAGCGGCAAAGACTAGCAGGCGGGGGGCACCCCACAGGATGCCTCCGTTGCTCAGGAGAGTCAAGATGACCACCCCCAGGGGGCTTCTCCACCTATTCCACCTCAGTGTATCCATTGACCTGTGTCCCATTCTTGGCGTTGGTGGCGTAACGTTTTCGGGCTTTGCGAAGTGCGAAAGCATTGGGGTGAGCGAAGTGAGGGACCAATGATCTCTTGCCCGGCGGGTCAGCCCGCCGCAAGGAGGGTCTCCACGGCCTTTTTGACGCTCTCGGTCGGGCTGACTTTGATCTGAGCATCCAGGACATCGTGCTTGGCCCGAAGCCTTTGAAGGGCAGCAGTTGAGTCAGGACTAATGCCAATGGCCACGCCCTTGGCGGCCGTGATTCGTTCGGATCCATCACGGAACCCGGCGGCGTGATCTGTTCAACCCTTGGTGCCCGCCTTGGGGAAGAGGTAGAGAATGATCTTCTTCCCGCGGAGGTCGGACAGACCGACTATCTCTCTCGCATCAGAGGTCAACTCGAAGTCTGGAGCCGTCTCACCTATATCGGGCATAGATCACCTGCTGTAGCCTGTACAGCTGTTCCTGACCGCCCCACTCGCCCCACCCAGTCTACTCCCAGACGAAGAGGCTGTCAATCGAAGCCCTGTTATTTAACATCTAAACTGTCCTAGCTTTTTTGCATCTGAATTGTCCGCTCTTCTACCTCCCAGGCTGCCGTCCATCAAGGATCCCTGCGGGAAAAGGAGGTAGAACAGATGAACGCAAGATCTGAACAAGAGGCTGCCATTGTCAGACAGATACTGGAGGGCAGGATATCGAGGGAAGAAGGTGCCACGGCATTGGGATCTTCCTCAAGAACCATAAGGCGTTACCTCAGGGCCTTCCTAAATAGAGGCCCGGAGGGGTTAAAGGATCATCGCCATAGCAATAATCAGAAGATCACTCCGAAAGATGAAAGAGAGATCGTCAGAGTGAAAAGAGAAGGGCCTTGGAGATCGGCAAGAAAGGTTGGCGAGATTCTCAATCTCAAAGTCCATCCGGTGACTATCTGGTGGGTTTTAGTCAAGCATGGTGTTGCTCACCTTAACTACGAGGGAATCAAACCAATAAAGAGGTTCGTGGCCAAAGCTCCCAACGATCTCTGGCAGCCAGACATTATGGGAAAGGTTAACTTTCCCAAGTTGGGGGCGATGTATCTGATCGCCACCATCGATGACCACTCCAGATTCATCCTCTCTGGGAAGTGGTTTCGAAAGCAGACCAAGATCAACGTCTTCAGGGTCTGGTACCAGGCTTTATGCCACTACGGACTTCCCAAGGCGATGCTCCAGGATAGGGGGGCTCAATACAAGGCCCATCGGGGTCAGGCCGATTACCAGTATTACGCTAAGCTTCTGGGGATTAAACTTGTCTTCGCCAATAAGGCGAGGGCTAAGGGTAAGATCGAAAGGTTCTGGAGGTTCGTGCAACGAGACTTTGCCAGAGAGAACCTCGAGGTTTCCTCGGTTGAGGAGTTAAATAGGAGGTTCTTCGCCTGGCAGAAGTGGTTCAATAATCGTTTCCCCTCCAACGGATTGGGGATGAACAACCGAACTCCAAGCGAAGTTTACCATCCTTCTCAAAGGAGAAAGGACCCCAGGGAGCTAAGAACCATGCTGGTAATCGAGGAGAGGAGAAAGGTGATGCGCGACTCCACCATCTCCCTCTATGGTCACCGATACCGGGTTCCGCCAGGATACATCAACTGTCGGATCTGGATAAAGATCATCGGAGACAAGGTCATCTTTGAGGCAATGGGAAAGACCATTTGGAAGCAAAGGCTGAAGGTTTAGCTTTGTGCGCTACCCAAACTCAACAGCCGGACAGTTTAGATGCAAAGAAAACGGACAATTGAGATGTTAAGTTACACACAACACCTGGACCCCTATTGCCCAAATCTTAGGGTTCTCTTGCAGCCTCTTGCCTTCCTCAGCACCTCCTATACACCAACAAGCCCCTTCCCTCCTCATTGGGAAGGGGCTGTTCTTACGGCAGGTCATCGATCAGCGTGGCCACACGTTCAGATTCCTTCTCCCACTCTGCCACCAGATGGTGAACACACCTTCCCGATGATCGAACTCCAGCTCACTATCTCCTATCTGGACTATCGCCACGTGTTTGCTATGCCTATAGATGCGAGGTAGATAGTTGTGCTCGAAGATGACTAGCGGGATGTCGATTCCCAGGGTGGCAATGGCTAAGAATACCGCCCAGAAGGCTCTGTCGAACATGTCTGCCGGTGCGGCTGGCGCCATGACCTCTAAATCGGTTCTGGGATGATGTGGATTACTCATACTCTCAGCATAACCCCGGACGCCACTGGAAGCAACAGCCTCCTCCATCCTCACTCGGAGGGGCTGTTGGCGTTGTATGGATATTGACTTCTCCCTACGGCTATGATAGATTAGGACAAGAAGGTTGAACGGGCACCCATATCCCACCGCCGTTGGAATAGCGCATTGTGGGAGACGATAGTATGGGAGATTGAGGCCCACTACTTGCCTAGCCAGGGCTGGCAGGTAGTCGGCTTTGTCTTTGGAGCGTGACCAATTGGAACCCTGAGCAGCCCTGCGGGGTGCAGCGGCTTAGGGAGTGGTTGCGATGAAGGGGAGATGGTGAGGGACGAGCATGAGTTGCTCTTGCCTGTCGATATGCCCGAGGGGCAATACGAGTTGAGGGTAGGGATGTATATCCTGGAGACCATGGAGCGGTTGATGGTGGTAGAAAGTGAGCAGGAAGTAGAGGGAGACATGATTGTAGTAGGAACGGTGAGGGTAAGGCAGTCAACATCACGGGACGATGACTGTAGGAAGGGAAGGCATGCTTAGAGCATTTGTAGTGGGAGATCGGGAGCGTAGTTGGTGGCGTTTGATACCTATTTTGCTTTTCCTCGTCGCCTTTATGCCGCGGATCATCTCCTTGGGTGCTTTCGTGAACCCCGACGCAGGGCACTGGGTCGTCCGATCCACGAAGTTTATGAACGCCCTAGCCGAAGGCATACTGGTCGGGACCTATCAGAGTGATCACCCCGGTGTCTTTGCCATGTGGGGTTTTGGCATCTCTATGGTGTTGAGACACCTGATGGCCGGCGACCTCCGCTCCTACTTGGAGCTAGCGAATAGGAGTGGTTTTGGGACGCGGCTAGACCTCATCACCACAGCGGCTATCTTTACTGTGCTGGTAACCTCTCTCAGCACTGTGGGTGTATATCTCTTAGCCCGGAAGGTATTTGGGCAGAGGGTTGCTCTTTTGGGCGCTATTCTGGTGGCGCTCGATCCCTTCTATATCGCTCATTCCCGCGTCATACATTTGGATGCCATTTTGAGTGCCTGCATGATACTCTCCACCTTGATGCTCATAGTCTATGTCACCACCTCGGTGGGGCGTGGGTACCTGGTTGGCGCTGGGGTTTTGGCGGGTCTAGGCTTGCTAACTAAACAGTTTGGCCTTTTTATGATCCCCTTCGCTTTCCTAGCCCTGGGAGTGCGCTATCTATTGGCGGCACGTTCGCCTCTGGATGTAGTGGAGTTGAAGCGTTTTGTCCTGGACCTTCTCCTCTGGGGGGTAGTAGTTGTTGCAGTTTATGTTATTGTTTGGCCAGTTATGTGGCGCTATCCCGGTGAAGTGCTGCGTGTGTTGGTTCGAAATATGATGGAAAAGCGGTGGAAGCCCCATGGGTGGGGGGCCTTCTTCTGGGGTGAGATAGTGGATGATCCGGGTATGCTTTTCTACCCCGTCGTGATCCTCTTTCGTCTCACGCCGGTCTCCCTGGTTCTCTTTCTCCTCTCTATAGGGGCGTTCATAGGCGATCTCCGGAGGATCAAGGAGGGCAAGACCATGGCGGTGGCCCTGGGGCTAGCCTACATCCTATTCTTCTCCTGGATGGCGGGGCTGGGGCCCAAGAAGATAGACCGATATATCCTGCCTGTCTTTCCCATGATTGATCTTCTGGCCGCCGTGGGGATCGCGAGGTCGGCGAGGGCGCTGGGTGGTCTCTCCTGGCCCTGGTCGGCTGCTTTGCGCAAAACCTCTTACAGAATAGCGGTGGGCGTAGTGAGTTTGACCCCTCTCTTTTGGATTCACACCTTCCCCTACTACATGAATTGCTTCAACCCCCTGGTAGGTGGAGCATCTATGGCTGTCAGGACCCTGACCGTAGGCTTGGGAGAGGGGTATGATCTGGCAGCGAAGTATCTCAACGAGAAGAGCGATAGTGAGAGTTTGAGGGTGGCGGTGTTCTATGTTGAGTCGTTCGCACCTTTCTTCAGGGGGACAACGATCCGCCTGATGGAGCCTGGAGCGCTAGATGAGGCGGACTATGTGGTCCTCTACATCAATCAGGTGCAGCGCCAGATATTACCGGAGGCGATTCATCGTTTCCAGGACCGGGAGCCAGAGCACGTCGTGCGAATAGGCGGTATCGAGTACGCCTGGGTCTACGAAAATCGCGAAAGATGGTAGGCTTCTCAAATTGGTCGAGCGGTTGGAGAGGCGCTGAAGTAGAATATCGAGGGTGATTCGTTTTAGATAGGAATGTTCAACTCCCAAGCAGGTTTTCTGCTCATTAGGCAGTTTCGGCAGGGGATCGGCCAGCGGAGTAGGGTCTAGGTGTTAAGTCGGACGATGAGGAATCGCAACTCTTCTCTACAACCCGCGATCAATCGTGGGGAGAGCATCCCTTCAAGCATCGAGCAAAGGGGAATTTTCCAGCCCTTCTTCATCCCCCTCGCTCTGTTGATGCTCACCCTGGTGGGCCTATATTTTCGCTTGACCTACGCCAGGACCACCAGTCCTTATATCGATGAATACACGACCATGTGGGTGGCCCAGAGGACTATCCAATACGGCTACCCCGTCTTCTCCACCGGGGCCATCTACAGTCAGGGGATGCTCTTCACCTACATCGATGCCCTCTTCATCCACCTCTTCGGTTTGAGCAAGTTGGTGGCTAGGATGCCCAGCGTGATCATGAGCGTGGGCACCATCCCTCTATTGTATTGGGTGGGGAAGAGGGTATTCTCAGCCCAAACAGGGCTTCTAGCCGCTGCCCTCCTCGCCTTCGACCCCCAATCGATCATCTGGGGAGGCCGGGCTAGAAACTACGCCTTGTTCGCCTTGCTAGTGCTCTCGGCCACCTATCTTCTCTATGAGGGCGTGATCAGAAGAGACGATCCTAGACTCCGTCGCTTTTACGTTCTCTGTTTTCTGGCCGCCGTCTTCACTCACAATGAAGCCCTCCTGCTTTTCCCCGCCTTCGTAGTGGTTACCTTCCTCCGGAGGGGGTGGCGCTGGTTCTTGAGGGGGGAGATAATGGGGGAGCACCTTCTCAGCGTCCTGGGGATGGGGGTGAGCGTCTATCTATACCGACGCCTGCGACCTCCTGGCTGGCTTGAAGTAGGGGTGGGCCGCCCGGCCTTTGGGCCCTCTTTGAATATCCTGGGAGCGGTGAGACGTTACTCCCCCTTTTTCGTGGGGCCGGATCATCTTCCCTTCGTCCCCCTTTTGACCCTTTTGGTTCTCGTGGGCTTCTTTTGGCTACTAAGAGCCTGGTGGAGAGGGGGCATCGCGCTGGCCCGGGAGGGGAAAGAGCTGGGGCTTCTTTTCCTCTATCTCCTATTCGGCCTTCTCATGTTGGAGATGTTCTTTGTGATCGGCGAGAGGCGACGAAGCTACCGCTATCTTTTCATGTTATCTCCCTTCTTCTTCCTGATAGCCAGCAGGGCGCTAATCAACTCTCTTCACCTCTTGGGTGGACGGTTGCAGAGATGGAATGCTAGGATAAGTGGGGGTACCGCTGACTGGCCCTTAGACTTTGGGGTTAACTCGGCCACGGGGATAGTGGTGTTCCTGATAGCGGTTTTTGCTTTCCCCACCGCGAAAGCCGTTGCCTCCCAGATGGAGTGGGGTTACGATTCAGCCTTCCGATATGTCAAGGAGCATCGTCTAGAGGGTGACAAAGCGATGACCTTTGCTACCTCGGCCTGTGTCTTGTATCTGGGAGATTGTGACTATGTCGCCGTAGAAAAGGAGTTCCATACCTACGCCGTACAAGAGGACGATTATTGGATAGGGGCTTGGGCCGGGGTACCGGTCCTGTTTCAAGACGAGGATCTAAAGAGGGCGATCGAGGAGAGCAGCCGTCTCTGGTTCGTGATAGATGAGCGACGTTTCCGCACCAGGTACAGCCATGATTTCATTCAATATGTCTGGGATCGGATGGAGTTGGTGGCTAAAGAGGGAGGGGTCTTCGTATTTCTATCCGAAAGCCCTCCACCTCCCCCACCCCCTTTGCATCGGGAGCTATATCTCGAACTGGGCGGTCAGGCGGCCCTCCTCGGCTATAGCCTCAACGGGGACACCTTTAGACCTGGCGAGGAGATGCATCTCACGTTGAGATGGAAAGGTCTAACCCATATCTTGGAGAATTATAGCGTCTTCGTCCATGTCTGGGATGCCCAAAACCATCTCTGGGCCCAGGATGATAAAGCCCCCCTTAAGGGCCTCCACCCGACCAGTTACTGGGTGGCTGGGGAGGTCATCCGCGATCCCCATGACATCACTCTGCCCGCCGACATACCGCCGGGCAGATACCGGCTGGAGATAGGTATGTATTCCTCAGCAACCATGGACAACCTGCCCGTCTGGGACCCGGTGAGAAGATCTGAGACGGAGCGAGTGGTTCTGGACTATATCAAGATCCTGGGGGAGGGAGTCCCTCCCTCACCGCAATACCCCTTGCCGGCCAATCTGGGCGATGAGGTGACCCTCTTGGGGTATGACCTGACGCCCTCCGTGGTCGGCCCGGGGGAGGCTATCCGTCTGACCTTATACTGGAAGGCCCAAAAGGCTATGGAAGGGGACTATACCGTCTTTGTGCACTTGATAGATGGGGCCGATCGAATCTGGGGCCAGAAGGATAACCAGCCAGAGGGAGGGTTTTACCCCACCTCCCATTGGGATCTGGGAGAGGTAGTGGAAGACAGGTATGAGGTGCTCGTGGAGCCTGATACGCCGCCGGGGCGGTACCGGTTGGAGATAGGGATATACCTCCTGGCCACCGGAGAGCGATTGCTGGTGCTCGACGAGGAGGGGCACCCGATGGGCGACAGAGTTCTTTTGAGCGAGGTGAGGGTGAGATGAAAAGATCTAGAGATCATGGTCAGTTGGAGGGACGGTCCGGCCTCGATATCTCGGTAGTGATCCCGCTGCTGGATGAGGAGGAGAACATCGCATTCCTTCACTCATCACTCCACGATGTTCTGGAGGAGACGGGGAAGGGGTATGAGATCATCTTCGTGGATGACGGTAGCCGCGATGGCTCCTTCGCCGTTCTGACGACCTTACACGATGAGGATCCCAACCATATCCGGGTCATCCATTTTCGACGCAACTTCGGCAAGACCGCGGCTCTAACCGCTGGTTTCGGTAAGGCTCGGGGGGAGGTGATCGTCACTATGGACGCAGATTTGCAAGATGACCCCCAGGAGATCCCCCGACTTCTGGACAGGCTAGAGGAGGGGTACGATATGGTCGTCGCTTGGCGGCGGGACCGGCAGGATCCTCTCTCCAAGAGGTTGCCCTCCAGGATCTTCAATGGGACGGTCTCTCTCTTGACCAGGGTACACTTGCACGATCTCAATTGCGGCTTTAAGGCTTTCCGCAGGGAAGTGATCGCCAACCTCAAACTCTATGGAGAGTTACACCGTTTCATCCCCGTTCTCGCCCATTGGAGAGGGTATCGCGTAACCGAACTAGCGGTGGTTCACCATCCGAGAAAGTATGGCAAATCCAAATATGGAGTGGAACGCTTGGGGCGGGCCTTCGTCGACTTCTTAGTGGTTCTCTTCCTGACCCGCTATCTGAAGCGGCCGTTGCAGCTCTTCGGGGGCATAGGGGCCGTACTCTTTCTCCTCGGTTTCGGTATAGGTGCGTACCACATCGTTTTGTGGCTTAGATTAGGCGGGATCGGATTCCGCCCCTTGCTCTTCGCCGGCATATTGGCCATGATCGTGGGGGTCCAGATCGCTTCCATCGGCCTGCTGGGGGAGATGATCAGGCGTTTCACCTACCATCCAGAGGAAGAGTATTCTATAGACAGGGAGATGGGATAGGGTTCACCGAGGTTTAGTGGATAAGATGCTAAGCAGAGGGTGGAGAAGGGTCAGCCCTAAAAGGTGGAGCGTAATGGTGGTGACTCTGGCCTACACGCTGATCACTGTGGCCATGACTTACCCAGTTGCCTTTCGCCTATCCACCGCTGTGGCCGGTTTGGAGGGAGAGGATGCCTTTCAATATCTATGGTCGCTCTGGTGGAGCAAGAAGGCTCTGCTCGATCTGCATACCAGTCCGGCCAATCTCACTTACCTCTACCATCCCACCGGTGCCTATCATCCCTTGCTGGCGGTGACCCCCTATGCCCAGTTTCTTGCCCTTCCTCTCCTGTCGCTGTGGGGTCCGGTCATCGCCTACAACATCGAGTTTCTGCTCTCCTTCATCCTTACCGGGCTGACCACTTATATACTCTGTTACTACCTAACCGGGGACAAGCGAGCCTCCTTTATGGGAGGGCTCATCTTCGCCTTTTTCCCCAATCGGACCTTTCATGCTCTAGGGCATCTACCCCAAATCACGACCTATTGGTTCCCTCTATACGCCCTATTCCTATTCCGGCTCCTGAGGAATCCGAGCCGTAGAAATGCTTTCTCCTGCGGCATCTTCTTGACATTATCGCTCTTGGTGAACGTCATGCATATCGCTTACTTCATTATCCCCTTCACCTTGATCTTTCTCTTGTACTACTGGGTTGTAGCCCGCCGGCTGGTGAGTCGCCGTTTCCTGAAGGGTTTCTTGATGGCCCTGCTCTTGGCTGGCCTTCTGACCGCTCCCTTCTTCATTCCTTTCGTGGTGGACAAGTTCTCCGGACGGATGGGCAACCTTTCAGCGGGGGGAACGGTTAACTATTCGGCGGATCTCCTGGCTTTCTTCACCCCTTCCGCCGGTCACCCTGTCTTCGACAAGATCGGAGCCGCTCGCCGTTTAAGGCAAGAGGTGTTGCCCTTTGCGCCCGCCCCTCAGGATGATGAGACCTTGGTATATGTGGGGTTTGTAGCCTTGGCGCTAGGCCTTTGGGGTAGTATCAAGGAGCGAAAGCGAGGGGGCCTCTGGGTCATCCTGGGTTTGACCGCCGCCTTACTCTCTCTGGGGCCTTTTCTTAAGGTGGGAGGGAAGGTGATGCTTCTCCAGATCGGCGGCTGGAAGGGGGGCGTCCCCTTGCCCTACGGCTTGGTCGAGAGATTGCCTTTTTACGAGTGGGGCCGCACTCCGGCTAGATTGACGGAGACGACGATGTTTTGCCTAGCGATATTGGCCTGTTATGGTCTAAGGGCTCTTCTCGCCTCGCCTAAGAGCCAGAGGGCGAAGACGGTCCTGACCCTTGGGTTAGCCATTCCCCTTCTCTTCGAATATGTGGTGGTCTTCCCCTTCCCCACTGGTGACGCGTCGGTTCCCCCCTTCTATCGTGGCTTGGGCCGGGAGGAGGATTACGCTATCCTGGATATACCCCTGGGACCATGGTATGCTACTAATGCTAACATGTACTATCAGACGGTGCATGAGCACAAGATCGTAGGGGGATATATCCACCGCGTGCCGGAAGGCGTCCTCCCGGTGGCGAACTATCTTGAAAGGTTGGTTGACCCCTCTCCCCAGGCTGATGACATAGTCGCTAACCCAGGCGGAAAGGAACGTCTGAATATACTGAGCCGCAATCAAATAAGATATGTCGTGCTCCACCCTCCCTTCCTGAAGCCCGAAGAGGCCGATGAGCGAGCATCCCTCCTGACCGACTTTCTAGGAGAGCCAGTTTATGCGGACGGGTCGATCTCCGTTTTCCTCCTGCCTCCTTCCCTTGGCGGAAGCGATGCCCCGGCTATGGCGTTGGGGGAGAATTGGTATCCCCTTGAGGATGTGGAAGGCACCCCTTCCCGCTGGATGAGCAACGAGGGAACGATATACGTTAATGTGGCCTCCGGAGGGGAGTACCGCCTCCACTTCTTCGCCTACCCTTTAGGAGAGGCGAGGCATCTCCAAGTCATGGTCGACGGAGAATCGGTGGGCCAGTTCTACGTGGAGGGGTTCCAAGGTTATGTTACAGATCCCTTCTTCGTAGGGGGAGGAGAGTGGGGCGCTATCGGGTTCTATGTCCAGGAGGGGTGCCAGAGACCTAACGAGCTCTTCGGCGGCGGGGGGGATTTCAGATGTCTGAGCATATTATTTCAGAGTGTGGATATCTTGCCCGCTCAGACCGGGAGTTAACAACCCCGCAGCAAGCTGCGGGGTATCCTGGCGGTTTTTCATGAACAATAGCCAGGGGGTCGCCTCGCCCTATCGCTGGCTTAAGAGGAGATGAGGCGAGGGGTTAGTTCGGGAGGACAAGGAGATGGAGGGGAAGCGGTCTAGCAAAGGCCGAAGCGAGATGATCGAAGAGCGAGAGGTCCGGGTATCCGTTATCATTCCCCTGTTCAATGAGGAGGAGAATATCGAACCCCTTTACCTCCGTCTCAAGGAAGTCTTGGACATGTTGGAGATCGATTATGAGATGGTCATAATCGACGATGGGAGTACCGATACCGGCTTTGCGATCCTCAAAAGGCTGCACAAGGCGGATCATCTCCTCAAGGTGGTTCGGTTGCGTCGCAATTTTGGACAGACAGCGGCCTTCGCTGCCGGCTTCGACCACGCCCGGGGCCAAATCATCGTCACCATGGATGCCGATTTGCAGAACGACCCTGGGGATATCCCCCTCTTGCTGGAGAAGATCGAAGAGGGGTACGATGTGGTCAGCGGCTGGCGGGTGAAGCGTCGAGACCCCTTCCTGACCCGGAGACTCCCTTCTATGGTGGCCAACTTCCTTATCTCGGAGGTGACGGGAGTGAGGTTACACGACTACGGCTGCTCCCTCAAGGCCTATCGTCGCCAGGTGGTCAAGAATGTGCACCTCTATGGGGAATTACACCGTTTCATCCCTGCCATCGCCAGTTGGATGGGGATTTCCATAGCCGAGGTTCCGGTGGCCCATTACCCGCGTCGTTTCGGCAAGTCCAAATATGGCCTCTCGCGCACCATAAAGGTGTTACTCGATCTCTTGACCGTCCGTTTCCTTCTCAGCTACTCTACCCGGCCCATCCATATCTTTGGCTCTTTAGGCCTCCTCGCCTCTTTTGTAGGTATCATCTTGGGGCTCTATCTGGGAGGCGTCAAATTCCTCCTGCACCAAGATATCGGCAGTCGGCCCCTTTTGCTGCTCTCCATACTATTGGTGGTCATCGGGGCCCAGATGATAACCATGGGGCTTTTGGGGGAACTCGTAGTGCGCACCTATCACGAGTCGCTAGATAAGCCGATCTACGTGGTACGCGAACTCTTGGGTGAGGCTGGGGGAGGGAATCGGTGAAGGGCAAAGGTTTGCCTATCGCTCTGATGGCCCTGCTGCTCCTTGCCTTCGCCCTCCGCCTCCTTTACATGGAGAGGATAAGCCTTTACATCGACGAGTTCGTAACTATGTGGGTCGCCAAGATGATCTTGCGGTCTGGCCTCCCTCGAACACCGGCAGGGGTCATCTACAACCGAGGGATACTCTTCTCCTACCTCGACACCCTTTTTATCTATCTCTTCGGTTTCAGTGAGAGGGCGGCCCGGATACCCAGCGTTCTTGTGGGGGCTCTAACCGTGCCTTTGCTCTATTTTGTGGGCAGCAGGCTTCGTTCTTCGGTGACGGGTTTGGTTGCTGCCGCCCTTTTGACCTTCGCCCCAGATGCTATCCTCTGGGGCGGCCGAGCCCGCATGTATACCTTGTTACAACTCCTCGTTCTATTGGCTTTCTTCTCCCTCTACCAAGGGATAATTAAATCCCAGAGCAGGGGATATCTATATCTCTTCCTCCTTTCCTTCTGGGGGGCTGTCTTCACCCAGGCGGAGGCGATGCTTCTCTACCCGGCCTTCCTCTTGGCCATCATCGTTTGGCGAGGGGTGAGTTGGCTAGGGAGTCGTCAAGGCCTCCTGGTGAACGGGCTTTGCCTATCGGCGATCGTTTCCAGATACCTCTTCGACAAGGCGACCCAACCGGGCCAGTTGGAGACCATTCAAATGGTTCGGCCTTACCTCCAATTTTCCCTGAACCTCCTGGGCCGTCTTCGCCCCTACCGCCTCTTCTTTCTCCATTCCGGTTATCTCCCCCTCACTATATTGTTCTTTCTGGGCTTGATCTATCTCCTTAAACGGGCCGTGTCGAGGGAGAGCCAGCCTCAGGCTCTTCTCTATCTCTATCTCATCTTCTCTCTTCCCATGCTGGAATTGGTCATCTTCGCCGGGGCGACGTGGAGAGACCCTCGATATCTCTTCATGCTCTTGCCTCCCTTCTTCCTAATCGCTGCCGATCTCTCGGATAGGTCGCTGGGATGGGTCGTTGATCGTCTCAGCCCCTCCCGGTGGAGAGAGGTTCTATCTCGGGGCGGCGTTTATCTCTTGATAGGGGGAGCCTTCTTTCTCTTCTTGCCGGGAGTACGCTCTCTCCTCTCTACACAAATCGAAGGGTACGACCGAGCCCTTTTCTACGTTCGTGACCATTGGCAGGAGGGGGATCTGATAATGATGGCTTCGCCTCCGGTGAGCGCCGTCTATCTAGGCAAATGCGATTACTACGCCATCCAGAGGGATTATGAAGAGTATGTGATCCGAAAGGATGGGGTCCTGATCGACAGGTGGGTGGGAGCCCCTCTTTTGAACTCTACTCAAGAGTTGGAGGAGCTCTTGAAGGAAAACAGCCGAGTCTGGTTCGTCATCGATATTTGGAGATTGGCTACCCACTACGATATGGATTTCCGGCGGCTAATCGCGGAGGGGATGGAAACAGTGCACGAGGTGCAAGGGGTTAGGGTCCTCCTCGCCCAGGGGTATGAAGAACCCCAGGAGAACGCTATCAAGCGTTCTCTCCAGGCCAACCTGGATGACGAGATCGCTCTCCTGGGCTACGACCTTTCTGCGGATAGAATTCAACCCGGCGAGGTGCTACGATTGACCCTTTACTGGCAAGCTTTGGCTCCCTTGAAGGAGGAATATACCGTTTTCGTCCATCTCCTGGACAGCCAAAACTCCCCTGGAGGGCAGGATGACGCTCCCCCCATGAAGGGGCTTTATCCCACCATCTATTGGAGGGAGGAGGAGATCGTACCCGACGAGCATCGCCTACTTATCCCTGCCGATGTCTCAGCGGGCAGGTATCTCTTGGAAGTGGGGATCCACTCTTCACAAACCGGAGATCGGTTGCCTGTTTTAGACAGCGCGGGGAACCCGGGGGCGACCAGGGTTGTCCTGGACTATGTGAAGATCGGGAGAGAGGAGTCGCCCTCGCCCCAACAGATAGTGCGAGCCGATTTTGGGGGCCTGGCCCGACTATTGGGTTACGATCTCGCCCCCACTTCTCGCGAAACCTCGTTTGAGCCGGGCGAGAGCCTAGATCTCACCATCTATTGGCAGGTGCTCGCTCCCCTAGAGGAGAACTACACCGTCTTCGTTCACCTCCTTGATCAAGAGGGGCGAATCTGGGGCCAGCAGGATAGCCAACCATTGGCCGGTTCCTATCCCACCTCTTTCTGGGATGAAGGCGAAATCGTGCGAGATGGGTACCAATTGAGGATAGACCCCCAAGCGCCGGGAGGGGAATACGAGATTGTGGTGGGGATCTATCTTCTGGCCACAGGAGAACGCCTCCCCGTTAAGGGTGAAGGGGAGACGAGGGGTTGGCTCCCCTTGACCGCGGTCTGGGTGGAGGGGCAGTAGCCTTTGGAAAGGTGGAGGGATGGTTGGAGGCGCGAAGGGTTTGGTCACTGCCGTGTGGAAGAGTATAAGAAATCAAGGAGATCTCTGGGCACTCTTTTCACCTCCTAGCCAATTGGGTTTGGCTCTTCTCGAACGTTACTCCTGTAGGGTGGGATCTATTGGATGAAGGGGGTCGATTAGTGGCGCAGAGAGATAGTGAGTCTCAAGGGGGTGTGAGGCCGACCAGCGGGTGGGGGGTAGTGGTGGGGATGTATGGTCCTGAGTGTGGGGAGCGGTTGCCCATCGTGAAAGATGGAAGAGAGATGGTCTCTAGTCTGTTCTCTTTGGCTAGGATGGAGGTGAAAGGGGAGTGAGGATGGGAGAGGCGCCAACCCGGAAAGAGGTGAGCATCATCATTCCCGCTTTTAACGAGGAAGAGGCTATAGGAGGCGTTATCGATGATATCCAAAAGGTGATGGATGAGACGGAGATAACATATGAGATCATCGTAGTAGATGATGCCTCAGAGGATGGGACCATGGAAGAGGTCCAGAAGCGAGGGGTGAGACTCATCGAGCACCCCTTCAATAGAGGCTACGGTGCGTCCTTGAAGACGGGGATTCGGCAGGCCCGATATTCTACTGTGGTGATCACCGATGCCGACGGAACGTACCCCAGTCGAGAGATACCCAGGCTGTTGAAGGATATCCCTCCCCATGATATGATTGTAGGGGCTAGGATAGGAGCCAATTTACGGATATCGTTTCTCCGGAGGCTGGCCAAGGGGCTGCTGACCCTCTTCGCCAGTTATCTGACTGGGGCTCGGATTCCTGATCTGAATTCGGGGTTAAGGGCTTTCAGGAAAGATGTCGCCCTCGAGTTCTTCCGGGCTCTACCCTCTGGCTTTTCTTTTACTACCTCCATCACTTTGGCTATGTTAGCCAACGACTACCTAGTGAAATATATCCCTATCGATTACTTTGAGAGAAGGGGGAAATCGAAGATAAGGCCCATCCGAGATACCTTGAACTTCGCCACTTTGATCCTCAGGACAGTGATGTATTACAACCCCCTGAAGGTTTTCGTGCCCCTAAGCCTGTTCTTTTCTCTAGCCGGATTGGTACGAGGGAGTTATAATGTGATCACCGTTCACAACCTAACTACGGCTGACCTATTACTCCTCATGACGGGGGTTCTTATTGGCATGCTAGGGCTCCTGGCCGATCTAGTGGATAAGAGGAGATAGTGATGGATATCCTCCTCATTAACCCTCCCGCTGAAAATGAGATCCTGGGCAACAACCCGGTGATCATCGAGGAGGAAAGGGGATACAACCCTCCTTTGGGGATCCTCTACCTAGCAGGGTACCTGGAGAAACACACCACGCACCAGGTGGAGATAGTGGATGCCCAGGTGGAGGAGATGGGGTATCCGGAGTTGGAGAGGGTTGTAGCCTCTAAGAGGCCCGACGTGGTGGGCATCACAGCCATGACCCTCACATTGTTGGACGTCATCAAAACTGTAGAAGTGGTCAAGAAGGTGGATGAGGGGATAAGAGTAGTGTTGGGTGGGTCCCATGTCCACCTTTACCCCGAGGAAACGATAAATATGCCGGGCGTCGATTACCTAGTCCTGGGGGAGGGCGAGATTACTTTTGCTCAGTTACTTGAGCAGATGGACGACCCCCAGAAATTGGAGGAGATTCAGGGCTTGGTGTTTAGGGTTGAGGGGAGGGTTGTTAATACGGGCTTGGCTCCTTTCATAGAGGATTTAGATAGCCTTCCTTTCCCTGCTCGCCATTTAACCCCTTACTGGAAATACAGCTCCCTTTTGGCCAGGAGGACACCCATCACCACCATGTTCACTAGCCGAGGATGTCCCTATCGGTGCGCCTTCTGCGACCGACCACACCTGGGTAAGAGATTTAGGGCCCGATCGGCCTCCAATGTGGTGGATGAGATGGAAGAATGTATGAAATTGGGTGTCCGCGAGTTCTTGATCTATGATGATACCTTTACGGTTAACCGGAGAAGGGTGCTCGAGATTTGCGAGGAGATCATCAAGAGGAAGTTAGATATCGGCTGGGATTTCCGCGCCAGGGTAGACACGGTGGACAAGGAGTTGTTGGTTAGACTGAAGGAAGCCCATTGCGAGAGGATCCATTACGGAGTGGAGGCGGGGACGGACAAAATACTGAAGGTCCTCAGAAAGGGGATAACCCTGGAGCAAGTGAGGGAGGCTTTCCGCTTGACTGGGGAGGTGGGCATCTCCACCTTGGCCTATTTCATGGTGGGGTCGCCCACCGAGACCAGGGAAGATGTGATGCAGACTATAGAATTCGCCAAGGAGTTGGATCCCGATTTCGTGCATATCACCATCCTCACCCCCTTCCCAGCCACCGCTCTCTACAAACAAGGGTTAGAGGAAGGTGTCCTCAAAGGGGACTTCTGGCGCGAGTTTGCCGCCAATCCCACGGAGGGTTTTCAGCCTCAGCATTGGGAAGATCTCCTATCCCGGGAGGAACTCTGGAAGTTGGTGGTCCGTGCCTATAAGGAGTTCTATACAAGACCGGAATACATAATTAGTCGTCTGTTGAAAGTGAGATCTTGGGGGGAGTTTCGAAGGAAGGTTAAGGCGGGCATAAAGGTTCTGGGGTTATGACGGATATGAGGGGAAAGGGAACAGCCTCTAGAAAAGTGGTGGTTATCGGTCTAGATGGGGCCACCTTCGACCTGATAAGCCCCTGGGTCGACGAGGGGAAGTTGCCTGCTCTTGGGCACCTCTTGGAGGAGGGGGTATCCGGGGAATTGCGAACCATCATCCCTCCCCTCACACCTGCGGCCTGGAGCTCTTTCGCCACCGGTTGCAACCCCGGTAAACATGGCATGTTCGATCACCTCTATCGCAAGGAGGGGAGCTATCGGTTCTCGCCGGTGAGCAGTAGACTGCGGAGGGCGAGGGCTATCTGGACGTTCCTGAGCGAGGCGGGGAAGAGGGTGGGGGTTATGAATCTGCCTACCACCTATCCCCCGGAGAGGGTGAGGGGGATCATGATATCGGGCATGTATACCCCGGTATCCGAAGAGAGTTTCACTTATCCTCCCTCTTTGTATGAGGAGTTGAAAAGGGAGGGGTGGGGATATATCCATCCTGGGAGCGCCTATTCGAAAAACGTCTCCCTCGAACTGATAGAGGATCTGCATCGTTGTCTGCAAAATAGGGTAGATATCCTCTTATATCTGCTACAAAGGTATGATTTCGATCTCTTTGTGGCCGTGCTTAATGATACCGATGTGGTGCAACACAGATTCTGGGAGTTCATGGACCCCGCATCGAGAGGGCCAGCGGAGTTTCGAGAAGCGATCTTGGGGGTCTATCAGGAGGCCGACAGGCAATTGGCCAGGGTCATGCAAACCTTGGATGGGGATACCACCTTGATTGTGATCTCCGACCATGGAATGGGGCCGCTCCATTATTACCTCCATCTGAATAACTGGTTGTTGCGTGAAGGGTTTCTGAAACTCAAGGGTAACAGCCTAACCCGTCTCAGATATTTCCTCTTCCAGCATCACTTTACGCCCAAGAATCTCCTGCATCTCCTCTCCACTTTGAGGGGCAAGAGCACCGCTAAGGCGATCAGGGTGGGCAAGGGAGGACTAGCCAGGAGGTTATTCCTCTCCTTTGAAGATATCGATTGGTTGCATACGAAGGCCTACTCCATGGGGAACGTGGGACAGATCTGTATAAACCTTAAGGGGAGAGAACCCCAGGGCATTGTGGAGAGGGGCCCAGAGTACGAAAGGGTACGGGAGGAGATCATCGAGGGACTATACCGACTGGTGGAGGAAGATGGAAGCAGGCTCGTAGGGGAACTATTTCGACGAGAGGAGATTTACTGGGGCGAATGCTTAGAGAGGGCGCCGGATATCGTCTTCATGCCTCGCCATTTGGAGGCGACAGCCTTCGGGTCCTACGAGTTCTGGTCCAATACCATCTTGGAGCGAGCGGAATGGTTCAGCGGCAATCATAGGATGAACGGCATTCTATTGATGAAGGGAGAGGGTATCGAGAAGGGGAAGAAGATCGAGGGGGCGAAGATCATGGATCTGGCGCCTACCATCCTATATCTCTTTGGGTTGCCTATCCCCTCGGGGATGGACGGGAGAATAGTGGAGGAGGCTTTCGAGAAGGGGTACCTAGCCTCTCATCTCCCAAGGTATAGGGAGGAGGAGGTGACCCAAGAGGAGAGGGAAGGGGGGTATACGACGGAGGAGGAGGAGGAGATCGCTGAAAGGCTGAGGAGCCTGGGTTATCTATCTTAGTCACTTGGAGGGGGATTGGAAGGGCAAGATAAGGTTTGTGTCATCGGGTTGGATGGGGCCACGCTGAGCCTGGTAGGGCCTTGGGCTCAAGCGGGAGAACTCCCGGTTTTGCGAGGCTTGATGGAAGAGGGGGTGACGGGTATCCTTCGCTCCACTATCCCTCCCATCACCCCGGCGGCCTGGACCTCCTTCGCCACGGGGAAGAACCCGGGGAAACATGGTGTCTTCGATCATGTCTATCGAAGGGAAGGTAGCTACGAGGTAGAGCCCGTGAGTTCCAGACTTTGCGCAGCCAAGACGCTTTGGAGGCTTATCAGCGAAGGGGGCAAGAAGGTGGGAGTCATCAATGTCCCTCTGACCTATCCTCCCCAGGAAGTGAACGGTTTCTTGGTCACGGGGATGTTTACCCCCTCCGACAGGGTGGAATTCACCTACCCTCCTTCATTGGCTGGGGAACTGAAGCGAGAAGTAGGCGGATATATGGTGGGGGGGACTAGGCCCAAGGAAGATTACCAGAGGTTCCTGGACCAACTTTACGTTAGGCAAAAGAACCGAATGGAGACCGCTCTTTACTTGATGAGGAGATATGACTGCGATTTCTTTATGGTCGTCTTCAACGGGACTGACCTTGTGCAGCATAAATTCTGGAAATTCATGGATGAGAAGCATCCTCAACACGACCCCCGAGGAGGGGAAAGATACCGTCAAGCCATCTTAGAATTCTATCGGCAGGCCGATGAAGACTTGGGAAGGATAATCGAAGCCTTGGGGGAGGAAGTTACTTTGGTCATCATGTCCGATCACGGTGCGGGGGTGGCTTCACGCTATTTCGTGGTCAACAACTGGCTTTTGAGAGAAGGCTTCTTGCGGCTGAAGGATGGTCTTCTCACCCGGTTGAAATACCACTTGTTCCGTGGGGGATATACCCCTTTGAGCATCCTGAACGCTCTTTCAAGATTGGGGTTCGGCATCGCCACCCGCGCCTTCGCCATGGGCAACAAGCCTGGCCTCCTACGGAAGGCTTTCCTCTCTTGGTTGGACATCGATTGGTCAGAGACTATGGCCTATGCCCTAGGACACCTATATGGGCAGATCTACCTCAATGTGGAGGGAAGGGAGCCCCAAGGGAAGGTGAGGCCTGGCCGGGAGTATGAAGAGTTGCGGGAGCAGGCGATCCGATCTCTGGCCGCTGCCACAGAGGACGATAGTGGGGAGAAGATCGTAGGGGATATATACCGGAAAGAGGAGATATACTCCGGTCCTTACATAGATCGTGCTCCAGATATCCTCTTTGCCCTCCGTGATCGCCGCTCCATGGCCCTGGCTCAGCAGCAGTTCTCCTCCCACCTCCTCTTCGACCCTGCCATCCGCGTGTCGGCCTCTCACAGAATGGGAGGCCTCTTGATGATGAGAGGGCCGGGGGTGAGGAAGGGCGCGGAGTTGGAGGGTACAAGGATAATCGACTTGGCCCCCACTATCCTCTATATTTTGGGGCTGGATATCCCCTCCGACATGGATGGCAGGGTTCTAGAGGAGGCGTTTGAAGAGAGTTTTTTGACTCGCAGGAGGATAAGATACGGCCCTCCTTCTCCTTTGGGTGCCGGTTTGGATTCTGGATTCGACGAAGAGGAGAGCCAGGAGATAAGGGATAGGCTGAGAGGTTTGGGGTACCTATCTTGATATCTGGATGTGGGTAAGATAACATGGGTGCTCCTGAGGGGGTGGATCTCTCCATCGTGATCGTGAACCACAACAGCAAGGAATTTCTGGGTCAACTTCTCCCATCGCTCTATGAGACCCCTTGTGAAGTGACCTTCGAGGTGTGGGTGGTAGACAACAACTCCACCGATGGCACTCTGGAGATGGTAGCCCACCGGTTTCCCCAGGTGCAACTGATCGCCAACGAGGTCAACAGAGGTTTCGCCGCAGCCAACAATCAAGCCTTGCAAAAGAGCAGGGGCCGATATATCTTGCTTCTAAACCCGGATACGGTTTTGAAACCCCGAGCCCTGGACATCATGGTCTGTTTTCTGGACAACCATCGGGAGGTAGGGGCTGTGGGGCCTAAACTTTTGAACCTGGACGGAACGGTGCAACTCTCCAGTAAATTCTTCCCCACCCCTAAGGTCGCTATCTTGAAAACCTTGGGCGTCGATAGGGTATTTCCAGAGCAGCCCACTCTGAAGAAGCATTTCCTGAGCCCTGAAGCGCGCGAGGAGGCTCAGGAGGTGGAATCCCTTCAAGCATCCTGCCTTATGGTCAGGAGGGAGATGGTTGATGAAGTAGGCCCCTTGGATGAGCGGTTTTTTATGTATTGCGAGGATATCGATTGGTGTCGGAGGATGAGGGAGAAGGGTTGGAAATTGTACTTCCTGCCCGAAGCCCAGGCCCTACATTACCGAGGGGGTAGCACAAACAAGGATAGTTACCGCATGATCATCGTCTATCATCAAAGCCTCTATCGTTTCTACAAGAAATACTACGCGCCTGACACCTTTTGGCTCCTGAATTACGCTTTCTATGGTGGGCTCTTGTTAAGGCTGGCTCCTAAGTTCCTGGTCAATCTCTTCCGGAGGGAGAAACGGGCGCGGTAGGTACTTTTGCTGAGAAGAGGAGGGATCTACCAAAGGTTGATGGGCAAAAGAAGAGTCCTCATTATCGGGTTGGATGGAGCCACGTTAGATCTGATCGAGCCTTGGGCCGCTTCAGGTAGGTTGCCTACGTTCGAGAGGATAATGGAGCGGGGGGTAACAGGTGTACTAACGAGCACCATCCCTCCGGTTACAGGGCCGGCGTGGAGTTCCTTCATCACGGGTAAGAATCCGGGCAAGCATGGCATCTTTGCCTTCATGAAACGGAAGCAGGATAGCTACGATTTCTACCCCGTCACCGCCCAGGAGCGGAAAGGCAAGGCGGTTTGGGATCTCCTGGGGGAGAAGCGGAAAAAGGCTATCATCATCAACGTGCCGGTTACCTATCCTCCTCAGGCAGTCAGCGGCCTGATGATTACTGGGATGTTAACCCCTCACAGAGCCTCCCGGTACACCTATCCTGATAGTTTGGCTGGCGAGATAAAGAAGCGAGTGGGAGATTACTTGGTTTTTCCCCAAGAGGTCTATGCCAAAGGCAAAGTGGAAGCCTTCTTGAAAGAGATTTACCGAGTGACGGAGAGGAGGAAAGAGGTAGCGTTGTACTTGATGAGGGAATGCCCCTGGGATTTCTTTGTGGTGGTCTTTAATGGCTCCGATGTCATCCAGCACGGTCTATGGCACTGTATGGACCCTGAGCATCCCCAGTACGATCCCGAGGAGAATCGCCGGTACGGTGATGCGATCCTTAACTACTACGAAAGGATAGATGGTATTTTGGGAGAGATGTGGGCCGAAGTAGGTGAGGATACCATCTTGATGATAATGTCGGATCATGGGGCAGGCCCCCTATATCGACTCTTACACACCAATAACTTCCTGATGGAGTTGGGCCTTCTGAAGCTTAAGAGAGAGCCGTTGACAAGGATCAAGCGAGCGCTTTTCCGAGTCGGCTTGACCCCCAAGAACGTCTATCACCTATTGCAGATGATGGGTTGGGGTCGGCTTCGCAGGACCCTGGATAAGAGAAGGGAAGGTTACGGTCTCCTCAGAAGGTATTTCCTCTCTTTTGCAGACGTAGATTGGCCGAGAACTAGGGCATATTCCTTAGGCGGGCCGGGACAGATCTACATCAACTTGAAATGGAGGGAGCCAAGTGGAGGGGTCGAACCTGGCATGGAATATGAGAGCCTAAGGAGTGAGATCATAGATAGGCTTTGGCGGTGGGAGGATCCTGAAAGCGGTGAGAAAATCGTGGGAGAGGTCTTCAGGAAAGAGGAGGTCTATCAAGGAGAGTATCTCGCTGAGGCGCCAGACATCCTCTTTTTCCCGCGAGGTCTGGAGAGCATCTCCTTGGGCAGTTTTGTCTTCAGTTCCAACTGCTTGATGGAGCCCCCCTTCGCCGTCTCCGGCCACCATAGGATGGAGGGTCTCTTCCTGGCGGCGGGGCCGATGATTAGGGAAGGTGCACGTCTGCAGAGTAGCGAGATCATCGACCTAGCGCCGACTATACTACACCTTTTTGGGGTGCCTATCCCTGTTGATATGGATGGCCAGATTATAGAAGGGGCGTTCGAAAGCGGTTATCTGGAGGCCCACCCTCCAGAGTATGTCCAGACCTCTACCGATGAAGAGGTTGGGGAGGGTGGATGGCGAGAAGGGGAGGGAGAAGAGATCGAAGAGAGGCTCAGGGGGCTGGGATATACATAAAGGGTGACGAGGGAGAGTGTGGACTATTATGAAGCCCACGGGGAGGGGAAGCCTTCGACTCGCAGTGCGCCACCTATTTCAGTTAAGCATAGGCCTGCTCCTTTTCGGCTTCTTGATCTGGTACGGTGGTACCTCTGAATTGGCTGGCCTTCTCGAGGCTGACCCCTTTTACATAACCGTCGCTTTCCTGGTTACCCTTGTTATAACCATTGTTTCAGCGGCGAGATGGGAGGTGCTGGTAGATGAGTTGGGCAGCGAGAAGGCCTGTACCCTTCGTGAGTGTTACCACTACCTTATCCTGAGCCGGGCCACGAGCCTAATTCTCCCCCCCACCATTAGTGATTTCGGCGTGAGAACCATATCGCTCAGGCTGGCCCACGACTTCTCCGCGCCTATGGGTCTATATTCTGTGCTCCTCGACAGGCTCTTCGACCTGCTCAATCTATTGCTAGTAGGCCTTCCCGCAACCCTCTTTTTTTCGCGTCTTTGGCCTACCAGTTGGTCTTATGCCCTGGTGATCCTTATGCTATCAGGTTTCTGGGCGATTTTCGAGATGAGACACAAGGAGATCGTGACCCATCTCATTCGGGGATACCTTTGGTTGCCAAGATCGCTTTCGCGCCTCCCGATAGTGGGAAGTAGGTGGGGAGCAGGGTGGCGTGGGGATGGGGATAGCGGAGTGGACAGGCCGTTTGTGGGTATGGAGACCCGAAAACTCTATCGCTACACTTTGATCAAGTCGCTCTTGGCCGCTTTGCGGATATATCTCTTGGCTTTGGCTTTTCATCTGCGCATCCCGTTCGCCTGGATGTTCTTCGGCATGGCCGTTGTCCAGCTAGGTGTCATTTTGTCGATCACCCCTGGTGGTCTGGGTTTTGTGGAGATGGGGTGGTATGCCATTTTGACCCTGGCAGGGCTGGAAACCCCTCTAGTGGTGGCCTTTCTCGTGGGTCGAAGGGTCTTGACCGCTCTCTTCCTGGTGGTTCTAGCCTTGGCAAGCCAGGTGACGATGAGGCTGAAACCTGAGCCCGCAGTTCGCTAGATACCGATTCCTCGAGCTCCCTTCTCTCTCTATCAGTTAGGTAACCAAAGGGGGATTTGAGTGACCAGGTTGTTTTCAGCCCTGCGTAGGGGGTTTGATACCGAAAGGGGAAGGGCGTTTCTTGCCTTGATGGCACTTCTCCTATTCCAAGCCCTCAACAACTGGGTTTGGTTGTCTCTTAACGTCACTACTGGAGGCCACGACCAGCCCGCCAACCTGAAGAGGAGTTTGATATATAGCGACATGTTGGCCAGAGTAAACCTCACCTCTCTTTTCAAGGTCCTGAGTTGGCCTATCCATCGCCCCCCAGCCTTCTTCCTTTCCGCCATCCCTCTTTACAGGGCGTTCGGTAGTTCCGCTGATGTGGCCACCATGACCAATGTTTTATACATGGTTGTTCTCCTCTGGGCTGTATACGGGATAGGCGAGACAGTAGGCGATCAAAGAGTGGGGTTGCTCTCGGCTTTCGCGGTTTCCACGTTCCCCGCGGTTTTCGCTATCTCCAGGCTTTTCTACGTGGAGTACGCGCTGACGGCGGTGGTGGCCCTCAGCGTTTACCTCTTGTTGCGCAGCCGTGATTTCGAGAGGAGGATAACTTCCTTATTCCTAGGGGTGAGCCTCGGCTGGGGTATGCTCATCAAGTGGACCTTTCCCGCCTTCGTGCTGGGGCCTTTGTGCTTGGTTACCCTCAGGTCTGGAGTGTTGGCCAAGATGGGGCGTTCGGTAAGAAAGCCTTCTGTCGATAAGAGATGGGCTGGCGTGGCGGTCGTGGCCGGGCTATTGCTGACTCTGATCTGGTACTTGCCTAATGAGGCGGAAGCCTCAAAACTCCTGTTGGGGAGATGGCTTTTCATCATCTCTTGGCTTCTTTTGGCCTTGACCATCTATTCTCTCAGTCGCCCCCCGAGCAGAGAAATGAATTGTCTGAGCGCGATCTTCCTGGGGCTTCTGATCGCCTTCAGTTGGTACCTACCCTGCGTCGAATCCCTCTTGAGGGAGTTCTTGGGCCGTGGCGGCAAGACCTCCCTCGCGGCCCCTTCCTCTATTCGCCATCTTCGCCTCTTGATGAACTACCAGCTCTCCCTTCTCTATTTCAGCGCCCTGATTATCGTCGGTTTTGCGGTAGCCGGGCTTGCTCTGAGGCGCTTTGGGCTTTCCGGAAGCCTCAGAAGGTTAGGGGGCAACGCGGGGGTCATCATCTCGTGGCTCTTCATACCCTTGGCGATCTTGCCCACGAGAACGGCCAAGCATACTATAGCCTTGCTCCCCTCGGCAGGGGTCATTATCGCCTACGGGATCTTGCGGATTGGAAGGCCGAGAGTAAAGGCCACTGTGGTTTCCCTCTTAGTCATGGCTGGGATGGTACAATTCTTTATCCTCTCCTACGACACCTGGGCCTGGATACCGGAGAGGACATCCTTCAACGTGCCTTTCTTGGGGAGGGGAAACCTGCTCGCCCAGGGAGGGCTCATTCAGTCGCCGAATCGAGGGGAGACGGATAGCGGATATTGGATACTCCCTGATGTTCTAGACGAGGCGGCAGAAAGGGGAGTAAGGGGAGACAGAGACGAGGTGAGATTTGCGGTCCTAGTCGATAGCGATCAAATCAACCACGACGTTTTCGACTATCTCGCCTACAGAAGCTACCCGCAGATCGTCAGACAGACGCTCCGGAGCGGTGAGAGGGCTCCGCCTCCTCAGGAACAGGTTTTCGCCGTCGACTATTTGCTCTTCAAGAGCGGACCGAACGAGGGTTTGATAGTTGAGAAGCGGAGAGCTCTAGCACTGGTAAGGAGTTCCCCCTTCTTCGACATCGTATTTGGATTAGTGAAGAGATACGAACTACCTAATGGGGAGGAGGCATACCTCTATAAGAAGCGGTACTACATGATGAGAGGGGAGTACAATCCGGAGGATTATCAGAGGCTAGGGGAGTGGCTAAGGGAGGGGAGCAGGGAGGGGGATGGGGTAGTGATGGTACCTGGTGAGCAAGTGGAGGAATTGGCTCGATATTTATGGGGGGATATAGGGATCTATCCCCTTCCTAGGGAGGGAGCATCAGTTGAGGAGATGGGGGGGGAGTTAACAGCGATCATCTCTGGGCATGGGCGTATTTGGGGGGTGTTTTGGGATGAGGGAGGGGTAGAGGAGGTGCATTCTGTGGAAGGGTGGTTGAATGAGCATGCGTATCGGGCTTGGGAGAGGTGGTATGGGGGGGTGAGGCTGATTATCTATGGCACCTCCCTCGAAGAGGGGGGTGTTTATAGACCATTGAGGGTGAGGCTGGGGGATAAGATCATCCTCGAGGGCTATAGATTGATCGATCGAGAGGCAAGGGCTGGGGATATCCTAAGGTTGACGCTTCATTGGCGGGTTGAGGGAGAGGTGGAGGAAGACTACAAAGTATTTGTGCACCTATTGGATAAAGAGGGTGGAATAGTGGCGCAGAGGGATGGTGAGCCTCAAGGGGGTATGAGGCCCACAAGTGGGTGGGGGGTAGGGGAGGAGGTAGAGGACAACCATGGGGTGATGATCCCTGAAGGGTTGCTAGCTGGAGAGCATGAGATAGTGGTGGGGGTATATGAGCCTGAGAGTGGTGAGCGGTTGCCAATTGTGGATGAGGGTGGGGTGGCGATAGGAGATAAGGTTTCATTGGGGATGGTTGAGGTGGTGGATGAGTAGGGGATCATCGGTGGTGGGTCAGAGGTGGGTGGTGAAGGGCCTCTTCTTGGGGATGGTGCTCCTCTACGTCGCCCTTTTCAGCACCTTGACCATCCTCAAGCATGAGGCCTTTGAGACCACGGCTTTTGATTTAGGGAATTTGGATCAAGCGGTATGGAACACCAGCCACGGCCGGATCCTGCGTTTGACGAATATCGAGGGGGTAGATACACGTCTGGCCCATCATGTGGAGCCTATCTTGTTGCCCATCTCTCTTCTCTATATCCTTTACAGCGGTCCCCAGACTCTTTTGATCCTACAGACGGTGGTCATCGCTCTAGGAGCATTCCCTGTCTTCTGGCTGGCCAGGGAACGGTTGAAAAGCGATCTCGCGGGCCTCTCTTTCTCGACAGCCTTCTTGCTTTTCCCAGCCCTGGAAGCGGCTAATATGTTTGATTTCCACGCCGTGACCCTGGCTCCCTCCTTCCTCCTTTTCGCTTTTTACCACATGGAGAGGCAAAGGTACAGGATCTTCCTTCTCTTTGCCGTATTAGCCATGGCTTGTAAAGAGGAGATACCGCTCTTGATATCCATGATGGGGGTTTATCTCGCTTTGGTGAAGCGGGAGTGGAAGGTGGGATCTTTGGCCATATTTGGAGGGCTGGCTTGGTTTCTAGCCGCGGTATATATTGTCATCCCCCGTTTCAATACCCAAGGGGGGTCTCCTTTTCTCTCCTACTACGCTTATCTAGGTGATGGCCCTTTGGAGATCGCTATGGCCATAGTTACAAACCCTCTCCTCATCTTGCGAACCATCTTGACTCCAGCGAAGGTGAAATACATATTGGATCTATTGCTTCCGGGGGCCTTCACTTCGCTCTTTAGCCCCCAGACGTTGTTTTTGCTTCTTCCTTCCTTGGCCATCAACCTTTTGAGCACCTACTCCCCTATGAGCGTGTTGGAGGAGTTCCATTATGCTGGTCCTTTGGTTCCCTTCGTGATCATCTCTAGCATTTACGGGGTGGAGTTTCTAGTGAGGAAGGCGACCCTTCTCCGACTTGACGGACAAAGGTCGGTTCACCTCTTCTCTGGTTTGATCTTTCTGGCTAGTCTCCTTCACCATCATTATCATGGCTTCACGCCGTTGGCTCGCCATTTTCAGGCTCCCGTAGTTACGGCTCATGACCGGCTGGCCCATGAGTTAATAGCCTTAATCCCTCCAGAAGCGGCGATTTCTGCCCAGTCTAGGTTGAACCCCCACCTCAGTGAAAGAGAGCGGATATATATGTTCCCTCGCATTGAGGATGCTCACTACGTCTTCTTCGATGTGACCGCCGATTCTTGGCCTATTCACCCTAACGATGAGCGTGCGCTATTCGACTCTTTGCTGGAGGAAGGCTTTGGGGTTCTAGCCAGCAAAGATGGCTATATCCTCTTGCAAAGGGGCCTCCCCGATGCTCAAGAGCTCTCTTCGGAGTTCTACGATTTCGCTCGTGTGGACAGCCCAGAGATCGAATATCCGGCCGCGGTAGATTTCGGGGGAGTCTTGCGCTTCTTAGGCTTCGGTCTCGCCCCAGAGGGGAAGATGACCGGTCTCTCTCTCTACTGGCAGGCCCTGACCCCTCTAACACGGGATTATCGCATCTACCCCTTCTTCTATGACGATGCAGGTCGAATCATCGAGGATACTACGCTTAGGCCCATGACCACGGCCCTCTGGTATCCTACCAGCAGATGGCAGAGGGGCGAAGTGGTGGAGATGAAGACCCTCCCTTGGGACGTGGGAGACGATTTTAATGTCGGGCTAGGGGTGATGGGGGGAGAGGATTGGAGGGCCGTCGAAGATAGATTGCCTCTGGAAGTGGTGACCTCCACCCTGGTGGTCTCCTCCTCCGACCAGGCCACAGCCCTCAAACTGCTGGAGGTGCGGGACGGCCGACCAGTTACCCCCAGAAGGTCGTTCGAGCCCCCTTCTATCCCCAACCCTCTTCAGGCCGACCTGGCTCATAAGGTCAGGCTTTTGGGGTACGACCTCAGCCCTGCCCCCCTCTATTTGGGTGAAACCCTACATCTGACCCTCTATTGGCAAGCCCTAGCCAAGATGGAAAGGGATTACACCGTCTTCACTCATCTTACGGATAAAGAGGGCAGGATCTGGGGGCAGAAAGATAACTTCCCCGCCGGGGGCACTCGACCCACCTCGCGCTGGTTGGTAGGGGAGATCGTAGTGGACGAGTACGATATACCGCTGCGGGGGGATGCTCCCCCTGGGGAGTACACCATCGAGATCGGCATGTACGATCTGATTTCGGGGGAGAGGCTTGCTGCCTTCGATGAGGAGGGAGCGCAATTGGCCGATGATAGGGTCATCCTGACCAAAGTAGAGGTGGAGAGGTAATGCGCCGGCGACTCTTTAACCTCCTGAGGATCGTGATCAGTTTAGGGCTCTTGGCCTTCCTCTTGACTAAGGTGGGAGTGCGGGAGACCTGGGAGAGCCTTCAGGGAGCCAATATAGGCTATCTCTTGGCGGTTTTCCTCCTCTATCTGCTTGGCATAGTGCTCCGTTCCTACCGCTGGCGAATATTCCTGAACGCCCAAGGGGTGTGCGCCTCCCTACCCAAACTAATCTCTCTTTGCCTTATAGGGGTCTTCTTCAACCTGGTGCTCCCCTCGGGCTTCGGCGGCGATGTGGTGAGGGTCTATGAACTCTCCCAATATAGCAGCCGCACCGCCAGTTCCATAACCACCGTCTTCATGGACCGGCTGAGTGGCTTTCTCGCCCTCTTTGCCATGGCCACACTAGCCCTGGCCTTCAGTTACCGGTTGGTGCCTCCCGAGGTGGGGGTGACTATTATCGCCATCTTCCTGGCCAGCCTGGTGGGCACCGGAGCCCTATTCAGCCGTCCCCTCTGGCGAAGGCTGAAGGGGTTGCCTCTCCTCTCCTCCCTGGCTCAGCGGGAGAGGGTGAAGGAACTATACCTTTCGGCTCAAATCTATAGTTTGGCCCCCTTTGTGCAAGCCATCTCCCTCTCCTTGGCCTTCAATATCCTCTTGATGATTATGAACTACCTCGCGGCTCTATCTTTTGGCGTCGAGATATCCTTTTGGTATTTCTTGCTCTTCATACCTATCATCTCCTTCCTCCTCGTCCTGCCCATCTCCTTGAGCGGGCTGGGGGTGCGGGAGGGGGCCTACATCTACCTCTTCAGCCGGGTTGGCGTCCCCTCCTCTTCGGCCCTGGCCATCTCCCTTTCCATTTATGCGGTGACCGTGGCCACCGGTCTGATCGGCGCCCTCATCTACGCTGTGGAGGGGTATAAGGGGATGAAGAGAAGCGGTCAATCTAGGTAGAGGGCTAAGGTCAAAGGTTGGTGAAATCGAGAAGGTATCGGTATGGCAAGCGAGGGAAGAAGGAAAGCCGAGGGTGGCGCTCTACGAGGTGGGGCGCCCAGGTGCTCTTGGATGAAGGGCTCACACTTAGGCGTAGGAGAGGATGGTGAAGGTAGCACTTGAAGAGCAGGCCGAGAGGCGATGGCTGGTTCTCTCTTTCGTCCTCATCGCCTTTGGCTTGCGGATCTACGGCGTGGCGAGCCAGGAGTTCTGGTTTGACGAGGCGGCCAGTGCTTTCATCTCCTCCAAGGGGTGGTGGGATATCCTGGCTTATGTCCGTAGCCAGCCGTTCGAACACCCTCCTCTCTACTACCTTCTCCTTCATCTATGGGGCCAAGTGGCTGGATGGAGCGAGTTCTCCTTGCGTTTCCCCTCCCTCCTCTTGGGCACCTTATCTATTCCCCTCCTTCACCGTTTCCTAAGTTGGTTGTTGGGGAAGGAGGTGGCGGTTCTGGTGGCCCTTTTGGCCGCTTTCTCTCCCTTCCTTATAGACCTCTCCGGAGAAGCCAGGATGTACAGTCTGGTTATCGTCTTAGGCCTCCTCACTTTTCTGGCTCTCCTGTGGGCTTTGACGAAGGACCGGCCTCTTTGGTGGGGCCTATGGTCGCTTCTAACCCTGGCCGGCATTGCGACCCATTATTATCTGGCCCTCCTTCTCTTGACGGAGAACCTCTTCGTCATCCTCTATTGGCGAAGATTCAGATCCTCTCTTTGGAAATGGGCCTCTCTGCAGTTTCTCTTTTTCATCCCCGCTTTGGCCTGGATGCTTTTCTCTCCCGGGCCGAGGGAGTCGGTGGCCCAGATAATTAAGGTTCCCTGGCTGAACGTTCGAACCTGGCCGGAGTTGGAGCAGTCATGGCAGGCTCTGGCCATAGGGGACTGGGCCAACCCCACGCCTTCCCTCTGGAGTAGAGCGCTAGCCTCGGTACCCAGTCTCTTGGTTCTTCTTGGGGCTCTTACAGGCCGTAGAGGAGCGATGGGAAAGGCCCTTTTAGATATCGACCGTCGTGCTTGGTACGCCCTGCTCCTTCTCCTCTTGGCCGCGCCTATTCTGGGGGCACTTCTCATACCTCGCAACGTGATAGCGCGGCTGGTGAGTTTTGTGATCCCTGCCTATCTAACCTTTCTGGCTTTAGGTCTCCTTGCCTTGCGTAAGATGGGTTGGTTTCCCTTGGGAATAGGGGGGGTGCTCTTGGCGGGAGCCTTCACCTTGGGGTTAGACAATCAGTGGGAGGCGAACAAGGGGGAATTGGGGCTGGTTATGGAGCGACTGGAGGCCCAAGCCCAACCGGGGGATGGGATCGTGTTGACTAACCCTGTGCAATGGCCTTTGGTGGCTTATTATTATGGCGGGGAGTGGCCCATATATTACATACCTCAGAGCCATCTGGTGCTCATAACCGAGGAGGAAGTGGAGAGTTCTTTAGAGGCGATAATGTCAGCACATCCTCGTCTTTGGCTGGGGCCTACCGGCCCCTCGACCATGGATCCTGATCTCCTGGTGGAGAGGTGGCTGGCCGAACACGCCTACCAGGCCGGGAAGGAGTGGTTCCCGGAGAGCAGTTACCTGGCTTACTATTTCGCACCGCAGCCGATGGAGAGCGAGGATTTGGGAGAGGTGAATTTCGGAGATAGGATCGCCCTTCTTGGCCGTAGCCACTCCTCGCGGGAGGTGCTCGTAAGCGAGTCTCTGAGGTTCGCCTTTCGCTGGCGAGCCCTAGAGGGGTGGAAAGAGGATTGGTTAGTTTCTATAGCGTTGGAGGATGGCGGGGGACAAGTTTGGAGCCAGAGGATTTCCCCCCCTTGTGGGGGGCTCTGCCCCACCTCGGAATGGCGGGAGGGGGAGGAGGCATTCGATAATCACGCTCTCTTCGTCCCTCCAGGCACACCGCCAGGGGAGTACCGAGCCTGGTTAAGCCTCTATCTTCCCCCCGAGGGACGCCATCTGGTCATATCGAGTCAAGAATCTCTAGGGGAGCCCCGGCTAGATTTGGGCTCGGTACAAGTGACGAAATCGGCAGCCTCTTTCTCGCCTTGGGGGTTGGTGGATAGGGTAGATATAAACTTCGAGGAGGGCTTTCGGCTTCTGGACTATCATTTTCCCTCGAATGAATGGCGACCCGGCGACGTTATCCCTTTGGATCTCTACTGGCAGGCTTCAACCCCACCTCAGGCGAACTTTTCCCTCTCGCTGCAACTGGTTGATGGATGGGGAAAGGTTAGAAAGGAGAAGGGAGCGAGCCTCAGCGCCGATTGGTACCCCACCAGCCTTTGGGAGGAGGGTGAGTTCGTCCGCGGACGGCCTTCGCTGACCCTTCCGTCTGATCTGCCCCCCGGGCAGTATCGGCTTCGCCTGACACTCTTAGACCAAAAGGGGAAGCCTCTTGAGGCATGGGGGCGTCGTTGGGAGCCTATTCTGGGAGGGCTTTGGCATCGGGAGATAGCTTTCCGGGGCCTGAGCGTGGATCTGGCTACATTGAAAGTGGTGGGGTGGGAGCGAAACTTCGCCCTTCCTTCCCCTGACCACCCCTTGAAGGCAAGGCTGGGGGAGATGGTGCGGCTCTTGGGGTATGACCTGGAGGGAGATAGGGTGCGGCCAGGCGAAGAGATAGGGCTTACCTTGTATTGGCAGGCCCTGGCTCCCGCCGATAGGCCATATAAGGTCTTCACCCACCTCATCGACGAAGAGAACACCATCTGGGGGCAGCATGATATCCAGCCGGTGGGAGGAACCTACCCTCCTAACCTCTGGGTGGCCGGGGAGGTGGTGGCCGATAGCCATCGCTTGCTGGTCGCTGCAGACGCTCCGGCCGGAATCTATCGTTTGGAAGTGGGCATGTATTACGAGCCCACGGGCGAGCGGCTGCCTGTATATATAGATGGGGAACGGGTTCAGGGAGATCGGATAGCCTTGGGCAGATTGCGAGTGGAGTAAAGGTTCTAGGATGATTAAGAAAATCGAGGGGGTTTGGCGCGAAGATTGGGCTATAGGGCTTATTCTCTTCGCCTTTATCGGGTTGGGGGTCACTTATAGCCTGGTTACCCCTATCTTCGAGGCCTCTGACGAGATATCGCACTACCCCGTAGTTAAGCATATCGCCGATACGGGCACCCTTCCCGTACAGAGGCCCGGGGTGGAACAGCCCTGGAGACAGGAGGGGAGCCAGCCACCGCTGTATTATATCGTGGCTGCTCTCGCTACCTCCTGGATAGATACAAGCGATATGGCGGAGTTGCTCTGGCCGAACCCCCACGCCCAGATCGGTATCCCCTTGGCTGAGGGGAACAAGAACATGATCATCCACACCGCGCGCGAGAGTTTCCCCTATCGGGGCACCGTCCTGGCGGTACATCTGATCCGCTTCCTTTCGGTGTTGATGGGAGCAGCCACCGTGCTCCTAACTTACCTCGTCTCCTTGGAACTCTTCCCCTCCCGCCAGAGCCTGGCTATCGGGGCGGCGGCCATCAATGCCTTCAACCCCATGTTCATCTTCATCACCAGCTCGGTATCCAACGATAACCTGGTTGTACCTCTCTGTTCTCTTTCCCTTTTGCTTATCCTTCGCTTAATAAAAGGACCTGCCTCAAGACGGATGCTCATGGCCTTGGGTTCGATCATCGGCCTGGCTGCCATCACCAAGATCAGCGCCCTTGGCTTAGTTCCCCCGACCTTCCTCGCCCTGGGGTATCTAGCCTTTCAGCAAAGATCATGGTCCTCTCTCCTCAAGGCCTGTCTCTTAATATTTGCTCCCATCTTGATATTGGCCTCCTGGTGGTATGCGAGGAATTGGGTCCTTTACGGAGACCCGCTGGGGTTGGGCGTAATGGTGGCTATCGCTGGCCCCCGGCTCAGGCAACCGAGTTTGACCCAACTCTTAGGCGAGTTCCAGGGGTTCAGAATGGCATATTGGGGGGTCTTCGGGGGCTTCAACATTCTGGCGGATAGATGGGTTTACGCTTCCTTTGATATCCTAGGGCTCTTGGCGTTGGCGGGTCTGATCATCGCAACGATAAAGGGGTTGATGAGAAGGAGTTGGGAGCGAACCCCTTCTCTCCTCCTTCTGGGCCTCTGGGTGGTAATGCTTCTCATCGGTTTGGTGCGCTGGACCCAGATGACCAAAGCCTCCAGCGGGAGGCTTCTCTTTCCGGGTATCTCTGCCTTATCTTTCTTTCTGGCCTTGGGTTTGGAACAGCTGGTAGGGCAAAGGTACCGTCGATACCTTTTGGGCTCCCTCATCGTCTTGATGTTCTTTATAGCCCTATTTTCCCCCTTCCGTTACATCGCTCTCGCCTACGCCAGGCCTCCTTTGCTTTCCGAGGAGGAAGTGGAGTCCATATCTCATCGATTGGAGATCAGCTATGAGGGAGAGATCAGGCTTTTAGGTTACGATATCGAGGAGAGGGTGATTAGGCCCGGCGAATTCTTGCATATCACCCTGTATTGGCAATCCCTAAAAGTCATGGAGCGAGATTATACTGTATACTTGAAACTCTTTGGGCCCCACAATGAGGTGATTGGTCAGACCGATACCTATCCTGGCCTTGGCTCCTATCCGACCACATTTTGGCAAGAGGGGGATATAATAAAAGACACCTATGCTCTGGGTATTGAGAGGCGGGTAGAACTCCCCTTGGCGGCCTTCATAGAGGTGGGTCTCTATGAGACAGCGACCCTCAGGGATTTGGCCGCTTACGGAGGAGAGGGGCAAGCGGTTGACCGCGTGATCATCGGGCAGGTGAAGGTCGCTCGACGGCGGCCCCCAGAATATCAGGTCCCCAACCCTCTATATTTTGATCTTGACAACAAGGTTGCGCTCGTGGGATATGAAATCGATCCCATCAGGGTAAAGGCTGGAGGAACTCTTCACCTAACCGTCTATTGGCAAGCCCAACAGGAGATAGATAGGGATTACACCGTCTTCACCCATCTCATCGATGAGGAAGGGCAAATCTGGGCCCAGAAGGACAACCAGCCCAAGGGAGGGGGCTACCCCACGTCGCTATGGGATGAGGGGGAAGTAGTGAAAGATGAGTATGAGTTGATGGTGGATCGGGAGGCCCCATCGGGTGAATACCGTTTGGTGACCGGGATGTACATCCTGGATACCGGGGAGAGGTTGCCTATCTATAATAAAGATGGAGTGAGGGTGATGGGTGACCAGGTGGTATTGGTGACCCTAGCGGTGGGGTCGGAATGATGAGTGCTTTCCAGTTGAGAGACCTCTTTCAAAGAGACCTGGGGGTGGGGATCATCCTTCTCCTCTTTTGCAGCCTGGGGTTGGTGTGGAGCACAACCGTTCCCCTCTTTGAGACTCCAGATGAGATATGGCATTACGCGTATGTGAAGAATATCGCTGATGGCCATGGCCTTCCGGTGCAGAACCCCGATATCGAGCAGCCTTGGCGTCAGGAGGGTAGCCAGCCCCCCCTCTACTATCTCACCACTGCTCTCTTAACCTTCTGGATCGATAGCGATGACTTTTCCGAGCTCATTTGGTGGAACCCCTTCTCTGAAGGCGCCAGGCCAGGCCAGGTGGATGACAATCAAAACCTATTCATTCACACGCCACAAGAGGGGTTTCCATACCGAGGAGCGGTCTTGGCCATCCATATCGCTCGCTTGCTCTCGCTGGCTATGGGAGCGGTGACCGTGTTGGCCACCTATCTTATAGCCTCTGAGCTTTTTCCCCATCGGAGGGAGGTCGCTATTGGAGCAGCGACGATCAACGCTTTCAACCCTCAATTCACCTTCATTAGTGGTTCGGTCAGCAACGATGTCATGGTGACGGGCATATCTTCTTTGGCTCTACTCCTCATGGTTCGGATGGTATATCGTGAGGCCTCGAGTCGGCGTGTGGCGATGCTAGGGGTGTTGGTAGGGCTGGCCCTTCTCACCAAGTTGAGCGCCTTGGCCCTTCTGCCCCTATCCCTTATGGTCCTTATCGTGGCTGCATGGCGCCAGGGCTCTTGGGCTCCTCTTTTCAAGTGGGGCGTCCTTTTTCTCGCCCTCATCGGCTTGCTAGCCGGATGGTGGTATGTGAGGAATTGGCTTCTCTATGGAGAACCGCTAGGTATGGTAACCATGCTCCGGACCTTTGGATACTGGCACCAGAAGAGCCTCAGGGACATTCTTAGTCAGCGGAACCTTAGGGAGGTGGAGATCGGTTTCTGGGCCACGTTTGGCTGGGGAAATATCAGGGTTAACCCTTTGATCTATAAGGCGCTGCGCTTTGCTACGCTCTTCACTGGAGTGGGGTTGGTCATCGGTATGGTTAGAGTCCTGAGGGGGCGCAAACTAGATATCCCCCCTGGGTTGGGCATAGCGATACTCCTCCTTTGGGTCATCATAGTCTTCGCCGCCCTTGTGAGATGGATGCAGGTCACTAGCGCTTCGCTGGGACGCCTCCTTTTCCCGGCTATTTCGTCTATCTCCATACTACTCTCCTGGGGACTTATCCAGTTGGTACCCAAGAAGTTCTCGCGGGTCTTAAGCAACACCCTGGGCGGTCTCATGGCTTCTTTCAACATCATTTCCCTCCTTCTATATGTGATCCCCACTTACGCCAGACCTCCCGTTCTATCCCCCGCACAAGCGATGTCGTTGCCTAATCAAGTTAAGATCCTCTATGGTAGCAAGGTAGAGCTTCTAGCCTATGAGGTGGAAAGGGGAGCGGTCAGACCTGGGGAAAGGGTGGGCATCACCTTCTATTGGCGGTCGCTCACAGAGATGGAGGAGAGCCTGAATATCTTTATACGCATCCTGGGTAGGGAAGGCCAACTCATCGGGGAGAAGGAGAGTTACCCCGGTGGTGGATCGTATCCCACTACTGAATGGAAAAAGGGAGAGATCATTAAAGATACCTATCGGATACGTATCTTCCCCGATGCTGGCGTCCCTACCGCCGCTTGGGTACGGGTGGGCTTTTTTAACCTGGCGACTATGAGAGAGACACCTGCATATGATGGAATCGGCCGCCCCGTCGTTCCCCTTCTGGGTCCGGTCAAGATTGCCCCTTGGTCCCCTCTCGAAGTTGAACCGCAAACCAAGACGGAGATCGACTTGGGCCAAAAGGTAACCCTTATCGGCTACGACTTAGAGGAGACCGTTGTGCATCCTAGAGGGGATATCCATTTAACCCTCTATTGGCAAGCCCAACAGGAGATAGATAGGGATTACACCGTCTTCACCCATCTCATCGATGAGGAAGGGCAAATCTGGGCCCAGAAGGACAACCAGCCCAAGGGAGGGGGCTACCCCACGTCGCTATGGGATGAGGGGGAAGTAGTGAAAGATGAGTATGAGTTGAGAGTGAAGGAGGGAACCCCTCTTGGTGAATACCTCTTAGAGGTGGGCATGTACCTTCCCTCGACGGGGGAAAGGCTTCCTGTCTTAGAAAGGGGAAAGGTGGTGGGAGACAGGATACTCCTGGGTGAGGTGACAGTTCGAGGAGAGGGATGAGGGCAGTGATGAGGCGCCTTCTAAAGAAGGAACTCTTTTGGCTGGCCCTCATCGTATTAGTAGCGGCTTTCCTCCGGCTCTACAGACTCCATGAGGTGCCTTCTGGGTTATACGGCGATGAGGCGTTCAAGGGCGTTGAGGCTGGTCGCGTTCTTTCGGGAGAGGAGCATCCCATCTTCTTCGAGGGCAACTTCGGGGAGGAACCACTATACACCTATCTGGTTGCGGTTTCCTTCCTCCTTTTCGGCGCCAGTGGCTGGGCCATTCGCCTGGTCGCTGCCCTGGCAGGGCTGGCCACTATACCCTTTCTATACCTTCTGGCCAGGGAGTTGTTCCCTTCAAGGGAAGGCCAGCCACCGTTGGTTGGGCTATTGGCCGCTTTTTGGCTCGCCACTTCCTATTGGCACATCATCTATAGCCGCTTTGGGATAGAGCCGGTACTCCTACCTCTCTTCATCACCCTCTCATCCTATTTTCTATGGCGGGGGCTCAGGTCGGAGCGGAGAGGGCCTTTTATCTGGTCTGGCCTCTTTTTGGGCGCAAGCCTCTATACATATCAGGCAGCCAGGCTCTGGTTCCCCTTTTTACTCTCCTTGCTCGGCTATTTTCTCGTGGTCAAGAAGGAATTTCGAGAGGCCCATCTAGCGAACCTAGTACTGCTCTTTCTCATTTCCCTTTCGGTATCCCTGCCGTTGCTCCTTTTCGCCTTGGCTCACCCTGATATATATTTCGCCCGCACCAGGGGGGTTTCCATCCTCAGCCCTGAGCAAGGCAATGTTTTTCTGACCTTTCTGGCCTCCGTAGTTAAGACGATGGCTATGTTCAACTTTCAAGGCGATCCCTACCTGGCTCGTAACCCAGCCGGTCGTCCCCTTCTCGATCCTTTTACCTCCATATGTCTAGTTTTAGGCTTAGTGGTCAGCCTTTCGAGGTGGCGGGAACCCCGTTACCTCTTCCTCCTCACATGGTTTGGAGCCATGCTTCTCCCCGCAATGCTCACCGCTGTGGATATACCCCATTTCTCCCGGGCTATCGGTGCTTTGCCTGCGGTCTGCATCCTTGCAGCCCTTGTTATAGAGAAGGCGTGGCGGTGGCTAAAGGCTAAGGGGACAAGGGCAACCTTTCGCCATCTCTTCTGGCCTGGGGTGCTCTGCCTCCTTGTTCTTACCGCCTTCTTCAATTGCCGTGACTATTTCGTTCCCTGGCAGGAGAGGCCGGAACTACGGCGAGGGCTCGATGGCATCTTCGTCGATACCGCTGAATTGATGAACGCCAGAACTATCTTGGAAGCGGTTTGGGTATTACCCGTTACCCCTGTTGCTGAGGCTGACTACCGGCAAGATACGATCGACTTTCTATATCAGGGCCCTACCCCGTATCATTTCTTACTCCTTGATGAGGCAACCGCTCCCTCTGAGTTAACCCAAATTTGTGAGGGGAAGAGGAGAGTCCTCCTCATCGATTGGCAGGATTACATATTGGAGGAGGCCTATCTTGCCGCCTTTGGAGACCCGAAGGGACTCCTCTCCTTTCTTCTCCAGAAATACGGCCGCGAATTGGAGAGGGAGGCTTTCGAGGGGTTCGATCTTGTCACCTACGAGTTGCCTCCTTCACTTGACTTCGCCATCCCCCGCTCCTTTGAGTCCCTCTTCGTCAACTATGGAGACGAGATAGTGCTGGTAGGTGTGGCCTATGGCGGTTCTTCCCTGGAGGCGACGAGCAGGCCAGAGGAGGTAAAGGAGAAGGTGCTGCCCTCTGGCAAGAGCGCTTGGGTGGCCTTGCGGTGGCAGGCTTTACGGCAAGCCTCCAAAGATTACAGGGCAGGGATATACCTTGTCGATGAGGAGGGCCATTTGGTGGGCCAGATGGACAAGTTGCTCTTGAGCAACTACCTGCGACCCACCTCCCACTGGGAGCCGGGCCAGGCAGAGATGGATTATTATACTTTGCCCTCCCTGCCTGCCACGCCGCCGGGGGAGTACTACATCGAGGTGGTGGTGTATGATCCAGAGAGCCTAGAGAGGCTCCCCATTTTAGGAGAAATGACGGGGCGTCAGACCTTTACCATCGGCACGCTCCAGATAGTGGAGCCCCTTGTTCCACCAGAGGTAGAGCCCCAGGTATGGCTGGGGGAGGAGATCGCACCGGGAGTCAGGCTCCTGGGGTATGATCTCCCTTGGGAGAGTGTGGGGCCTGGAGAGGAGATAGAGCTCACCCTATATTGGGAAGCCGTGGAGGATGAGGCTAGGGATTACCTACTCTCCCTGCAACTACGGGATGGAGAAGGGTGGGTATGGGGAGAGGAGGTGGGGAGGCCGGTGGATGGGAGGTACCCCACCCTGGAATGGGATAAGGGGGAGGTGGTCAGAGATTGGCACGAGATACGGGTGGGGGTTGGAGCATCGGAGGGGGAGTATATGCTCTCCCTGAAGGTAATGGAGAGTGGGAGGGTTATAGGGGAGGCTGCTCTGGCCACCATCATGGTGGAGGGAAGGCCCCGCCAATTCGCGATTCCCCCTATCCAATACCCCCTCCAGGCGAGGCTGGGGGAGGGTACCAAGTTTTTGGGTTACGATCTGAGTGCCAGAGAGGTGAAGGCGGGTGGAGTCTTAGAATTGACCCTCTATTGGCAAGCGCTGGGCGAGATGGAGAGGTCGTATATTGTATTTGTGCACCTCCTTGATGAGAGAAATCAGATTTGGGGGCAGAAGGATACCATCCCTGGAGGCGGCTCTATGCCCACTACAGGTTGGGTCGAGGGGGAGGTCATTACCGATCGATATGAGATTATGGTTATGCCTGAGGCACCGGCGGGGCGTTATCTCCTGGAATGCGGCCTCTATTTGGCCGAGACTGGGGAGCGGCTCCCGGTTTTCGATATGGCGGAGGAGTCGTGGGGCGACCGGCTCCTTCTGCCCATCGAGATAGAGGTTAACCCTTAGCCCGTGTCAAGTCAAATGATAATGTTACCGAACGGAGATGGTTCTTTCAAATGATAATGTTACCGGGATGCCCTCTCCTTTCTGGCTCTGAATAGGTGTAGATAGCGTTTTGTAAACGTCCTCCGTCTT
>Ga0209979_1000291_pt1 | contig 74467 bp, 62 predicted proteins | sample AnhtaG_FD_183114 | JGI IMG/M metagenome (GOLD analysis project Ga0209979, IMG submission 183114) | Deep subsurface microbial communities from Anholt, Denmark to uncover new lineages of life (NeLLi) - Anholt_01485 metaG (SPAdes) (version 2) | ecosystem: Environmental > Aquatic > Marine > Oceanic...
CGTGGTTAGTAACGCTCTTTCGCTATCGTGCAAAGCTCACCACGAAGGACACGAAGGTCACGAAGTTAAAGTTAAAGAATAAAATTTCTTTTCGTGTTTTTCATGCGCTTCGTGGTTAGTAACGCTCTTTCGCTATCGTGCAAAGCTTACCACGAAGGACACGAAGGTCACGAAGTTAAAGAACAAAGCGCTTGATTCCGGTCTTGAGAATTTCGACATTAAAGTTGATTAACAGTCCGACTTTTACCTCGGAAAGCTTCATATATGTGAGTAGCTGGGCCCTGTGAATTCCCGTTATTTTATCTACACTTTTAAGTTCGACAATAAGTTCATCATCTACAAATAAGTCGACGCGATATCCACAATCCAGTTTAATGCCTTTGTATCTCACCGGAAGCGGCCACTGGAGCTTGAAAGGAATACCTGACTGAGATAATTCATGTGCAAGGCATTGCTCATAAGTCGATTCCAAAAGGCCTGGTCCCAAAGTGCGATGCACTTCCAAAGCACATCCAATAACCCTGTTAGACAATTGATCAAATTCCATTTCGTGTCCTTCTCCACAGGATGCCTTACGGCAGTGCACTTCGTGGTTGGTAAACTTTTATTGTCGTAAAATAAACTCCCTTAGCGGAAAAGTCAATGATTTCCTGAGCCTCTTGCCTTTACGTATCACAGTTCTAATAGAGACACTGCTTTGCCGCTTCGGCAAAGGTTATCAAGTTCTCAACGGGGGTCTCAAAGAAGTGGTCAGAAGCGGAGAGGATATATCCGCCGTCTTTTCCGAACCCTTCAAAGAGCCGACGTACTTCAGCTTCTATCTGCTCTTTGGTCCCGAAAGTCAGTACATTGAACTGGTCCATCCCGCCTATCATTGCTACTTTTTGTGAATAAACGTCGCGCAGCTTTTCCGGCTCTGTGATGTTTCCGCCTACACCTGCAGGCGCGAGCGTTTCCGAAGCGTCAGTTTCATTTTCTATAATCAACTCCAGAATATTCATCATGCCGCCGCAGGTATGGTATGTCGAGATGAAACCGTGTTTGTGCAATGCGCGATGTATTTCGCGGGCATAAGGCAGACAAAACCCGCGATGGAGGTCTGGGGAAATGAGGGTATCGCTGCCGGCCCCGCCACCTGTTTCAATCAAATCAAATTTTGCGCCGGCCAATGATTCCTCGATAAAACGCAGCTTCTTGTCCAACAAAATCCGCATCAGGCGGTGCACCCAGTCGGGATTGTCAATTGTCTCTAATATGAGATTCTGTGCATCCATCAGGCAGCAGGCGTGCTGCCAGCAGCCGGCCTGGTCGCCCCAAACAAATCCCCGCAGAATGCCGGCATCTCCAACGGCATCGTACTCGGCTGCGATTTTTTTCTTATCCAGCTCAGCCACAGGCATATATTTTTCTATCAGGTCGATGTCCTCGTGCTTTTTGATAATGTATTCGGTTATCCAGGTGGTTGTAAGGTTTCCGCCGGTTTTGTAGGTGAGCTGTCCCTGGGGTGTTGTAATCGTATGGTGGAGTATTTTGTTGCGCGGGTCACTGTTGACAATTTTGATTTCTTCCTGCCAATCGGGCGTTTGCACGATGTAGTTTTCGGCGTTGGGGACCCAGAACTGGCCCATTGCCTCGAAATACTGGATAGAAGCGTCCATTCCCGCGGCCTTGAATGCGGACAATGGGTCCATACCATTCATATACGTATCCAGATGGTATTGCTGCCACTGGTGAATCGTAACCGGCAGACGGTCCGGCTTTTCCCTGTATAACGCACGCATCATACGCTCTTTTGATGTCATTGAATTGCCCCTTGTCTATCAGCAGCCAAACTGTTTTTACAAAAGTTGAGCTACCTTCTTTGCGCGTTATTCATAGTGGAACACCTCTTCCATATTGGCCCACCATTCGCCCTGTTTTCGGGTTGGAATTGGAACCTGGCAGGGCATGCAGACCGACCACCATTTTTGAGTTGTAGGGTCCGCGGCCATCTTTGCCATATCGGCTTCGAAATCGCCGCCGGTATATTCGAAGTAGCTGAACAGGTAGTATTTACCTTCTTCCAATTCGCGGAGATAAATAGAATAGTTGCGGATGTTGCATTCCTTTATCATTTTCAGTACGTCGGGCCAGACGTCTGCGTGCAGTCGCTTATATTCTTGAATCTTCTCCGGCTTTATCCCGAGCACATCGCCGTAGCGTTTTACCTGTTGCTGCGCGCAGCCGGTCGGCATAAGGCAAAGGGCCAACGATGTTACACTAACTACAACTACAGTAAGCTTGGTTAAGTTTCTCATTGCAATGTTCTCCTTTCAACATTAGTAACCATTTTAGCAGATAGTAAAGCCGCAAGGTATATGTTATAATCCACAAAGCATTTTGAGGGCCTGTTTTACAACCATATCGGCTGCTTGAGGTGCAAAGTGACTGCTCTTGACTTCATATCCTCCTTCTGTATACACATATTCGGGCGGGAGGTACCCGGCTGCGCCGTTGCAGTGCGTAATCACGAACGTGTGCTTACAGGGTGAAGCAGCTTTGATTGCCATACCGATTTCGGTCAACACTTCACAGCCAATACCTATAAAAGCAATGTCGCCAACCCGTGCAGCCGTTATATTCAGTAACTTCGTCGCGGGATGCTTTTCTTTTGTACTAACTTCGCCTCTTTGTTTACCGGGAAGCTCAATCGCTGCAAAAGCGGTTTTTATTTCGCCGCCTGGGAAAACTCTTTCAATATTACGGAAGACATGCACTACTTCCTCGCCTAACATTGTTCCCAGCAGTACGGGTTCCGGAATCCAGCCGGCTTCGGTGTTGAACGCGGGAAGAACTCTAAACCACGGGTCGATATCGCCGGATGCGCCTGCAAATGCGGGAGCAATTACGTTTTCGCCGAGAATCTTCTCGACAAACTGTTCGGCGAGTCCGAGGACATCACCGCTGATAATATAATTTTTGGGCCCTAAAGAGGTGGCGTGGGTCGCATAATCAAACAGTGCTGCAATTGGGGTGCCGTCAGGTTTTGCCACTTTCATCACCAGAACCTCCTTGTCGGTGGGACCGTAGGGATTGCGCCCGAGTTTTATTGAGCTCTTGCCGGAGCTATCAAGTTTTAGCTCACGTCGATTTGCGCCGACCGGGGAGTGCCCGACGCCTGCAGCGATATGTACCGGCCTCATAGTTTTGAGCGCTTCGCGAATTACTTCTATTAACTTATCTTTTAAGCTTTCTGTATATTCGAGATTGTTCGAGTGCCCTTTTTTCTTGTCTATGGTCAGACTCGGCCCGCTGTGCGTATGAATGGCGCTTAGAAAAAGCTCGGACGGCTTGAGTTTGAATTCATCTAAAATAATTTTCCGCAGATGCCCGGCCGTTCCATTATAAAAGCCGATGATATCGGTTGAAACCAGCACAAGGCGTTTACCATTATTTTCAAATGCAACGGCCCGGGCAGATAAAGGGTCGTGAACACCTTTAGATAATCCTGTACGGCTACCATAGCCGGCCATTTTAACAGGTTTTGCCGGCGTTATATCAATCTTTGCAATACCGGCGCGCAGAACATCTCCACTTTCCCTGGATTGTATGGACGGAGTTGTAAGAAAAAGGCCAACAATAAGAACTATGACGGCAGTGGTAATTCGCTTGAGTGAAAAGAGAGATAATTTTTTCATAGTAATCCTCCTTAATCGGATTGTTCCATATCAATAGTTCAAGACGACCTTAAAGCAAACTCAGAACTGCCCTTTAAACTTGTGGGCGTTTTCGGCGGTGATGGGCGGACAGTCGACCGGATAGCGCTTCTTGAGCTTCTCGCCGTCGAGGTACCTGACCGCCAGACGGATGGCGCTACGGCCTTCCTCCTCAGGCTGCTGGTAGCTGGTTCCGGTGAGCACTCCCTCCTTGATTGCCTCGATGGCCTCCCTGCTGCCGCCCATACCCACGATTTTGACGTCAGTGCGTCCCACTTTCCGGCATACCTGGGCGGCGGCGATGGCGAAGTTGTCGCCGTGGGCGTAGATGCCGGTCAGGTTGGGATACTTTTGCAGCAGCGTCTGCATCTCGGTCTTCACGATGTCACGCTCACCCCTGTGCGGGATGCGCGCCACGGGGTTGATATCGGGATAATCTTTGAGCACATCGCGCAGGGCCTTACTGCGGGCAACCTCAGGCCCGGTTCCGAGGTGCTGGTGAAACTCGACGAGCTCGCCTTTTCCACCCATTGCTTCGGCCAGAATTTTTGCGGAGACCACCGCACCGGCATAGGTGTCTGTACCGGTGTAACAGATATATTCGCAGCCGGCCCCGACCTCGCGGTTGACAATAATCACGCCAATGCCGGCCCGGTTGAGCATTTGCACGCCTCGCACCAGCGGTTCGGCTTTCATTGGCACGAGGCAGAGCAGGTCTACGCGCTTGGCGATTATCTCCTTAATCTGCTCAATCTGGAGGACGGGGTCCTCCCTGGCGTTGAGGATGGTTACTTCGACGCCGAGCTTTCGCGCCTCATCTTCTGCCCCCAGACGCATGTTCTGCCAGTAGGGGTGGTCGAGCGTCATCAAAAATCCGAGCTGGCGCTTTTGTGGGCTGCGGTCTCTGCAACCGGCTGCTACTACAGTTAGGATGGCCGCGACCGCAACTACGATACCTATCTTTACCCCGTTAGAAATCTTTGTTTTTTGGTCCATATTATTACTCCCGTTTAGAATTTCTAACGGGGTTCATCATTTTTCCTGAATTCATTTTTCGTTTCCCTTTCTTCCTCACGTTCTCGACAAACACTATTTTCTGCTGCGTCTCTTGGCCAGCACATCAACCGTCACCACAACAACAATTATCAAACCAGTGACAACGGGTCGGTACTCGGCGCCGATGCCGAACTGGGTCAGGAGGTTTTCGATGACCCTCAGCAACAGTAATCCGGCGAGTGTGGCGATTAAGCCTCCGCTGCCGCCTCCCAGAGGCGTGCCTCCGACGATGACGCTGGCGATGACGACCAGCTCCTTACCCACGTGGCTCTCGGCCTGTGCGGTTGATGTCATAGCCACGAAAATGACCGCTGCAACAGCGCAGGTGAAACCGCACAAGATGTAGGTGGAAGCTTTAATCCGGTGTGTATTGACGCCAGCCAGCCAGGCGGCTTGCTCGTTGCCGCCGATGGCATAGAGGTAGTGCCCGAAACGTGTGAACCGCAGCAGATAGATGCCGATGGCAAAGACGACCAGAAAGATGAGTATGGGCATAGATATCTGATAGTTTTGGCCGAAGAGCGTGAACTGCGCCTCGTATATCCATTCGAACTGTTTGCGGAGAATAGTGTTGCTGACTTGCAGGGCCTGGCCTCCGCCGGTGAGGATGAGAGCGAGTCCGCGGAAGACCAGCATTGTGCTGAGGGTGACCACAAAAGGGTTGACTCCTACATAGGCGATAAGGACGCCGTTGACTGCACCAAGCCCGATGCCGACCAGTGCCGTTAACAGCAGTGCCGCCGGGATTGCTACCGCCGCGCCGTAAGGCGAAAGAGCATCCATCGTCAATACCAGAACCACACTGCAGACGGCGGTGTTGGAGGCCACGGACAGGTCAAATCCGCCGGCAATCATCACGAAGGTCATGCCAATGGCGATAACCCCCAGCGCCGCAGCGTTGGTGAGGAGATTGTCCACGAGGTTGGTCCAACTGAAGAACGTAGGACTTCTGAAAGAGGCAAAAGCACACAGACCCACCAGGAGGAGCAGGATGGAGGCCTGTTGCAGTTTCCGAAAAGAAAGAGCGCCCCGAATCCTTTGGGCATTGGGTTTTTTGGTGCCATTACTCATTCGGGTTTATCCTTTCGGCCGCATTCGGCGAAGAGTGCATCCTCGTCGGTTTCCGGTCCCTGCATTTCCCGCACGAGCCGACCATCTCGAATGACCAGGATGCGGTCGGCCAGCTTTGTAATTTCGAGCAGCTCGGAGGAGATTAAGATTATCGCCCGGCCCCGGCTGGCCAGGTCCATAATCAGTCTGTACATCTGCGACTTGGTTCCGACGTCAATGCCCTGGGTGGGCTCGTCAAAGATAATCACCTTCGATTCGGCAGCCAGCCAGCGGCCGACAATCACCTTCTGCTGGTTTCCGCCGCTGAGGTCCTGGATATCCATTTGAGGCCTGGGCGGGTCAATCTTCATCTGTTCGATCATACGCGAGGCGTGGGCGGTGAGGTTTCGCGGCGATTGAAATCCGAGAGTGCCGGAGAGCCGCTCGAGGATGCTGATGGTGAGGTTCTCAGAGACGGGCCTGCCGGTGATGTTACCCTCGCGCTTGCGGTTCTCCGGAACCATGCCGATACCCAGGACACGGCACAGAGAGGGAGAGCGGCCCACGATGGGTCTGCCTCGGAATTCCACTGTCCCGCGGGCATTATCGGCCCCAAAGATGGCACGGACGATTTCGCTGCGTCCGGACCCGACGAGGCCGGCGATGCCCAGAATCTCGCCCTCGCGCAATTCAAAGGAGATGTTTTCAAACACGCCCGGACGACTCAGGCCGTCCACCTTGAGGATGACCCTGCCCGGCCGGTTCGTCTTCGCCGGAAAGGCCTCGGCCAGGTCGTGTCCAAGCATCATGCGGGTCAGCTCCGATATCTGACAGTCGGTAATGGCTTTGGTGCCCACCATCCTGCCGTCACGCAGTACAGTAACACGGTCGGCGATTATGGGCAGCTCACCCAAGGTGTGTGAAATATACACCATCGCCAGACCCCTGCCCCTGAGGTCCTTGATTACACCGAAGAGCTTGTCGATGTCTTCGCCGCCCAGTGAGGCGGTGGGTTCGTCGAACACGAGTAACCTGATGTTGCGGCGCATTGCGCCGGCAATCTCGACGAGGCACTGCCGGGCCTTGCTGAGCCGGCCGACCGGCTCGTCGGGGTCCAGGTCGAAACGCAGGTATTCAATGATATCCCGTGCGCCGGCATTGATTGATGCGCGGTCCAGTTTCCGCGTCCAGCGCTGCGCTTTCTCGTCACCGAGCATGATGTTCTCGGCCACGGTGAAATTGGGCAGTACGCTCAGCTCCTGGTAGATTACGGCGATGCCCATATCACGGGCTTGGCGGGGGCTGGTTATTCTCACCTGGCGGCCATCGAAGGTGATAAGGCCCTCGTAGTCGTCAAACCGGCCGGCCAGGACGTTCATCAGCGTCGATTTGCCTGCGCCGTTCTCGCCGATCAGCGCGTGGACCTCACCGGGGCGGACATCGAAATCAACTTCATCGAGCGCCCGTGTACCGGCAAACTCCTTCACAATCCCCTGCATCTGCAGGATTACACGGCTCGACTGAGCTCGCCGAAGTCTGTCATTCGAATACATTCAGAAATAAATCCTTCTATCTTTTTTCGCTTGCCCGGCACTTACCGCCCAATTTCGAGCGGACAACTGCGTTTGTAAGCTTACCGTTTTTCCAGGCGATGTCCACCTCGAATTAGCAGGCAAACTGAAGTTCGTAAGGATATGGGGGACCGGTGTTTATGACGGCCAAAATACCCAGCGGAACCACGTCCTTAACGATAAAGATATTATTAGGTTGCATTTCCGGTGATTTTCCTTACAATCATTGCTTTAACACACGGTCAACCGAAATTGGAAAGGGATTATTATGAACGCAAAAAGCATAACCAAACTGGTAGTAATGCTCGGGATTTGTTTTTCAATGGGTCTTCAAGGATGCAATGCTGATGCGAACCCCACAGGGGAGGAGCTCAAGAAGGGAGCTGGGCATAAGAAGAAGGGTTATCCCGTGCAGCCGGTATCGTTCACCGATGTTAAGGTTGTCGATGTTTTCTGGCTGCCCCGAATTGAAACCAACCGAAAAGTGTCGATTCCTTACGCTTTCGGAAAATGCGCGGAAACCGGGCGGATTGACAATTTCGCCATAGCCGGCGGGTTGATGAAAGGTGAGCATCGAGCCAACTATCCGTTCGACGATACGGACCCGTACAAGATTCTTGAAGGCGCTGCGTACTCGCTGAGCGTTCATCCCGATCCGAAGCTTGAGAAATACCTGGATGAGCTGATTGTCAAAATCGCTGCTGCGCAGGAAGATGACGGCTACCTGTTTACCTGCCGGACGAACAATGCCAAGAAACTAATTAACTGGTTCGGCAAAGAACGCTGGTCAAAACTGGGAGGCAGTCACGAATTGTACAATATGGGCCATCTTTATGAGGCGGCGGTCGCACATTACCAGGCGACGGGCAAACGCACCCTGCTGAACGTTGCGATTAAGAACGCCGACTTTTTAGATAAAGTGTTCGGCCCGGGTAAGAATGAAACCGCACCCGGTCACCAGATAATCGAGATGGGGCTGGCAAGACTTTACCTGGCTACCGGAAACGAAAAGTACCTGAAACTGGCTAAATTCTTTCTTGATACCCGCGGTCCCGGCGGAAGTGCATACAACCAGTCACATCAGAAGGTGCTCGAGCAAAGCGAAGCCGTAGGCCACGCCGTCCGCGCTTCTTATATGTATTGCGGAATGGCAGATGTCGCAGCACTGACCGGCGACCACAGTTACGTCAACGCAATCGACCGGATATGGAACAACGTTGTTGCGAAAAAACTGTATCTCACCGGCGGAATCGGAGCGCGTGGTTCGGGTGAAGCCTTCGGCGATAATTACGAGCTGCCTAACGCCAGCGCCTACTGCGAGACCTGCGCCGCCATCGGCAACGTAATGTGGAACCACCGGATGTTCCTGTTCGGCGCCGATGCAAAGTACATCGATGTATTAGAGCGGACCCTCTATAACGGTTTGATTTCGGGCGTGTCTTTGAGCGGCGACAGCTTTTTCTATCCGAACCCGCTTGCGTCGCGGGGCCAGCACAAGCGCAGTCCGTGGTTTCCTTGCGCCTGCTGTCCCGGCAACATAACCCGCTTTATGGCGTCGGTGCCGCGATACGCATACGCACACACAGGAGACACTCTGTACGTCAACCTGTTCGTCGGCGGCTCCGCCACGGTCAGGATGAAAAACAATCCCGTGCGGATAAAGCAGCAGACGCGGTACCCGTGGGACGGGGCGGTAAAGATGACGGTTGAGCCGGAGCGTTCAGCAAAATTTACGATTTGCATTCGCATTCCCGGCTGGGCGAGGAACCAGCCTATGCCGAGTGACCTGTATCGTTATATGAACAGCAGCGATGAGAAGGTGACGCTCAAGGTCAACGGCAGAGTCCTTGCTCTGGACCTGGAGAAAGGCTTCGCTCGAATCCGACGCAGGTGGAGGAAAGGTGATGTCATCGAGTTGAATCTGCCGATGCCGGTGCGGCGAGTGCTGTCTCACGAGAAAGTTACGGAAAACACGGGCAAGGTAGCGCTTCAGCGCGGGCCAATCGTGTACTGTGCTGAATGGCCGGACAACAAGGGCCACGTCCTTAACCTTGTCGTGGCGGACAACGTTGGTCTTAAGACTGAACACCGCAAGGACATGCTAAGTGGCATAACGGTGATTCGCACTAAGGCGGTCGCATTGAGTTACGGCAAGGACGAGAAATCCGTGTTGAAGAAAGAGCAGGATTTTGTGGCGATTCCCTATTATGCCTGGGCGCATCGCGGCACCGGCGAGATGGCGGTCTGGCTGGCGCGCGATGAGTCGGCGGCACAGCCCGTAACGCCGCCGGGGGTGATACGCAACGCTTCATTCGAAAAAGCAGTCAACAATAAGCCCGCCGGATGGGAAACACGAACATACGGCGGAAAAGGCGAATTCAAATATGTCGAGGACGGCCGAACAGGCAAATGGGCCGTTTGCCTGTCGTCAGAAAGCGGCGCCGATATCGGCTGGCTGACATCGGTACCTATCAAGCCGCGCTCGCAATACAAATTGTCCGGCTGGATTAAAACCGAAAATGTTGAGGCCGGTTCTGGTAAAGGAGCGCTTTTGAACCTACACAATATTCAGCCGTCGCAAACGCCGGCTGTTACCGGAACAAAGAATTGGACGCGGGTCGAGCTTGTGTTCGACTCAGGAGACCATTCCGTCGTGGAAATCAACTGTCTGTTTGGCGGCTGGGGCCTGTCCACGGGCAAGGCATTGTTTGACGACCTGCGTCTTGAGCTGCTTAGCACTAAAACTATGAAGCCGGCCGTAAGAATTGATGCGAGTAAAATCGGCGAGCCGGTTTCGAAGTACATCTACGGCCAGTTTATCGAACACCTCGGCCGGTGCATTTACGGCGGCATCTGGGCTGAGATGCTCGAAGACCGCAAGTTTTTCTATCCCGTCGGCGCCAAACAATCGCCCTGGAAAATTGTCGGCGATAAAAGCGCAGTCAGGATGAGCAAAGAGAACTCTTTCGTCGGTGAGCAGACGCCCCAGATACAATTGCCGGGCGATGGTAAGCCCTGCGGAATATTTCAGGATAAGCTGGGATTGGTTAAAGGAAAAGAATACACGGGTCGAATCGTAATTGCCGGCGTTTCTAAGGCTGCGCCGATAAAGGTCAGTCTTATATGGGGCGAGGACAAAAGTGACCGCAAGACTTTAACTCTTTTAAGACTCAAAAGTGATTTTTTCGAGGTATCTCTCTCTTTTAAGGCTGGGAAAACCACCGACAATGGCCGGTTGGAAATCGTCGGACACGACGGTGGTTCTTTTCGTATCGGCACCGTTTCTCTGATGCCTGCCGACAATATCAAAGGTATGCGGGCTGACACATTGAAGTTATTGAAAGAGCTCAACTCACCGGTCTATCGCTGGCCCGGCGGCAACTTTGTCAGCGGTTATGATTGGAAAGACGGCATCGGCGAGCGCGACAAACGTCCGCCTCGCAAAAACCCCGCGTGGAAAGGAATCGAGCATAATGACTTCGGCCTCGACGAGTTCATTATTTTCTGTCGGGAAGTTGGGGCCGAACCTATGATAGCAGTCAACTCCGGCCTCGGCGACGACCGCTCGGCGGCTGAGGAAGTCGAATACGCCAACGGCCCGACCGATACGCCGATGGGCAAGTGGCGCGCCGCCAACGGTCATCGGCAACCTTACAATGTCAAGTGGTGGTGCATCGGCAACGAAATGTACGGCAAATGGCAGTTAGGCTATATGTCACTGAGTCAATACGTCCGTAAGCACAATCTCTTTGCCGAGCTGATGCGCAAGGTTGACCCGTCCATTAAACTCATTGCCGTCGGCGCCGTCGGCTCCTGGTCGGAGAGCATGATGAAGAACTGCGCCGAACATATGGACCTTATCAGCGAGCACTTCTACAGGGGAGCGAAGGAATCCGTGATGGAGCACGTGCGCCAGGCCCCCAATGCGGTCCGGGGCATAGTTACGGCCCATCGCGATTACCGCAAAAGATTCGAATCGCTCAAAGGCAAGGACATCCGCATCGCCATCGACGAATGGAACTACTGGTATGGAAAACATATCTTCGGCGAGCTCGGCACCCGTTATTTCCTCAAGGACGCTCTGGGCATCGCCGCGGGCCTTCACGAAATGATTCGCAGCAGCGACATCGTCTTTATGGCCAATTACGCCCAGACCGTTAACGTCATCGGCGCCATCAAGACCACCAAGACCGACGCCGCCTTCGAGACGACGGGCCTGGCGTTGAAACTTTACCGCCAGCGTTTCGGGACTCTGCCGGTGGCCATCACCGGTGACGCCTATCCGCTTGACGTAGTAGCGGCCTGGACAAAAGACCGAAAGGCCCTGACCGTTGCCATCGTCAACTCCACAGAGAACGAATTGGAACTGCCGATGGAGTTAAAAGGCACCGAACTGACCGGCGGGGGACGGCTTTGGCTGATTGCCCACTCCGACCCTATGGCCTACAATGAGCCCGGCAAACCGCCCGAGGTGATAATTGAAGAGAAACCGATTACAGGTATTTCTAATAAGCTAAACGTGCCGCCGTTGAGCATCTGCCTTTACGAACTGCCGGTTCGCTAAGCTCCTTACAACTCGTGCTACGTAGCGTTGCTACTACGCAGAGTAGGACGGTTTTCGATACCGTTGGCGGGGAAACGGTATTCGGCAGGAAGGTCCGTAGACCGAGTTTAGTCCGGCAAGCCCTATGAGTCCCCCAAATTTGAGCAAATTATGCTTGAAAGCGAACGGCGTGACAGTAAAATCATCGAAACCGGAATTTGTAGGGGCAGGCCCATGTGCTTGCCCAGTCCGTGAGTCCGCTTGTCCCGGGGGGGACGCCCCTTGGCGGGGACGCCTTACGGCGGACTCCCAGGGAGGGCAACCACACAGGGTTGCCCCTACAACATTTCGTTGGTTTTGAAAGAACCGTTCAAGAAAGGAAAAAAGGAGGTAAAAATGTTGAGCAAGAAGAATTTTGTTTGTCTGGCTGCTGTGCTGCTTATAATGGCGATGATGTTTTGTTCATGTACCAAGCGAGATGGAGATGAGAAGCCCTCGCCAAAACCGCAACGAGCGGAGTTGAGCGTTGAGAAGCAGGATTTTGGCACGACTGCTGATGGTGAAGCCGTCGAGTTGTACACACTTACAAACTCTAACGGCCTGAAGGCAAAGATAATGACCTACGGAGGTATTCTGGTTTCGCTGGAAGCGCCTGATAGAAACGGAAAACTTGCGGATGTTGTCCTGGGCTATGAGACTCTGGACGGGTATGTGCGCAATAATCCGTATTTCGGCGCAATCGTCGGACGATATGCGAATCGTATTGCCAACGGAGAATTCACGCTCGACGGTACCAAATACAGCCTGGCCAAAAATAACGGCGAGAACCATCTGCATGGCGGCATCAAGGGCTTCGACAAAGTGGTCTGGACTGCGGAGCCGTTCAAAGAAGAAGACGCCGCAGGCCTAAAACTAACCTATCTTAGCAAAGACGGTGAAGAGGGCTATCCCGGCAATCTTGCGTGCAGTGTTACATATACTCTTACAAATGACAATGGGCTGAAAATCAGCTTTGATGCTCAGACGGACAAAGCTACTGTCGTTAACCTGTCACATCACAGCTACTTTAATCTGGCCGGCCAGGGTGACGGTAACATCCTTGGCCATAGACTTATGATTAACGCCGACAGGTTTACTCCGGTAGATGCGGGACTTATTCCTACCGGTGAATTACGAAGCGTAAAAGGCACGCCGATGGATTTTACCCAACCGTTTGCTATTGGCGCCCGTATCGACGAGGATGACGAGCAGCTCAAATACGGCGGTGGATATGACCATAACTGGGTGTTGAACAAGACCCCCGCTGCTTCGCTTTTGCGAAGCAAAACGGCGGGGGCTCTGGCTGTGAGAGTCTATGAGCCGACCAGCGGACGTGTGATGGAAGTTTACACTACTGAGCCGGGCGTCCAGTTCTATGCCGGTAACTTCCTGGACGGCAGCATTACGGGTAAGGACAATAAGATATATAAACACCGTTACGGATTCTGCCTGGAGCCGCAGCATTTTCCGGATTCACCCAATAAGCCGAATTTTCCATCTGTGGTTCTCAGGCCCGGCCAGAGGTACACACATATAACTGTTTATAAGTTTTCTGTTCGGTAAAATCCGAGAGGCGGCGCCGGTTTTTTAATTTTCGAGTTGGTAAGATATAGAAAGGTAAGCGATGGCTTTTGAAGCGTTGGACTGGATAGCGATAGGTATGTATTTTGCCGTTCTTTTTGGGATTGCCTGGTGGGTCATCCTTAGGCGCAGGGACACTGCTGACGACTATTTTCTTGCCGGCAGAAATCTCGGATGGTGGGTCGTCGGCGCCTCCATCTTTGCGTCGAACATCGGTTCCGAGCACTTAGTCGGTCTTGCGGGGTCCGGCTGTACCGACGGAGTGGCAATGGCTCATTACGAGCTGCATGCCTGGTGCCTGCTGGTTCTGGCGTGGGTGTTCGTTCCGTTCTATGCCCGCAGCAGGGTGTTCACGATGCCGGAATTCATCGAGCGTCGTTTCTCTCCATCCAGCCGCTGGGTGCTCTCGATTATTTCGCTGGTTGGGTACGTGCTCACGAAGATAGCGGTCGGTGTTTTCGCCGGTGGTGTCGTCTTTCGGACCCTTCTTCCGGAGTTACGGCTCGATTTAGGATTTGTGGTGATGGACAGTTTCTGGATTGGCTCGTTCCTTGTGATCATCCTTACGGGAATTTATACCGTTCTGGGTGGTTTGAGGGCCGTGGTCTATACGGACGCGGTCCAGACCGTTGTACTTGTGTTCGGCTCGGCGCTGGTGACGATATTCGGCCTGCAAGTGCTTGGCGGCTGGGGCCAGTTACGGGAGATTTGTGGGTCGGACATGTTTAATTTGTGGAAGCCGCTGATTCCCAACGGGGTGGAGGGGACATGGGCCCCTGTCCTCGTGAAGAACGCCGCAGGCGAGATTACTAAGGAAGCGTGGTACTTCAACGGCAACTACCCCTGGCTCGGGATGCTTTTCTGTGCTCCTATCATCGGGCTGTGGTATTGGTGCACGGACCAGTATATCGTTCAGCGTGCCCTGGGCGCGCCGAACGAGCGTGAGGCGCGACGAGGCAGTATATGGGCGGCCTTTCTGAAGCTGCTGCCGGTGTTTATATTCATTATTCCCGGTATGATTTGCTTCGCATTGGCCAAGAGCGGAAAGATGGCGGAACTTCGGGAAGCTTTGTATACAGCGGGGGCGCTTGACAATGAAAAAAGCCAGGCGGCTTTCCCCTTGTTGGTCAAGCACGTGCTGCCGCCGGGTGTGCGAGGTCTTGTTGTGGCCGGGTTGTTGGCCGCCCTGATGAGCTCGCTGTCGAGCGTGTTCAATGCCTCCTCGACCTTGTTCACAATGGACTTCTATTCGAAGCTCAAGCCCGGCGCAAGCCAGCACAAACTGGTTTGGATGGGTCGTATCGCTACCACTGTTATGGTGATTATTGGTCTGCTTTGGGTGCCTGTGATTCAGGGGGCACGGGGCCTGTACCACTATCTGCAGAGTGTGCAGGGATACCTGGCGCCGCCGATCTTTGTGGTCTTCTTCTTAGGCATATTCAGTAAACGACTGAACAGTAAGGGGTGCCTGGCCGCACTGGTTGTCGGCTTCCTGTTAGGTGTCTTTCGTTTGGCTGTCGATACCCCTGTCAAGCTGATGGAAGATTTTCACTACGCGGAGGGATCATTCCTTTGGATCGTTAGCAACATCTACTTCCAGTACTACAGCCTTTTCATCTTCATTGTCTGCGTGATTGTGATGATAGCAGTTAGCTGGTGGACGTCTGCGCCGTCCTACGAGCGGCTTAGCGGCCTGACATACGGCACCCTTAACGAGGAGCATCGCCGCCTGTCGCGAGGTAGTTGGGACTGGCGCGACGTTGCGGCCTCTGCAGTAGTGCTGCTCGTGATTCTTGCTGCGTATCTGTACTTCAACGGGTAGCGTCAGGAAAGTGCCTAAAGTTGGAAGTGCCTAAAGTGTAAAGTTGCTAAAAAGCAGAAAGCTCGAGATTCATATAACTTTAGCTCACTTTAGGCACTTTAGTTCACTTTAGACTGGTTATGAGAATGGTATTGTATGGGGTCTGAAACAATGGCTTATACGATTGGATTGGATTACGGAACTAACTCGGTAAGGTGTCTGATAGTTGATGTTACTAACGGCAATGAGCCGGGGACAGCAGTATATGAATACGAAACCGGCGACGCCGGCATCATTCTCGACCCCGCCGACCATAACCTGGCAAGGCAGAACCCGGCTGATTACCTAAAGGGCATCGAAGCTGCCGTCAAAGCAGCAATTACCGACGCCAGGAATTCCGATACTACTCTGCGAAGTAGCGCTTCGCTACGTAGCACGAGTAAGGGTTTTGACACCAGCCGGATTATAGGCATCGGCATCGACACAACCGGCTCAACGCCAATTCCGGTTGATAAAAACGGCACACCCTTGAGTATGTCGGACGAATTCAAGGATAATCCAAACGCCTGTGCCTGGCTGTGGAAGGACCACACCGGCCACGCTGAGGCGGCCGACATCACCGAATTGGCTCAAAAAGAACATCCCGAATACCTTGCCAAGTGCGGCGGGACGTATTCATCGGAATGGTTTTTCAGCAAAGTACTTCATTGTTTGCGAACGGACCCCGCCGTTTTTAATGCGGCCTATAGCTGGGTTGAATGCTGTGATTATGTCCCCGCGGTCTTAACGGACACGACAAAGCCGGATATTATCAAACGAAGCCGCTGCGCTGCCGGTCATAAAGCAATGTTCAACGACCAGTGGGGAGGCCTGCCAGCCAAGGACTTCCTCGCTAAGCTGCATCCTGAACTTGGCGAGCTTCGCGACCGGCTTTACGAAAAAACCTATACCGTAAAAACGCAGGCAGGAAAGCTTACGGAACAATGGGCACATAAGCTCGGATTGCCTGCCGGCATTCCCGTAGCGGTAGGGGCTTTTGATGCTCATTTGGGCGCTGTTGGTTCCGGCATTGCTCCGGGCAAGCTCGTCAAAATAATCGGCACCAGTACATGCGATATGCTTGTGGCCGAATCAAGCCGGCAACTGCCGGATATTCCCGGGATATGCGGTTTGGTTGACGGTTCCATTTTGCCGGGTTTCTTTGGTCTGGAGGCGGGCCAATCGGCGGTAGGTGACATTTTTAACTGGTTTGTCAATTACATCCACCGAGAGGTGTCCCCCCTGGGACAAGCGGGCGGGCAAACGGCGGGTTCTCACGAAGCCCTTACCGAAAAGGCGGCGAAGTTGAAACCGGGCCAGTCCGGCTTGTTAGCTCTCGACTGGAACAACGGCAACCGAACTATTCTCGTCGACCAGAGATTAACCGGCTTGATTTTAGGCCAGACGCTGCACACAAAGCCGGAAGAGATTTACCGGGCGCTGATTGAGGCAACCGCCTTTGGAGGCCTTACTATTATCAACCGGTTTGAGGAATATGGCGTCAAAGTTTCAGAGGTCATAAATTGCGGTGGTATTGCCGAAAAAAATCCTTTGCTTATGCAGATTTACGCTGATGTAACTGACAGGGAGATGAAGATATCCCGCTCCGCTCAGAGCTGTGCGTTGGGTTCAGCAATAACCGGCGCAGTTATTGCGGGCGCCGAATCCGGCGGCTATGACGATTTCGCCGATGCCCAGGCCGCTATGTGTGGAATGAAGGACATCACTTATAAACCAATTTCTGAAAACCACAAGGTTTACCAGCAATTATATGCCCTTTACAAGCAACTTCATGATGCCTTTGGCCTTCAGGCTTGGTCCGGCAAATTGGCCAATGTTATGAAGGACCTGTTGAATATCAAAGACAGTGTGATTTCCTAAAGAGTTTATGATGCACGAAGAACTAAGAAAAGCCGTTTGTGATGCGAACATCGAACTGCAGAGACAAAAGCTCGTCATTTGCAGTTGGGGCAATGTCAGCGGAATAGACCGTTCTCCTGGGGAGCCCATAGGGCGGCAGGGTGTGGTAGCTATCAAGCCCAGCGGCGTTACCTATGATGAGCTTACCCCTGACAAAATGGTATTGCTTGGCTTGGACGGAAATGTTATCGAAGGTGCTCTCAAGCCTTCATCGGACACGCCGACCCATCTTGAGCTTTACAGAAATTTCGAAGCTGTTAGCGGTATATGCCACACTCATTCGCCTATCGCAACTATGTGGGCGCAGAGCTGCCGGGAAATTCCCTGCTTCGGCACGACCCACGCCGATTATTTTTACGGCTCGATACCCGTTACTGAGGTGATGACGGAAGATGCGATACAAAACGATTATGAGCTAAACACAGGCAGGGTTATTGTCAGGCGGTTTGCCGGTATCGACCCGATGAAAATGCCGGCGGTGTTGGTGGCCAACCATGGGCCGTTCACCTGGGGTAAGACTCCCGCTATGGCAGTTGAATCTATGGTTGTGTTAGAGCAGATAGCGACGCTCGCTCTGGGAACTATAACGATAAATCCGAATCAGGGTCAAATTAGCAAGGTGCTTCTTGATAAACACTATTTGCGCAAACACGGTAAAAATGCTTATTACGGCCAGGGGTCGCCGGACGCAAAATAGAGCGTTTGGAGCACCTCAAAAACAGGAGAGACAAGAATGAAGAAAACCACGTTCGGAGTAATTGTCGGAAACCGGGCATTTTTCCCGGATGCGTTGGCTAAACAAGGGCGGAAAGACATACTTGAGGTGCTCAGGAAAAATGGCTTCAACTCGGTGGCCCTGTCAATGCAGGAGGCAAAATACGGTGCGGTTGAAACTTTTGCCGATGCCAAAAAGTGTGCCGCGCTTTTTGCGGAAAATGGCGAAAAGATTGACGGCATAATTGTAACGCTGCCGAACTTCGGTGATGAAAAAGGAGCTGCTGAAGCCATCAAACGCTCCGGATTTGGCGTGCCAATTTTGATTCAGGCGGAGCCGGATATGCCGGGCAAAATGGGCATAGCCAGCAGACGCGATTCCTTCTGTGGTAAGATCAGCGTCTGCAACAATCTCAGGCAGGCAGGTATTCCGTACACGCTGACACAGTCACACACGGTTAAAGTTACATCGGCTGAATTCAAGAAGGATTTGGACGATTTCGCTTCGGTGTGCAAGATTGTTAAGGGTCTTAAGAACGCCAGGTTTGGCGCTATCGGCGCTCGCACGGGGCCGTTTAACACCGTCCGCTACAGCGAAAAAATCCTCGAACTTTCAGATATTTCGGTAGAGACGATAGACTTATCCGAAATACTCGGAAGAGTTGCACTGCTTGCCGATAACGACAGGGCGGTTAAGAGAAAATTAAACGCTGTTAAAACATATACCGCGACCGAATCAATTCCCGCCGACGCACTTTTGAAGATGGCCAAATTCGGCTGCGTGATAGATAAATGGGTAAAAGATATGGAACTTGACGGCACAGCCATTCAGTGCTGGACCAGTCTGCAGGAATTCTTCGGAATAGTTCCCTGCACGCTTATGAGTATGATGAGCGAGGCGCTTTTGCCCAGCGCCTGTGAGGTTGATATTACGGGCTTGTTAGGGATGTACATTCTGCAATTGGCTTCCGGTGCGCCGAGTGCGCTTCTGGACTGGAACAATAACTACGGCGCCGACCCCGACAAATGTGTCTTGTTCCATTGCAGCAATGTACCCAGGTCGTTTTTTAAGAGCTCAAGGATGGATTACCAGGAGATTATTGCCGGGGCGGTGGGCAAAGACAATACTTACGGCACCGTCGTCGGCAGGATAGCACCGGGCAAGGCGACCTTCTGCAGAACCACTACCGACGATACTGCCGGTGTTATTAGCGCTTATGTGGGCGAAGGCGAATTTACAAATGATAAACTTGATACCTTCGGCGGCTATGGCGTAATGAAAATCCCGGACCTCCAGATTCTTTGCCAATACATCTGCATAATGGGCTTCGAACATCACGTTGCCGTGAACCTCTCGCAAAAAGCCGATGCAATTGCCGAAGCTCTTGATAATTATATGGGCTGGGACGTTTACCTGCACGCATAAGTAAATTTAGAATTTAGAATTTTTCATTCTGAGCGGAGAATACCGGACCTGAAAGATTTATTTTCGAAGAGTGCTTTCGCAAGCATAGCATATCCTTCACTTAACGGATGACTGGCATCACTATAGAGCTCACCGGGTAATGCCTCAGGCATATAGTAGGGGACATTGTTCTGCCGGAGCCAGGCTTCAATTTCACTTTTCATCTTTCGATAAGTGTCGATACTCTTTCCCTTCAGCATGTGCTCATTAAATGGGCCGACGAGAACGAATACACTGTTGCCTCTTGCCTTCAACATCTCGACCGACCGCTGGAAAGAGTTCCATTGCAGCGACGTTTCAAGCTCGACCCATTGTAAATCTTGTTTGGCTATGCCTTTCTCATTCCAGGAAATACGTTCGCTCTGAGCGCCATTCTCAGAAGCGGGAAGTTGCAGGGTAATGGCTTTCAAGGGGTTTTCATTGGGATGCTCCAGCGTCCAGGTGGGCAAGTCCATACCCTCGAAATAGGTAATCTTCAAATGGGAAGTCCAGCTCAGGAAAGTTACGCAGCGTTCCACCACAGCGGAGAGCCGCCTGGAATACGAATCTTTATAGCAGGGAATCTTAGGAATAAACTGCGGCACCAGTTTAGGATGATTGAAATGGAACTCCTTGTCGATTTGCAAATCATGCTTCCTGGAGCTCATCCATAAAGGATTAAAATGCAGAAGAACGTTCTTGCCTTTGATGTCCCGGCCATAGTACTTCAGCAAACCCGCTAACGCCACCGGATGTATGCCGTCCACACCCATATTAGCGAACTGATTGTGGCCCGCAATTTCATTGAGATGATACGACAGGGTGTTATCTTTGGACACGAAATGGCCCCAAACGACCGAATCCCCGATTACAAGCGTTTCATACCGTGAGCAGGCCCATCGACAGTAGCGGCTGTACAGCCAGTAGTCGCTGCTTAAGTCGTAGGGTAAGCGGTAGTCGGGCCCAGCATCAAATTGCTCGATGCGTTCCCATAGCGTGGGCCCAAAATACAATAACGCCGAGAAGACAATTCCAATGATGAGCCATTCGCGCGCCGATAATCGCACACAATTGGAGCCGTAAGGGACTTCCTCGATTCTCGATTCTTGATTCTCGATTCTCGATTTTCTGCTTCTACGAGCATCGGGCATCGAGCATCCAGCATCAAGTATGTCTTTTTTCTGCATTAGCTACGACCTCTTTCCCAACCGCTCAGAACTGCAAGTAGATAAACGGCTGTTCACTTGAGGGAGCAAAGATGGCCAGGTAGAGAACCATAAGAACAACGATTCCTATGCGCACGGGCCTCAGCTCAAGCACCCACTTGACCCTGGATTCATAAGCAAACTGATAGAGCCAGACAGTAAGAGTCAGAGCCAGAGCCAGCAGTGGGCAATAAGGATTTGCCAGTCCGGAGCTGAATATCCTCGTTATAATCACCCATGCGTCACTTATACTTTCCGCTCGGAAGAAAATCCAGGCGAAGGTAACGAAACCAAAGACAAATAGCTGCTTGGCGAGTTTCGGCACTTTGTCTCTATAGAACGAGGTCCTTTCCAAGTCCCGCGTTAAAAAGCGGCCGAGGGCGTGCACCGCGCCCCAGATGATAAACGTCCAGGCCGCACCGTGCCATAATCCCGAAATCACCATAGTCAGAAACATATTTTTGTAGGTGTTAAACGTACCTCTGCGGTTTCCCCCCAGCGGAATATAGACATAGTCCTTGAACCAGGAAGAAAGACTGATGTGCCACCTTGACCAGAAATCGCCCAGCCCTGTCGCTAAATATGGGTTGTTGAAGTTGAGCATCAAACGCAAACCCATCATTCGTGCTATGCCTCGGGCCATATCGGTGTAGCCGCTGAAGTCGAAATAAATCTGCCAGCAAAACAGAAAAGTCGCCAGCATCAAAGCCGGCGACTGAAATTGCTCAGGAGCGGCATAGACCTTGTCAACGTAAAGGGCCAGGTAGTCCGCTAATGCCACTTTCTTGAAGAAACCTACAACGAATAGTGAAAGGCCGTCCGTGATGTCCTGTTTGGAGACCCTGGGTGTCTTATGCAGTTGTGGGAGCAGGTTCCTGGCTCTTTCGATTGGGCCGGCCAGCAATCGGGGGAAGAGTGAAACGAAGGTGGCGTACCTTATGAAACTCTTTTCCCTTTCTATATTGCCGCGGTAGTAATCGATGGTGTAGCTCATTGACTGGAAGATATAGAACGATAAGCCGACAGGCAGAAATATTCCGGGCGCGGGGACGGCATAGGGGATTTCCAATGATGATAAGAGAACGTTCAGGTTGTCGGTAACGAAGCCGCCGTATTTGAAAAGGCTCAGCAGGGCGAGATTGTTTACTACACTTATTAAAAGCAATATCTTTCTCCGCCCCCGTTTTTCCATTATTGCAACAACTGTGTAGTCAAGCAGAGTCGAATATGCTATCAGAATCAGATATAGGGGATTGAAGCATGCGTAGAAAAAATAGGAAGCAGTTAGCAGCCAGGGAAGTCTAAGCCTTGTCCCTTTCAGGGCCAGGTAGATTGGATATGCAATCAGGAAAAATAATACGAACGGCCAGGTGTGAAATAGCATTTGTTGTCCTTTTATCTCATCAAAACGCGAATATGTGCTTCTACCGAAGCCGCCAGTCCCTCCGGATGATACCCTCCCTCAAGAACAGAAACAAGCCGACCTTCACAGCACCTCTCCGCTATCTGCTTGACGAGCTGTGTCAGTTGCGCAAATCCTTGTGCGGTGACCTCCATACCGCCGAGCAGGTCGTCCTTATGGGCATCAAATCCAGCAGAGATAAGTACAAAGTCCGGAGAAAAGGCAAGGGCTGCGGGCTTGAGTTTCTCTTCAAAGACTTTCAGGTAATCCTCGTTTCCTGAACCGGCCGGCAAGGGGACATTGATGTTGTAATTCAAACCTTTTCCGCTTCCCTTTTCCGCTTTGCTTCCGGTGCCCGGATAGAAGGGATACTGGTGAACGCTAAAGTACAGCACGGCGGGGTCGTCATAAAACATTGCCTGAGTTCCGTTGCCATGGTGCACATCCCAATCCACAATGAGTATCTTTGACAGGTTATGTTTCTTTTGAATATACCGGGCGCCGACTGCAATATTGTTAAAGATGCAGAACCCCATTGCTTCATCCTTTGTCGCGTGGTGGCCCGGCGGGCGGATTGCGCAAAAGGCGTTCGTGACTTTCTTCTGCATAACCGCATCAATGGCGGAGAGCACTCCCCCTGCGGCCATTAACGCTGCTTCATAGGATTTCGGCGATACCGGAGTGTCTATGGAATCCAAATATCTTGTGCCGTTTTCACAACTGTTTCTGGCCCGCTCTATATACTCGGCGGTGTGAACCGTAGTAAGCCATTCCAAAGGGGCCGGGGACGGCGTGAGCGGGAATAGTTGAGAGTGCAATCCCTTCGCTTTTAATCTCTCGACTATCGCGACCAATCTCTGCGGTGCCTCCGGATGGCCTTCGGTTGTTTTGTGGTCGAGATAAATATCATCATAAAGGAGCCCTGTTTTTGATGTTCTTCCGGACTGATTCTCTTTCGCCGTATCCTGTTCAGCAGATACGTTGTCAGGCGCCTTTCTTACGCAGCGAAACCCTATGGCATCGCTCGCAAGACAGGTATCATCGATAGAAGGGTCGCTTGCACGATAAGCTGACCGGCAGCTGTCGGCGCGCCAGTTCCATGCACCGCCTCGCAAGCCCCTTTCCTGTCCGGCGGCTGGCCCCTTTGGATTTTTCTCCGGGCTTTGTTTGTAATAATTCTCGGAATAAAAATCGTTACACCATTCTGCCACATTTCCGTGCATATCGTAAAGCCCCCACGGATTGGGTTTCTTTTGTCCAACAGGATGCGTCTTGCGGGATGAGTTCTTAGCGAACCAGGCATACGCTTTCAGCTTCCGCACATTGTTACCAAAACTATACTTTGTGCTCGTCCCCGCCCGGCAGGCATACTCCCATTCCGCCTCCGTGGGAAGTCTGTATCCGTTCGCCTCGAAGCTGCACTGCCAGGTCTCTTCATCGTAGCAGGGCTCAAGGTTCTCCACGAGTGAACGCTCGTTACAGTACCGGGCCGCATCCGTCCAGTTCATCTGCTCTAAGGGGTTCTTCGGATTCTTGAAATGCGAGGGGTCGGAGATTTGATACTTTTTGAACTGCTCCTGAACCACCTCGTATCTGTCCATCCAAAAAGGACTGACCCATACCCTGTGTACGGGTGACTCATCGGATGCTCCCTTCTTGCTTCCCATCTCAAACCAACCTCCGGGAATCGAAATCATTTCTATATCGCTCTCTGTTTTTATGACCGGCAGGATATCGGTGGTGTCACTGGCACGCCGGCAGCCGGAGAAAATTGCAAAGATTAGCAGCAGACAAAAAACGCCCGCTAACTTTTTTTGACTTCTAATTTTCACGAATAAGACCCGGCATTTTCAAATTTTAAATTTCAAATTTTAAATTTCAAATTTATCGGCACCCAATCGGGCTCCTTATTGTGGTTCCCATCAGCAGTGATTTGCACCCATTTGCCCGTCATATCACTCACACATATATTCCAGCCTGGTGCCTTGCCGCCTACTTGTTCGGTCGCCTTAGGACCATAACTGAATGCGATGTACCTGCCATCCGGGGAGAAATCAGAGTGATAGACTTCGTACTCTTTTCCACACTTGATAATGCGACGGACGTCAGTTACACGGGGCGCAGAAGACGTTGTGTCTATGTTGGCCAGACACAAATCCCAGTCGGTCAAACCCCATGTTATTCTTTTGCCGTCGGGATTGTAGTCAGGCCTGCAACCGGTAACACCATACTTTGTCAAATCAAAGACTTTGGTTCCGCTGGCTCTAAAAGCCAGGTTGGCGTGTTTGAAACCCATACCGCCGTGCACGGTGGCAAGAAACCAATCGCCGTCCGGCGACCAGCAAATATTATAAAGATGATGTAAACTTTTATTCGGGTGTTCTCTGTGTTTGCCGGTCTTTATATCGTAAAAGAAAAGCCCCTTAGTGGCAAAATCCTTAATCGTGTAACGGGCAAATTCTCCCTTTAGATAGGCGATGGTTTTCCCGTCGGGACCCCAACACGGCTGCCGGGCGTTGTCAGCAACCTTGACACGTCCGGTTCCGTCGATGTTCATATAATAGACGTTTCGGGCTCTCCTGTTTCCTGTGTCTTCATCCGCAACGAAGCAGATTTTTGTACCATCGGGCGAGGCGTGGGGATACATCTCGTCCACGTCAGCGGTATTGGTGAGATTAACCGGGTTGGAACCATCTGCATTTACCAGGTACAATTCCCAGTTCTTCCTGCCGGTGGTTTCACGGTAGGTTTCGTACACTATCTTGAAGGGGATTCCTTTTAACTTTTCCTCAGATGGCACTTTTGGCCCGCAAAGACCTTCATTCACCGCGAAAAAACTTAGCAAAACAAAGAAAAGAATGCCTATCCCTGTTCCAGTCAACTTTGTTTCTGTAACATACCATTTTTTTGCCATATTACCTCCTCTACGCACATAGCTGAAATTGAAATTGATAGTTTCGACCCAGCCATTTTCGCGGAGCGCATCTTTTCCTCAGCCCGGCTTCGCTTACCGGCTCGGAGTCGCAATCGGCACCCAATCAGGCTCCTTATTGTGGTTCCCGTCGGTGGTGATTTGCACCCATTTGCCTGTCATATCACTCACGCAGATATTCCAGCCCTTCGCTTTACCGCCTACCTGCTGACCTCCCTTGAAAGGGCCGTAGCTGAAAGCGATATACCTGCCATCCGGTGAGAAGTCAACGTGATAAACCTTAGACTTACGGAAGCATTTGACAACTTCACGAATATTAGTGACCCGTGGGCTGCTCGATGTCAGGTCGATATTGGCAACGCATAAATTCCAGTCAGTCTCCCCCCACACCATTTTTTTGCCATCAAAATTAAACTCGGGTCGGCACCCCTTCACTCTCCACCGTGCTAAATCAAAGACTCTTGTTCCGTCGGCTTCAAAAGCCAGGATAGCATCGCTGTAACCCATACCTCCTTGTACGGCAGCAAGAAACCAATTGCCGTCGGGTGACCAGCAAATAGCGTAAATGTGATGTAAACTTTTATTAGGGTGAGGAGTGTATTGGCCGGTCTGAAGGTCATAGATTATCAGATCAGAGGTAGCGTATGGCCTGTCGCTGTAGCGTTCATACTCTCCTTTTAGATAGGCGATGGTTTTACCGTCGGGACCCCAGCACGGCTGCCGGGCATTATCAGCAACCTTGACTCGCCCGGTTCCGTCGATGTTCATATAGTAGACGCTCCGGACTTTTGTTATTCCTGTCCCTTCATCAACAACGAAACATATCTTCGTACCATCGCCGGAGGCGTGGGGATACATCTCGTCCACGTCAGGGGTATTGGTGAGATTAACCGGGTTGGAACCATCTGCATTTATCAAGTACAATTCCCAGTTGTTCTTACCATCGGTTTTGCGGTAAGTTTCGTACACGATTTTGAAGGGGATTTCTTTCAGGTTCAGCTCAGCTCGCGGCGAAGGGACTTTTCTTGGCCTTACCCTACTTTGCCTTGCTGGTCCGCAAATAGCATCATTAACTGCAATCAGAGCTAACAAAGAACAGAAAAGAAAGCCTATACCTGTTCGAGACAACCCTGTAATATACCGCCTCTTTGCCATAAACAATAGTATAACCGCAATAGGCAGCAAAACCAAGCTAATGTTGGGATTTTTTGCACATAACAGAGCAGTATCAGTCGGCGAACAGATTTATTCTGAGCAGTCGAAATGGCACGGATGTGGCCACAGGTGCCTTTTACCACAGAGCCCGCCGAGTTGATTTCGCATTGAGTATTGCGTGATGCGTATTGCGTACCAAATTAACCAGTATTCTCTGCGTTCTCGGCGTTCTCTGCGTTTAATCTTTTTCTCCGGCTGGCAAAACGAGAGAGACATTGTTATAGTTAGGGCGCCTGAAGTCGATATCCGGCCCGGCAGGCCGTCGTTGCCGGGTTGTTTCGTTATTGGTGATGTGTTGATAGAGATTCCCGAAGAATAATTATGGAAACCGTTTTCATTGATGGCAGCACAGGTGAGGGGGGAGGGCAGATACTGCGAACGAGTCTGGCCTTGTCCTGCATAACCGGCAAAAGTTTGCACATCGAGAACATCCGCGCTGCCCGCCGCAATCCAGGCCTGGCAAAGCAGCACCTCAGTTGTGTGCGAGCTGTCTGTCAAATCTGCAGCGGCCAATGCCGGGGAGATGCCCTGAAGTCAAGCGTATTGGATTTTCAACCCGGCCCCGTGCAGAGCGGCGATTTCCGGTTTGATATAGGTTCAGCCGGCTCCGCTTCTTTAGTAATTCAGACCGTCCTGCCTGCTTTGTTCCTGGCCGACAAACCTTCGGCGGTTACCGTTACCGGCGGAACTCATAATCCCCTGGCCCCGCCGTTTGACTTTCTTTCCGAGACCTTCCTGCCCGCCATTGCAGCCGCCGGTTTCCGGGGCAATTGCAAACTGATAAAGCACGGCTTTTATCCCGCCGGCGGGGGAAAAATAACCTTTGATGTCCAGCCCTGGCAAAAAAACACAGACCGGATAATCGACCTTTGTGAGCCGGGCAAGGAACCGCAAATTCACGCCCGCATCTACACCGCCAAACTGCCTTCACACATCGCTCAGCGCCAGCGGAAACTATTGCTCCAGAGTGGGCTGAACATCCGGAATATCGAACATATCGAAGTGGCGGATTCCGACGGCCCAGGCAATTGCGCAATGATTCGACTTTGTAGCGGCGAACGCACAACCGTATTTACTGCTTTTGGAATGCGAGGTAAGCGGTCGGAAGAAGTAATTAGTGAGGTTGTCGATTTGGCTGAAGATTTCCTGGCCAGCGATGCTGGTATCGACCGTTTTTTAGCTGACCAGCTTTTAATCTATATGGCAATGGCAGAAGCCGGCTCTTACACGACCAACGAGCTTTCCAGCCACCTTCAAACAAATATGGAAGTCATAAAGAAATTCCTGCCCGTTAATTTTAGCGTAGAACAGCAAAACCAGTTCTATAAAATCTCTTGCCAACCGCTTTAATTACTCATATTCGTTTGAGATGTCCGTTCAAGCTGTAGCTCTTGTCGGCCCTGGTTTTGATTTCAACGACTTTGTTCCCGTAGCGTACCTTGCAAATCCCGCCGCGCTTTGCGCGGATGTCTGCTTTAATTAGTTTTCCTTTCTTCCAGATAATGTTCACCTCGAACCCGCCACGCGCACATAATCCTTTCACCGAGCCCTCCGCCCACGCCTTTGGCAGCGCGGGCAGCAGGTGAACCTCGCCGGCGTGACTTTGCAGCAGCATTTCAGCGATGCCGGCACAGCCCCCATAATTGCCGTCGATCTGGAACGGTGGATGGTTGTCGAATAGATTCGGGTGCGTGGACTTTACCAGAAGGGCCGTGACGTTCTCCCGGGCTTTGTCGCCCTCGAAGAATCTTGCCCAGAAGTTGATAATCCACGCCCGGCTCCAGCCCGTATGTCCTCCTCCGTGTGCCAGGCGATATTCGATGCTCTTGCGTGCCGCCGTGACCATCTCCGGTGCATTTTGAAACGTATATTGCCTGCCCGGGTGCAAAGCAAACAAATGCGACATATGCCGATGACCGGGTTCGGGTTCTTCGAACTCTTCCGCCCATTCCATCAATCGCCCGTCCGAGCCAATCTTAGGCAGCGCAAGTTTTGAACGGGCGGCGATGACCTCTCTGACGAAATCATCCTCGATGCCCAGAATCTCGGCCGCTTCGATTAGGTTGGTAAAAGTGTCCCAGATTATCTCCTGGTCCATCGACGGGCCCATCGACAGGTTGCAGGTTTTGCCGTCAGGTGTGCGGAAACGGTTCTCGGGTGAGTTGGATGGGCCGGAGACCAGTTTGCCGGTCCTGGGATGTTCGACGAGCCAGTCAAGAAAGAACAGAGAAGCTTTCTTCAGTACAGGATAGGCCCTGGTCTTCAAAAATTTTTCATCGCCGCCGAAGCGGTAATGCTCCATAAAGTGCTGCGTGCACCAGGCCGCTCCCATAGGCCACATCCCGTACCCGACGCTCCCGAATGGACTTGTATGGAGCCAAGCGTCGGTTGTGTGGTGGGCGACAAAGCCTCGGCAGTTGTACACATCTCGTGCGGTCTTTCGCCCGGAAGGCACCAGCGCCTCGGTCAGCTTGAAAAATGGCTCGTGACATTCCGATAGATTCGTCACCTCCGCCGGCCAGTAGTTCATCTGGATATTGATATTGATATGGTAGTCCGCGTTCCACGGTGCGGCGATATGCTCGTTCCACAAACCCTGCAGATTGCTCGGCATAGTACCGGGGCGCGAGCAGGAAATCAGAAGGTACCTGCCAAACTGGAAATACAGTGCCGCCAGGGCCGGGTCCTCGGCCCCTTCACGCAGGGCCCGAAGTCTCTCGTCGGTAGGCTCGCCGGCCGCAGGTGTCGTCCCCAGGTCCAGGCTCACACGCCTGAACAATCTGCGGTGCTCGGCTATATGGTCGGCCTTGATTTGCTCGAAACTTCTCTTGCCGACCGCGCTAAGCTGTTTGGCACAGACCAGGCCGAGGTCATTCTTAAGGGGCTTGTAGGGCTCGTCGAAGTTGTAGTCCGTCGCCGCCACCAGCAGCAGCGTCACGGCATCGGCGTTGGTTATCGAGAAACTCTTTTCCTTTTCCGCAAGCCGGCCGCCATCGAGCTTGACGCGAAGCCGCGTGTGGTATTTAACGCCTTTGTGCTTACCACCCTGGCTTACCTGCCCGGACATACTCAATGTATCGGGCCCGACAAGCCCCACCTCGAAATCGGCGGGACGATCCAGTGCGACATCGACGGTTATACTGTTTGGCTTGTCGGCTGTCAGACGTACAACTATGGCCTGTCCGGGCACGCTGGCGAAGGCTTCGCGTTTGTATGATATGCTATCCTTTATAAATGTTGTGGTGGCTATCCCTGTATCCAGATCAAGCTGGCGTTTATAGGATTCGCTCAACGAGGCTGTCGAAGGCCCGAGAGTAACCGAAGGCGTCATCCCTCCGGGGCCGCCCACGTTGCCTACGACCACCGCGATAACGTTTCTGCCTGTCTTTAGATGCTTGCTGATATTGAAGCTATGCGGTTTGGAGTAGTCTTTCGTCTTGCCCGCTTCTTTGCCGTTGACATATATAGTCCCCTGGTCGTCGATGGGCCCCAAATTCAAAAGGCCCACTCCATCCTGAAGTTGCTCGGCTGTAAGCTCAAAGCTGCTGCGAAACACGATGCTTTTGCCCGGCGCCACCGAGGCCTTGCCTTTGACAATCCTGCCAGACTTGACCACCAGCTCGGCCCAGCTCGAATCATCATAGTCAACCTGTACGTACTTGCTGTTTGCAGGGTCATCCTCGCCACCCCGGCGCCAGTTGGCAAGGGTATGTGTAGTTGTGTCCGTGCCGCCAGGCATGTGAATCCACAGGTTTCCGAGCGTCTGGTGGCTTCGCGGTGAGATCCGAGGGGCCATAACCTCCCTTTGCATAATCCTCTGTGCTTCGGAATACTTGCCCTCGAAAATGAGCTTCCGCGCCTCGGCGATATGCTTGTAGGCCCCGACACGGTCTTCCGGCACGGGCGGTCCAGCCCAGAGGGTGTCCTCATTGAGCTGAATCTGCTCGACAGTCGTGCCGCCGAAGACCATAGCTCCGAGCCGCCCGTTGCCCACCGCCAGCGCCTCGGTCCATTTTTGCGCAGGCCGGCGATACCACAGTCTAAGGTCGGACCGTTTAGTCTTGGCCAAATTGCCGCCGTCGGATTTCCCTGCGAAGCCAACCGCACAGCTTACGGCAAAAAAGCCTAAAGCCAGCAAGCAAAAAGTAAAAACTGTTGAATTCAGAGCTGCCCGACCTTTCGCTTTTCGCCCTTCTTTGTTCATTCGATTGCCTTTCATATTCGGTTCCTTCTGAGGTTATGTGTTTTTGTTATTTCGCAGTTGAGACGATGTAAGTTTGGTTTTTCTTTGTCTCGAACTCGACAACGTCTTCCTGCGGTTTTGTAGTTTTAACCGGCTTGCCGTTACTTGTTATCCGCACCGGTACGCTGGCGCGGATTCTGCACTTGTTACCCAGCAGCGAGCGGATATTGGCGGTGGTAAGCCTGCCATTACTCCAGGCGATGTCCACTTCGAATCCGCCGCGGGCGCGCAGCCCCTTGATATGTCCTCTCGGCCAGGCTTTAGGAAGGGCGGGCAGCAGGTATATCTCTCCGGCGTGACTTTGCAGCAGCATCTCGGCGATTCCGGCTGTGCCGCCGAAGTTACCGTCGATTTGGAACGGCGGGTGGGCGTCGAACATGTTGGGATACATTCGCTGTGATGTAAGCAGACTGCTGAGCATTTTGTAGGCGTGGTCCCCGTCCTCAAACCGTGCCCAGAAATTGACCTTCCAGCCCATCGACCAGCCGGTGCCCCCGTCACCGCGAAACTCCAGTGACTTGCGGGCCGCGGCGAAAAGTTCGGGTGTGCCGCGAGCCGTAATTTCCTTGCCCGGGTGCAGGCCGAACAGGTGCGAGACATGTCGGTGGCGGTTTTTTGGGTCGTCCTTGTCTTCGAGCCACTCCTGGAGTTGGCCGTGCTGTCCTATCTGGTTGGGCGCTACCCGGCTTCGCAGTTCGGTGATCTGTTGACGGAAGTCTTTGTCGACACCGAGGATTTTGGCAGACTCAATGCAGTTGGTGAGCAGGTCGCGGATAATCTGATGGTCCATCGTCGGTCCGGCGACAAGGCCGCCAATTTCCGGTGAATTCGAAGGTGTGCTTATCAGCCAGCCGGTCTTCGGGTCCTCAATGAGAAAATCGGCGAAAAACAGCGCCGCCTCTTTCATCACGGGGTACGCCCGCTCTTTGAGAAACTTTTTGTCGCCGCCGAACGCGTAGTGCTCCCAGAGGTGCTGACAGAGCCATGCCCCGCCGGTCACCCATATACCGTGGTTGGAGTGATTGATGGGTGCTGTGCCCCGCCAGAGGTCGGTGTTGTGGTGCAATACCCATCCCCGGCAGCCGTAGTGTGCTTTGGCGGTCTTGCGACCGCTTTCGGCTACTTCCTGGATAAGATCGAACAAAGGTTCGTGACATTCGCTGAGGTTGCATACTTCAGCCGGCCAGTAGTTCATCTCCGTGTTGATGTTGGTAGTCCACTTGCTTTCCCAGGGTGGGTCGGGGTTGTCGTTCCAGATGCCCTGCAGATTGGCCGGCTGCGAGCCCGGACGGGAGCTTGCGATTAAGAGGTAGCGGCCGAACTGGAAGTACAGCTCCACCAGTTGCGGGTCGTCCTGCCTGCTAAAATTTTCGATACGCTTGTCGGTGGGCTGCTTCGCCGCCTCGGTGGTGCCAACATCGAGTTTGACCCTGCGGAACAGCCGTTGATGGTCCTTTATATGCCTTTCGTAAAGCTCCTGATAGCTTTTTCCCTTTATCGTCTCCAGTACATTGCGGCAGCGCCGCTTTGGATCAGCACCGACATCCTTAAAGTTCTTAAAGCTGGTAGCTGCTGCCAGAACCAGCGTTACCGAATCGGCCGCGTTGACGCTTATCTTTTCGGAGTCAACCGTAAGCTCGCCGCCTTTGGCTGATGCCCGAAGATGTGCTTCAAATTTGAGCACACTGGGCTCTGCCCCCTTTTGCTGTCCGTGTGCGTATCTGTGGAGCTGGCCTCGCAGGCCAAGGACGCTTCCGTCTACTTGCAGCGTTCGGGTGTCGGGGTGAGGGCTGTCCATCGTCGCAGTAAAGGTCAGTTGCCCCGGCTTGTCGCAGGTCAGACGTACAACAATCACCTGGTCCGGAAAACTGGAGAAGACCTCGCGGGTGAACTTCACACCATCAACAGTGTACGTTATGCGTGCGATCGCAGTATCCAAATCAAGCTCACGGCGATAATCACGGAACCTGTCGTGACCCGTAAAGTGCAGACGCAGGTCACCAAACGGCTGATACTTCTCCTGCCGCAGTGGAACGCTCATCATGTGCTCCATCGCCAGCTTCTCAGCTTCGCGCTGTTTGCCTTCGAAAATCAGCTTGCGAACTATCGGCAGGTACTTGACTGCTCCTTCGTGTTGATATTCGTGCGGCTGGCCGGTCCACAGGGTATCTTCGTTAAACTGGATGGTCTCATTCTTGACCCGGCCGAAGACCATCGCTCCCAGCCGGCCGTTACCAACCGCCAGCGCTTCGGTCCATTTTTGCGCGGGCTGACTGTACCATAATTGCAGACCGCTCCAATCTTCGGCGCTGTTGTCATTAGATTGCCAATTGCCCGTCGCACATCCCACAATGAGTATGCCGCCTGCAAACCACGCAACAAGCAGCGTGGCGATTGTTGTTCTTACTCGTCTACTCTTCATTTCCAGCTCCTATGAATACGTAATGCAATTTAATTTCTTTGACATTTTGTCCCGCAGGTCTCTTCATACCGTAAATGAACGGAATTCCTCGATGAGCAATTTCGTATATTTGCCGGGCTTACCATCGCCAACGGGCTTATCATCGAATCTGACCACGGGGACGATATCTTTAGTAGTTACAGCAATAAAAAGCTCATCCGCACAGCTTGCCTGCTGTGGCGTCAACGATTTTTCGATTGCTTCTAATCCGATATTTTTGCCTGCTTCGAGCGCAAATTTGCGCGTAATCGAAGGTAAAATATTAGCTGTAAGGGGGGCGGTTTGGAGCGTCCGTCCGAAGATAGCAAAGAATGCTGAGCCGGCCCCTTCAGTTATCAAGCCCGCCTCATCGACGAGTATCGCCTCGACACAACCCTTTTGGGCGGCATCCTGGCGAGCAAGAACGTTGGCTAACAGATTCAGCGACTTTATGTCGCATCTTTTCCATCGCCAGTCAGGATGGGTCGATACTGCGATGCCTTTGTTTTTTTCTTCTGCGTCGTCGGGCACCTCCGTAACGGTCAGAAAGAAGTTGGGCTCTAAGTCGGCATCCCAGGTATGGTTTCTCGGGGCTGAACCTCGAGTAACGTGAAAATATATCCTGGCGTCGGAAATACCCGCAGCGTCAAATGCCTTCCGGACCCGCGAACGAATCTGGTCGATGTTCACCCCTGTTATCTCAATCGCAGCAAGGCTATTGGCAAATCTTTGCAGGTGCTCTTCAAGTGCAAAAATTTTGCCGTCGTAGCTTCGCACCACCTCATAAACCCCGTCGCCGAAGTAGATTCCACGGTCAAAATAAACCGGCTCAAGCTCCTCTACCGGCACGATTTTGTCCTGTATCATAGCTACCTGCATCAAATCACTCCCGAAGACGCTGTCAGCCCAAATTTTAACTTCATATTCAACAACAGGACACAAAAATATCTGATAATTTGCTTTACAACAATAGGTTGAATACGTAGAATACCGCACCTGTTCGGATTTTCGAGTATAAAAGCTGGGAGTTCTTGGAATGTATGCGGTAATTGAACAAGGCGGAAAGCAGTATAAAGTCGCTCAAGGCGATTGTTTGAATATCGAGCTGACCGATGTCTCGCCCGATGCCAGGACCATCGAGCTGGACAAAGTTTTGTTGGTGAGTGATGGCGAAAAAGTAAAAATCGGCACGCCATATCTGAAGGGGGCAAAGGTCGTTGTCTCATTTAAGACCACCGCTGAAGATGCTGTTGTTAAAGGCAAAAAACTCTATCCGATGCACTTTCGCAGGCGCAAAAACAGCAAAAGACGCATTGGCCACCGGCAAAAGTATCTGCAGGTAACAATCGACAAAATAGAAGTGTAACACGGGCTTCCAGCCCGTGCACGGGCTGGAAGCCCGTGTTACGGCTGGGGTTTATGTTCTTTTGTGATTTTTTCGGCCCGGTCGCGCCAGGTGGCCGCGCCGTTTTCGACAAAATATTCGAACGACTTATCGTCAACCAGTTGCCCTAATAGAGCTTTACGGTCGGCGGGGTCCGGCACATCTTTAATAATGCGTTTTCGAAACATTTCCAGCTCAGCCAGAAATTCGCCGTGTTTGTCGGTAAAGGTCTGCTCCAGCTTCTTTCTTATATGGCCGGCATAAGCAGGGTAATGTCCTTCAGTGCCGATAGCTATCTGCAGGTCGCCGCGTTTCACAACGGCCGGCACAAAAAAATCGCAAAGCTCCGGCTCGTCAACTACATTACATAAAATCTCCAGCTCCTGACAATCCTTGTATATCCGCCTGTTTAGTTCAGGGTTATTCGTCGCAGCTATAGCAAGTACCGCACCTGTCAGATATTCCTTGGAATACTTTGACTTTATCAATTTAGCGTTCGTGCCCTGACTCTGAATTGTCAGCATATCATCGATATGCTCGGCTACTACCACCAGCCGGGCTCCCGCAGCCAATAGCGCCTGTGCCTTTCGCAGGGCCACAGCCCCCGCACCTATCACAACCGCACGACGACCGCCCATTTCCAGAAATATCGGATACTTAGCCATAGCAATACTATTATATTCACACGATGCCCGATAGCAATATCGAATTTGAAAGAAATGAGCAGTCAAACTCTCCGAGCCGCAGCAACAACAAGTAGTACCCGTTTTGCTATTCTATTTTAAGGGAAATTTTGGGTCTTTTTCAATTCGCAAAATTCACTGATATAGTGTAAACTCAGGTAGTCCGTAAGTTCATAGTTCGTAGAAAAAGTAAAAGATATGAGTGAAGTGAAGAAATTGCAGCCGCCTTTGACTGAAGCAGATGTGCGTTCGTTAAAAGCAGGCGACCAGGTCTCTTTAACCGGCACAATCTACACCGCACGGGACATCGCGCACAAAAGATTGTGCGAGTCGATAGATGTAGGCGAGAAGCTGCCGTTCGAGCTTGAAGGAGCAATTATTTACTTTTGTGGCCCTACGCCTGCCCGGCCCGGAAGGGTAATCGGCGCTGCCGGCCCCACCACCTCGTCAAGAATGGACGCTTTCAGTCCCAAACTAATTGCCAATGGCCTTAAAGCAATGATTGGAAAAGGGTATCGAGGCGGTGGAGTTAGGGAAGCCCTGAAAAAATACTGTGCGGTCCATTTGTCTACTATCGGCGGGGCAGGGGCTTTGTTAAGCAAACACATCGTCTCCGCAGAAGTAATTGCATACGAAGATTTGGGAGCTGAAGCCATAAGAAAACTTGAGGTAGTCGATTTCCCCGCTGTTGTGGCGTATGATTGTTATGGAAACAGTGTTTATAAATAAGGAGCCACCCAGTTGAAAGTTGCTTTACTTGGTCTGCTGCAATCCGGCAAGAGTACTATTCTGGCGAGCTTGAGCGGCAAGGCAATCCCTCCGATTGGCTCGACGACGATTGAAGAAGCTATTGTGCCGGTCCCCGATGAAAGACTCGATTGGCTGACCGAATACTACAAGCCCAGGAAAACAACCTACGCAACACTTGACTGCCTCGATTTGCCGGGATTTAACTTCACCGATGAGCATGGCCGGGCCGCGGCAAGACGGCTGATTAACCACATAAGAACCATTGATATGTTTGTTCTGGTACTCCGGGCGTTTGAAGACCCGGCCGTACCGCCTTATCGAAACAGTGTAAATCCGGACAGAGATATGGCAGAGTTGCGGACCGAGCTGCTGCTTGCCGATTTAGAGCTTGTGGCCACACGCATAGAAAAACTCGAAAAGCAGGTGCATAAACCCACCAAGACCCAGGCACAGGATAAGGTGGAATTGGCCCTGCAAAAAAAATTGCAGGAGGCGATTGAATCGGAAAAGCCGATTAGCTCGGCTATCGAAACCGAAGCCGAACGCGAAATGATTAAGTCCCTCGGATTCCTGACCTTAAAGCCGATTGTGGTTGCAGTAAACGTTGGCGAGGACCAACTAAACAAGAAATTCGATTTTGCCGCTCGTGTTGACAGCTCTGTGCCGGTCATTACAATTTGTGCCGGGCTGGAATATGAGCTGGCACAACTGGACGCCGGCAGCAGGGCGCTGTTTTGCGCTGATTTGGGCATTACCGAATCGGCAGCAAGTAAATTCGCCGGGAGCTGCCATTCCGCGCTGGGCCTGATTAGTTTTTTAACGGTTGTCTCGGATGAGCTGCGCGCCTGGCCTATAAAGCAGGGCACTGCTGCCCTTGATGCCGCCGGCAAGGTGCATACCGACATTAAACGAGGTTTTATTAGAGCTGAAACTTTCGCCTTTGACGACCTGAAAGAGCTTGGCAGCGAAAAGGCCCTCAAAGCTGCCGGCAAAATCCGCCTCGAAGGCAAAGATTACATCGTTCAGGATGGTGATATCATCCGTTTCAGATTTAATGTTTAAGATAGAATAGTTATATGAAAGCCGTTGTATTGACTGGTATCAGGCAAATGGAGCTGAGGGATGTGCCGGAGCCGAGTATAAAAGAAGACAGCGATGTTCTGCTCAAAATAGAAAAAGTAGGCATCTGCGGCTCCGACATCCACTACTATGAGACCGGCAGAATCGGCCGGCAAATTGTCGAGTATCCCTTCATAATAGGGCATGAGTGCTCGACCACTGTCGAAGCGATAGGCAGCTCAGTCACTCGTGTTAAAGTTGGTGACCAGGTCGCCGTTGACCCCGCAGTACCGTGCTATAAGTGTGACCAGTGCAGGCAGGGCAAGGAAAATACCTGCGAAGATTTGCGTTTCCTCGGCTGCCCCGGGCAGGGTGGTGGATGTTTGTGTGAGTATATCATTATGCCGCAAGAGTCTTGCTTTCCAACCGCTGGTGCCATTACGCTTGAACAGACCGCTTTGTGTGAGCCGTTGTCTATAGGTGTATACTCGGTTAAGAGTGCTCAGATGCCAGAAAACGCCAAAATAGCAATCCTTGGTACAGGTCCGATCGGCCTTAGCGTTTTGCTGGCTGCAAAAGTTGCAAAGGCCGCTAAAATATACGCCACAGACAAGATCGATACACGTCTTGCTGCCGCACGAGGTGCCGGTGCCAATTGGATAGGCAATCCCAACGATATTGACATCGTAAGCGAAATTATTGCTGCCGAACCTTCTGGGCTTGACGTTGTTTTCGAGTGCTGCGGCCAACAGGATGCCCTCGACCAGGCCTTTGACATACTAAAGCCGGGTGGCCGACTGGTCATAATAGGAACTGCCAGGAAGGAGCGAATCTCTTTTGATGTTGACAAGTTCAAGCGAAAAGAACTTTCCATACAATATATTCGCCGCCAGAATCATTGTGTCCAGACAGCGCTGGACTTGATTGAAACCGGAGAGGTTAATGTTGACTTTATGATAACGCATCGTTTCCCACTCGAACAGACAAAGAAAGCGTTCGACTTGGTGGCTGGCTATCGCGATGGCGTAATCAAAGCAATAATTAGTGTGTAAACTTGTGCAAAAATCAAATTCTTTGGAGATTAAACTGAATGAGCTGGCTTAATTTGGAAGGAAAAGTTGCAATCGTTACCGGAGGGGCTTCCGGCCTCGGCAAAGCTGTTTGTGAGGGATTAGCCGAAGTTGGGGTGAAAATTGTCGTCGCCGATATAGACAAAGAAGGCGCCAAACAAACCGCTGCTGAGTTAAAGGAGAAGTTCGGCGGCGGGCATATTTCCACCGCGACCGACGTTACCAGCAAAGCAAGTGTTGACGCTATGATACAGGCGACACTCGACGCTTTTGGCAGCGTTAATATTATGGTCAACAACGCCGGCATAAATGTCCCGCGTCTGCTCGTTGACCCGGCGGGCAAAGAGGAGTTGACCGAAGATATTTGGGACAAGGTTGTCTCAGTCAATCAAAAAGGACTCTTCCTGTGTGCGCAGACGGCTGCGCGGGTTATGGTTAAGTCCGGCAATGGCGGTGTCATAATCAATATGGCTTCCGAGTCCGGCTCCGAAGGTTCCCAGGGCCAGAGCGTCTATGCCGCCACAAAGGCAGCCGTTTACAATCTGACCAGGTCCTGGGCAAAGGAGCTCGGCAAATACAATGTCAGGGTTGTCGGCGTCGCCCCGGGTATCCTGGAGGCAACCGCGCTGCGGTCCGAGGAATACGAACGGGCGCTGGCCTACACGCGAGGAATTACCCTCAAAGAGCTGCGTGAAAGGTATAAGAAAGCTGCCATCCCTCTGCGAAGAAGTGGCAAGCTGAGCGAGGTTGCCAACACGGTATGCTTCCTGGCCTCCGACCGCAGTGGCTACATTCACGGCACCGTCATTAACGTTTCGGGCGGCAAGACCAGAGCCTGAGTCATTTTTGGGCCAAAAACATCATTTTTTCGCTTGGAAATCCTCCTTCTATAGTGTAATATGATGTTAATATACAAAAATTACATAAACATAGTTAGGCGTGCATATACATTGGAGGTGAGACAGGACAAAACTTCTGGAAAAGGCGTTTGAAGAAGCGTCAAAGCTACCAGAACTTGAACAAAATGTACTTGCTAAACGGTTATTGGATGAGCTGACAGCAGAAAAAAAATGGGAAAAAGCATTCGCAGGTTCTGAAGATATTTTGAGTAGGCTTGCCAGTGAGGCCATTGAAGAGCACAAGCAGGGAAGGACAAAACCGTTAGATATTTAGTTATAGAAAATTATGTGGTGTAAAGGAGGTGCTGAGATATGACTAAAGTTGAGAAACTTGAGAGAGAAATTCGAAAACTTGACCAGGCAGAACTTGTAACTTTTCGAGAGTGGTTCCATGAGTTTGACTCAGAGAAGTGGGATTGCCGGATTGAAGAAGATGTCCGTTCTGGCAAGTTAGACAAACTGGCAGAAAAATCTATCACTGCACACCGAGCGGGAAGGAGCAAGAAACTTTGACACATTTCGCTTCACCTGAATTTTGGGCTTGTTACCAAAGCCTCCCAGCGATTGTTCAAGAACTTGCTGACAAGAATTTTAAACTTCTTAAAGCCAATCCTCGACATCCATCACTACATTTCAAGAAGATTGGCAAATACAGATCAGTTCGAGTTAGTATCTATTATCGTGCGCTTGCAGTTGAAGTTCCGGAAGGACTATTATGGTTCTGGATAGGTAGTCACTCTGACTACGATAAGATCTTGGCCTAACGACTCGCTGCACCTGACCCCCTCGCCCCTGTGCACTTCATATTGCCAAATTTCCTGCGTTTTTTCCCTTGAAAATCCTCCTTCTGTATAGTGTAATATCATATTGATATGCGGAAAACCATATAAAAGCCCTGATGATAAAGGAAACCACATAAGCATAGTTGGATTTAGTTGAAGATGAATTAAAAATATCATATAATACACCAGATTTTGAATAAGGGAGGCGAATGTTATGGGAAGAATTGTTGCAAAAGTAACAGTAACTAATCCTATTGATAAAACTAAATCTCGAACATTTGACGCATTAGTCGATACAGGCGCCAGTATGCTAACATTACCAACGAGTTGGAAGAAGGATTTAGGTAATTTGGCTGAAACGCGAATAGCGAAAGTAGAGTTTGCGGTTCAAAACATTAAAGAAGTAGAAATTTGTGGTCCCGTATCTATTCAAGTTGAAGGATTTCAGAAAATTTTTAGTGAAGTGGCCTTCTTGGAAATGGATGCCTCAGATGGTACGTATGAACCGTTAATAGGCTATATCCCATTGGAGCAATCAGGAATATTAGTGGACATGCTTGGCCATAGATTAAAAGCGGCCAAATATTTAGACTTAAAATAAAAATCTAACAGCAGGGATATTATACGGCAAATCTGCCGGACGGAATTTTTATGCGGAAGCCATATAAGCAGTAGTTAGCTGAAAAAATAATAAAAATATGACATAATTTCCTTGATAGGAGATAAATATGCCTGAAATTTGTCGTTTTCTTGGAATTGTTATTTATATGCTTTATGATGACCACAGACCACCCCATTTTCATGCAGAATAGGGTGAATATCATATTACGGTTAATATTCTTACAGGAGTGGTTGAAGGTAAATTCCCTAAACGTGCTTTGCGTGCGGTATTTGAATAGCACGAAATATACAAAGATAAATTGTTAGAAGATTGGGAATTGGCAGAGAAACACATGCCATTAAAGAAAATACCACCTTTGGAGTGAATTATGATTTACGTTAAGGAAGCAAAATATAAAGGGGATTATAAGATTTGGTGTCGGTTCAACAACGGGGAAAATGGAATTGTTGACTTAGAAGGAGAACTTTGGGGTCCTGTCTTTGAACCACTAAAAGATAAAGAAAGATTTAAAAATTTTAAAATCTCTGATGTCCTTCATACAATAGCTTGGGAAAATGGTGCTGACCTTGCCCCGGAGTTCCTTTACGAACATCTTCAGAAATAAAATTCGAACAGCAAGGATATTATGCGGCAAATCTGCCAGATGAAAAGGTTTATACGGAACTGTATAATTAGAACAACGACGTGATGAGGAATAATACAAGAATAGAAGTTGATTTTCCGCAAGAACACTTGTAATAGCATGCATATGATGAACAGGCATACAAGCCGAAAGGAGGTAGCTATGAGAATATTTCGACTTATTGGCTGGCCCCGTTAGAGACTTTTTCCGTCGGGTCTCTAACGAGGCTCGCTGGTCTTCTTGCTCAGAAAAAAAGTGCTTGAAATTTTAGCGAACGAGTGTATGATATAAGTATGGGTACGTTTCACACAAGTTGCAAAATTGAGAATCACATCGATAGGTCAAAATCAGTCCGAATACCGAAGCTCCTCGTGGACACGGGTAGCGAATACACCTGGGTTCCTGCGGCAAAGTTAGAGAAGATATCAGTCAACAGAGAAAAGAAGGACATCCGCTTTGTTATGGCTAATGGCGAAGTGGTCACTCGCAGCGTCGGTTTCGCAATAGTGCATATAGGAAAAAACTTCACCATAGATGAGGTGGTCTTTGCCGAGCCCGGTGACCTGATCTTGCTGGGCGCTCGGACCCTCGAGGGGCTCAATCTCACTGTTGACGCCATCAGGAAGAAGCTTGTTGCGGCCGGTCCCCTGCCAGCCGCCTAATTAATCCTTGCTGAGTATCTCGCTTCATCACCTGCAAGAACGTGTTTTTCCTTGTTTCCGGCTGGGTCTGGGATTAAAATCGGAGTACTTAAAAAAAGATTAACCGCAGAGAGCGCCGAGAACGCAGAGATGAAAGAAATTAAAAAAAATACTTTCTCGGCGGGCTCTGCGAACTCGGCGGTAAAACAGACCTTATGAAAAAGGCAAGTATCGTCAGCATCGGCAATGAGCTCCTCAGCGGTCAGACAATAGACACTAATGTTTCCTGGCTAAGCGGGAGACTGCTTTCAATTAGCATACCCGTTGTCAGCTCTTACACCGTCGGCGATGATACGGATGCAATTATCCGGTCATTTAATCTGGCGACGAGTGACGCTGACCTGGTTCTGGCGACCGGCGGGCTGGGCCCGACTGATGATGATTTGACCCGTCAGGTATTCGCAAAATTCCTCGATACCGAATTGCAGTTGAAGAACGAGCTTCTACAAAAGATACAGGATTTTTTCAGCAGTCGAAATTTGCAAATGCCGCAAAAGTGCACAATTCAGGCATACATACCAGCCGGCGCTAAAGCACTTGCGAACAATATTGGTACGGCTCCCGGCATTATGGCCGAAGTAAAAGGCAAACTGCTTATCGCTTTGCCCGGCGTGCCGTCGGAAATGAAGCAAATGTTTGATGAGTCAGTCCTTCCGGAGCTAAAGAGATTTACGACCGAGCAGGCTATGGTAACCCGAAAACTAAAATGTTTCGGAGCGGGCGAATCAAACATCGCCGAATTACTCGGGAATCTTTGCCGGCGGGGCAGAAATCCCCTAATCAACTGCACAGCCAGGCACGGTGTAATTACCCTCCACATTATTGCAACGGCAAAAGATAAAATCCAGGCACAGCAAATGGCCGAAAAAGACGAAAAATTATTGACAGATAAACTTGGAGAGCTAATATACGGAACAGGCGACCAGACTTTGGCCGAAGTGGTGGGTGAAAAGTTAGCTCAGCAGAAAAAGACAATCGCCGTAGCCGAATCCTGCACAGGCGGCTGCTTGGCCAGGCTGCTAACGGACATCCCCGGAGCAAGCAGGTATTTCACACACGGCTGGGTTACTTACAGCAACAGCGCTAAAACCAGCGAGCTTGGCGTACCAGCCGATTTGATTAAAAAACACGGAGCTGTCAGCGACCGGGTCGCCCAGTCTATGGCTCAGTGTGCCAGAAAAAGGGCTGGAACGGCTTTCGCAATTGGTATAACCGGCATAGCCGGACCAACCGGCGGCAGCAAACAAAAACCCGTCGGCCTGGTATATATTAGCGTAGATTCCGATAATGGCTGTGAAACTAAACGCCTTATTCTTACTCACGGTAGAGATTTCATCCGCCTTCGAGCGGCACAAACAGCCCTGAATATGCTCCGCTTAAAATTAGAGAGTTGACTAACCGCCTTAATAATGTTATAATCAGGTTTACTGGGGTTAGCGAAATACAGGTGTAAATGTGGCTAAAAAACGCAGACATTTAGGCGAGATACTCTACAAGGCCGGGCTGGTAGAAAAACAGGCACTCATCAACGCAATTAAGGCGTCAAAAACCAATAATAAACGGCTCGGCCAGATATTGCTCGAACTCGGCCTGCTGGACGAAGAAACCCTGACCAAGGCAATCGCAAAGCAATTTGGGTTGGAATACGTCAACTTAACTCAAACCCCTATTCCGTCCGACGCGATAAAGCTTATCCCGGAAGACCTTATAAAAAGGCATAATATCCTGCCGCTCGGGATGAATAACGGCAGATTAAAACTGATTATCAGCGACCCGTTAGACCTGGATACGATGGACGCGATTCGGTTTCGCTTGAATGCCGAGCTGGACTGCTGCCTTGCGAACCCTTCGAAAATCCGCTCCTACATCAAAGATTCGTTTGATAGAGCAAAAAGGCAGGAAGATGACAAGCTAAAACACAGTATTGACGCAACCGCCGCCGAGCTTACCGAGGCAGGTCACGAGTTACAGGCTGAAGCCCTTCGGGCAGAAGCTGCAGGCGGCGCTGACGACGGGCCAATCGTCAGGCTGGCAAATCTCATAATAGATAATGCCTGCTTTATGCGGGCCAGCGATATCCATATCGAGCCAATGGCCGATAGGGTACGAATAAGATACCGGGTTGATGGCGTCTGTTTGGAAAAAGACAACATCCCAAAGAATATGCAGGCACCGCTCAATAGCCGCCTGAAAATTCTATCCGGTATGGACATTGCCGAAAAGAGATTGCCGCAGGACGGCCGAATTAAACGCACAGTTGGAAGCCAGGACATCGATTTTCGTGTTTCGGCTCTGCCGGGAAATCACGGCGAAAGTATAGTGTTGCGAATTCTACGCCCCGATGCCGTCAACATCGGTATCCAGTCACTGGGTTTTGAACAGGATGATTATGAGCATTTCCAGCGGATAATCAAAAGGCCCAACGGAATCTTTTTGGTTACAGGCCCCACCGGCAGCGGTAAAACCACAACCCTCTATGCCGCTTTGCAGGCGCTTAACACGCCGGACAAGAAAATTATTACCGCTGAGGACCCTGTGGAATATAACTTCGACGGAATGAACCAGTGTCAGGTCAGAGACGAAATCGAATTTACATTTGAAAGAATTCTCCGGGCGATGCTGCGACAGGCCCCTAATATCATACTCATCGGAGAAATTCGAGACGGCGTCGTCGCAGATATCGCAATTCAGGCAGCACTCACCGGACACCTGGTTTTCAGCACACTGCACACCAATGATGCCCCCAGTGCGATTACTCGTCTAATAGATATGGGTGTTAAGCCGTTCCTTGTGTCCAGCTCGATACAGGCCATTATGGCACAGAGACTCGTAAGAGTCATTTGCAATAACTGCAAAGTAATTGATGAAAATCCGGACCCGTATCTTTTACGAACGCTCGAGATTAGCCCCGAAGATATCGAAAAACATCCATTCCATAAGGGGACCGGCTGTAGCCAGTGCCAATATACCGGCTTCAAAGGCCGAATCGCCATATTCGAGATGGTAGAATTAAACAATGAAATAAGAGAGCTGGCTTTTACAAAGGCACCTACTAACGAATTGAGAAAGGCAGCAAGAGCATCCGGAATGAGAACCCTCAGGGAAGATGGCAAGATTAAAGTATTCAAAGGAACGACGACACCGGAGGAAGTGGTCAGAATAACGCAGACAGAAAACGTGCTCGTAGATTAAACGAAATATCGTTATTAAGGATTCTCAAATGGCAACAGTTAATATGGACAGGTTACTCCAGGCCTGTGTCTCACAAGGGGCCTCGGATATACACCTTGTTGTTGACCGCTCGCCGGTATTGAGAATAGACGGCCATCTCAGATCTCTCGAAACAAAGGTTCTTGGGCCCGACGACACTGTTGCTTTAATGAAAAGCATAACCCCTGAGCGAAATCAGCAGGAGCTTCAGGAAGAAGGCGGAACCGACTTTGGTTTTGCCTATGGCGATGAAGCGAGATTTCGCGTCTCCGTCTTTCGACAGAAAGGTAACTTCACGCTGTGCCTGCGCCTGATACCAACGAATATTATGACCTTTGAAGAAATAGGGCTGCCAAAGATTTGCGCCGCTTTGTGCCGCAGGCCGAGGGGGATGTTTTTGGTTACTGGACCAACCGGATGTGGCAAAACCACTACCCTGGCATCTATGGTAAACTATATTAACGAAAATTTTGACCGCCATATCATAACCGTTGAAGAGCCGATAGAATATTATCACACCCATAAAAAATCCATTATTAACCAGCGGGAAGTCGGCGTCGATGTCCCCAGCTTTTCCGAGGCGCTGAGACGAGTTTTAAGAATGGACCCTGATGTGATTTTAGTCGGCGAGCTGCGGGACCTCGAAACAATCGAATCCGCTATCAGGGCCGCCGAAACAGGCCACCTTGTCTTTAGCACACTCCATACGACAAGCGCATCAGGAACGATTACCAGAATTATTGACGTCTTTCCGGTCGGCCAGCAGGAGCAGATTCGAATTCAGTTAAGCGTCAATTTAATAGCAGTCCTCAGTCAGGCCCTTTGTCCTTTAGCCATCGGCAGTGGAAGAATGGCCGCCTATGAGTTTATGGTCGTAACACCCGCCATTTCCAATCTTATCCGCGAAAACAAAACTTATCGAATTGATTCGAGCATTCAAACAGGCAAAAGATTGGGAATGCAGCTTCTTGATGAGCACCTCTGGCGGCTTTATGAGGCCGGAAAGATTACCTTCGAGGAAATGATTGACAAGGCCCGCCAGCCGGGCGATTTGCAGGACAAGGCCGCCGTCAAAATGAAAGCCGCCGCAAGGGTAAAGAGGGTGGCAGTGAAAAAGGAAATGGAAGATATCGGCCCCATCCTCAGAACCTAACTCAATCGCAAATCGTCAATTGGAAATAGTAAATCTAAAATCCCTTTGCCCTTTCCCACTCTTGATGGTACTATTGTCCTGAATCTGGCATTTTTTTGCCTTTGAAATTGGGTTTGATTGGGTTTGTTTTGGCTTTGTTTTTTCATAGCCCTTATCCGCATTTTTCTTCATAATCCTTTGTAACTACACACTTTGCATCAATTTTACCCTCTGGCAAATTGGGTTTGTTTGGGTTTGAATTGGGTTTGTTTTTTCGGACTCTCCGCTGCCATTTATTTTCATAATCCATTGTATTATATAGATTTACGTTCATTAGGGCATCCAGAAAATTGGCTTTGTTTTGCATAAAAAGGGGTGATTTGTAGAGAACTCTTTACAGTTGTAAAGGTGCAATTTCGTGAAGCGTGAAGCGTATAGCGTATAGCGTGGAAGAAAATAGCGTTTAGCGTGCAGCGTACAGCGTGGAGCGTATCTCGCCATTTGAAGCCGGGACGGCCGGCATTATTTATTGGACACAGATTACAGATTGAAATTTTCAAAAGTTTGCCTTGATTGCCAAATAAAGGTTTATGTGCGTGTATCTGCTGATACCAAGACGTGCGGTTCTCTGCTAAATGCCTGCCATTTCTATGGCAGTTTGTATTATACCAAATTTCGAGCAAAAGTCAATAAAAAAAGGGCCAAAAAAGCACTTTTTTTGGCTGCTCTTTTTCCTATTGAAATCCGAACTCTATCCCGTATAATCTCCCTAAAGTGTGCGGAATTCTTTTGATTGACCCCGGCTTGTGGGTGCGCAGGAGCTCACCCTGGGGGCAGGCGGGAAGTGCGGGTTTTGGGTATTATTAGTAGCAAAGTTATGGTAGTTATCAATTAGTTAACTTTCGCACTTTTAACAATTTGTTAATTTGGGAAATTTGCATGAAAAGCCGGATTTGTCAACCACCTGATTATTTTTAGCAGGTTCGAGGTTTTTATCGAACATGCATAAAATACAAAACGGTTCGTAACTGCTTGTTTCATAAGGTTTTCCTTAATAAAAAAGTGCGAAACTTGACAATTAGTCACATGTAAAAAAGGTATTTATGAGGTAACAGCTTGTGCAAAATAGGATGTTGATAGATTACAAGGGAAAGAAATCAATCCTTACAATTCCCAATAGATCCGTATCTGCTAGACTAGAGCGAATTAAGACATTTCAGGGATTGCTACTTAGTGATTGGGAAAATATACTAATACAAGGAGACAATTTAAGTACTCTAAATCTACTTCTTGAGAATCCTGAGATTAAGGGAAAGATACGCTTAGTGTACATAGATCCACCATTCTCTACTAACCAAGTATTCAAAAGGGGTAACGGTCGGACAGCAACTATAAGCCGAAGCGAACATGATGCCATCGCGTATCGCGACACACTAAATGGTCCGGAATATTTAGAGTTCCTGCGTGAACGACTCGTTCTTCTTAGAAGAATCCTTGCATCTGATGGAGCAATTTATGTTCATATAGATTGCAAGATGGGCCACTATGTGAAAGTTATTATGGATGAGATATTTGGGTCTGAGAAGTTCATCAACGATATAACGAGGATAAAATGCAATCCTAAGAACTTCGCGAGAAAAGGTTTTGGAAACGTAAAAGATATGGTTCTATTTTACTCAAAAACAGCGCGGTATATTTGGAATGACCCAAGAGAGGATCTAACGGAGAAAGACGTAAGAAGATTATTCACTAAGGTGAGTCAGGATGGTAGAAGGTATACAACGACTCCTCTCCATGCACCAGGAGAAACCAAAAATGGACCTACGGGTCAAAAATGGAGAAACATGAATCCACCAAAAGGAAGACACTGGAGATATCCTCCTAAAGAGTTAGAAGATCTTGACAGAGTTGGGTTAATCGAATGGTCTTCAACTGGTAATCCTAGGAAGATAATCTTTGCAGATGAGATTCTGGCAAAAGGAAAGAAGCGGCAGGATCTTTGGGAATTCAAAGACCCAGCATACCCATCTTACCCCACAGAGAAGAATATGGATATGCTAAAAATGATAATTGAAACATCATCTAATCAAGATGACATTGTTTTGGATTGCTTTGCTGGATCAGGAACTACACTAGTTGCTGCGGAAGAAACTGGCCGAAGATGGGTAGGGATAGATGAGTCCAAAGTAGCAATTAAGACTTGCTGCGCTCGGCTCTCAGATATAAAGGAACATACACCATTTACGTTTTACAAACTCCGGAAGGCAAAAGGACAATATAATGGCAAATAAGTGGGTAGAAAAATCGCTTAAACTAGCGTGGGAAAGGGATTACTTGGATCAGCTTATGAATATTTATCCTGCTATTCCCGGGATTAGAGAACCTCTACCAAACGAACTGAAGACAAAAATTAAGAAGTCTTTTTCACGTAAAGAAGGGCGAGCACTGCTGGAAGCAATATTATCAGCTAGAAAAAAAGGTTATCCCTTTCCAATAGAACACCCTTATGCAGCCATTTTGGGCGGACTTCCCCAGAAAACCAAGCAGGTTTTGTTGGATAGAAATCCCAAGTTGATTAAAACAATTGCAAAGATGCTCTCCATTATTGGTTTTTCAGATGTTATGAAGGGTATGCAGAGGCCTCCAGATATTAACCGCCAGATGGGTCAAGTTTTTAAGCAATGGCTAAAAAAACATTTTGGGAATAAGAAAGCATATTCTTTTGGATCAGATCTATTGAATCCTACAAAGGGGAAGGTAACTTTTTTTGATGGAGGTGACGCAGCTATCGAAACTTATATTCGCAATATTTTAAAGGTTGATCTTACCGGATTAATCTTCAGGCGTGACCTTTTGGTAAACGTTAATGGTACAATAATTGTGGGCGAAGCTCGTTTCCTGAGCTCTTCCGGTGGGTCGCAAACACGTGACATAGGAAATACATTGGAATTCGTTAGAACTGTTAATATGAGCAATATCCAGAATTTCCAAGCAATAGCAATAATTGACGGTGTTGTATGGTTTGACACTACATACAGGAAAACAATGGAAGGTGTACCAGATTCGGTGCCTGTCATGTCAGCTTTATTAATAGAGGACTATCTCAAAGAGTTAAAGAGTTAATTGATGGCGAAAAATTATTAAAAAAATAAGATAGATTTTGAAGTGTCTGAAAAGTTCTTAACCAAGGGACCAAATACGAGAGGTGAATAATGAAAAAGAGAAAAAAACTCAAAAAAGGGATTTGGACAAATAGCGAGATCAAAAAGCTGAAACAACTTTTCCCAAATAATACATGTTCAGAGGTTGCCGCAAAACTTGGCCGACCATTCTTTGCGGTAAAAAGAAAGGCATATAGGTTGGGAATTTACAAGTCGAAGCGATATCTGAAGAGTATTGGAAGACGGTAAAAAAATTGAAAATTGAAAGGATCCGAAGAGCGACGACGATTGAGTCTGCAAAAATAGGTGACTGTCACCCGTTTTCAGAGGTTAGTAATGTTCAAATTATGAGAGGGCTAAAATGGCCAAGAAACAAAAACGTTCTCAAACCGAAAAAAGAATGGATTCCAAACGTAGACGCACGACTTCTCTTTTTCCAAAAAATTCTCTAAAAGATGCTCTCCGGATTCCTGAAACTATTAGGGATCAGAATGCCGGCAAACCCTTCAGTCGTATCACCTTAGCTAAGGCACTAGACCTTAGCCCAGGTGGTAGCAAATTGCGCAGCATTATAATCTCGGCTAACAAGTATGCTCTTATCGAAGGCAACTACGCTTCAGAAAGTGTAGGTATTTCTGAGCTTGGTAAGTCTATTGTCTATCCGAGGACAGATGAGGAACAAAACATTGGACTTAAAACCGCACTTTATAACATTGAACTATTTAAGGAGTTTTTCGAAAACTTTAACGGGAACAGGGTTCCTCGGAAGGACCTCCTTCTTAACACTCTAAACCGTGATTACAACATCCCAGCTCAAGATACTGAAGCATGTCATGAAATGTTAATGCGGAACGCTAGAGACCTAGGTATATTAACCACTGTGAAGGGCGCAGAATATATAGAGGTATCCAAATTATCCGTTGAAAAGGTCGAAGAAACAGAAGAACAAGAAATAAAGGAAGAGATAGAGGAGAAAGCCGAGCGGTTAGAAAGAAAGAGCGAACTGGGATTAAAGGTGCCTGAAACGAAACCCCCTAAAGAGTGGCAGCCAAAGGTTTTTATCGCGCACAGCAAGAACAAAAAGATTCTCGAACAAATCAAACAGATTTTGGATTTTGGGCAATTTAAGTATGTCATTGCAGAAGAAGTCCAAACTACATCTATCCCTATTCCTGAAAAAATCTTTGGCCTAATGAAGGACTGTAATTCGGGGATTATAAACGTAAGCGCTGATGAGCAGGAAAGACTTGCCAACGGAACGTATAAGATCAACGAGAATGTGCTTATTGAAATTGGAGCTGCATTCCTACGTTATGACAAAAGAGTAGTACTGCTGGTTGACAAGAGGCTTGCGTTACCTTCGAATCTGCAGGGGTTGAGTAGGTGTGAATATGAAGGAAATGAACTCTCGTTTTCTGCGGCAATGGACCTTCAGAATAGCCTTAAGGACTTTAGAAAGCCAAAAGGAAAATAGAATACGTTTTGCAATCCGCCAGTGGATAGCAGTAGGGGGTGGAGAAAGGAATCGATGGACGCTTGTATTTTCATGATGAGGGGGAACGAAGGCGAAAACCAAGCAGATTATTATATCGGTGAAAGGCGGGAAAAAAGTCACCGTATCACAACTGCGTGACCTTCGGGGTGTTATAGACAGGGAAGATGCAGAGATGGGGGTGTTGATTTCAATGGCTAAGCCGACCAGAGATATGCGTAAGGAAGCTGCAAGTGCGGGATTCTACAAATCAGCGTGGGGGAAGCATCCGAGATTGCAGCTTTTGACTATTGAGGAATTGCTTGGCGGTAAAGGAATAGACTATCCGCCTTCAGAACAGGTTAATGTAACTTTAAAAAGGGCGCCTAAGGCTAAATCCGGAACAACAGTAACCCAAGCCCACCTTTTCCACAAAGAGAGAAAGCAACCGGCGGAAAACTAAGCCCAGCCACGTATTTTAATCAAAAACAATTTTTCTCAGTCAAAGTGGTGCGAAATATCGCACTTTTTACGCATTTTTGCACACTTTTGCGCGTTTTTTAACCGTTTTTCGCACTTTTTTTTAGTCAACCTGCGTATCTGACATAAATTTCTCGCCGCAATAAAGGGCATAAAACGGGCATTTCTCGCAGTCTTAATAACTAAATGTCCAATTCATAATTTATTTGCCAAAAAGGCTTTAATGTGATATAATAGGGCAAACTTGAAGTGGAATTGATTATAGAAGTGGAATTGATTATAAGGGAAGACCCCGATGGGAAAAATGAAAACAGCGCAAAAGTTCCTTCCCATAGAGCAATTAAGGAGCAGAACACTCGGCAGGATACTTATAAAAATGGGCGTTCTGACCAGGGAAAAGGTCCATGAATGCCTAAAAATCCAGAAACAGCGGCACAAGACCATACAAATAGGCCAGATATTCCTTGAGCTTGGGTTGATAGATGAAAAGCAACTGCAAATTGCTCTTGCAGCCCAGCGGGGGATGGAATATGTAAACCTGGAGGAGTTCGATATCCATCCTGATGTAATCGAGAAGGTACCGGCCCAAATGGCAAAGACGTATCACCTCGTACCGATCGAATACAATAAAGAGCAAAACGAGTTGGCCGTTGTCCTTGACAATCCCGATAATTTCAGAGCCACCGATGACTTAAGCACACTGATGGGTTTTAAAGTTACCGCGAAGATAACCGACCCCGGGGCGTTGGAAAGCGCTTTGACCAAGTATTATGAGGCACAAGAGGAAAACATTAACGAACTGATAGGTGAAATACAAGGGGACAGTTTCCTTGCGGAATTTGAGGGCAGGAACCAAAGTATCGACCTGGATGAATTAAAGGAGCTGTCGGAGTCAAATCCCGTCAAAAAACTACTGAACCTGGTTCTGCTGCAAGCAATTCGCGATAAGGCCTCGGATATTCATTTTGAACCGTTTGAAAATGAATACAAGATGCGCTACCGTATAGACGGTGTGCTTTACGAAATGGTTCCGCCGCCAAAGTACATTGCTGCGGCGCTTAGCTCTCGTATAAAAGTTATGGCAGACCTGGATATCGCTGAAAGGCGGCTGCCACAAGATGGCCGAATATCACTGACCGTCCAGGGCAATCCGATTGATTTGCGTGTTAGTGTTCTGCCTACAATGTTCGGAGAAAGTGTCGTACTGCGTGTTCTGGACAGAACTCAGGTCACTTTTGATTTGGAAAAACTGGGGTTGAGGCAAGAGGACCATGAATTAGTCCGCCAGCTTATCCGCAAGCCTAACGGTATTGTGATTGTTACGGGCCCGACCGGATGCGGCAAAACTACTACTCTTTACTCGGCCATGAATGAGCTTAACAGCGTTGAAATGAAACTAATCACCACCGAAGACCCGATAGAATATGACATTGACGGTCTTATTCAGGTTCAAATGAAACCTGATATTGGACTAACGTTCGCAAGGTGCCTGAGGCATATACTTCGTCAGGACCCCGATATTATACTGGTCGGTGAAATTCGCGACCTTGAAACAGCGGAAATCGCGGCCCAGGCGTCCCTGACGGGCCATGTGGTGTTCACCACACTGCACACAAACGACGCCCCGAGTTCGATAGCACGACTTTTAGATTTAGGGGTCGAGCCGTTTCTTGTTACCGCTACGCTCGAAGGTATTATTGCCGAGCGATTGGTTAGAAAAATATGTGAAGATTGCAAAACGCCCTTCGAGCCGACCGAAGCCCAGCTAATGGAGTTGGGACTTACCCCGGATGATATCAAGGGCAAGAAGTTTTATTACGGCCGAGGTTGTGACAAGTGTAATAATACCGGTTATAGAGGGCGAACGGGTATTTTTGAGATTATGATATTCAATGATGAAATACGTGACTTGATTATGCATCAGGCTTCGACAAATATCTTGCGTGCGGCCGGCCAAAAGGCCGGTATGAGGCTGCTGCGTGATAACGGCCTGGCTGCAATCTATGACGGCATCACCACAATAGACGAGGTAGTAAAAGAAACAATTACGGAAAGGTAAGTAAGGATTGCCCCCGATAGATTGGGGCTCAACAGCCAATTATCAATTCAAAGGAGGTGTTCAATATGCCTACTTTCAAATATGAAGCGCTGGACTCACAGGGAGTGGGAATAAAAGATGAGGTAGAGGCCCTAAGTGAGAAGGAAGCAATAAGCAAAATACGAAATATGGGCTATTTTCCCACGAAGGTTCGTGCACGCGGTGCCGGAAGAAAAGTGCCGGCAAAAGCTGCAAGACCAGCGCGCAGGCGCGGCGCCGGCGGCAAGGTCAAAGTCAAACTTATAACCCAGTTTGCAAGACAGCTTTCCACGCTGCAGGATGCAGGTCTGCCCATTTTGCGTTCGCTGCGTATCTTGCAGGAGCAGCAGAAGGCGGGAACATTCAAGAGGGTCATTGGTTATGTGGCCGATGACATCGAGGGCGGTTCAACACTCTCGGAAGCGCTGGGCAGGTTCCCAAGGACTTTTGATAGGCTGCTTGTCAGTATGGTGGCGGCCGGCGAGACGGGCGGCGTGCTGGACCTGATATTGTCCCGTGTGGCTGACTTTATGGAAAAAGCGCAAAAGCTTAAATCCAGAGTTAAAAGCGCAATGATTTATCCGTGTGTGGTTTTGAGCGCAGCTTTTGCCATTCTATTGGTGTTGATGTGGAAAGTGATACCCAGCTTTATCGAGGTGCTGACTGAAATGTCGGAGGGTGAACCGCTGCCAAAGATGACGCGAGTGGTGTTCGCAATAAGCGGCTGGATCGCATACGGCCCTGAGTGGGCCCCCAGTATATATGGAGTGCGGATTGGTGGCTGGGCCGTCCTGTTGGCAGTGCCGTTTGTGGTAATTTTTCTGATTAGAACGATAAAGAAATTCCGCGCCGGCAGATTCACTCTGGATACTATCAAGCTGAAGCTGCCGGTTGTCGGCCAACTTTGTGCTAAAATATCAGTTACGCGGTGGACAAGAACACTGGGAACATTGATTGGCGCCGGTGTGCCAATCCTGGACGCCCTTCGCGTTACACGTGAGACGGCAGGAAACGAAGTCTTTGCCAATATGCTGGCCAATGTTCACAATTCTATCAGACAAGGTGACACTTTTGCCGGTCCGTTGCGGCAGTCCAAAACCGTTGACCTGATTGTCTCCAATATGGTTGCCGTAGGCGAGGAAACAGGAGACCTGGACAAGATGCTTCTGAAAGTAGCCGACAACTACGACGAGCAGGTTGACGTTTTGGTTGCCTCGTTAATGTCGCTGCTTGAGCCGGTTATGATTATTGCACTTGGAGGTGTCGTCTTGTGCATCGTCCTGGCAATATTTTTGCCAATGATAAAGATTATCACGACCTTAAGCGCTGCCACATAAAAGCTAAACCCCGTTAGAAATTCTATAACGGGGTAATAATAATATGAGACGGAAAGGGAAAGTTTCTAACGGGGTAAACTAATAAATCAAACGTCCAATTGAGTGATTAAAGGAGAACAAAGTGAAGCCAATTGCCAAACAATCCGACAAAAAGGCGGCATTTACTATTGTAGAGCTGCTGACCGTTATGAGCATCATTATACTTCTCATAGGCCTGCTCGTGCCGGGCTTAAATCTGATCAGGCAATTCGCCAAGAGGGTAAAACAGAAGGCCCAGTTCCACAGTATCGGCATCGCATTAGACCTTTTCAATGCCGAGTGGGACGGCTACCCTCCGTCAGAAGCTTTCGGCCCAACAGGTACTTATAAGTACTGCGGTGCAATGAAACTTGCTGAAGCTATGGTTGGTAAGGATATGTGCGGTTTTAATACGGATTCAGATTTCACAGCAGGTAATGCTGCGGGGCTATATTATGGTCCACCAGCCACTTTAAGCGGCAGAAAGCAGTACCTGAAACTCGAAGGTGCAAATGTGGAAACAATAGGCAGTCTGTATAATCCGCCGGGACCCTTTGACGCGTCTGAAGTCGTCTTGTGTGACGTGTATGCACACCGAACCGCCTCCGGAGAAAGGCTGGGTATGCCCATACTTTACTACAGGGCAAACACATCAAACACTGAGCATCTTCCTCCTCCCGCCCCACCCGGCGAAAATATTTACAATTACGACGACAATAGAGAGTTGGTCGCACTGAAGACATACGATGGGGAGGACCATTTGTTTGAGCTTGACCCCGCAACATTTTATGAAGAGATAAAGAATAAAAAGATTAGCATTCCCAGACCTTACAGGGCGGATTCATATATCCTGATTTCCGCGGGACCTGATGGTAAATATGGTACGAAAGACGATGTACTTAATTTCGAAAAGTAGTTGCACGTTAATGAGTGCTTGAAGGACGCAGGGAGCGGTGATGAATAAGGCAACGGTTACTGCAGCGGTAATGGTTATGCTGTTATTGGCGCATTGGGCGCAAGGCGGCGTTAGCATGATTAGAAACGGCAGTTTTGAAAACGACGGTGTGATAAATCCTATCACGCAAGCGAACACACCTCAATACTGGTGTGATGTCAATATTCCGGATAGATTCGGCGGAAAGGTAAATAAAGATTGGTGGACCCATAGTTACAATGATGGCGACGGCAACTCTTTGACTTTTTATTCCAGGTCGAATCAGGATTTTACTGCTGGAGATATGGCATTGGTCTCTCAGCAAGTGTACCTTACAGATGTTAATGAAATTATTTTTGACATCGAGTTAAGCGGTACACACTCGCTTTTTCCGTGGGACTCGGAAAATTTCAGTGCGGTTCTGCAGATCGACGGCAACGATGTTTGGGACTCGAACCAGCTGCCGGATGGAGACGCCGAATATACGATTGAGGTCAATGACATAAATATAAACGACACAGATTTACATACATTGTCATTAGTTATGAGAGCCAACAAAAACGAAACACACTATTTCCAATACCAGGTACGGTGGGACTTTGTCAAGTTCGATACGCATTGCGGAGGTTTCGGCTATCTGCCTGAAGACCTTAACCGCGACTGCTATGTTGACATCCTCGATTTGGGAATGCTGGCGGAACAGTGGTTGGCGGAAGAGCCGGCTTATAATTGCGATTTGTTCGAGGACGACGAGAGTATTGTCAATTTGCGTGACTTTGCAATATTTGCATTATATTGGCGGGATAATAACTGTCGGCAATCAGGCGGGTGCGGAGGCAGCGATTTTGACCGGAGCGGAACGGTTGATTCTGCCGACCTGATGATATTTACCGAGTACTGGCTTGAACCGGTTGTTACTTTGCTCTCTGACTTAAGTAAGGATGGAGTAGTGAATTTCAAGGATTTTGCCAGTCTTACTAACAGATGGCTGGATAATACGGACTGGGAAAATTGGCAGGATGACAATTGCTTTGAGATTGAGTTGCCGGCTGGCGATATCGATGATTCCGGTGAAGTTTACTATGGCGACATTTTAATGCTGGCTGATAACTGGCTTAGCGAAGGCAGGTGCATAAAGGCAGATATTAATGAGGATAACATTGTTAATTTTCTCGATTTTGCAATTATCGCTGATGAGTGGCTCCTGAAAAGCTGGTTATACGGCCTGAAGTAAAAAGAAAAATAGCTGCGAAGAAACGAAATCACAGAGAAATTAAAAGTAAAAAACAAATAAGGACATAAAAGGGATGAATGTGAAGCGTAAAAAATCAGGGTTTACCCCGTTAGAAATAAAGGTTTCTAATCAAGGAAGTAATCGGAGAAGTAAAAGATTTCTAACGGGGTTTACCATTGTGGAGTTGTTGACGACTCTTGCGATAATCGCGATGCTGGTCGGGCTGCTTGTCCCGGCTTTAAATCTGGTGCGCAACATCGCAAAAGAAACAAAGCAAAAGGCCCAGCTTACGACCATCGGCCTGGCCCTGATGACCTTTAAAAACGATAGCGATTATGGTGATTATCCACCGTCAGATTGGCCGGATATGACTCTACCACCGCCTCTCAGGTTCGAGTACTGTGGTGCGCAAAAACTCGCTGAAGCTCTTCTGGGCTGGGACCTGTTGGGATTTCATCCGAAAACAGCCTGGAGGGCAAATGGGTTGGATGCAACTGATGGGCCGATGACATACGACCCGGCGAGAGTTCGAGGAGATGACAGTTTGAATGAGAGGAGAGGTCCTTATCTCGAGCTTGCGACCGCCAATGCTTTCAGACTGGGTATTAGTGGACCGGCTAACCGGGATGGATTGTTTGATGATCCGGCGCCGTTGGCCCCGCATACATTCGTGATTTGCGATGTATTCGGCGTAAAGAAAATAACTCTAATCCAGCCCGGGCCCGCGGGTAAAACCGATGTCTTTAAGGCAGGCACGCCGATTCTTTATTACAAGGCAAATACCTCCAGTAAGGTATTTGCACCCCCTCCTCGTGTGGACCAGCGAATTTACGACGCTTATGATAATGACCCTCTTGTCCAGTTAGGGCAGATGATGGATATCACGAAAGTACACAAACTTGGCACAGACATTGAGAACTTATACAGGCCTGATTTTGAAGGTAGCATCGTAGATCCAAAGATAACGGCGAGGCCCTGGCCTTACAGGCCCGATTCGTACATATTGATTTCAGCGGGGTTGGATGGTGAGTATGGAACAAAGGACGATATTCGGAACTTTGGAAACTAAACGGCTTTAACAGAAGTGTTACTTGGCACCATTGTCATTCTGAGCCCTTCGCTGCGCTCAAGGGTAAACTCAGCGAAGAATCTCGTTAGCTATGAAAAGTTACAGAAACAAAACCGGCGTAACGCTTGTCGAGATACTGATTGTTGTGGCAGTAATTGCAATCCTGACCACAATGGTAGTCGGCATCGCCACCCGCATTAGCAATCAGAGCAAAGAACAACTTACAAAAAATACCTTTGCATTGCTCAACGCCGCCCTCGGGCAATTTCGTGACTACGGATATAACTATAAGGTTTCCACAACTGCCGGTCCCCCCGAAAGGGATTTTTATCGTAGTCTCGATTTTCCGCTGGACTGCAACGGTTTTGATGTAGTTGCTGCACCCCCTATACTCAGTCTTCAAGAAACACTGTGCAACGCATTAGGACTTGCTCCGGGAAGCGTCTCAATTAGTGGCGGCGTCCACGACGACCCGAATTATTCGGGAAGCGAGGCGTTATACTTCTTCTTGAGCAGAGTCCCGGCAAGCCGACAGACTTTGGATAAAATCGACGAATCACTGATAACCAACGAAGGTTTCGGTAAACAGCCTATGAATATTACTATCGGCGTCAAAATGTATCCGTTGCTGAGAATTATCGACCCCTGGGGCACAACGCTGCACTATGACTATTACAACGAATTGATACCCGACCCTAAAATGAAGAGGAATTTCCCTTTAATTACCTCGGCTGGGCCGGACAGAATTTTCAGAACCGGTGATGATATAACCAGCAGATAAAAAAAATGAAGGCAAAATCCAGACAATCCGGTATTACACTGACAGAGATGACGGTTGTCATCGCGGTTGTAGCGCTGCTTGGTAGTTTGGGACTGCCGGCTGTCCGTATGCTTTTTAACTCATTCGAGTCACAGAGCGGCGGAAGGGCTGTGATAAGTGCGGCACTGGCTACAGCCCGCGCTATCGCAGCGAAGGAACAGCGCTACGTCGGCGTCAGATTCCAGAAAGCCTACGACCCCGACGGCCCACTAAAAGCCCCTCAATATATGATATTTATCGTGCACGACTTTGATAAAACAGGTTTGGTCTCCGGCTTTCGAGCGGTCGAAGGCGTCGAGCCAATAAAACTGCCCGATTCAGTCGGTGTGGTGGATTTAATGGTCAGAGTTAATCGCAAACCGACTTGGGATGGCGCAGAGGACCCAACTGACCGGCTAATTGAAGTAGCTGACCTTGACGATACGAATCCAACTAATTTCGGGCCGGATGGTAAAAACGTATATGTTACAGATACTTGCGCTTTTTCGATAGTTTTTTCGCCAAGCGGCAAAATGGTAATACACAATGTGCGAGTGAGAAATAGAGACGGCAAAACAGATGATAGCAGCAATGATGATATATTTAACACATTGTTTAACGTCAAAGATAGAAAAGCTGCGATGTTTTATCAGGATGACTATGCAAATCTTGGCCTGGGAGAAGAGCCGAGCCGAAACAAGTTTGTTATCTTTGATAAAACGCTGTTCGACAAGATGGACGCCATCCAGAGGTATGACTATTTATATGATTTGGAAAAAAACTACATTAACCCGTATACAGGGACGATGATAGAAAAGTGAGAGTGCTGCCTGTGAGAAAATTGCGGAACAATAATGGTTTTTCTCTTACCGAGGTCTTGTTTGCCGTCGCTACACTCGCTATCGCGATGCTTTTTATAGCCGGCACGTTCCCCGTAGCTATCTATTTTTCGACCATCGCCACCGAGCGAACCATTGCAGCGGTAGCAGCCGACGAGGCCTTTGCAAAAATAAGACTCTATGCAGACCCGAATGACCCAAATGATGATATTGACATAGATTACCTGGGAGTAGACTGGCAAACCAGGTTCAACGATGTTAATGCCTTTCCCGCAACATTGACATTTGGTCTCGACCCCAGCGAGTTTGCATATCCTTCGGACCCCGGCGTCCACATCTCGGAAAAAAAATATTTCTGGTCGGCCCTTTGCAGGCGGGTAATGGACCCGACTACCGGGCCTACCCGGCTTGTGCAGGTAACGGTCTTTATCAGTAGAAAGATAGGGGAGGCCGGCGGATATTGGTATCGGAATCCAGATGGGTCGCTTAATCAGGGTGGCTGGTTCTATCCGATACCGATTGATGTCAACGTTTCTCAAGTCGGCCCCGATGAGCTTTCGATAGACCTTCTTGTTGACCCTGTTGAGAAAACATTTATTAACGATGGCTATACGATAGTGGATGACCGGACAGGACAGATATATCGAGTGTTGGAACGGTATGCGGGCGTGCCGCCGATTGACCAGGTGATAAAGCTTGACAGGCCCTGGCAGGGCGGTCTGACTGGTTTGGTTTGGGTGGTTCCGCCGCCGGTCAATGGCGGCAGATACCCCTGTATAGCGATATATCAAAAAGTAATCAGATTTTAAATTAGCCACGAAGACACGAAGTCACAAAGAAATTAAAAGTTAAAAAATAAATATAGTCAAGCCTTGGTGGCAAGAAGAAAAATGAGAAAAGCATTTACACTAATTGAGCTTGTAGTTGCTATTGCGATTCTGGCTATGGTGATTTCTTTTGCAGGCGTGATTTTCAAGGTCAGCATAGGGGCCTATCGCATCGCCATTGCGAACGCTGAAATTATGCGAAAGCTGCGGGCCATTACCGACCAGTTGAATACCGACTTCAAAGGCGTCCGTAAAGATTGTCCGATTGGGGTGTATGGAAATCACGTAGTATTCTTTGCGAACGGAGATTTTCAGTCGATAGGCCAGCACCCTTATAAGAAAGCAAACGGGGACATAGCGTTGAAGACGGTATCCGGTAATATCGCATGTATATTTTATGGGCAAACCGAAAACACCGGCAAGCCAAGAGAGAAGATACTGGCAAGAAGACAAACGATACTAACTGCCGACTCTTCTTTGTTAGAACCAAACGCGGTGGGCGAATACTTTGATTGGCCTCTGTATGCCTGGAAACAGGCACCACACCCTGTTACTCATGGACAATGGATGGCAAACCCGGCTTTAGACCCTACTTCAGAACAAGATTTAGTAAGGTATATGGCTAAAGGTGTAGATAATTTCAGCGTATACTTTGCCGATTGGGATGATATAGAGAGAAGGTTTCTCTGGAACGATAAATACCACGGTTATGTAGATCCCGCTCATGGACCCGGCACAAAAGCTCTGAAGTTTAGTTTTAGGCTGTATGATTCGAAGGGGATTATAGAAAACGGTCGGCGGTTTACGCATATTGTTTATATAGGCGAGTAGAAGGGATTTCCGATTTCCAATTTACGATTTTCGATTTGGTGGTAACAAAAGAAAGATGGCGAAAATGAAAATGGAAAACAAAAAACTCGGGAAAAGCAGGTTTTCCGCCGGCTCGGCCCTTATTCTAACAGTGGTTTTGACCACCCTGTTGGCCATTGTCGGCGTGGTGTTTGTTATGATGGCCCGTGTGGACAAAATACAAACGTCGGCCATATCGGAAAACAGGGAGCTTAACTTCGCCGTCGAGACGGTCATTGCGAAGATATCGCAGGAACTGGTTTTAGATGTCCCCCACAAACCCGCCGTTTGCTGCCCGGGCCAGGAATACTATGACTATCCTGACCCGTGCAACGCCTGGCTGGCAAGTCTTGAGCCTGACGTAGAGCGAGGCGCGACTCCACTGGACGACATATATTACTGGCGACAAATAAGCGATGTTACCGGATACTTGGCCTGGAGAACTTTCGCTACAAGGTATGTTAAGGTGGATCCCTCAGGGAGCAGAAAAGTTATTCTGGAATATCCTAAAATTTTCCTGGATATTAACGGAGAACTGGTCAGCGACGACGCGATCGACGGCATGTTGGAGAATGAACTCAGAGGCCAATTAGCCGATGCGGATGGCGATGGTATAGCGGATGCAAAATGGGTTCCGCTTGATAATATTACGACAAGCAAAGGTAAAACCATATACGCAGCCATTAGAATTGTTGACAACCAGGCAATGGCAAATGTCAACACCGCATTTAAGTTTGACCCGCGCGAAATCATCCGGGAAAGAATCGACGGCTCAAGCCAGATGCAGATAAATTTAGATGGGCTGGCAAGATTTGGAGACGATGTTAATGAGATTCATTTCGCGAGGTGTGGTTCCGGCGACCCAAACTGGGGTGCATTTGAGGACGATATGATTTGGCGTATTGAGTCTCCGGCAGGTGGTTATTGGCCGTTTGATATATCCGATGAGCTTGAATTGCGGAACCGCTTCTTTCTAACGTCGCTGGCTAAAACACGATTGGAAGCTACTTGGAATTCTACTATAGGTAGTGAAACATTCAAAAGAATTCCTTATGATAGCGATATGGCGAGCTGGCTTGCAAAGTTCGACCCAGATTCTAATGAACCTGATCGGAGACATTATCTTACCACTTACAACATCGACAGGATTATCGACCCGAACTGCCGTCAGATGATTAACATCAACGAGGAGGTTCCCGTCGATATATTATATAATACGCTGCTGCGCGGTATCGACCCCAACATATTTGGTCCTGTCCGCCGGCAAATTGAAGCGCGTTTTGCACAGCTTGCCGTCAATATAATCGACTTCGCCGACCGTGATGACGATGATGATAACGGAGTTCTGGACCCCGACAGCGTAACGACTTTCGTTGACCCCTGCGGCGTTACCCATTATGGTTTTGAAGCCCAGCCGTTTATTACTGAAATCGGTATGAAGAGTAAGCCCGGCGAAATTTACTGCGCGGTCGAGCTCTATAACCCCTTCAATAAGGCCATAGACTTAAGTGACTTCGAGCTTGAGCTTACTTACAGTGAAGAGCCTAACAGTACCGGTGATGTGTTAACTGTGTCGTTCGACAGCGGCGATAGAATCGATGCGAACGGCTATTTTGTGATTGCTAATGACCTAAGTGAGTTTGATATATACCGGGGAAGAAGGGTAAGGGTAAGGCAGGACCCAAGACTCAAGTTCTTCGGGCAATGGCAGCCAATCGATATAAGCTTACCGCCCCCACCGCCGATCCCAGGGTCCGAACCAGACGTGAGCTTACCACCCAAGCAAAGTGTTCGTCCAGGCGGCGATGGGATTGTGTTCCTTAAACGAAGAGTGGGCGCAGGGGAACCGATATATGTTGACCGGCAGGTGGTTGACCCGAACTGGGTACCGAGGGACGACGAGCGATATTTCGGACGGGATGTCCGCCGCTGGCATGTTATTTATCAAACATTGGAACCGGCTCCTTCCACCCTTGGAATAAGCAATAATATTGCCCCCACTTTGTTTGCGGACCGAGACCACAACTTCAGCTTCTATCTTCCAAATCCCACCATAAAACCTCCTTATCGTACAATGAAACCACAAACCTACACAAAATTGCTTACGGTTGGTGACATTACGCGAATCCTGACAATCGGGCACGGCACAACGCCTGACAGTACCATCGGCCAACGATTATTTGAAACAGCCAAAGACAAGGAGTACGACATCAGATTAGACCTGCAAAATCCCTTTTATAGAAATATTTTTCAATATCTGACCGTCTTCGACCCGAGCACCGACGGCATCAACAACGATGGTGACCCGAACACAGATGAAAATGACCGCTCGGAGTGGAAAATTCCGGGCAGGATAAATATCAATACCGCACCGTGGTACGTGATAGCACAATTGCCGTGGATGAGGCCCGAAATTGCCCAGGCAATAGTCGCCTATCGAGATAAGCTCAGACTGCCTGTGGATTATCGCCAAAGCCCCACTATAGAGCCGGACCCAAACAGCCGGTTCTTTGCAACCGGTATTCCCGGCCTCAGAGAAGACCCCGGCTTTGCAAGTATCGGAGAGTTGAACTTTGTTACTAATATTGTTGGTACTAACGCATACAGAATTCAGAGATATGAACCTGATGGTAATGACCTTGGTAGTGAAGTTATTGGCCACCCCGGCTTCCCCGACCTGACGACTGATGGGCTGGGCCTGGGCGACGGCGTTGTCGATGACTTCGAGGAGCGCGATATAATCTTCTCACGAATCAGCAATCTCGTTACCGTCCGCAGCGACGTCTTTACCGCTTACATACTCGTCCGTATCGGCACCGACGGCCCGCAGAAAAGAGTCATTGCTATACTTGACAGAAGTGATGTTTATTCCGGCAAAGGCAAAGTTCGGCTCGTTGCCCTGCACTACGTCCCCGACCCAAGATAAAGTAATTGGCGATTGGAAATTGTCATGGCCTTGTGGATTTGCTCGCCTGCCTGGTATTTCCGTAAGCCCCCATATTGATTCTGCTGCCGTTCGGAGCTGGTTCGAGCAGATATGCGGAACTCGGATCGCCTCTATCAATACAAGGGCTGGTAACACTATCAAATACCCATCCTTGTTGGTTCAGTGGGTCCTCCGGGTCCCATCTACCTGCTTTCGATTTCAAGTGATAATCAGAATGCAGTTCAGCAAACAAAGGGTCTTCGTTGATATTTTCTACGCCGGCCCAGATGGAGATGGGGTCGATAATGCCGTTGCTGTCAAACATCTGAATATCGCTGTATGTAACAGTAACAACAGAGTTTGCGTCCACATCATCAACGACGATTTGCCAGCCGGTATTACGCCAGATGATGGAATTTGTCACGTTTGCAGTGCCATCCGCGAAGCAGTGCAGGCCGCCTGAATAATACGGCTGGTCGTTCCAACTGGCGGCGTTATTTGCAATTGTGCAATTTTCAATTTCCACAAAGCTGCGTCTGATTGAGCTCACACCCCCGCTCCAGTGACCTACGTTGTTGGCTATGAGGCAGTTTGTAATAATCGAGATGGAATTAGAATCAATAGCTATGCTGAAAATGCCGCCGCCGCTGGCCAAGCAAGTATTCTTTGTTACTGCGGAGTTGTCAATCAGCACATCACTTTCCCGAACGGCAATCCCGCCACCGGATTGTCGTGAGATGTTTCTTTTTATGGTACAGTTGGATATTCTTGGGCTGCCTCCGTTGCAGTATATTCCGCCACCTTCCTGATGAATTTTGGCAGTCCAGCAAATGTTGTCGATTATGTTGCAATCCATAATCACAGCATCACTATCTTCACATGCAATTCCGCCTCCGGACCCATAGGCCCAGTTATCGTTTATCGTACAGTTAATTATCGCCGGGCTCGCGTTCCTGCAATATATCCCACCGCCACCCAGACTTACATCATTTAAGTCATTCACATCGTAATTGTATTTGTCTAATCCGGTCCCACAATCGTTCAGGCTTATCTGACAATCGGTAATCAGGGCGTTACTATTTTCGTGGCAGAATATCGCACCGCCTCCAGATTCGGCTTCGTTTTCTGTTATGACGCAATTGCTAATCCACGGGCTGCTGCCCTCGCAGTATATTGCGCCCCCGTAACCACTCGGGTCGATACCAGGTTGCTGCGGCCAATTCAGGTCATCAGCAAATCCGTTCCGAATGTTAAAGCCGTCTAAAACTGTAGTTGCAGTTTCACCGCTCTGGAAAATAAAGGCACGCCCATTGCTTTCGCAATCTATGGTGCAGTCATAGCGAAACGACCTATATTTCGACGTTATTGTCAGTGCCTTACCGCCGGGGTCAATATTGTAATTCCCCACACCCGTATAAGTGCCGTCACGGACGATGATAATGGTGCCGTCGTCAGCATCATCAACGGCCTTTTGAATGCTGTCAAACGGATGCTCGGAACTGCCGTCTTCATTCGGGTCGCTGTTAGCACCCCTGAGTGGGCCGGGGACCCCGGGAACAGGGTCATCGAGGGCATCATCATCAACGAATATATCGCGAATCGGTCTCGGCTCGCTTAAAATAAGAGAGTAATACTGTGAGCTGTTAGCTAACGTTCCCTTGTGGCTAATCTCTGCCGTGTAAGTCCCCGCATTGGGTGAGGGGATATAAACCTGCTCGACGTTGTCCAGTATGTTGCCGTTGGCGTCAGCTACAGCAGCAGCATCCGGATTATTCGGGTCCAGTCTATACGGGTAATAAATTATGTTAGGGTCGTTATTGTCAATGATACGCAAATCAAGGTCATTTATTAAGCAGGGCGTATTATTATCCGGGACGACGTCATTGGCGTCATTGACATCACCCGACCCGACGATAGCAGTCCCGGGCGGATCTGTCCAGCACAAGGTCGCCCGAATTGGTTTGCTACTGCCAATTGTAAATGTATAGGTATTGCTCGTCCCCCCAGCCAGAACACCCTCGATAATTCTTTCTCCATTGGGATCTTCAAAATCTTGCTTTATGTAATCGGCTGCCTGATTTGCATCCATCAAACCCCATCCGTATCTGTAATCCGGCCCGGGATTGCCGAGGTCGGTCGCCGTATGGATTATCAATCCCTTCAGTGTACTGGCCCGCATAACTTCGCCGGGAAAGCACCTGTTGTAATATTCCACCAGTAGAACCGCTGAGCCGGCGGCATTGGCGGAAGCCTGACTCGTGCCGGAATACGTAGCGTAGTTGACGTCATTGACCGCTGCAGGAGAATAAAGCTCGAATCCGTTGGCAACGATATCCGGCTTTATTCGGCCGTCATCTGTGGGGCCCCAGCTGCTAAAATCGGTTATATCACAAACATCATCCACGGCACCAACCGTCATTATATTTTTAGCCGTGCTAATAGTCGGGATTGTATCGTATCCACCATTATCCCAGCCATCATCATAAGGAACATTCGGGTCGTTCACATCGTCATATATTCTTTGTACCCACATACCATCATTGGGGTCATTAGGGTCGTTGGGGTCATTGGGGTCCAGATACCAGAACTTCGTTCCGTTAACCGGCGCATCGTCATCTCTATCATTCCCCGCAGCTTTGAAAGGAAGATAATCTTGCAAAGGAGCCGAATAGCAAACCGAATCCCAGTCGGCAGCGCGAGGACCATACCGGCCGAAGTTTTTGTCCTCGCGTTCACCCCATACGCCAAACCAATACGGCTGCTCTACACTGAATTCGAGCCAATGGTCGGTTAAGACCGCCAAATCCAGTAAGTCAACTATGCCGTCGCCGTATGGCCAGGGAGCGATATCTACAAACGGGTCGTGGTCCGGCGTTCGCCAGTTGGCAGCAAGTATTGCAAAATCTATAAAGTCAACTATGTCATCGCCGTTATAATCCCCTGGTATTGCTTTGAAGATTCCCACCTCCCAGCCGGCTATGACAGCGTATGAATGATTGGACAGGTATATTCTTCCATCTTCACCGTCTCCGGTTGCGGCCCGGCTGGCCATCTCGTAGGTGTCCGAATACCAGTCATAGGAATCGATATTTACCGCCGGAGCCATACCCTTTGCGTTAAGGTCAACCCCTTGTGCGCCGATTGTCCCGGCCACGTGAGTTGCGTGATTAGGGTCAAGATTAGGAAGCGTATTAGGAAGCGTGTTAGGTTCCGAATTGCTGTCCATTATCGTTACGCGGTCGTCAAACTCTTGATGTGAGGCAAGGACCCAGCCGGCATCCCAGATTCCTATGGTCAAGTCATTGCCGTCAAGGGAATACGGCGGATTGTGAAGGAGGTCAGCACGTGTTGAGATTGCAGCATCGGCATTGCAGGTTATGTAGTAAATTGGCCGACCATTCTCGATATCTATCAGTTCGAAGCTTTTTCCCTGAACGGTCCCCCTAACTTTCCAGCTGTGCCGTCGAGCCTCTTTCCAGAGCGGCTCCTGCGCAGCGGCTGTAGCAGCTATTACGCTTGCCTGTATAACAAATCCCAAAAACAGGCATCTGATTAGGGTCGCTGTCTTCGGCATACTAACTCTTTCCATCCATCTACCCGGTATTGCCTTTGGACTTTCCCTAAATTATACCAGAATCCTCCCTTAAAAGCCAATAAAAAAACTCAAAAACCAGCGAAAACACCCGAGTACCTGAAGGAAATGAAAAAGACACTTGGTGATTAGGACTTCAGAATGCCCAATAATTCCGCGTGAACCTTTTTGTTAGCGGTTATTACCTGGAATTCCTGGCCTTCATAGCTGTCCAGGTCAACAGGAAAGATTTTACCGCCTTGCCAATCGCTCACAACAGCCCCTGCAGTCTCGGTAATCACCGTCCCGGCCGCTATATCCCATAACCTCGGGTCAGAGGCGATAGTGGCAATAAGCCCGCCTTTTGCCACGTAAGCAAGTTGCAGGGCCGTTGTGCCCAAATTGCGAAATCTTGTCCGCTGCATAATTTCGCAGGCCCAGCCCGGTACCTTGTTATCGAAATGGCTATCCAGACCGACGCTTGAAAATTTATCCATCTTCTCTTTGCCGGCTGTGATTCGCCTGCCATTCAATTGTGCCTCACGGCCTTTGACAGCCGTGAACATCGAGTCCGTGGCCGGGTCGAAAATCACGCCCACAATCGGCTTGCCCTCATACATTACCGCGACACTGATGGTAAACAAAAGCATACGGTGCGCAAAATTGTTGGTTCCGTCTATCGGGTCGATGACCCACCAGAGACGCTCGGCTCCTCTCGGCGGCTGCTTGAATATTCCGCCTTCATCACCTTCCTCGGCTATAAATCCGTGGTCCGGATAGTTCTCTTTGATTCGGTCCACGATTATCTTCTGGCATCGGGCGTCGGTTTGGGTTACCAGCTCACTGCTGGTCTTTAGCGAAGCTTTGATAAAGTTTATTTCTTCCATTGCCCGCTGACCGCCCAGACGTGCTGCAACAATCGCGGTTTCCAGCATCCGGCTCAAGTTTCTCTGCTCTAATACCATATCTTGCCTTTCATCTCCAACCTTGACAGAATTACTACATTCTCTTATTTTAGCGTAGTTATGCAAATAAGCCAACATCTAAATAAATCGAAATTTTTATTCCGTGCATCGCCTCGCCAACGGGTTACAGCAGCGATTGTTCTCTTAGCAGTGGCTGCTTTCTTCGGATTGTTCTGGCTGGAGGCACATTACAAAATCGCCCTGTGGCCTCCTGGCTGCGGGTTCGAACAAAAATACGGCCTGCCTTGCCCAACCTGCGAAATGACCACTGCGGTGTCTGCCTTCGCTCAGGGCAAAATCTTCGAGTCGTTTTATATCCAGCCGGCCGCTGCGTTATTGTGTTCTGTACTGGCTGTTTCGGCGTTTTTGGCTTTCATTATAGCTGTTTTTGGGGTATATTTTGGCTTTATCAAGCGTTTTTTTGCCGAAGTTAAAATAAGATACATAATTTTAGCACTGATAATCATTATTGCTGCCGGCTGGGCGGTAACATTGGCCCGGGCGATTGTTGGTGATTAGTGATTGGTGATTAGTTATTATTGGAAGAGCAGGAGAAGTAATAAATAAAACCAATAGTGGAATGGTGATTGTTGATTTTGGATTTTAAGAATCCGGAATTTTAGAAAATTGGGGTTTTTTGAGGTTTTTTTTCGTGGGGGTGTTAGTTTTTGGGGTTGAAATGGGGGCGGCAGGGTTAATTTGTGGGGCTTGGGTAAAATAGGCAAGGGAAAAGCGCTCAAAAACGTTCGAAAACGTTTGAAAATATTCGAAAACGTTTGAAAATATTCGAAAAAGTGTGTGAAATATTCGAAAATATTCAAAAACTTGAGCAGTTTTTTAGCTTAACATTGTGTTAATTTAGGCGACATGGGTAAGGGGTTTTTGGATACGGATTTCGCTGATTTCAGGACAAGGATTAGCCACAAAGGCACGAAGACACAAAGAAAAATTAGACGCAGATTTTGGTTTGTATTGCAAAGCTATTGTTAGCCGCTTTTACTACCTTTCTGCACAATTCTACGAATTCCTCATATGAGAGGTCATTCTTCGCATCATTCGTTCTCCAAGCACAGATTTTGAAGTCAGCTGGCCCAGTTCCATCACCAACGTGATCAACCGAAGGCAGCAAAGCAAACTGTTTCTTGTAGTTCCTACCGTGCTTCTTTGATGCTTCGTTGTCGTACCTACTTAATAAAGCCCAATCTAGTTCCTCCCCCGTATAGGCATCTTTCCCTTCTGAGTCAGAAACTGCTTTATGTATAGCTATTTTGTATTCTACGTTTGTGGCTGTTTTGTTCCCTCGGTTCCGGTCGCGCTTGACATGGGTAACCGCTTTTCGGTGAAGCCACCTCTCGTAATGAGCTTGAGTGACAGTACCTTCAAGAAACTTCGGAATCTGATATTTTCGCATCATTCAGTTTCAGCTAACATCCGAGATCCGCGATTCTGGCGAGCGTTAGCGAGCCAGAGTTCGCTGGATTGAGTTGTTAGGTGTCGTTTTGCCTAATTTGTTCAAGTAGAGAAAGAAAATTATCTGATATTTCTCTTCTCGTGATATATGTATTTTGTGAAACTCGCCATGAAATTCCAAATTCGTTATGAATAGTGGGATATGCAATAGGCGCATCAGTTTTTCGATGTTGCCTTGAAGGTTCCATCTTTGCCAAGGGGATACGGAGTCGTTCAATATCCTGCTTTAATTTTATGATTTCTTGGACTAAATTTTCCCCTAATAAATTACCGTTTTCCCGACATCGTTGCGTTAAAGTTCTGACTAACTCATAAGTGCCAAGAACCCACAAGTAGGATAATGTAAAGCGCTCAGTGAGTTTCATAGATTCTTCTATAGTATCACGAGATGTTTGTGGGAGTTTCAAATATCGGTCATCTTCAACGATCAGTTTTGCATCAAGGTTACCAAGACCCTGTGCTACTGGAATCATGAAAGGCTCGATCTTTGAGAGACCATGAGAAGCTTTTACCCAATTAGCAAATCTTTTTTGTTCCATTTTTTATTTCACCTAACGACTAGCTCACCGGCGACGCGCACGCGGCGGACGCTGCAGCCCCTTGTTAGTTGTTACTTCTTCCGTGTTTCTTTAACAAATTCCGCAATTTGCCTTAACAAAGCTGCATGTTTTTTAATGAAGTCTTTGTCTACTGTAAATTTGATGCGATTTCGTTTTTGAACGAAAGAAACACTTTGTTCATCTAATAGCTTTGATACTTCATCTACGTGATCATCCGAGATACGAAAACCAAGGAGTGATTTGTTGGCGCTCCGCTTATGTAATGCAAAATAGTTATTGCCCGACACATTTATAGCTATGTAGTACTTTAAGTACCCTAATGTTGGCGATTCAAATATATCACCAACCAATGCAAGTAATTCATTTGCCGCATCAAGCGTCCAAGGGGATTTTTTCTTCCAGTATTCTTCATCATGTACTTCTTCAGTTCCATCTTCTGGCTCTTCATAGGTGTCAAGTATCTTTGAGAAATGAAGTATTTTCTGATTGTGTGACTCTATAAGATTGACCTGAATTGCGATTATCGGTATCGAATGGCTAAAAAGGTGTATAACATTAAAGAATCTTCGTGTAATGCTTTCCGCTACTAAGACTGCATAATGTTGACGTTGCGGCCACTTTCGTTTTTCATTATCCCAATACTCTATCGTTCTGATAATATGAGTTTCATCTGTTTCCCCGAGCATAACCTCGACTTCATACATCGTATCGTCTTCAGGATTTTTCAACAAGATGTCAAGACGTCCTCCTGACGATTGTTGCCTTTCCTTCGCGACTGACTCTAATTCACCAAGCCCTAGACAAGTAGGATTTTCATATATCTGATCCTGTAGCCAATATTCATCAAATCCAGATTCACGTATGCTTATTGTGGATGCAATTGGAATCTCCATATGATCTCCTTTTTACAGCTAACTACTGTTTATATGGTTTTCGTATTTTTTGGATTAGCGTTCAGTTACCTGCACAGCTCGGGATGAAGCCGGAAGGCAGGCCTGGGGGCCAAAGACGTATTTTCCGTTTTTTCCTGAAATCCTTAATTTCAAATTTGTTTTGCCCATTTCATATATCTTCTCCAGGCCCTGAACCAAACGCGGGAGATGGAATCGATGGCATCGGACAAAACGGCAACACTAAGGTCATCAAAAGATATCGAGCCGATAGAGTCCCAGTTATTGGCAGTAACGTTTCGATGGTTGTAATTGCCCGGGATAAACTCATACGACATCAGATAAGAATGCTGGCAAATAGCGCTGGCAAAGTCCCATGTATTGTCTCCGCCGGTTCCGTAACTTACACGAAATCTCCTTCCATTAAGTTCATCTTCTATTCGTTTCAGGTAGGAACTCTGGTACTGAACATCTCTATTCATCCTTCGTAGTGGAAAGCCGTAACGGTCATATAAAAAGCGTTTGTGATTACTGTCAATCTCATAATGGAACTTAATCAGGTCATCCCATTTTTTCTCCATTTTGGCGTGGATATTGGCTCCACTTGAGAATTTCCGGCTGTCGCAATGGAACGGCACGTGGGCGTCAGCAAAGTAATGGCTGAGCATGAAGAACCTTAGGGCGATGTGGTTGTTAGTAGGTGAAACAGGCGAACCTTTTGCCTCTCTTTTTTGCATTTTTGCATTATCAATGATGGAATGTATTATGGATTCACATCTGTCAGGCAAGTTGTCATCTTTTTCGATAGCGAACGATTGGTTTTTCAGTTGTGAGTTTCTCGTATGATTGTGGACGAGATGGGTTGTCGGAAGTTTTTTGAATTGATTGGTCGCCTGAGTCGAAGGTGTTATCTTGAGAACGTGACTGTTGGCCATATCTTTGATGACAGCATCCGGATACCATGCACCCTGTATTATGTCATCCTCGTGGTGCATGATGAACCTGACAAGGTTTTTTGTAACAGTTTTATTTTTGGCTGTTAGTTGTGGGGCTACATGCTTAAGTCTTTTTACGGCTGTGAAAGCCAGCCATGCGTGAGTGTACTGCTTCATATTGCACCTCCTTATCTATTAACCGAGATTTCACAAGTAAATTGGGTGGCTAAATAAGTTTTTCCACACCGCACTTACGTTTGTGGCCCCGTTATTTTGGTTTCATTTAGAAGAAGTATTGCGCCCCTTGGTGTTTCCGTTCTTTAGTTGGATAAAATAGCGGAAAAGAAATGAAGAGTCAAAGGGAAAAAGTAAAAAATATTAGACAGGATTTAGCGGCCAGAGGCGGTGGGAACAGCGAGAAAAAACGCAAATATTAAAAAGCAAAAAGAAAAATGACATATAAAAATGCAAAAAGGGGAGATGCGACGAGGCTGGATTAAATGCGGTGGCCAGATCCCTCGACTTCGTCCGCCTGCGGCGGACTTCGCTCAGGATGACCTTTCAAATGATTGGTGATTGGTGAATTAGTTAATTAGTGGATTAGTGGATTAGGTTATCAGGTGACCAGGAAATCAGGGTGCAGGATATCAGGAATCAGGATATCAGGATTATAGTGGATTAGAGGTTGGTAGATAAGTGGATGAGTGGATGCGTAAATGAGTAGATGCGGTCGGAAAATCAAATATCAAAAAGCAAAATGCAAAAATACATATAAAAATGCAATTCTACTCTGCGAAGCAGCTCCGCTACGTAGCACGAGAATCTCAGCTAACGGTGTGGCGTCCGAGTACAGCCGGTGGTTCGGCAATAATGGTTTTCACTCACAAGTCTAACCGCAATCTTATCGTTTTGTCAAGGGACACTGCCAGCCATCAATTAGCTGGCCGTCATATTATTCCTTAAAACAACACTATTGTCATTGTGTAAGCTGAAGAATAAGCATTACTATAAGGAAGACACTCATGGACAAGCCGAGAACACCTAAGAAGCGATAGAAGCCTATAAGAAGCTTCCATAAAGCTGTCCCTTCCTCGGGAAAGGATAGCATGCTGACAAACGGCAATCGTTTGACAGTATTGATCAGTCGAGCTGGTGAGCTGAAAAGTATGAAGACTCCTAACGCTGCTGACATTAAGGCTGCGAGACAAGTCATGCCTATTAAAATGACGTGAATCATGATCTAATACCACACTCTAACTATTGCTTGTATGGTTTCCGCATAAGGTATTTCCTCTGGCACATTTGCCGCACGAGACGCAGCCTTCACATTTGGTAGGATGGGCTTTCAGCCCACCGCTGTTTTTATCTCCGGCCCCCAAACGCCGGCTTGACTCTACTACCGTTCCCATATCCCGTATCTCATGGCTCGTACCCCGGGGCACGGGTCACGAGCGGCACAATACTTATGATTATCGTCTAACGCTTGGGTTCAGCAAGCAAAGTGGAACCCATTGTTCACTGTTCCTATTTACTCATGATTGCATTGCGCACTTCCGGAAGGAAAGTGCCAAGCCAAAACTTGAGGCTGAAAAAGAGTAGGAGAATGCCGAAAACGAGCATTGTGAATCCGTACCGAACGGCACGCTTACCGGTCAGGACAAACGTAGCGGGAATATAAAATCTATACCAAGTATTTCTCCTCTTGATCTCCTGCACTTCTAAATCACTGAGAGGACGAATTCGTTCTGAGTTCGGGTCATAGTGTCGCTTCCAGATGATGCGCAGAGCGAGAGCTGATAGTCCAACGCCTAGAAATAGACACATGCTCTGCATTCGAGCATCCCAGAAGATGGTTCTGGTAGTCTCGCTCTGTGTGCCCGTAATCGTGCGAAAGAGAGAATAAGGAGACATACAGACAAGGAACAACAAAATATACATAATCGTTCCGATGATGCCCCAAATCCGACTATGTTTAGTCTTTTCTATTGCATTCACCTTAAAACGAACCGTTGTTTATATAGTTTCCGTATAAATCGCAAAACAGAAGATTCTTGCTGTATAAACCTCGACTATTGACCACAAAATGCCTGGCAATCACTAAAACCGGCTCCTATATCATAGTTGGTAGAAAATATGGAACGACCGGCCCCCGCGTTGTAAAGATCGTTATATGCCGATAATAAGCATATGCGATTAAGTGGGATGGTCCCACTGACAATCGCGGGTTATCCCGATACATCGGGACAGTGCC
>Ga0209979_1000292_pt1 | contig 74294 bp, 66 predicted proteins | sample AnhtaG_FD_183114 | JGI IMG/M metagenome (GOLD analysis project Ga0209979, IMG submission 183114) | Deep subsurface microbial communities from Anholt, Denmark to uncover new lineages of life (NeLLi) - Anholt_01485 metaG (SPAdes) (version 2) | ecosystem: Environmental > Aquatic > Marine > Oceanic...
TTGCCGCCGTGATGGCGAGCAAAAAGCCAGTTGAATAGAGCAGTCCTGATGTTGCCTAAATGTGGATACCCTGTGGGACTGGGCGCAAAACGAAGTCTAACCGATGTTTCCGACTCAGACTGCATTGCGTTATATTCAGCGTGACTTAACCTTACTTAGAGAGAGTCCGATGTAGTTTTTTTAACCGCTCCAGATGTTTCCTAAGCCTCTGAGCAAGCTGCTCAACCTGGTTCAAGGCATTTTCAGTATCTTCCATCTCCGTGGTTATCTTGAACAAGATTTCGCTTTGCCGCCCGCTTAGCCCGGCCTCAAAATCAGCCAATCCCTCTATCCCAGCCTCTCCCATTAACTTGGATAAGAGGGTACTTTCTCTGTCCGCTTGCTCTTTAGCGAGTTCCTCATAGGACTTCATGTCATCAGTTTCCTTTCTTTTATATCGAGGATAGCGAAATTTTAACATGGCTTGATGTCTCAAACAAGACCTTGATTTGACACGACACCTGTAGATGGTGCTGCTCCTTCACCCGATTATGCAAAATTTCGTTGTTTCTTATATATTAAGGGTTGTTGTTTTTTTATTATTGTGGTGAGTGAACCCGATGCCCAACTTTAAAATAGTTTCCGATTTTGGTCTTACCGGCGACCAGCCTCAGGCGGTGGATAAGCTGGTTGAGGGATTGAACAAAGGTTACCAAGAACAGACATTGCTTGGAGTCACCGGCAGTGGCAAAACCTTCACCATGGCTAACGTCATCGAGAGAATACAGAGGCCAACCCTGGTTATTTGTCACAACAAAACTTTGGCCGCTCAGCTAGCAACCGAGTTCAAGGAATTTCTTCCCGAAAATGCTGTGGAGTATTTTGTCAGCTACTATGACTATTATCAGCCGGAGGCTTATATCCCCAGCACCGACCTCTATATTGAGAAGGAAACCGATATAAATGAGGAGATTGACAAACTACGGCATGCCGCTACCAGGTCTCTCTTAACACGCCGAGATATAGTTATTGTCGCTTCGGTTTCCTGCATTTATGGCCTGGGGGCACCTGAAGAATATCGAAGCTTTGTCCTTACTATTGAAAAGAACAAACACTACAAGCGAGACAAACTGGTCCGCCATCTGGTGGATATGCAATATGAAAGAAACGACTATGATTTCACCAGAGGCAGATTCCGTATTCGAGGCGACACCCTGGAGATACAGCCAGCTTATGAAGAAACAGCCCTCAGAATCGAATTCTGGGGGGACGAGATTGAGCGCATTGTAGAGGTTGACCCCCTAACTGGTGAGGTGCTGGCTCATCGCGATCAAGTGGATATTTACCCCGCAAAGCACTTTGTTACCTCTCACGATAAGTTGCTGGCGGCAATCGAGGATATTAAAGTCGAGCTAGAGGAAAGATTAACGGAGTTAAGGAGCCAGGGAAAGCTACTGGAAGCTCAGAGGCTTGAGGCGCGGACCAATTACGATATTGAAATGCTTCAAGAGGTGGGGTACTGCACCGGGGTGGAAAATTACTCCCGTCATCTCCAGCGGCGGGCACCGGGAAGCACACCCTGGACTTTGCTGGATTATTTTCCCGATGACTTCTTGTTGTTCATCGATGAATCACATATGACCCTGCCGCAGATAAGGGGCATGTATCACGGTGATATTTCTCGAAAGCAGACACTGGTTGATTACGGCTTTCGCCTCCCTTCAGCCCTGGATAACCGCCCATTGAATTTTGAGGAGTTTAACAAGCACGTCAACCAGGTTATTTACGCCTCGGCTACACCCAAGCCCTATGAATATGAGCGTAGCCAGCAAGTAGTGGAGCAATTAGTCCGCCCCACTGGTTTGCTGGAGCCTACCGTGGAGGTTAAGCCAGTTAAGGGGCAAATTGACGACCTTATTTATCAAATAAAAAGCAGGGTAGCCAAGGGGGAACGTTGTTTGGTAACTACCTTGACCAAGCGCATGGCAGAGGAATTAAGCGACTACTTGAGGGAAATGGAGATTAAGACTCATTACTTGCATTCGGAGATAGAGACTTTGGAGCGAGTGGAGATTCTCCGTGACCTCCGCCTTGGCGTCTATGATGTGGTAGTGGGTATCAATCTCCTTCGTGAAGGGTTGGACTTGCCTGAGGTGAGCCTGGTAGCCATACTCGATGCTGATAAGGAAGGCTATCTCAGGTCAGAAGAAACGCTCATTCAGACCATGGGGCGTGCTGCCAGACACCTAAACGCTCATGTCATAATGTATGCTGATACCATTACTCAATCCATGCAGAAGGCGATAGAGGAAACCGGCCGCCGCCGCCAGGTTCAGGAAGCTTACAACAAGGAGCACGGCATAACTCCCCAGGGAATCCGAAAGGCAATTAAGGATATAACTGAGAGAGTTCAAGCGGTAGCCGAGACAAGGGTTCCTTATGCGGTTACTCCCATTTCCAAAGAAGAAATGGCTCACCTCATCAAGCAACTGGAATCCCAGATGAAGGCAGCGGCCAAGAATCTGGAGTTTGAAAAAGCTGCTATGATCCGCGACCGCATTATCGAACTAAGAAAAGACGAGGAACTAGTTTCGCCCATGATGAAACGATAATCGGGGCAGTCGTTCACCAGGAGTTGGGTCCACTTGAAGCTACCCCTTCGTCCTTCTGGTTGCCATTCATTCCAGCCTCTCTCCCAGAATATGGCGACCCCTTTCCACCGATGGCCAGTCGGAATAGGGGACTGTAAACACAGTGCCAGTGCTTTGCATCAGGTATCCGACCAACAAGAGCCACTGAACAGGCCAGGACTAAAGTAACAGAATAACCGGTACAAATGGGTGATTGACACCTTCCAAAACATGAGTCATAGTACAGTATGGCATAGTTGAGTAGTGCCAGGAGAGGAACATATGCCCATTGTTATTAATGACCAGACCTATTACAGGACAGCTGAGGTTTGCCGGATGATCGGCATCAGTAGAAACACCCTCTTCAGGTGGTTAAAAGAAGGAATATTTTCCGACGTCGAGTACCGGGACTGGCGGGGCTGGAGACTATTCACCCCAGCTCAGTTGGAGACCATTAAAGCGAAGACCAGCTATGTTACTGCAATAAGTCGGGAAAACTAAGCAGGTGGATACATGAGATTAGCGGCCGAAATAACGGAGGCAGAAAACTTATTCGAGACTCTAGCCAGCAAATCGCCAGTTGGACTTTGCATCATACAGGATGGAAAGTTTTGCTATACCAACCCCACCTTCCAGCATAACACCGGCTACAGGGAAGATGAATTGCTGGGCAGGGATTCTCTAGAGATTGTCTTTCCCGAAGACAGGGGGATAGCCAGAGAACATACCGTAAAGATGCTGAAGGGAGAGAGCACCCTGCCACACCAATTCAGGGTGATCCACAATGACGGCAGCATTCACTGGGTAATGGAGTCAGTTGCCCCCGTCCAGTACCGTGGGAGACCGGCAATTCTGGGGAACTTCGTAGACATCACCGCGCACAAGCAAGCAGAGGAGGCGCTTCAAGCCGAGAAGAATAAGCTGCAATCAGTAATAGGTGCCATGGAGGATGGTCTCACCATACAGGATAAAGACTATAACATTATTTATCAGAATGAGCCGTTGAGAGAAAATTATGGTGACTGCTTGGGGGAGAAATGCTACCGAGTCTACGAAGGTAGAGACAAGCTGTGCAATGGGTGCCCGGTAAAAAAGGCGTTTGAGGACGGCAAGTCACACACCTCGGTGAGGAGGGTGGTAATGCCTTCGGGGGAGGTTGCCTTCGGGGAGAATACGGCTAATCCCATTAGAGATGCCCGTGGAAAGATTGTTTCCTGTCTTGAGGTTATCAGGAATATTACCGAGCACAAGCAAGCAGATGAGACGCTAAAAGCCGAGAGGAATAAGCTGCAATCACTAATGGATGCCATAGAATACACCCTCACCATACAAGATACAGAATATAACATTATTTATCAAAATGAGCAGTCGAGGATAGCTTCTGGTGGTGACCATCTGGGGGAGAAATGCTACCGAGCTTATGAAGGCAGAGAGACAGTGTGTGACGGGTGCCCGGTAGGAGAGGCATTTGAGGATGGCAAGTCACACACCGCGGAGAGGAGGACGGAAATCTCGGGGGAGGTTGCCTTCTGGGAGAATACGGCTAATCCCATTAGAGACGCCGGGGGGAGGGTTGTTTCCTGTCTTGAGCTTGCCAGAAACATCACCGCGCGCAAAAAGGCCGAGCAAGCGCTGGCTGATGAAGCGACCCGGCGGCGTATCCTTATTGAGCAGTCCATAGACGGGATAGTCGTCCTCGATGAGACCGGCAAGGTATATGAGGCGAACCAGCGATTTGCCGAGATGCTCGGATACACCCCCGAGGAAGTCCGTGAGCTCCACATGTGGGATTGGGATACTCAATGGACACGCGAGCAACTGCTCGAGATGGTTCGGAGTGTTGACGAAGCCGGCGACCACTTCGAGACGTATCACCGTCGCAAAGATGGTACGGTATATAATGTTGAAATCAGCACCAACGGGGCCATGTGTGGGGGGCAGAAGCTGATCTTCTGCGTCGGCCGGGATATCACAGAGCGCAAGCAGTCAGAGGAGGCGCTTCAAGCCGAGAAGAATAAGCTGCAATCACTGATAGATGCCATGGAATACACCCTCACCATACAAGATACAGAATATAACATTATTTATCAGAATGAGCCGTCGAGGATAGATTCTGGTGACCGCCTGGGGGAGAAATGCTACCGAGCTTATGAAGGCAGCGAGAAGGTGTGTGACGGGTGCCAGGTAGAAAAGGCATTTAAGGATGGTAAGTCACACACTGCGGAGAGGAGGACGGTAATGCCCTCGGGGGAGGTTGCCTTCTGGGAGAATACGGCTAATCCCATCAGAGACGCCAAGGGGAGGATTGTTTCCTGTCTTGAGCTTAGCAGGAACATCACCGAGCACAAGCAAGCAGAGGAGACGCTTCAAGCCGAGAAGAATAAGTTGCAATCACTAATAGATACCATGGAAGATGGTCTCACCATCCAGGATAGAGACTATAACATCATTTATCAGAATGAGCCGCTGCAGGAAATTTTTGGTAACCACGTGGGAGAGAAATGCTACCGGGTCTACGCCTCTAAAGATACGGTGTGCAATGGCTGTCCGGTGGCAATTGCATTTAGAGATGGTAAGTCCCACACCGTGGAGAAGGAGGTAACATTACCTTCGGGTAAGGTTGCCTTCTGGGAGCCTACGGCTAACCCTGTTAGAGACGCTAAGGGAAAGATTGTTTCCTGTCTTGAGATTATCAGGGATATCACCGAGCGCAAGAAACAGGAGCAGGCGCTGGCTGATGAATTGACGAGGCGCCGTCTCCTGGTCGACAAGTCCCTGGACGGGATAGTCGTCCTTGATGTCGACGCCAAGGTAGTAGAGGCCAACCAGCGCTTTGCCGAGATGCTTGGCTATACCCTCGAGGAAGTCCATAAGCTCCATACCTGGGACTGGGATAAAAATTTTCCACCCGAGAAAATACTGGAGATGGGACGGAATGTTGACGAGAAGGGTTTACACTTGGAGACAAAGCACACTCGCAAGGATGGTTCGGTCATTGACGTTGATATCAGTATCAGTGGGATCACGTATGGGGGGCGGAAGCTGATCTTCTGCATCGGCCGGGACGTCACCGAGCGCAAGAAGATGGAGGAGGCGATCAAGCATGCAGCCGAGGAATGGAGGAAGACCTTTGATTCCATCAGTGACGCTATCTCTATTCATGACAGGGACCAACGGATTCTGCGGGCAAACAAGGCATTTGCTGACATTTTTCACATGAAGCCCCGTCAAATCATCGGTAAGTACTGCTATGAGCTGCACAGTGGGGACAAACCCATATCAGGCTGTCCTCACAAGCAGACGTTGGCTACTAAGGAACCTGCGGCGGCAGAGTTCTACGAATCCCACCTGGGAAAATACCTCCATGAATCGACATCACCGATTTTCGATGAGAACGGTGAGGTCGTCGGCATTGTACATATTACCAGAGACGTTACTGAGCAAAAGCAACAAAATGAGCGGCTTATGATGACTGACCGGCTGGCCTCCATTGGCGAACTGGCAGCCGGCACCGCCCACGAACTTAACAACCCGCTCACGAGCGTCATCGGTTTCTCCCAGTTGCTCATGGAGAGGGATATCCCTGACGACATCCGTGAGGACCTGAATCTCATCTACAGCGAGGCTCAGCGGGCCGCTGGTGTGATAAAGAACCTCCTTGCCTTCGCCCGAAAGCACGCACCCGTGAAGCAGCTTAACCAGATAAATAACACCATTGAGGACGTGCTGAAATTACGCGCCTATGAGCACAAAGTAAATAGTATCGAAGTCCAGAGGCAGCTTGCTCCTGACCTTCCCGAAATCGAGGTTGACTATTTCCAGATGCAGCAGGTTTTCCTCAACATTATTATCAACGCCGAATATTTTATGACTGAGGCGCATAAGAGGGGGACCCTGACCATTACCACCAAAAAACAGAACAGTACCGCGAGGATTTCAATCGCTGATGACGGCCCGGGTATCTCAAAGGAAAATCTGAGCCGGATATTCGACCCCTTTTTCACCACCAAAGAAGCAGGCAAGGGAACCGGGCTTGGTTTGAGCATCTGCCACGGGATAGTGGCCAAGCACGGCGGGCAGATGTATGCCAGGAGCCAGCCGGGTAAAGGAGCCACCATTGTTATCGAACTGCCCATTAACAGTCACTGACCATGTCAGGGGAACGCCATGAAACAGGCTAACGCCAACGAGAAAAGCATTGAGGGTATGCTTGACCAGCAAGAAACATTGCTTATCGTCGATGATGAAGCTGCAATCAGGAAGCTCCTTTGCCAGAAATTATCAAAAGAAGGCTACCAGTGCGAGGAAGCGAATGCTGCTGAGCAAATCCTGAACACGCTGGCAACCAGTCCGATTGCTCTGGTTATTCTGGATATAAAGATGCCCGGTAAATCAGGAATCGAACTCCTCCCGGAAATAAAGTCAGACTACCCTGACACGGCGGTTATTATGGCTACGGCTGTTACTGATATTAATGTTGCCATTCAGTGCCTGAAGCAGGGGGCTGATGACTACCTCTGCAAGCCTTTCAACCTGGAGGAGGTTTCCCTGGCTGTCCAAAGAGCTCTCGAGAAAAGGCTTCTAAAGCTCGAGCTCAGGGAGTACCAGCAATTTCTGGAGGAAAAAGTTGAGGAGCAGACGGGAGAGATTAGAAAAATTTTCCTTGGCGCCATTGAGGCACTGGTATCTGCCCTCGAAGCTAAGGACAAGTACACTGGTGGACATTCCCGCCGGGTGACCGAGATAGCATTAGCTTTAGGCAATGAACTTGGCCTATCCGCACAGGATATGGAAGACTTGCGCTGGGGAAGTTTACTCCACGACATCGGGAAGATTGCGATTGACCAGCTTATCCAGAATAAGCCCGACAGGCTGACACCTGAAGAGTACGAGCACATTATGATTCACGCTCATGTCGGCGCCGACATTGTTCGGCCGGTGGTTAATGGGAAAATAACCGAGATGATTGAGCACCACCACGACCATTATAACGGCAGCGGACTTCATCAGGTTATAGCGGGCAATGACATACCGTTGGGAGCCAGAATCCTGGCTGTAGCCGATGCCTTTGATGCTATGATATCCGACCGACCATATCGGTCAGCACTGTCCATCACGGAAGCTATAGACGAAATTAAGCGCTGTGCTTGCACTCAGTTCGACCCAGATGTCGTCGCCTCATTCCTCAAAACAGCTGAAACAGCGACGACATAGGCTCGAAGCCTGCATAGCGGTGCGCCTGATAGTCATCCCCGGGAAATATAGAGGCTTCAATGCACAATGACACTCATCCTGTCATTGCGAGCCCCGACTTGTCGGGGCGTGGCAATCTCATTGCGAAGCTGGAGCCTGTTATAGGTGAACTGAGTAACCTCGCTTAGAGATTGCTTCGTCGCTATTGCTCCTCGCAATGACAAAAAAGAAATGTCACTAAGGTACTGAATGAAGACAGCATCTTGACACATAAGCTGACTCATGGTGATAATTGTGATGTTATGGCAGGTAGCTTAGATGAAGATGTAGAGAAATTAAGACAAAGTCTTAATGGCTTACCTCAACCCCAGGTAGAGCCTCCGCTTATAGTGGTCAGTGGCTTGCCAGGCACGGGTAAGTCTTTCTTCTGCCGCAAGCTGGCTGAAAGATTGTCCTTTCTCATCTTAGCAAGCGATACTTTGCGAAAAAGCCTGTTCCCCTCCCCCCAGTATAAGGAAAATGAAAATAAGCGGCTTTTTTCTGCCTGCCATGTTCTCATCGAAGAGCTTTTAAGGAAGGGAATACCTGTCATTTTTGATGCCACAAACCTGTTGGAGCACCATCGAGAATATTTATACCGCGCTGCAGAAAGAGCAGGGGCAAAGCTCATCCTAGTCTGGGTTGAAGCTCCCACCGAAGTGGTGCGGCAACGCCTTCTGGCCCGAGAAAAAGCAGCTATGCCTCAGGATGACTCGGAAGCCGGTTGGGAAGTGTACAATAAAATGAAGCCTCGAAGGGAAAAAATTTCTCGCAATCATCTTGTTGTTGATACCTCGCAGGATATTAGTGCCGTAATCGACAAGATTGTGCGAGCAACAAAGAGATAAGAGCAAAATTTCCTTTATTAACCTCTTCAATTCTTCATCCAAATAAAGTAAAATAAATGTTCTAAAATTTACACATTTCAGGGAGACGAATCTTGGAGATTAAAGTTATAGTTGGAGACATAGCTCAAACCGAAGCTGATGCCATTGTGGTAAATCTTTTTGAAGGTGTGGAACAACCGGGCGGCGCTACCGCTGCTGTGGATAAAGCTTTGGACGGAGCTATTAGTTCTCTCATCAGTCGAGGTGAGATTAAGGGTAAGTTTGGAGAAGTTAACATTGTCCATACGTTTGGGAAACTGCCAGCAGGGATAGTAGCTATTGCCGGGCTGGGCAAGCGCCAGGATTTCAATGTGGATAAAATTCGCGGGGTAGCCGGAGAATTTTGTCGGGCATTGCGTAAATTGAACTGTCACAAGATAGCTACAATACTTCATGGCACTGGCATAGGTGGTATTGAGCTTGAAGCTTCAGCTGAAGCAATAGCTGAGGGCGCTCTTCTCGGGCTTTATAGCTTCACCAAATATAAGAAGCCTGAATATGAGGATATCGAAGAAATGCTGATAGTGACAAGAGAAAAGGAGCAAGTCCCAATCCTGGAGCCGGCCATTGGCAAGGGGAAGCTGGTAACTGAAGCTACCAACTTGGCTCGGGATATGGTTAATGAACCAGCTAACTACATGACACCTGGCCAGATGGCTGAAGCAGCTAAAGAAATAGCTAGCAAATATAATTTAGAGTTCAAAGTCTTTGACCGGGAGGACATGGAGGCGATGGGCATGGGAGCACTCCTGGGGGTGGCGAAAGGAAGCAACCAGCCCCCCAAGCTAATAACTCTCAGCTATAAAGGAGATGAACGTTCTGAAAAAGCCCTTGGCTTTCTGGGCAAGGGCATAACTTTTGATTCTGGGGGAATCTCCATTAAGGCGTCGGAGGGGATGGGTGAGATGAAGGATGACATGGCTGGTGCTGCGGCAGTTATGACAGCACTTGGGGCTATTGCTCAGTTGAAACCGAAGATTAATGTCACCGCCATCATTCCGGCTACCGAGAATTTACCCAGCGGCACTGCCCTGAAACCAGGAGATGTATTGAAGGCGTTGAATGGCAAGACCATAGAAGTAATAAGCACCGATGCCGAAGGAAGGCTTATCCTGGCTGACGCCCTGAGTTATGCCCAGAAGCTCGGTTTATCTCCCCTGATAGATTTGGCTACTTTGACCGGAGCCTGTCGTGTTGCTTTAGGTACCCTTTATAGCGGTCTCTTTGGCAATGACCAAGACCTGGTAGATAAAGTCCTCAGAGCTGCGGAAAGAACCGGCGAGAGAATGTGGCAAATGCCCATGCCTGAGGAGTATAAGGAACAAAACAAAAGCGAGATTGCCAATATTAAGAATACCGGCAACAGGTATGGCGGAGCCATCACCGCTGCCCTCTTCCTGACCGAATTTGTTGATAATACCCCCTGGGTTCATATCGATATAGCTGGCACTGCTTCTTCGAACAAGGAGAGTGGCTACATAATAAAAGGGGCTACTGGAGTCGGGGTCAGAACCTTAGTCGAATTAGCTTTGAGCGAGGCAAAGAGTCAGGAGGCTCTATGAGGGTAAAGTGGTTAGGTCATTCTTGCTTTTTGATTACCTCCAAGGGTGGTGTGAGAATAGTTACCGACCCTTATGCTGTGGGTGGGGATATTAACTATTCTCCCATCGAGGAAACTGCGGATGTCGTTGTGGTAAGCCATGGACATGGTGACCACAGTAATGTTTCGGCAGTGCAAGGGAAACCTGAAGTGGTTAAAGGTAACGGCACAAAAACCGCCCAAGGTATTCAGTTTAGAGGCATCGCCGCTTACCATGATGCCTCTCAGGGCACACAAAGAGGACCTAACACCGTCTTTTGTTTCACCGTAGATGATATAAGGCTTTGCCACCTGGGTGATTTAGGACATGTGCTTAGTCCAGGGCAGGTCAATGAAATCGGTGCCGTAGATATACTGTTTGTGCCTGTGGGTGGCTTCTATACCATCGATGCACCTGTAGCTAGCCAAGTATGTGATAAATTAAAGCCGAAAGTAGTTATTCCCATGCATTTTAAGACGCCCAGGTGTGCCTATACTATAGCCGGTGTCGAGGATTTCCTTAAGGGCAAGAAAAATGTGAGAAGGGTGGGAGATAGTGAAGTGGACTTCGAACGAGAAAGGCTTCCGGCTGCTACCGAAATCGTGCTATTGCAACCGGCTTTGTAGTTATTGAAATTTGGTCTCTGATACGAAGTCAATGATTGTCAAAGATTCTGATTTTGTGTTTACTCCCCCCCCACAGCTTTCCTGGGCAAGACGAGTTTTGATCAAACCCTGTGCTGGTTATCCCCTGCCGTACCCTGTAACTACAGGTCCCAAACTACTGAATACTATTATCAGAGGTATCAGGAAAGTTAGCAATGCAGATATCCTCATTGCTGACGGGACTCCTAGCGGTGAATCGATTTACCCAATATATCAAGCTTTAGGATATAACTTTCATCACGTTCTCATGCTCGATATCAGGGATTCCATTTTTATAGAGGTACAGAATCCTTTATCTAAATTCTACGCTGTGGAGAGTTTGTGGGTGCCCAATGTGGTGTTGCGCAGCGACTTCTTGATCAGCGTTACCCCCTTCAAGGTTGGTGGTAGCTCTGGTCACTTCAGTGTAGCAAACCTTTTAAGTCTGCTGCCGGTGAGCAAGTATCAAAAGGACAAATCGGGTGGTTGGGGAGCTCTATATGAATTAGGCATCGAAAAAGTCCTTGCTGACCTCTACTTCACCCTGCCTTTTGATTTGGGCATTATTGAAGCCCGTCAAAAGTTCTTCTACACTGATGACCCCACGAAAGGGGAAGTGGATGATTACGGGAAAATCTTGGCTGGCGAACCTCAGGAAATTGATCTTAAGGCTTCTCAAATAGCTGGAGTTGACTGTGAGCACTTAAGACTGATTAGTGAGGGCAGGGTTCAACTTGAGGACTAAGATGGGGGCCTGAACTAACTTAAATTCTAAATTCTAAACCCTAAACAAATTCAAAACTCTCATATGAGGCTGATTAGCAACTCATAACCGTCATTGCGAGGAGCAGAGCGACGAAGCAATCCCAAGAGATTGCCACGCTTCGCTCGCAATGACAACTGAACAATTGCAAGACATTCTCTTAATATTTTGGGCATTGGGCATTGGTACTTTGATATTGTTTAGGATTTCGGATTTAGTGCTTAGGACTTCTCTCATTAGTATTCAGTATTTCTCCTAATATCTTACGCTAAAATCGTCGAACCGCCCTGAATAGTCTGCCCACTTTACTTCCACCCTCTCAACCCGAGCTCCTGGTGGACCTACTTTAAGCTGCCCCAGTAGTTTATCCAACTGCCGCTTCTCTCCTTCAGCTTGAACTTCCACGGCATCGCCGCTGGCAAGGTTGCGAACATAGCCTTTTAAACCCAGCTCCCTGGCTTCATTGCGGACGAAGTAGCGAAAGAAAACGCCTTGCACGCGACCATAAACTGTGACGGAAAGATGTGCCACATCAGCCATTTTGTTGTTCTGAGCTATCCTCGTCATTCTCAGCCACTTTTTGTCACTCTGAGCCACTTTTTGTCACTCTGAGCGAATGCTAAGAATCTCTATGGGATGGATCTTATCCAGCCGCCTTAGCCCTGCTTCCTGGGCTAAAGATAATGCTTCACGGAATTCTGCGGATGATATCCGCCGCCCTAAACTTGGAATTTGAAAAGCCTTGTGGCAGGGATGGTATTGAGCCATGATATTGACATAGGTGTTGCGGGAAATTTCTTTGCTGAGAAAATCTACTATCCCTTTTGTTCCTGCTAACCCGTGAGGTAAAACAAGGTGGCGAACTAGGAGTCCTCGTTGAGCCACTCCCTCCTCGTTTATCTCCAGGTCACCTGTTTGCCGATGCATTTCCTTGATTGCTGCTTTATTTACCTCAGGATAGTTTTCGATGCCCGACAATTCTCTAGCAGTCTCCTCATTGTCATATTTCATGTCAGGCATATAAATATCGGCAATGCCGTCGAGTATCCTCAAGGTCTCCACCGAGTCATAGCCACCGCTGTTGTATACTAAGGGGAGATGCAAGCCTGACTCCACTGCTAGCTCCAGTGCTTCCAGAATTTGAGGAACTACGTGGGTTGGGGATACCAAGTTTATGTTGTGGCATCCTTTAGCTTGAAGGGAGAGCATCATATCAGCCAGCTCTTCTTTGCTCACTTTCTGGCCTTCGCCTAGCTGGCTAATGGAATAATTCTGGCAGAACAGACATCCAAGGTTGCAGTTAGTGAAAAATATAGTACCCGAACCATGTCTGTCCACTAATGGGGCTTCCTCGCCAAAGTGAAGCCTATAGCTGGACACCATTGCATCGCGGGGTGTGCGGCACTTGCCAACATCGCCAGCCAGGCGATTCACACCACAACTGCGGGGGCATACGGAGCAACTCTCGAGCAAAGATACAGCCGCATCTATCCGTTCCCTTAGCTTGCCACCACGGTAAAGCTCCAGGTAAGCTGCCAACTATCTATTCCTCGTATTCCTCAGCGGGCTTCCTCTTTTTCTTGATTACCTCTGTCTCCAGCTGTGGCACGAATTCCGAAATCGGTTTGCTTTTCTGCGTCCCCTTCTTGAGTTTCTTTGACTCTCGCCGTCTATAATCTCGTCTACCCATGGCTACACCTCAGTTTTTCCCAAGCTGCTCTTGCTGCTTGGCTCTCAGCAGTTTTCTTACTCTTTCCTGTCCCCCTGCCCAATGCCTCCCCCTCTACCAGGATTTCGGCGGTAAATTGCTTACTGTGGTCAGGACCAGTAGCTTCCACCAAACGGTAAACTGGCGTTGGCTTCTTTTGTCCCTGGATGAGCTCTTGCACTAATGCCTTGTAGTTTGGGGTTGTCTTCCCCGCCTTTATTTTTTCCAATTCCGGCTTGAGCTGCCTGAGAATAAATCTCCTGGCTTTGGCTAGCCCTTGGTCTAAATATAAGGCACCGATCAGTGCTTCCATAGCGTTTGCTAAGTTGCTCGCCTTTGCCCTTCCTCCGTTTGCTTCTTCACCTCGTCCCAACAAGAGCCAATCACCAAGCTTGAGCGAAGAAGCTAGTTCAGCCAAAGTATCGCGGCAAACTAGAGAGGCACGAATCTCAGTTAGCTCTCCCTCAGGTAGTTCGGGAAACTCTTCATACAGCTTTTCCGTTACAATGCAGTTAAGTATGGCATCACCAAGAAATTCTAAGCGCTCGTTGCTGGGCCGGGCGAAACCAGGATTTTCGTTAAGATAAGATAGATGCAAGAAGGCCTGCTCCAGTAAAGATTCCTGGTGGAAAGATATTCCTAAGTCCTTCTGGCAGCAATTCCAATCAGTCATTTTCGGAATCAAGTATAGCAACAAAGCTTAGCTAGCTCAACCTGTTATGGTGGCTGACAAGGCGATTTTGTATTGGTTTTCAATGCTTCTCATCGATACAGGCTGGAACACAGGCCTCAGGTATGTAATTTCCCCTGACGACGCACATCCTGTACATCAGCCACTCGCTTGTACTGAGCTATACTATAGTATACTATATAGATGATTCAGGTCGACCTAACCAGAAATGAAGACAAAAGGCATTAATCCAATCGTAGTGCAATAGGAGGTTGAGATGTCTGATGTGATAGCTAAGGTAATATCACAGAAGGGGACTTGCGCAGCTCAGCACAAGGCTGGTGATGAGTTTGTCATCGGAGAACAGACTCCGCCTAACCTTTGTTCATGGGCTTTTTACTCCCTTTTTCCTTTTGCCCAAGTCCTGCAATTCGGCGGTTCGTTCCCCTGGGAGCAAGACCGAAACAAGACTACTGTTGCCTGTCCTGACCCAGCAAACCCGGTGGTGTTTGAACTAAGGCGCACTTTGCCTTAACGAGATAATCGCGAGGCCAGTTGGCGCAAAATAAATCCAAATGAACGGACCCTAGCGGACCTTACCGCTGAGCTGATTGTAAATTCAGGCGCTAATATTACTAATACAACTTCAGGTTAATTTCCCGCCTGAGTCGTTTCTTCAAATTCCTGGCTTTGTGTTCATATCGATCAGCCGACGCAGTACATCCAATGCCCAAGCAAACAAGCACTATTCCAAAAAGCCCAAGCAGACTCGATGAGACAAAAAGGATACTACCGCCCATCATTCCCAGCGTTACAAGAACTATTGCCGAAATAATATACATATTTGCCCTATGTTTCGCTACATCAACTTTCTCCCGGATCTGAAACTCTTCCCATCCTGTATCATCCCCAACTAAACTTTCCCCACATTTAGGGCAAAACACCGCATCTTCACCTATTTTTTCCCCACAGTATTGACAGTATGGCATAGCCACACCTCCCAGTCTCTTTTCAATATTATAAGATAAAGCTAACCAAAATTCACCATCTTGGGCTGGCGTGTGCGCCAGGAGATTATTACAAAGTTTTACAAAATTTTTTTAGAGCTCGCAGTAGTGTGTCAGTAGCAAGCTTTTCTAATAATACCTAGGCCTTCAGCCAGGGCATCACCTCTGTCTTCCGTATTTCAGCTTGGCAAACAGGAGCGTAGCCACAAGAGTTGCCCCCACTGCATTCCAAAGAATGACAGGGAATAATTGAACTAATATACCATAGCGTAGCCAGCAAAGCATACCCACAATGAGTAAGACGGTGAACGGCAGGCTTATCTCTAGAGCGCTCTTGAGCCTGAATATCTTTACCAGCTGTGGCACTAAAGCTACTGTCACTAGTAATCCTCCGATAAAGCTAAAGACGACTTCCTGCGAAAACAATTTAAGTTCCGCCCCTTTCTTTTATCCCTTCAGCCAGGGCATCATATCCCTGAGTTTCTTGCCCACGACTTCAATTGGGTGCTCTGCCTCTTTTCTTTTCATAGCATTAAAGCTGGGGCGGCCGGCCTGATTTTCCGAAATCCACTCTGTAGCAAAGCTGCCATCCTGAATCTCGGCCAGGATTTGCATCATTTCCTCCTTGACCAAATCATCAATGACTCGTGGGCCCCGCGTATAATCTCCATACTCTGCCGTATCACTTACCGAGTAGCGCATATAACTCAAACCACCCTGATAAATCAGGTCAACGATAAGCTTTAACTCGTGGCAAACCTCGAAATAGGCGATCTCCGGTTGATAGCCAGCCTCTACCAATGTTTCAAAGCCAGCCTTTATCAGAGAAGAGACTCCCCCACAAAGCACCGTTTGCTCGCCAAAGAGGTCGGTCTCAGTCTCTTCAGCAAAAGTCGTTTCCAGAACCCCGGCTCTAGCGCAACCAATACCCTGGGCATAGGCCAGAGCTGTGTCTTTTGCTTTCCCCGAGGCATCCTGGTGGATAGCCACCAAGGCCGGAGCTCCTGAACCTTCAGTATAAAGTCTTCTGAGCATATGTCCCGGACATTTAGGCGCTATCATGCCAACATCAACCTCGACTGGAGGCACGATTTGAGAAAAGTGGATACTAAAACCATGAGCAAACATAAGTGTCTTGCCCCGGGCCATCTCCTTCTCAATTGACTCCCGATAGATTCTGGGCTGCAAAGTATCCGGAGCTAGCATAACAATTATATTTGCCTTCCTGGCTACTTCAGCGGCAGTAGCTACTTCAAAATCAGCTTTCTTTGCTGCCTCCCAGACTTCAGTGCCTGGTAATTCAGCAACAATGACCTGGCAGCCGCTGTCCCTTAGATTCTGGGCATGGGCGTGTCCCTGGCTCCCAAAGCCAATAATGCCAATTGTCTTTCCTTTGAGCAAATCCAAGTTAGCATCCTTGTCGTAATAAATTTTAGCCATAATCCCTCCTTGTTAACCTTCAGCCGTCAGCTATCAACTATCGGCAGTTATTTAAGAGCTGCTTCCGCGAGTTAAGGCTATCCTGCCAGTTCGTGAAACCTCCTTAACACCAAAATCACGAAGGAGGCCGAGCAGAGAATCCAGCTTATCTGCATCACCGGTCACCTCCACTGTCAGTGAACCTGGAGCAACATCAACTATGTTAGCCCGGAAAATATCAACGATTTGCATAATCTCGCTTCTTGTCGAGGCAGTAGCCTTCACTTTAATTAAGGCCAATTCTCTGGCCACCATGTCTTCTTCGGTTATATCAGAGACTTTAACCACGTTGATTAGCTTGTCCAGTTGCTTTCTCACCTGCTCTACCTGAGCAGAATCACCAACAACAACAATAGTCATGCGAGATAAGCCGGGATGTTCGCTACCACCTACAGCAAGACTTTTAATATTAAAGGCGCGCCGTCGGAATAAACTAGCTATTCGATTAAGCACCCCTGGTTTATCCTCCACTAAAGCTATTAAAGTATGTTTTGTATTAGTCAATTTGCCCCCCAATAGGTAAAATCCAAATTATAATCTCTAAATTCTAAATAAATATCAAAAATCAAAGATAAAGAATTAAAATTACCACTCAAAATGCAAAAGGGCTTTACTAAACTGATTTTTGAATTTTGCCCTGTCATTTTGCATTTTTACTTTTGCCTTTTGATTTTCTTTTGATATTTCGTGTTTTATGCTTATAATTTTCCTTCCAATACCTCTGGCCTTGATGGCTCGAAAAATCTGGCCAGGCTTTCCCCTGGTGGCACTATGGGATAGATGTTCTCCTCTGGCTCAATAAGAAAGTCGATGAGAAAAGCTCCAGGGTAGTCCATGGCCTTCTGTATAGCCGGGACGACTTCCTCTCTGCGTGTCACCCGAAGACCAGGGATGTCGTAAGCCTCGGCAATTTTGACAAAATCGGGATTCCAAAGCTTCGTGTCAACGTAGCGCCGTCCATAGAATAGCTCTTGCCACTGTCTTACCATGCCTAAATACCCGTTGTTCATGATAGCTATTTTTACAGCAATGTTTTCCTGTGTTATGGTAGCTAACTCCTGGATAGTCATTTGAAAGCCACCGTCGCCGGCAACACACCATACCACCTCCTCAGGGCAACCGACTTTGACTCCCATGGCCGCGGGTAGTTCAAACCCCATTGGGCCCAAACCTCCCCCAGAAATAAGGCTGTTTGGCTTGGTATAAACAAAATATCGTGCCGCCCACATTTGATTCTGCCCCACCCCAGTAACCACTAAAGCATCACCTTGTGTGGCCTCGTAGATCTGGTTAACAATGTATTGAGGCAAGAGTTCATCACTTTGCCTGATTTCTAGCGATGGATGCTCATACCTCCACTGTTCTATTTGGGAAAGCCAATCCACATGCTCTCTTCTCTCAATCACCTCATTCAGGGCTGTGAGCACGCTTTTTATATCCCCGACTACCGGAACCTCGGTGGGGATATTCTTTCCAATCTCTGCGGGGTCGATATCGATGTGAATGACGCGGGCATTGGGAGCAAACTCCCCGGTATTTCCTGTAGCTCGGTCATCAAATCTCATGCCAATAGCGATAAGAAGGTCGGCCTTTTGCACTGCCATATTGGCGCAACCTGTGCCATGCATCCCTAGCATGCCAAGATCAAGTATATGGTTTCCAGGGAAGGAGCTCAGACCAAGGAGAGTGTGAGCCACTGGTAATTGTGCTTTCTCAGCAAATTCCTTAAACTCATCGTAGGCTTGGGAAATAATTATCCCCCTGCCAGCGATGATAACAGGCTGCTCAGCTTCGTTAATGAGCTTTGCTGCTTTCTTAATTTGAGCTGGGTGCCCACGAGAGACAACCTTATAGCCCGGCAAATCAAGCTTATCGGGATAAACAAAGTCCGTTTGCTCTTGCTGGACATCCCGTGGTATGTCAATAAGCACAGGTCCCGGCCTTCCTGTCTGGGCAATGTGGAAGGCCTCTTTAACCGTTTTAGCCAGCTCAGCAACATCGGTAACAAGATAGTTATGTTTGACAATTGGAATGGTAATACCTGTGATATCCGTCTCCTGAAAGGCATCCTTGCCAATAACAGGTCTGGCTACCTGGCCAGTTATAGCTACCATGGGTGCTGAATCCATATAAGCGCAGGCAATGCCGGTAACCAGATTGGTAGCTCCCGGCCCCGAAGTAGCAATACATACTCCCGCCTTATGTGTAACTCGAGCATAGCCATCGGCGGCATGAGCCGCTCCCTGCTCATGGCGAACTAATATATGTCGTAGTCGAGGATATTGGGGAAAGGTATCATATATCGGTAAGACAGCACCACCGAGAATGCCGAAAATAACCTCTACCCCTTCTTTAATTAAACTCTCACAGAGAATCTGAGCACCAGTTTTCTTCATAGAACAACTCCTTACCCAGTAAACACCGCACCAGTGCTGGCCGAGCTTACTTTATCACTATACCTCTTGAGATAGCCAGTTTTAATCTTGGGTTCAAAGGAAGGCAATGAAGCCAACCGTTGGTCCATCTCTTTTTGGCTTAATTCCACTGCCAATTTGTGGTCAGGTATGTTTATGCTAATAATATCGCCATCCCGCAAAGCCGCTATAGGACCTTTCTCTGCCGCCTCAGGAGAGACATGCCCAATGGCTGCTCCTCGCGTGCCTCCGGAAAAGCGCCCATCTGTAATGAGAGCTACCTTTTTATCCATACCCATACCGCTGAGGAGGGAAGTGGCTGCTAACATCTCCCGCATTCCCGGCCCTCCCTTGGGGCCTTCATAGCGAATGACGATTACCTCACCTGACTTAAATTCGCCTTTCATTATCGCCGCCGTAGCCTCCTCCTCATCATTGAAAACTCTCGCTGGACCCCGATGAACTAACATTTCAGAAGCTACTGCAGCGCTTTTCACTACGCTGCCATCGGGCGCCAAATTGCCAAATAATATGCTAATACCACCAGTAGGGGCATACGGTTGTGACAGGGGGTGAATTACCTCTCTATTCTTAACTTTTGCCCCCGCAATTATTTCCCCCAAGGACTTGCCCAAAATGGTGTTCGCTTCAAGCTTCAGCAGTCCCGATAGTTCGTGCATTACCGCAGGAATGCCACCGGCTAAGTCCAGGTCCTGAATGTGATAATCGCTGGCCGGGCTTAATTTGCAGATATGAGGAACGGAGTCGCTAATCTCGTTTATCCAAGACAAGGGAAAATCTATCCCAGCCTCATGCGCTATGGCAGTAAGATGCAACACGGAATTTGTGCTTCCACCCAAGGCCATGTCCACGGCAAAGGCATTGTAAAGAGAATCTCTGGTGATAACGTCTTTAGGCCGAATATCTCTGGCCAAAGTTTCCATGACTTGTTGCCCGGCTTTATAGGCAAGTTGCACCCGCCGTTCTTCCACCGCGGGTATCGTGCCGTTACCCGGCAAAGCCATCCCCAAGGCTTCGCTGAGACAATTCATAGTATTAGCAGTGAACATCCCGGCACAGCTCCCACAACCAGGACAGGCGACCATCTCCAGTTCCTGCAACTCAGCCTCGGTCATCTTGCCTCTAGCTACTTCGCCTACAGCTTGAAAGACCGTAATAAGGTCAACGGACCTGGCAGTGTTTCCCTGGACAAACTTCCCGGCTAGCATGGGACCGCCACTCACAAAGACAGAGGGTAAATTAAGCCTGATTGCGGCCATCAGCATCCCGGGCACGACCTTGTCGCAATTAGGGATGCATACCAGGCCATCGAAGGCATGAGCCTGAGCCAGGATTTCAACCGAGTCAGCAATGAGCTCCCGGCTGGGCAAGCTGTATTTCATTCCCGGATGGTTCATAGCGATACCATCGCAAACAGCTATGGTATTGACCTCAAAAGGCACTCCGCCTCGACTGCGGATACCCTCTTTTACCGCTTTGGCAATTGTTTGCAGATGGATATGTCCGGGGACAATCTCGCTAAAGCTATTGATTACTCCAATAAACGGCTTATCCCAGTCATCTGAAGAGCAACCTACGGCACGCAGCAGCGACCTGTGAGGCGCCCGCTCGATTCCTTTCTTCACCACGTCGCTGCGCACTTAACTTATGCTCCTCAAGTGAATTATGTCGCATAACATAGCACAATGCCTAACTAGCGTCAATGAGATATCTTCTTGGCATTGTTCAGCAATTGCTCAGTTGTCATTGCTAGCCCCCCTTTTTGTCATTGCGAGCGAAGCGTGGCAATCTCATTGCGAAGCTGGAGCCTGCTATAGTTGGGCTGAGGAACCTCGCTAGAGATTGCTTCGGCTGACTTCGTCAGCCTCGCAATGACAGATAGCGGATGTCATTGCGAGCGTAGCGAAGCAATCCCGTAGGGGCGGGGCTTGTCCCCTCTCAATCCATTTCACCCTCAGGTGTACTCTGGACCTCGGCCTCGCCGCTTCGTTGCCCATACGGCCAGTGCCACTGAAACCAGCACCAGCAAGCCTAATATAGCCATCTCCTCGGCTGGAGTGGTGTTGACGGCTATGGTGCTCATAGCCACAGCGGGCAATAGCCCAGCCCTCACTATTGGCTTCAGGCTGGGATGCTCAGTTATGAACTCGGCTATCGGTGGGCTGACCCTGTAATAAAAGTCTACCAGAGCTCGCCCCAGTGGGTTGGTCAGCAGGTATTCATCTCTGAACTCACGGAGAATTTGTATTTCCCCAGCCATGGGCGTGCCGTAAGCTGCGGTGGCGATGAAGCAAATGCCAGGGGATGGTTCGTCTAGGACGGTACCGCCTGCGGCGACCACAGTGCCGTTGGATTTAAGCCCCAGCGTGTGCCAGTCGCCTGCGGCGACCTGGATAATGTCCGTCCAGCCCTCGACATCGCACTGCCATGGGGAGTTATCTCCCACGGCGACCACCGTGCCGTTGTCCTTAAGCCCCACCGTGTGCCCGATGCCTGCGGCGACCTGGGTGGTGTTCGTCCAACCGCCGACATTGCACTGCCCACGGGCGTTCCATCCCACGGCGACCACGGTGCCGTCGGACTTGAGCCCCACCGTGTGATGGCCGCCTGCGACGACCTGGGCGATGTCCGTCCAGTTGCCGACATTGCACTGCCCGTATTTGTTCCATCCCACGGCGACCACGGTGCCGTCGGACTTAAGCCCCACCGTGTGATGGCTGCCTGCGGTGACCTGGGTGGTGTTCGTCCAGCCGCCCACATTGCACTGCCCATAGTCATTGCGTCCTACAGCGACCACTGTGCTGTCAAACTTAAGCCCCACCGTGTGATACCAGCCTGCGGCGACCTGGGTGATGTTCGTCCAGCCACCGACATCGCACTCCCCATAGTCATTGCGTCCTACGGCGACCATTGTGCCGTCGGCCTTAAGCCCCAGGGTGTGCTCTCCGCCTGCGGCGACCTGGATGATGTCCGTCCAGTTGCCGATATTGCACTCTCCGAAGTAGTTGAACCCCACAGCGACGACCGTGCGGTCGGCCTTAAGCCCCACCGTGTGCAACTGGCCTCCGGCGACCTCAATGATATCCGTCCAGTCGCCAACGTCGCACTCCGCAGGGTGGTTATAGTCATCTGAAGCTTCAGCAACCACCGCAGGAAGAATCAGGCTGAAGACAAGAGCCATAGAGAGCAGAGTTGGTAAGAGTATTTTTCTACTTTTCATTGCTACCTCCCCTTATCTATCATCTGAAAACTGAAACGCTTTAACAAATATGAAAGTCGCCCCCTTTATAAAGTTTAGTTTTCCCACAATCTCTGGCTTACAGTATAATATGCTACTTTTGTTAAAATCCCGTTAATTGAGTATATGTTACAATTTTTTGAATGATTATATCCCGCATTACCATAGCTTACCCCGACTTGGCAAGCATTTTTTCAACAAAAAGGGGCAACTCTATTTTCCTTCCAAGATTGCTTCGTCCCGATAAATCGGGACTCGCAATGACAGAGGGGTGATTGATAAGCCAGGCAACTTCAAAAATCCGGAGTTTGTATTATGAGTTAACCTGGGCTAAAATACGGGAAGCCATGTGTTTAGCAATACCGGTAAGGATTGTTTCCATAGACGGGGATGAGGCTGAAACAGAAATCGCCGGGGTGAGGCGTCGAGTTAGCATTGTCTTTACTCCAGAGGCCAAGCTGGGTGATTACGTATTGCTTCATACGGGATATGCCATAGGCGTTATAGATGAGGCTGAAGCCGAGGAGACCCTGAAGCTCCTGGAAGAGATAGCAAGTCTAAGTGAAGTTCATTGACGAGTATCAAGACAACAAGCTAGCCAGGGGACTAGCATACAAAATCGCTAAGCGCTCCACCAAAACCATAAGACTAATGGAATTTTGCGGTGGGCACACGCATGCCATATTGCGATATGGAATTCGCCAATTAGTTCCCAAAACGGTGGAAATGAGGTCGGGGCCAGGCTGTCCCGTCTGTGTTACGGCAACTGCTGATCTGGACAAAGCCATCGCCCTGGCACACCTGCCCGACGTTATCACCACTACTTTTGGGGACATGATAAGAGTTCCCGGCAGCTATTCGAGCTTACAACAGGCAAAGGCTGAGGGCGCAGATATACGAATAGTATATTCCACCATAGACGCTGTAGAGATAGCAAAGGCCAATCCCGGGAAATCAGTCATCTTCATCGGCATCGGCTTTGAGACCACGGCGCCAACCATAGCTGCTTCTATACTTAAGGCCCAGCAGGAGAAAATAGAAAACTTCTATGTTCTGTCTCTCAATAAGCTGACCCCGCCGGTGATGAAAGCGCTGCTCGATTCAGGCGAGGTAAAGCTAGATGGCATCGTCTGTCCCGGACATGTTAGTGTTATAATTGGTTCTCATCCCTATGAATTTATCCCCCAGGATTATGGAGTTGCCTGTGTCATCTCGGGATTTGAACCACTGGATATCTTGTTATGCATAGATAAGCTGGTGGAACAAATTGAAAAGGGCGAGCCCAAAGTGGAGATAGCTTACCCCCGAGGAGTAAAGCCAGAGGGAAATAGAAAGGCCTGGCAACTGATGGAGAATGTTTTTGAGATTGGGGAAGCTAACTGGCGGGGGATTGGAATTGTCCCTCAAAGTGGCTTGAAGGTGAGAGGAAAATACGAGCGATTTGACGCCGACAAGGCTTTTTCAGTGAGCCTGAAACCACCGAGGGAGCCTGAGGGATGCCGGTGCGGGGATATAATCCGTGGCGCAGCTACACCAATTGAGTGCAAACTCTTTAGAAAGGTCTGCACCCCGGAAAGCCCCGTCGGTCCCTGCATGGTCTCCAGTGAAGGCGCCTGCGCCGCCTATTATCAATACGGGACTCTTGAAAATTTGCAAGGCTTTTAGGGTAGATATGGAGCAGGCTTATGGATGATAGCATTCTTTTAGCCCATGGCAGTGGTGGCAAATTGAGCCACGAACTGGTGGAGAAAAAATTCCTTCCCTTCCTGGCTAATCCGGCGTTGAATAAATTAGATGATTCAGCTGTTTTCGAAGCCAGCGGGCGCCTGGCTTTCACCACCGATAGCTATGTGGTAAATCCCATCTTTTTCCCTGGCGGCGATATAGGCAAGCTAGCCGTTTGTGGCACGGTGAACGACTTAGCTATGAATGGAGCCAAGCCCCTATATTTGAGTCTCGCGGCAATCATAGAAGAAGGCTTTCTCTTAAGTGAGCTTGAGCAGATAGTGCAATCAATAAAGAAAGCTGCTGAAGAAGCCGAGGTAAGTATAATCGCCGGGGATACCAAGGTGGTGAATCGAGGACAAGCTGACAAGTTATTTATCACCACCTCAGGAGTAGGGATAATCTCTCCCGGAGTTGATATCTCAGGAGCTAACGCCAGAGCCGGGGATAAGGTTCTACTGAGTGGCACCATCGGCGACCACGGTATAGCTATAATGAGTCAGCGTGAAGGATTAAGGTTCTCCATGACTTTGGAAAGCGACTGTGCTCCATTGAATAAATTAGTGTCTCAACTGCTAGAGACCTCATCCAGGATTCATTGTCTACGCGACCCTACGAGGGGTGGGCTAGCGACCACGCTCAACGAATTGGCCCGGCAATCCAAGGTGGGCATTGTGATAGAAGAGGCTAAGATACCAGTGAAAGAAGAGGTTAAAGCTGCCTGCGAGCTCCTGGGCCTGGACCCCATTTATGTGGCAAATGAAGGCAAGCTAGTAGCTGTAGCTGACCCCGCCGATGCCGATAAGATTCTTGCCCAAATGAGAAAAAATAGCTACGGTAGAGATGCTGCCATCATCGGCGAGGTAACCAACGAGCACCCGGGGAAGGTGATAATGAAAACAAAGCTCGGCCCTTCCCGAATCGTTGATATGCTATCCGGGGAATTGCTACCCCGGATATGTTAGATGGTTTGACAGCCAGAATTTACCAGTGCTACACTTCGCTCACCTGTGAAGCGTATTGGTATTCTGTATCACCCTCTACTGGAGAAAGCCCGAGACTTATCTGAGAAACTGGAAGAGTTTCTATCCTCTCGGGGAGTCTCTTCGTGGCGATGCTCAACCTGGGACGAGGATGAAGCTAAACCCCAGGTGGCTGGCACAGAGTTAATTCTCAGTATTGGTGGAGATGGCACTATCCTCCGTGTTGCTCGAATCGTAACTCCCTTGTCAGTGCCTATTTTAGGTATAAACCTGGGCAGGCTGGGATTTATCACAGAGATAGATGGCAATGAGGTTTTGTCTGATTTGCCCGATTTGCTTAAGGGGAAGGGCTGGATTGAGGAAAGGGCCATGCTCGAGGCTCAGGTTGCAGACAAAAGCTTTCATGCTTTGAATGATGTCGTGCTACGAAGTGTTGCAGTCCGCCTGGTTAACATAGAAGCAGAAATTGATGGCGCAGCGATAACCACTTACCGGGCTGATGGCGTAATTGTAGCCACCGCTACCGGGAGCACCAGCTATTCCCTGGCATCTGGCGGACCCATTCTTCATCCTCAATCCAAGGAAATCGTCCTCCAACCAATATCCTGTCACCTGGGATTGAGTCATGCCCTGGTACTGCCTCCGCAGAGCATAGTTGATTTGAAGGTTGCCCACAGAGAAAAGGTCATACTCAGCATTGACGGACAAGTTGAATTGCCATTATCAGACGGGCAAAATATCAGAGTGAAGCTCAGTCCTCACATAGCTCACCTCTTAAGAATTCACGAGCCAACCTATTTTTATGGTTCGCTGTGGCAAAAACTGGGAGGAGGAAGAAATGAAGGCTGACATAAAGGTTGATAGGGCAAGGGTGAGCGATGCTAACTCCATGCACCAGATGATCAGCCATTTTGCTGATAAGGGGGAGGTGTTGCCTCGCGCCTTATCTGAGATATATGAGGATATTAGAGATTACTTCGTAGTCAGGAAAAGAGGTCGGGTTATCGCTTGTGCGGCATTGCACGTTACCTGGGTTGATTTAGCTGAAATCAGGTCTCTGGCTGTCGATGAAAATGAACAGAACCAAAGGATTGGCTCTTTGCTTGCCCAGGCCTGTCTTGAAGAGGCTAAGGAATTAGGCATACCCAGGGTTTTTTGTCTCGTTCGTAAGCCGGCTTTTTTTGAAAAACATGGCTTCCAGCTAATCGACAAAACGGAGCTGCCCCAGAAGGTATGGGCGGAATGCTATCGCTGTCCCAAGTTTCCCAACTGCGATGAGGTAGCTCTTATTCGCCACCTTTGAAGCTGTCATCTGCAAGCAAAGCGGTGCAATTTTAGCTAATTAGCAAGAGTATGTTGAAGCCGGAAAAGAAGCTAGCTACCCAACAGATTTATCAGGGGCACGCGGTAAACATACGTGTGGACACCGTGGAGAAAGCTAGCGGCAAAAAAACCACCAGAGACGTGGTGGAGCACAGCGATTGTATAGTTGTAGTGGCCCTCGATGAACAAGATAATGTCATTCTGGTTCGCCAGTTCCGCCATGCAGTGGACAGGTTTCTTCTGGAAATACCTGCTGGTGGCATTGACCTCGGTGAAGAGCCCATTGACTCTGTGCGCCGCGAATTACAGGAGGAAATTGGCTACTTCCCCCGGAAAATAGACAAATTGGGGGGCTTTTACTCCATCCCGGGCTATGGCACGGAGTACCTCCATTGCTTTTTGGCTACCGACCTTGTGCCCGCTCGTCTCGTGGCTGAGGATACTGATGACATCGAGCTGGTCCGCATTTCCCCAGATGAGATACCCCAACTTATTGCCTCGGGCGAAATCTGCGATGGCAAAACCATCGCTGCCCTGCTTATGTTCCTCTTTAGACGGCCAGAGAAGTAGGCTCGTCTGTGAGGTGATATCCCAATTGGCGCACACTCCAAATCGACCCGTTGACAGTGTGGCGGGGTGATATACAATATATTATAAGCTAGGGATTTTGGGGAAACTGAACTATTGAGGTTGTCTAAATAATGTAGTTGCCCAATTTATTGGGCTCATAAACAATAACAAATGACAAAGCTCAAAACCAAAATGGGAAAAAGGAGTAGTTTTGGCATTTAAACATTGGGATTTCAATTATCATTTGGATTTTGACATTTGGAATTTGTTGGGGCAACTACAAGAATCTGGAGGTGAAGTATGAAGATAATACTTAGTTCGAGGAGACACCATTACCTTTTAAGAGTTAGCGTCTTTCTGATTACGGTAGCCTTAATTGCCGGGATGGTAGGCTGTGCTCCTGTTCAGTACGACCTCACCATCTCCAGCACCGAAGGCGGCGAGGTAACCACACCTGGTGAGGATACCTTTACCTACAACGAGGGAACAGTGGTCAACCTGGTGGCCGAGCCTGAGGATGGCTACCACTTTGTCAACTGGACTGGCGATGTGAGTGCCATCGCCAGCGTTAATGCCGCCATAACCACCATCACCATGGGTGGCGACTATTCGATCCTCGCTAACTTTGGTCTAGAAATATGGGAAATACGGGACTGGTATGATTTGGATGCCATCAGGAATAACTTGGGCGACAGGTACATCCTAATGAACGACCTAGATTCTACTACTGCCGGTTATATGGAACTGGCGAGTGAGACAGCCAATCAGGGAAGGGGGTGGGAGCCGATTGGAACCGCTGATGACCAGTTTACCGGGAGTCTCAACGGTCGGGGATATGAGATAAAAGACTTGTTTATCGACCGCCCTGACGAGATTCCTGTGGGGCTTTTTGGTGAGGTCGGGCAGGAAGGGGTCACCAAAGATATCGGCGTGGTGAACATTACTGTGATTGGCGATGATTACGTTGGCGGTCTGGTGGGACATAGTGATGGCACCGTGAGCAATTCCTATTCCACCGGCAGCGTGACTGGCGAGGAGTATGTCGGCAGTCTGGTGGGACATAATGGGGGCATTGTGAACAATTCGTATTCCAGCGGCAGCGTGACTGGCGATTCGCGTATCGGCGGTCTGGTGGGATGGAATCAGGCTACTCTGAGCAACTCCTATTCCAGCTGCAGCGTGACTGGCAATTGGTCTGTTGGTGGTCTGGTCGGGGATAATTGGTATTATGAGAGCACTGTGGGCAACTCCTATTCCACGGGCAGCGTGACCGGGGGTTCGCGTGTTGGAGGTCTGGTGGGAGTGAATTATTATGGCAGTGTGACCCACTCCTATTCCACCGGTAGCGTGACTGGCTCCTCGCAGGTTGGTGGTCTGGTGGGATACAACAAGGGCACCGTGAGCAACTCCTTCTGGGATACCGAAACCAGCGGACAAGCTACTTCGGATGGAGGGACAGGCAAGACCACGGCGGAAATGATGGACGTCGCCACCTTCACGGACACGGAGACGCAAGGGCTGGACGAGCCGTGGGATATAACCGCCGTCGCTCTTGGCCAAACCAACCCCGCCCACACCTGGAATATCGTTGACGGCGAGACCTATCCCTTCCTGAGCTGGGAGTCGTAACTCTTTATACGGCCAGGGAAGTAGGCTCGTCTGTGATGTGATATCACAATTGGCCCACACGCCAAATCGACCCTTCTGCAGCGTGGCGAACGTGGTATCGTAATGTGTGATATAATAGTTCAGGAAATTCCAACATGCGCTTAACTACTTAACAGGATTTTAACATAAGTAGCTTATTATATTATAAGCTAGGGATTTTGGGGAAACTAAGCTATTGAGGTTGTCTAAAAATGTAGCTGCCCGATTTGTTGGGCTCGTAAACAATGACAAATTACAAAGTTCAAAACCCAAATAGGAAAAAGGAGTAGTTTTGTCATTTAAGCATTTGGATTTCTCCCGGTTTTGCCGAGGATGCTCGATGAAATCGGCAAATTGTCATTTGGATTTTGAGATTTGGAATTTGTCGGGGACTGCCCTTAGTTTGTCGCATCGCGACTACAAAAATCTGGAGGTGGAAAATGAAGACAATACTTAATTCGAGGAAACACCAGTACTTGGCAAAATTTAGCATCTTTTTGATTGCGGTAGCCTTAATTGCCGGGATGGTAGGATGTACTACTCCTACTGGATACAATCTCACCATCTCTAGCACCGCTGGAGGTTCTGTTATTGCCACAGTTAACGAAGAGGAGATCGTAATCAGCCCGGGTGAGGAAGAGATCATACGTGATATTCCCGAGGATACAAAAGTCGACCTGGTGGCGACTCCAGGTGCTGACTGCCGATTTGTCAGTTGGATTGGTAATGTGAAGACCATTGTCAATGTAAAGGCTGCCAAGACTAAAATCATCATGAAGGGCTCTACCATCCACTATTCTATCACCGCTGAATTTGTCGAAGGCCAAGAAATACGGAGCTGGAAGGATTTGGATGCCATCAGAGACGACCTGAGCGGCGATCACATTCTGATGAACGAGCTCAATTCGAATTCTGCCAACTATACGGAGCTGGCGAGCCCGACAGCTAATGGGGGAAAGGGTTGGGAGCCGATTAAAACCTTTGCCAGCACTTTCGACGGTCAGGAATATGAGATAAGAGACCTGTTTATCGACCGCCCTGAAGAATTTGGTGTGGGGCTTTTCGGTTATGTTGATGTGGGAGGAAAAATCATGAATCTCGGAGTAGTGAACGCCAGTGTGACTGGTAATGGCAGTGTTGGCGGTCTCGTGGGATGGAATCAAGGGATTGTACGCGACTCCTATTCCAGCGGCAGCGTGATTGGCAGCGACGAGCATGTTGGGGGTCTGGTGGGATGGAATGAGCGCACGGAGGAAAATAAGGGCACCGTGGAAAACTCTTATTCCACCAGTAACGTGAAGGGCAACGACAAGTATGTCGGCGGTCTGGTCGGATACAATAAGGGGGGCTCTGTGACCAATTCACATTCCAGCGGTTACGTGACTGGCAACGACGAGTATGTCGGCGGTCTGGTGGGATACAATGAGGGTGGCTCTGTGACAGACTCCCATTCCAGCGGTAACGTGACTGGCAACGACAAGTATGTCGGCGGTCTGGTGGGGTACAACGAGTGTGGCACTGTGACCAACTCCCATTCCAGCGGTAACGTGACTGGCAGCGACGAGCATGTTGGCGGTCTAGTGGGATGGAATGAGGGCACCAGGAAAAATGAGGGCACTGTGGAAGATTCTTATTCCACCGGTAACGTGAAAGGCTACGACAAGGTTGGTGGTCTGGTGGGATTTAATAATCATGACAGCAGGGTGAGTAAATCCCATTCCACGGGCAGCGTTGGCAGCGTTATCAGCGAGGAGGGTTCTGATATTGGCGGTCTGGTGGGATGGAACGAGGGGAAAGTGGAAGATTCCTATTCCACCGGCGAAGTGACTGGTAAGACGAATGTTGGCAGTCTGGTGGGAGAGAATGTCTACACTGTCGAAAGATCTTATTCCACAGGCAAAGTGACTGGTAAGACGAATGTTGGCGGTCTGGTGGGAGAGAATAGGGGAACTGTAAGCAGCTCCAATTCCACCGGCAGCGTGGATGGTACCGATGATGTTGGCGGCCTCGTGGGACACAATGAGGGCACTGTGGAAAGGTCTATTTCTATGGGCAGCGTGACTGGCGAATATTGTGTTGGCGGTCTGGTCGGAGAGAATGATGACACTGTGAAAGAGTCCTATTCCACCAGCAGCGTCACTGGCTCTACATACTCTAGGCGTGTTGGCGGTCTCGTTGGATACAATTATGGGGGCGAGGACTCTGTGAGCGACTCCTATTCCACAGGCAGCGTGGCTGGTAATAGATATGTTGGTGGGCTGGTGGGATACAATGAGCAGAGCAAAGTGAGCAACTCCTATTCCACCGGTACCGTGAATGGCACCGATGATGCTGGCGGTTTAGTGGGAGTGAATAATGGGGACGAGGAAGATGTGCGCAACTGCTTCTGGAATACCGAAACCAGCCTACAGGCTAATTCGGATGGCGGGACGGGTAAAACCAAAACGGACATGAAGCAGATCGAGACATACACAGAGAAGGAGGCAGGAGTGCTGGATGAGGAGTGGGATATATTCCCCGTCCTTCCTGGCCAGACCAACCCCGCCTACACCTGGAATATCAATATTGACAAACACAGCTATCCCTTCCTGAGCTGGGAGCCCGTTTAAAATAGGGTCAACTCTATTTTCCCACCGAGATTGCTTCGCCCGATAAATCGGGACTCGCAATGACAGATGGGGAAGTAACTCTTTACACGGCGAAATTAGCAATAACCGCTTGCCCCAGGGAGATGCCACCATCATTACAGGGTACTTGCCTGTGGGTAAAAACCTGGAAACCGCTGCTTTCCAGTAAGTTGACTGTTTTTCTCAACAGCAAGCGATTCTGGAATACGCCGCCACTTAATGCTACCCCCGACACCCTCGGGGCTTCATCGGCTATCAAGTGACACATCTCGTTTATCATCTGGGCTACTGTATTGTGGAATTTGACTGATATCATCCCCTTTGAGATACCCTGATGTAAGTCTTCTATTACGGCTGAGAGCAGGTCCCTCAGGTGCACAATTCTTATTCCCTCATCTTCTACTATGCGGTATGGGTAGCTTTCATTATTACCGGAGATTGCTTCGTCGAGTTCCCTCGCTTCGCTCGGGACAGGTCTCGCAATGACGGAAGAGAGGGCAGCCATTTCCAGTTCCACCGCTGCCTGTCCTTCGTAATCTATTTCGCCCCTTATGCCCAGCAGGGCTGATATGGCATCAAAAAGGCGTCCCATGCTTGAGCTGAGCGGTGAATTTATCCTTCTTTCTATCTGGCGCTTGATAACCTCCACCTCAACTTCAGTAACTTGCCCGATAGAAGCTAGTTGAGATTGCTTTGCTTCGCTCGCAATGACAGCGTTGAGGGCATTTTCCCCTAATAAAGTGAGAATATAGCCGATGGCAGTGCGGTAGGGCCTTTTTATAGCTGCGGCTCCTCCGGGCAAAGGCAGGTATTCCAGATGCCCTGCTCGGCGAAAATTACGGTAGTCGGCTACCAGGAATTCCCCTCCCCAGATGTTTCCGTCCGCACCCATCCCCGTGCCATCGAAGGCAACGCCTATAACCGGGGACTCCAGCCCATTATCAGCCAAACAACTGGCAATATGAGCATGGTGGTGCTGCACAGGAATAAGCTTTATATCGGACTCGCCTAACTCCTGGGCATATTTGGTAGCCAGGTAATCAGGGTGAAGGTCATGGGCAATGATTTCAGGCTCTATATGGAAAAGTCTTTTATACAGGGATATAGTGCTGTCAAAATGTTCCAGGGTTTCCATATTCTCCATATCGCCAATATGCTGTGATAAGAAGGCATAGTTATCTTTTGTCAGGCAGAAAGTATTCTTCTCCTCAGCGCCGCAACCAAGTATCTGCTTGGCCTCAAATGAGAGGCGGATGGGATAGGGAGCGTAGCTACGCGCTCGCCTTATAAGCTGGCTTGTGCCCCTTTCCACTATGGCAACGCTGTCATCATAACGGGAGTAGATATCCCGATTATGGATTAGAAAGTAATCGGCAATACCGGAAAGCCTCCTTAAGGCTTCCTCATTGTCTCTGGCGATAGGCTCTTCACTGAGATTGCCGCTGGTCATCACTAAAGGCAAGCCCGTATCCCTGAGCAGTATGTGGTGAAGCGGTGTATATGGCAGCATAATCCCTAAGAATCGTAAATTTGGCGCTACCTCCCGAGATACTCCGACCGAAGTCGGAGAGTCCTCCCTCCACCTCATGAGCACGATGGGGCTTTGAGGTGAGGTAAGTAAATTTTCCTCCTCTGGCGAGACATAGCAATGCCTTTTAGCTTCGTCTATATCGGTTACCATTATGGCAAAGGGCTTGGAGGAGCGCTTCTTTCTCTGCCGCAGCATTTTAACTACGGTATCGTTCGTGGCATCGCAAGCCAGGAGGAACCCCCCTAAGCCTTTAATGGCAACAATTTTCCCCTCCTTGAGGAACTGACTGGCAGCGGCTATAGGATTCGACCCCGATAGAATCGGGGTTACCAGATTGCCCTGGTTATCAACTAGCTCGACTTGGGGACCGCATTTTGGGCAGGCGTTGGGCTGGGCATGGAAGCGGCGATCCAGGGGATTATCATATTCCGCCTGGCATTGGGGGCACATCTGGAAGTAGCGCATGGTTGTTTTGGGGCGGTCATAGGGCATATCTTCAATTATGGTAAAGCGTGGACCGCAACTGGTGCAGTTGGTAAAGGGATAGCGGTAGCGGCGGTCTTCAGGATTTAGCAACTCACCAAGGCAAGCCTGGCAAGTAGCAACATCTGGAGAGATAAGCTGATATTTCCCTTCCTGTGCCTGGCTATGCCGAATTTCAAAGTTTTTATAACCGAGGGGTGGGTGATATTCAATAGTTACGCCCTCGATGTGAGCTAGCGGTGGAGCCTTTGTCTCGAGCTCCAGCTCAAATTGCTCAATAGCTTCTGCTTCACCCTCTACCTCAATCTTGACATCCTCTGAAGTATTGTAAACCCATCCCTTAAGGTTGTTTTTAACAGCTAGTCCATAGACGAAAGGCCTGAAGCCGACGCCCTGAACAATGCCACGGACGCTAATAGAAGCTAATTTGAGGGATTGCTTTGGTGCTTTTAACATATGCGGCGCTCCTCAGGGGATGCGATAAGCGGCTTGAAATTTATACTAACACGCCCTCGATCTCGGCCATAATTTCTTCGCTAGTAAAATGTCTGTGAGTAATCGCTCCGCTGGGACAAGCTGCGACACAGGTGCCACAGCCCTTGCACAGTGCCTCATTGATATTAGAGACCTTCTTCTCAGCATCAAAGGAAATGGCACTATAAGGGCAGAGAAGATTACAGATTCGACACCCTGAGCAAAGATCTTCGTCGATAACTGCCGTGCTTGCCTCAAGCTCCACCTTGCCTTTGGTGATTACAGCTAGAACCTTGGCTGCCGCCGCCGAGGCTTGAGATACCGTGTCCGGGATATCCTTGGGACCCTGGCAACAACCCACCACGTAGATCCCATCGGTCCTGGTCGCTACTGGATCCAGCTTGGGGTGGCGCTCTAAAAGGAAGCCATCAGCCTTGAGACTCACAGAGAAGATATGAGCCACTTTATCGGCATCTTGCTGCGGTTCGATGGCAGTGCAGAGGACGACCATATCAGCAAATACCTGGGTCACCTTGCCGTTATCCGGATCCTCCGCAGTGATAGTTAGCTTGCCTCGGTCCATCCCTTTCCCATTAGCGCTGGCGACCTGCTGAACCTTCCCCCGTACGAAGTTCGCCCCCTCCCCAACCAATCGCTCGTAGAAATCCTCATAATCCTTGCCAAAGCAGCGGATATCAGTAAATATTTGATAGACCTCGGCATCAGTCTTTTCTTTGATAAGGTGGGAGTGTTTTAAGGCATACATGCAGCATACTCGTGAGCAATAGTCATGAAACTCTTCATCGCGGCTGCCGACACAGTGGACAATGGCCACGCTTCGAGGGACGGAGCCATCCTTTAGCTGAATATTACCACCAGTGGGACCGGTGGCATTGCATAGCCTCTCGAACTCGAGCCCCGTGATAATGTCCTCAAATTTCCCATAACCGTACTGAGCGGCGACAGAGGGGTCAAAGGTCTGAAAACCGGTAGCCAGAATGACATTGCCTACCTCCACCTCTATTAGCTTGTCTTCATCATCGAAATTAATAGCTCCTGCCTCACAGAATTTCTCACAGGCACGACACTTGCCTTTCTGGAAATAGATGCAGTTCTCCCGATCAATGACGGGAACATTGGGCACTGCCTGAGGGAATGGAATATAAATGACTTTGCGCTGTCCCAAACCCATTTCGAATTCGCTGGTTACTTTCCAGGGGCATTTCTCCTGACAGACCCCACAACCGGTGCATTTCTCCTCATCGACGTACCTGGCTTTCTTTCTGATTCTGGCCTTGAAGTTGCCGACGTAGCCTGATACCTCTTCGACCTCACTGTAGGTAAGTAGCTCGATATAAGGATGCGAACCTAGCTCGCTCATATTGGGGGTCAGGATACAGGCTGAGCAGTCTAAGGTAGGGAAGGTCTTGTCCAGCTGAATCATATGTCCCCCAATGGAAGGCTCTCGTTCCACCAAGTAAACCTTGTGACGAGAGTTAGCGATCTGCAAGGCTGCTTGAATACCGGCAATACCTCCACCCACTACTAGCGTGCTGGGATTTACCGGGACCTCTCTTATCTCAAGGGGCTCATGGAAGAAGACCCGCCTCACTGCGGCCCGAACCAGCGCCTTGGCTTTTTCGGTGGCTTTTTCACGATCGTCGGTTACCCAGGAGCAATGCTCTCGAATATTAGCCATCTGGAATAAGTGACGGTTCAGCCCTGCCTGCTCACATACTTTGCGGAAGGTGGGTTCATGCATTGTGGGGGAGCAAGAGGCAACCACAACCCGGTTTAAGCCCAACTCTTTGATATCCTGCTTTATCATCTCCTGCCCCGGCTCAGAGCACATGAACCTATAGTCTCGGGCTACCACCACTGAATCCAGCTGCGAGGCATACTCGCTTACCTCAGCCACATCTACCGTTCTAGCAATGTTAGTGCCACAATGGCAGATATATACTCCTGTCCTTACTTCATCCCTACTGCTTTCAATTCCTGTTGTCATGGTTGCTCCAAAAACTGCGAAATCTGCTCCAGGGTGAATACTGGACCATCCTGGCAAACATACTTCTCACCAATATTGCATCGGGCGCATTTACCAAGGCCGCACTTCATCTTGGCCTCCAGAGTGGTGACAATCTGGTTATCCTTAAAGCCCAAGTTCCTTAGCCCGGCCAGGGTAAAGCGGATCATTATCGGTGGTCCGCAAATAATAGCAATAGCGCTATCCGGCGAGGGTGCCAACTCTTTCACCACATCGGGGACCAGGGCCACTCGTCCTTCCCAGTGTTCATCACCCTTGTCAACAGTGAGTTCCAACCTAGTTCGAGGGGCTTCCATCCACGTTGGGAACTCCGGTTGAAACACCAAGTCTTGAGGTGTTCGTGCTCCGTTTATGATTAACAACTCCTCGTAATTATCTCGCCGTTCCAGTATTCTGTTAATCACCGGACGCAGTGGTGCCATCCCGATGCCCCCGCCGATGATGATTATGTTCTTTCCCCCATAATCCTCTAAAGGAAAGTAATTGCCGAAGGGCCCCCGCACTCCTAGGGTATCTCCGGGCTCGAGCTCGTGTAAGGCTCTGGTTACTGTGCCAATACGCCGCACGGCGAATTCCAAGCCGTCTCTCAGCAGAGGCAAAGACACGATGCCAAAGGGTGCCTCTCCCTCTCCAAAGGCCGAGAGCAAGGCAAACTGCCCTGGCTTGTAGTCAAAGCTGGCTCTGATGTCAGGATCTTCCAGTTCCACGCTTAGAAGCTTGATATCAGGGGTGAGCTGGGTAGCCGTCTTCAGAGTTGCTAGATAGGGAATAAAAGGACTTTCAAGACCCACTTTTAGCCTCCGTCACTTGCTGCAGGTTGCTTATAACCTCGCGAATGTCTATATTTACTGGACAGTCCCTAACGCAGCGGCCGCAGCCAACACAGGCCACGTCCTGGAATTGCTCTGGAAAGTAGAGGAACTTATGATAGAAGCGCTGCCGCAACCTCTCTCCCTTCGTAGTCCGGGGGTCATAACCCCCAGCAGTGAGGCTGAAGCCCGGGGATTGGCAGCTCTCCCAGCTTCGCACTCGTTCTACCTTTCCCTTATCAGTATAGTCCCGCATATCGAAGCAATAGCAGGTGGGACAAACATAGGCACAGATATTACAATGCAAGCAGCGGTCAGCAAGTTGCTCCCAATAAGGGTCATCGAAGAGTTCCCTCATTGCTGAGATGACTTCCTTGGTGGGAACAGCCTGAAGCTTGGGTGGAGGGTGCATTTTCCCCTTATACTCTGCCAAGCCCTTGGGCAGCAAGGCCTTTCCCTTCTCAGTAACAGCCTGAACAATGTAGCCATCCTCTACCTCAGTAAGCAGGATATCCACATTGCTGGGGTCATCAGGTGCACTACCCATGCTGGTACAGAAGCACTCTGGTTGCACCTGGCGGCAGGCAAGTCCGACAAGAGCCGTTCGACTACGGCGTTCCCGATACAGGGTATCGCCCGGCTCCTGTAGGAAGGGACCGTCCATCAGGGCAATGCCTTTAGCATCGCAAGGATGCAATCCAAAAATAACCGCATCATGTTCCACCAGCGTGGGAACCAACTCGACCTGCCCATCATCTCTTTGCACCGAGAAAAGTGTCTCTGTGGGGGGCAGGAACCATCCTTTGGGTGAGAGCGTGGTGTTATCGAAATCAAAGATAACTTCTTCCACCTTAGATATGGGTTGAAACATAGTCTGCTCTTGAACCCGGACTGGAGCAATGACGATGTACTCCTGGAGAAGCGAATCGAGCCAGCGAATCAGGTCATCCTTGGAGGCAAATAAGTTCATCCTCCGAACTCCAGCATTTCTTCCTTCTTAAAGGTGGCGAAGGGGGGTTGCTCTTCAGGGTCCAGCCCCGCCTCAAAGGCAAAAAGTTCCTTCACATCCTTTTCTAGCTTTCGGTTGAGCAGGCTCAGGGGAATGTCCACGGGGCAAACCCGCTCGCACTCATTACAGCCGATGCAACGCCCCGCCAGGTGAAAGGCTCGGATGGTATGCCACAAGTCGTTCTCCTCGGGGGCGATGCGGATGCCCACCCATAGGGGCTCGAGTCGTTCGGCAAAGCACACGGGGCAGTAACAGCCTGGACAGACCTGGCGGCAGGCATAGCAACGAATGCAGCGGCCAAATTGCTCCAGCCAGAATTCTCTCCTGGTGGCAACGGACTCAGCCTCTGTCTCCGTAATGTCGGAATACGTTTCCTCTTCGGCTTGTCTTTCAACCTCCCGTCCCGCCAGAAAGTCGTAGACCAGCGGTTTAGATAGCTGGCAGCTTCGACACTTCGCCTGCAATGTCTCGCTTTTGTGATTCCAATTCGTTTCCACCATACCGGGACAGCCAACCCCGATAATGAATACCTTGTCTCGCTCTATCTGTTTTTCATTCAACAACAGGTTGATAGCCCGTGAGTCACAGGGTTTAACCACAACCGCCATCTTTTTACCCTTCTTATCCAGGAGATATTTAACCAGATTGTGAGCGCAGGTCTCGTCGAAGATGAGCCGCTCTGTGGCAGAGGGGTCGTAAGCAAAGAGGGGACGAGAAGTAAGACCATCACCAGCCCGCTCGTAGCCAATGACACCCTCAACCGTACCTTTTTCTAAAAGGTTTCGAGCCTTATCTCGAATCTGCTGGATTAAATCCATATCCATCTCAAATTTTGCTCCTTGGCCCAAGCCTGGCTAGTTCCGCGGTGAAATCGGATAATAGCTCGGCAAACCTCCGCCCTTCTGATGCCGAAACCCACTCCACCCGCAGCCGCTCCTTCGCTATACCTAGATAGTCGAGGAACTCACGAAGCAGTGTAAACCTGCGCCTGGTATGATAATTGCCCTCAGTATAGTGGCAGTCTCCAGGGTGACAGCCTGAGACCAGGACTCCGTCAGCTCCCCTCTGGAAGCACTTCACTACGAAGAGGGGGTCAACCCGTCCCGAGCAGGGGACACGAATAATGCGAATATTTTGGGGATAGCCCATGCGGCTAGTTCCCGCCATATCAGCGCCGGCATAGCTACACCAGTTGCATAAAAAACCAATGACCTTAGGTTGATACTCCACACTCACAGCGCCATCACCTCAGCGAGAATTTGCTGGTCACTGAAGCCCCTGAGCTTTATTGCCCCCGGGCGGCAGGCAACGACACAGATGCCACATCCTTTACACAGACTCTCATTGATGGAAGCCACGGTGCGCCCATCGCGAAGGGTTTCAGCTTCGATAGCCTGGAAGGGACAGACCTGGCGGCACAGCAGGCAGCCTGTGCACCGAGCAATGTCCACAATAGAGGTCATGGGTTCAGCCTCAATGGACTCCTGGCTAAATAGTTTCAGCACGTACAGCGCCGCAGCACCACCCTGGGCTACAGATTCCGGTACGTCGGTGGGAGCAACAGCACATCCGGCGATAAAGATGCCATCCATGGCGGTCTCCACCGGGCGCAGCTTGGGGTGCGCCTGGAGAAGGTAGTTCTTACTATCATAACTGATATGGAGGGTTTGGAATAGCTTGGCGGCATCCTCGTTGGGCATTAACCCCGTGGCTAAAACCACCAGGTCAGCCGGTATGTTAAATGTCTCGTCGGTGATAAAGTCTTGCCCGGAAAGTAAGAGCCTGCCGTCCTGCTGTGCCACACTGTCAATTTGGCCTCTCATATAGGTGGTCCCTGCTTTCTCCGCCCGCGTCAGAAAGTCCTCGAAAATCTTACCCCCTGGCCCCCGGGCATCGGTGTATATGATATAACTATGAGTCTCCGGGTCGTGCTCTTTTAGCATAATAGCTTCCTTAGCCATATACATGCAGCATACCTTACTACAATAGCCGTCTCCGGTGCGTTCATCCCGAGACCCCACGCAACTTATGAAGACTACCTCTTTGGGGTGAGCTCCATTGGATGGGCGGAGCACCTCGCCACCAGTGGGTCCGGCGGCGCTCATCATCCTCTCTAGCTGCAGGCTGCTGACGACATCAGGATAGACACCGCCACCATAGATACTGAACTGGGTATAGTCTAAGGGACCGGCTCCGGTAGCCACTACTATTGCTCCCACATCCTCCTCCGATATCTCGTCTTGCATTTCATGGTCAATAGCCTCAGCCTCACAAACCTTCTCACACTCCCGACATTCGGAACACACAGCACAATTCAAACAGCGCTTGGCCTCCTCGACTGCTGTTTTTTCGTCAAAGCCAAGCTCAACCTCATCAAACCCTTTTCGTTTCCCCAGTTCAAGAGTCGGCATGGAGTGTCTTGCCTTTGGTCTTACCCCAGCCTTGGATACCTCTTCTACCCTTTTAACTGTTTCTGGTCTTCCCTCTTTCATGTCTATCCCTCTGAGGTAGCGGTCAACAGAGATGGCTGCTTCCTTACCGGCAGCAATAGCCGCGATAATATCAGCCGGACCAGAAACCACATCACCACCGGCAAAAACACCATCAATATTAGTTTGCAAAGTAACCGGGTCAACAGAGAGGGTTCCCCAGTTAGTGTAGGCTAGATCTTCGGGTAGCATTGCCTTATCCAGACCCTGACCAATGGCTATGATCACATTGTCAACGTCCATGGTGAATTCTGAGCCTTTGATGGGCACGGGGCGTCGGCGACCACTGGCATCGGGTGCACCCAGCTCCATGCGAATACATTGGATACTAGTTAGTCGGTTGTCTTTAGATAACACTTTAACCGGTGCTGCCAGAAACTGAATCTTGATTCCTTCACGTTCCATTTCTTCAATTTCGCTGGGGATAGCCGGCATCTCAGCGCGGCTGCGACGATAAACAACAGTTATCTCATTAACACCGAGGCGTCGGGCTACTCGAGCGGCATCAACAGCAGCATTACCACCGCCGATAATTGTCACTTTGCTTCCCAGGCTGACTTTGACTCCAAAGTTGACTTGCCTCAGGAAGTCAAGGGAGTGAAGCACTCCGGGAATATTCTCACCAGGAATCCCCATTTTTTGACTGATGCCAGCACCTGTACCCAGGAAAATGGCTTTATATCCCTCGTTGAAGATTTTAGTGAGATCTTTCACCGGGGTATTTGTCTTAATCTCTACCCCCAACTCTTGTACATAGCTTATCTCGTTACTGAGTACCTTTTTGGGTAATCGGTATTCAGGGATACCATAGCATAATAGACCTCCAGCCTCAGGGGCAGACTCAAACACTGTAACTGGGTATCCCTGCCTGATCAGGTCGTAGGCACAGGCCAGGCCAGCAGGTCCAGAGCCGACAATAGCTACTTTTTCTTCTTTGGTCCTTTCCACTGGTGTTGCTTTTTCCCTACCTTCTTTCAGTTCATAGTCAGCCATAAAACGCTTAAGAGTCCTGATAGCTATGGGTTGGTCAACTTTGCCTCGCTCACAGTCCTGCTCGCAGGGGTGGGTGCACACCCGCCCACAAACTCCGGCAAAGGGCATAGTCCTGCGGAGCACCTCTAGAGCCTCCTTGAATTTGCCCTGGGCAATAAGGACGACATAGCCCTGGGCATTGACCCCGGCGGGACAGGCAACCCGGCATGGTGGATAACCACGCTTATCTATAGTATATTTATTGGGAATTGCCTGGGGAAAAGGAATATAGATGGCCTTTCGCCTACCCAGGTTCTCGTCAAATTCACTATTTAGTTCGACGGGACAAACCTTAGCACACTCACCACAGCTTGTGCACTTGCTCACATCGATGTAGCGACTATTGTTTTTAATCTTGACCCGGAAGTTTCCTATATACCCTGAGACATCCTCCACCTCACTGTAGCTCATCAGCTTAATATTGGCATGCTGTCCCACCATAGTCATCTTGGGCGTCAGGATACAGGCAGAACAGTCCAGGGTGGGGAAAGTCTTGTCCAATTGAGCCATGTGTCCCCCGATGGAGGGCTCTCGCTCAACCAAGATGACCTCGTAGCCAGCATCTGCGATATCTAAAGAGGCCTGGATGCCAGCAATACCGCCACCGATGACCAAAGCTCGCCTGGTTATGCCAACCTGGTTGGGGGTGAGGGGCTCTTGCCAGGCAACCCTGGCCACCGCTCTCCGCACCAGGTCTATCGCCTTAGCCGTAGCTTCCTCAACCTGGCCAGGGTGGACCCAGCTACAATGCTCCCGTAGATTTGCAATCTCCAGGAGATAGGGGTTCAAACCGGCACCAGCCACTGTTCTGCGGAAGGTTGTCTCATGCATACGCGGCGAACAGGCGCCGATGACCACCCGGTTAAGCTGATGCTCAGTTATAGCCTGCTGGATAGCTGCCTGCCCAGGATCACTGCAGGTAAACTTATTGTCTTCAACATGAACTACCTGAGGTAGCCTTCTCGCCGCCTCAGCTACCTCAGGGATATTCACAGCCCCAGCTATGTTACTGCCGCAGTGGCAGAGGAAAACTCCAATTCTAGCCATGCCCTATTCTCCTTTAGATCCTTACGCGTGAGCAGTCCAACAGTCGTGCACGGTAAATGTTCTCGGCGCTTTCAGGCAATTCTTTTCAAACAGTTCGAGGCTACCAGTTGTGGGCATAATAATCGCAACATGATACCTCATATCCGAGTTATTGGCAAGCCGAAGTCAGCTATATTTTAGATTATGTGGAAAAAATTTTCAAAAATTATAGCAAAATTACAATGATTGCTAACAAGTCCAGCACAAGCACGAGTGAGAATAACTTTTACTTTACCTGCACCACAGATGATAAAAGATGGCCGGGCTTATTATTTTAGCCGTCTGGCCTTGCACATTTAGCTATTTACCCGTAAAATGCTTAGCGTTGCCCCCATCGTCTAGAGGCCTAGGACATCAGCCTTTCAAGCTGAAGACCAGGGGTTCGAATCCCCTTGGGGGCATTTTCGAGCTAATCTATAGTTAACTGCATAAATAATTACAAAGCTCCCTCCCTAGCGGGAGGGAGCTTATACCCCGCAAAATCTCGAATGGTGAAAGAGGGAGGGGGATTTCACCCTCAGCTATACTCTGGACCTCTGCCTCGCCGCCTCATCGCCCAGACAGCCAGCGCGGCTGAAACCAGCACTAACAAGCCTGCTAGGGCCGTCTTCTCAGCTGGAGTAGTGTTGACGGCTACCGTGGCCATGGCCACAGCGGGCAGTAGTCCAGCCCTCACTACTGGCTTCAGGCTGGGATGCTCAGTGATGAACTCGGCTATTGGTGGGCTGACCTTGTAATAGAGGCCTACCAGGGCTTGTCCCGCTGGGTTAGTGAGCAGATACCCATCTCTGAACTCACGCAGGATTTCTATTTCACCTGCCATTGGGGTGCCGTAAGCTGCGGTGGCAATGAAGCACCCCCCACCGGATGGCTCCTCTTCAAAGTTGGCGGTGATTGAGTAGTCGCCGTTCATGGTAATGGTGGTGGTGGCATCCTCGACATCGGCAATGGTGTCCACATCGCCAGTCCAGTTGACAAAACGATAGCCTTCTTCGGCCTCGGCGACAAGATTAACCCCTGTTCCTTGGTTATATGTGGAAGTCCCCTCACCGGGAGCGGTTACCGAACCTCCAGCGGTGCTGGAGATGGTGAGGTCAAATTGAGGTGGTATCTGCTCAAAGTTGGCGGTGATGGAATAGTTATCGTTCATGGTAATGGTGGTTGAAGCAGCATCAACATTGGCAATGGTGGCAATATCGCCTGTCCAGTTGACAAAGCGATAGCCTTCTTCGGCCTCGGCGACAAGATTAACCACTGTTCCTTGGTCATATGTGAAAGTCACCTTATCACCGGGAGCGGTTACCGAACCTCCAGCGGTGCTGGAGATGGTCAGGTCATACTCCCCTGTAATGGCATAGAGCCTGTAATCAAGAGACCCGACATAGATGTTGCCGTTAGCTCCTATGGCGGGGGAGGAGAAGACCACTTCCCCTGTGGTGAAGCTCCACTTCTGGCTGCCGTCGGGGTTTATGGCACAGAGCTTGCCATCATAAGAGCCGACATAGATGGTGCCGTCAGCCCCGATGGCGGGGGAGGAGTAGACGCTGCCCCCTGGGGCGAAGCTCCACTTCTGGCTGCCGTCGGGGTTTATGGCATAGAGCTTGTTATCATCAGACCCGACACAGATGGTGCCGTCAGCCCCGATGGCGGGGGAGGAGCGGACATAACCCCCTGTGGTGAAGCTCCACCTCTGGCTGCCGTCGGGGTTTATGGCATAGAGTTTGTTATCAAACGAGCCGACATAGATGGTGCCGTCAGCCCCGATGACGGGGGAGGATGTGATCAAGTCCCCTGTGGTGAAGCTCCACTTCTGGCTGCCGTCGGGGTTTATGGCATAGAGCCTGCCATTATAAGAGCCGACATAGATAGTGCCGTCAGCCCCGATGGCGGGGGAGGAGCGGACATAGCCCCCTGTGGCGAAGCTCCACTTCTGGCTGCCGTCGAGGTTTATGGCATAGAGTTTGTTATCGAACGAGCCGACATAGATGGTGCCGTCAGCCCCGATGGCGGGGGAGGAGTAGACGCTGCCCCTTGTGGTGAAGCTCCACTTCTGGCTGCCGTCGGGGTTTATGGCATAGAGTTTTTTATCCAAAGAGCCGACATAGATGGTGCCGTCAGCCCCGATGGCGGGGGAGGAGTAGACCCAGTACCCTGTGGTGAAGCTCCACTTCTGGCTGCCGTCGGGGTTTATGGCATAGAGTTTGTTATCAAACGAGCCGACATAGATGGTGCCGTCAGCCCCGATGGCGGGGGAGGACATGACCTCGTCACCCGTGGTGAAGCTCCACTTCAGTTTCGGTACCTCAGGACCACTGTAAGGGCTTCTAGCGGTGCGCTGCGGGTTCTGGCCGGACATAGGCCAGGGGCTATCGGCTGGCTGAGCCTGGGCGGTGTCCGCTGGCACAAGCGCAACCACAGGCGACAGCACCAGGCAAAGGATAATACCCAAAGCTATCAATAATCTTGATGTATTCATAGACTATCACCTCCTACATCATTTAGACCCTCTAACAGTCTGCTTGCTCCAAAAATTGCAGCTTGTAAGCTACAATATATCAGTCCCCCGCACTGTCACGGAGGTGCCACTGGGCATCGCCCCACCCAGCACAAACACAAGTGCAATCCCGAAGGTTTTGCCCATCAATTTTCCTCTTCTTATAGCTGCACATCCCTTGTTCACTGTCTTATGTTTGTCCTCATCCCTCGAGAAATTCCGCACAAACTCTTATCCCTCTCCCATCAAGGGAAAAAGGGTTGCTTCGGCTATGCCTGGCAATGACCCTGGGTTTTGAAAGGGAGGGTTGATTTTGCTGCGGCAGCAAAAAAAGAGCCCAGTTCACACTTCTATGTATGCTAGGCTCAGCATAGTGGGAATTAACGCAATCCTCTATGGTACACACTTGACAACGACCCTGATGTTAGTACTTAAAATACTATTTTTGATAGACGGTATTCCAATGTTATACCGCTATCTAAGAAACTGTCAATAGGTTTTTTGTGCGGCGTCCAGGACATATTATAGAGTTAAGGAGCAACGATACATCTTAGTGGGCAACTTGGTAATATTTCAGGCTAATGGGCGATTTCACCCTAAGGTTTTTCCGAGATTTTCCCAGAATTTCATCCGCCTTTTCACTCCTCCCAAGCACCTTCACCAATAAGTGGCACGAAATAGCAACCACCCAAGTTTTCTATTTCGTTTCCTTTCCTCAGTTTAGTGACCCTGAGTAATTCTTGCTGCCATCGAGAGCCTACAGGGATTACCAATCGTCCATTCCAGGTTAGTTGCTCCAAAAGAACTTGAGGCACGGTGGGAGCACCAGCAGAAACTATAATAGCATCGTAAGGGGCTCCCTCTGACCAACCCAAAGTTCTGCCAGCTACGTGGACTTCGATGTTGGAATAACCAAGCTTATCCAGAACTTGCTTAGCCGATTCCGCCAATTCAGGTATACACTCCACGGTAACCACTTTTTGAGCTAACTCAGCTAATATCGCTGCCTCGTAGCCGCTTCCAGTACCCAACTCCAGCACCTTTTCATCCCCCCTGAGCTCCAAAGCTTGGACCATCAGAGCCACAATGAAGGGTTGGGAGATGGTTTGCCCAAAGCCAATGCTTAAGGGTCTATCGTCATAAGCGGCATGATATTGCTCCTGTGATACAAAGGCTTCACGGGGAACACGCCTCATAGCGTCAACTACACGGTTGTCGGCGATTTCGTGGTCAAGATATCTAAGTAAACTCTGCCTAGCCCACTCTAAATCCGCCACAGTTCACCCGCCGAAGATGTTAACTAAGAACAAAAGACAGGATTATGAGGACCAGAATTATAACTCCGGCAATGATGCCGATGCGTTTTATTTCAGGCATAACATATTGATAGCGGCTGGTTAAATCCTGGGCTTTTGGGGACACTCGAGTCGGCGATTGTACCTCAGCAAGCAGCGGCCCTGGTTGCTGCGAACGCCCCTCCTCTGCCACCTTGGCCACTCTCGTCCGATGCTTAGCTTTAGCACGCCGTGATTTTTTCGGCATTATCCTCTCCTTGGTGCAGATTGCTTATAAACTCTTGTGCTGGAAATATAGGCATGACCCAAAAGTTGCTGGAGTTGACGGAGCTCAGTGCCACTCTGTAATTTACGTCTGGCGAAGCTATGACGCAAGGCCTGTGGTGTGACCTTGCCACCCAGACCTGCCCTGGAGGCATAACTTTTGATAATCTGCCAGAACCCCTGCCGAGTCAACCTCTTACCACGTCGGTTAAGAAATAGGGCTTCCTCTCTCTCATCATATAATAAATCCAGCCTATCACTCCTGAGGAATTTGCCTAAAATCAGGCTTAAGCGCTGGTCAAAAGGAACTTGTCTCTTAGAATTAATATGCACACAATTTTGCTCCAAATCAATATTCTTAACATTTAATGACACTAATTCGCTTATGCGCAAACCAGTGGCATAAAGTAATTCCAGCATCATGGCATCTCTTTTAGCTTCCGGAGTGGATAGCTTTGTGGCCTCGGCAAGCAACTTCTGGTACTCAGCGGAAGATAAGAAACTGAGTGCATGCCTGCTAACTTGAGGAGAGGGCAAATTTTGTGTCGGATTCTCCCTCATCCTCCCCGAATCAACCATAAATTTGAAGAATGATTTGGCTGATGCGACCTTGCGAGCGGTTGTTGCCGCAGAGTATCTCTTCTCCCTGAGCTTGAGCAAATAGCTCTTCAAAAGCTCATCATAGGACTTGATTATGCCCTTTGCCTGCTCTGCGGTAATAAATGCTGCCATTTGAGTCAAATCATTGCGATAAGCAGCCACAGTATTCTGGGAATAGCCTTTGTCCTGGGTCAAATATTGAAGGAAGGCATCGATATCCAGCGTCATCAGAGTTATTTTAACATAATGCGAGTTATTTTGCCTCTATACCAGCCACTTGCTACAATAAATTTGCCGTGAAATCAGAGCAATTAAGAGCTTTGCCAGCAAAGCCCGGAGTTTATCTGTTTAAGGACAAAGAGGGTAAGGTTATCTACGTTGGCAAGGCTGTCAACTTGAACAGTCGGGTAAGGAGCTATTTTGGCGCTCCTTCTAACCTGTCATCTAAGATTCAACGATTAGTGGCAAAAATACAGGATTTTGAGTTCGTAGTTACCAATTCCGAGCAAGAGGCGCTTATCCTGGAATGCAACATGATAAAGAAATATACCCCCCGGTACAATGTGCGCCTTAAAGATAACAAGACTTTTCCTTACCTCAAGATAGACATTAACGAAGATTGGCCTGGTGTTTACATCACCCGCCGGGTTCAGAAAGACGGAGCCAGATACTTTGGACCTTTTGCCAGTGCCGGCTCGGTACGCAAAACCTTAAGGTTAATAAAGAAAATCTTTCCTTTTCGTAGTTGCAGCAAGCGCATCAAGGGTAAAGATAAGCGGCCTTGTCTCGATTATTATATCCACCAATGCCTCGGACCATGCATTGGAGCAGTGGAAAAACAAGAATACCACGACGTAATAAACCAGGTCATCCTATTTTTACAAGGGAAGCAGGAACTTATTCTTCGTGAATTAAACGCCAAGATGAAAGCCGCAGCGCAGCAGCTTCAGTTTGAGAGGGCAGCTTTGCTGCGCGACCAAATTAAGGCCATAGAAAAAGTCATAGAGGGGCAGAGGATTGCTATAACACTACAGGGGGAAAAGGATATCATCGGTCTGGCACAAAATGAAAAACAGGCTTATGTCAAGCTCTTTTCTATTCGCAATAATAAACTTATTGGCCAAGACCATTTTATTATGGAAGGCATCCAGGGCGAGTCTCCCGGGCAAATAATGACCAGTTTTGTGAAACAATACTATGCCTCGGCTTCATATATCCCACCGCTGATATTGCTTCAGCACCCGGTGAACGAGCCAGCAGTGCTTTCTGAATGGCTCGAACAGCAAAGAGGGAGCAGTGTGGAGCTTCAAGTGCCCCAGCGGGGAGCCAAAAAGAAGCTGGTGGATACAGTAGCTGAAAACGCTGCCCAAGGTTTAGAACTAGCCCAAGCTAAAGAGATGAAGGCAGAGGTTATAAGCTCCGGCTTACGAGAGCTAAAAAACAGACTACGGTTGCCCAAAATGCCTCGGAGAATAGAATGCTATGACGTCTCTAATATTCAGGGCGCTTTGGCCGTGGGCAGCATGGTCGTTTTGGAAAAAGGCCAGCCTAAACCAGCACATTATCGCCGCTTCCGCATCAAAACTGTGGCTGGCGTTGACGATTATGCCATGATTCAAGAGACATTGAGGCGCAGGTTTAAACGGGGTCTGACAGGCGAAGGTACCTGGGCAATCATCCCCGACCTTGTCCTCATTGATGGCGGCAAGGGACAACTTAATGCCGCTCTGGAACTGAGGCAAGAATTAGGGCTAGACTCTATCCCCATGGTCAGCCTGGCTAAAGAAAACGAGGAGGTATTTATACCCGGCGACCCCAAGCCAGTTTATATAGCTAAAGATTCTCCAGCCCTCCATATACTACAAAGAGCCAGGGATGAAGCCCATCGCTTCGCTATAAGTTACCACCGGAGGTTGCGTCACAAAGAAGGCATTACTTCTGCTCTGGATAACATCCCCGGCATCGGGCCAAGGCGAAAGAAGGCTTTGCTAAAAAAGTTTGGCTCAATTGAAGCTATCAAGGAGGCTTCGTCGGAGGAGCTCAGCCAGACAGAAGGCATAACTTCGGCCCTGGCACAAAAAGTTAAGGAATATCTAAGAAATTCCTCAATGTTATAGCATTCTTAACCGCAAATGCCTCAGCATCGTTATTAAAATAGATATAGCTAGCTTTAACGTTTTGCCCCAGCCGGGCAATTCTTTGTGCCCATTGGGAAAGCTCTTCGTCAGAGTAACAACTAGAATATAGACCCTCGCTGCCATGGAAACGGACATAGGCAAAATCACTGGTAGCGACGAGGGGGCAGCTAAAGCCAGGCATGTCAAAAACGCACAACCCAACATTGTGCCCTCGTAAAATATCGAATACAGCGTCATCAATCCAGGATTTATGGCGAAATTCAACTACATGCTGATATTTTGGCGGCAACGAAGATAAGAAATTCTGTAATAGCTCATCGTTGCGCTTCATGTTAGGAGGCAGTTGATATAGCAAAGGACCCAGCTTTTCTCCCAAAAAAACAGCCCGAGATAGAAAGTTCTCCACCGCTGAACCTAAATTCTTTAACCTTTTTATGTGCGTGATGAATCGACTCACCTTAACAGCAAAAATGAAGTTGTCGGGTGTGGATTCTCGCCAGGCGGTGAAAGCTTTCTCCGAAGGCAGATGATAAAAACTGTTATTAATCTCTACAGTAGTAAATTGCCGGGCGTAAAATGGCAACCATTTAGGCTTGGGCAATTCCCCGGGGTAATAAAGCCCACGCCAGTGCTCATAATGCCAGCCACTGCAACCAACATAGTACTTTATTGACATATTACCCCTCACCCCCGATTTTCGTAGTTACCTGATTCCTCAGACATAACCGCCCAATAAGCTTTCACCCAACCAGATCTTCGATTTGGTTGGGAACCCGGGGTCCCCACAAAATCAATAGATTTTGTGGGGTAAAATAAACTTGGCAGCCACATTACTATATTATCATCCTAATCTAGTGTCCAGTCTCACAAATGAGATTGCTTCGGGGCTTCGCCCCTCGCAATGACAAGAGAAAGGTGCCCAAAATGACAGAAGAAGCTACGCCTGGCAATAACTCCGATTTCATCGGAGCAAGTATTGACTTCAGTCCATAATACATCCACAATAAACACCCGTGGAAATACTTTTGATATTCCTATTCGCCCTTCTGGGTCTGGCGGTAGGCAGTTTCCTCAATGTATGCATTGACCGTCTGCCCCGGAATGAGTCCATTATAAATCCGCCATCTCATTGCCCGGTTTGCCAGAACAAGCTAGCCGTTAAAGACCTCGTCCCCGTATTTAGCTGCCTCAGGCTTCGTGGTCGTTGTCGGTACTGTCAGGCTGCCATACCCCGGAGGTTATTCTGGGTGGAGCTGGCCACCGGCTTGATATTCGCTTTCCTCTACTGGTGGTATGTTGTCTTCAACCCAGAGCCTAGTATTGTGACTTTTGGTGTTCTGGCTTTCTACGCCTGTCTATTCATTATCATTTTTGTCATTGACCTGGAGCACGGGCTCATCCTGAACAAGGTGGTTTATCCCGGCATGGTTGTGGCTTTGCTTCTGGCTTTATTGCCTCAGTCCTGGCTTACCCAGTGGGTAGTTACCGGAGTTGCCAACGCTGCTCTAGGTGGAGGCATTGGCTTTGCTATATTCCTTTTGATTGCCATAGCCTCCCGTGGCGGCATGGGTTGGGGAGATGTTAAGCTAGCTGCTTTGATTGGTCTGGCTACTGGCTTTCCTCTGGTTTTTTTCTCCATTATTATGGGGGCTATCCTCGGTGGCATAGTGGCCGTGGCTCTGGTGATAGCTAAAAAGAGAAAACGCCGGGAGACAATCCCCTTTGGTCCCTTCCTTGCCCTGGCCACCATGGTAACATTGCTCTGGGGCAGTAATATACTAAGCTGGTACCTGGGACTAATGTAGTATGGTGAAGGAAAGGATTCCTTCACGCCTCAGGAGAAATTTAAAAATCAAAGGGCAAAAATCAAAATGACAACTCAAAATGCAAATTTTTGACTTTTGCTCTGTCACTTTGCATTTTTATTTTTACCTTTTGCATTTCAGAGGCATTTGTCTGGGATCTAATCTCTGTGGGTTACGCGTACCCACTTAACGCACTTTATGTAAAGCCAGGACGGGCTCACTTTCTTCTGAACAGGGCGAAGAAACGGTCCTGATATTCCGGGAATAGACCCCAGCGGTTTAACTCAACCACCAACTCCGGGGCTCGGGAAAGGTTGTGACTTGCTTTCTCGAAAAGCTCTTCAATGTAATCCCGGGCACCCTGGGGCACTCCGCTGGCATCTATGTCTAAAAAGCCCCGGCGATTCAATTCGGCCATATTAGTGCGAACCGACTTGGTAGTTAGCTCATAGATGAACATGAGCAAGGATACATCCCATAGTTCCTCTACCCCCCTAATTATGGTGCTTAAGGGGTTATGCTGCTCCTCTATTTGGGAGCTGAGCTTGTTTATCACCTGCTTGATAGACTCGGAGACAACGTTCATCCCCCCGGGTTCGTTCTTATATCGGTAAAAAATGCCCGATTCATAAGGGCGCTCCCGAGCCATCATAGATATGTATCTTTTTGCCTGCTCGCTAAAACCTTCGACATTGACCAGGTAAGCAGGGGTAACAATTTTGGGCCTTTCCGCAATTACCTTTCCATCCCTGACCACACTAAGGTTTCCCACCAGTTCAGTGACAACGTAATAATCAATGACAGAACTGCCAAAAGTGTCCAGCTCTTGCCGTGGTGCTCGGATTAACTCCGTGTGTTCCAGAGCATATTTAATTTTGTCATTCGTCTCCATACCAATTCCACCCTTCTATATTTTAAAAAAACGTCTTGACCGTGTAAAAGTTACGCCTTACTTTATCCTTGCCGACAATTATGTTGCCCATTTCGGTGCTATGACCGGAAACAAGGTATTCCACATCGAGCTGAGACAGCTTGTCAATGCTCTCCCGTAGCACGGAAGGGCTGCCACCAGGGAAGTCAGTCCTGCCTATGCTGCCAGCAAAGACCACGTCACCGCTTATCAATATTTTATCATCTTCTAGATAAAGAGAAATAGAACCGGGAGAATGTCCCGGGGTAAAGATAACCTTGACCGCTACCTTATCATTTTTAGCCCCCAGAGACAAATCACCCTCCTTAAGATAAAAGGAGGGATTAACCTGCGACGGCTTACCGCCGAATGCCTGAAAGAAAGTCATCCCCATCGTGCGATAAAATTCATCCTCCTCACGGGATAAAGTAAACAAAGCACCACTTTTTTCCACCACCGGTTCAGTGGCTTCAATGTGGTCAGGATGGCTATGGGTGGCAATCACCAGGCCAATATCCTCCATTTTGAAGCCATCCCCTTCCATAGCCTGAGCCAGTGAATCAAAACAGGGCTCCCCAAGCTCATTCCTGACATGGCCAGGGTCAACTAATACGTGCGGACGCTCCCCCCTTAAAACCGAAGGCCAGAGAATGGCATTGCAGTTATTTCCTCTGCCTTGCCATACATAACAATAAAATTTTTCCGCTAACTTCACAGATTTATAATAAATCATCACTATCACCCAAACTCACTTTGTTGAACCCCTTCAATATTATAGGCTAAAATGCACTGCTAACGCTAATAACATCACTACCCTGTCATTGCGAAGCACGGTAGTGCTGAAGCAATCTCAAAGAATGGGATGTGAGGTTGCTTCGCCTTCGGCTCGCAATGACGTAGGGAGAGGAAACCGTATGGGTGAGCTAAAGAGTGCCCGGGAAATTGCTCAAGAGAGAGCAAATAGATTGGGCAAGCTGTCAGCCGAGGAAAAGGAACAGCAAGAAAGACAAAGATATCGCCAAATCGGTCAGGTGGTGGCACAAAAATGGCTTGACAGTTCCCAACAACTGGATATAACTACGGAGCTAAACAAGCACGAAGAAAAGGAGAGAGAAATAATAAAGCAGGCCGTAATCGAGCACCTGGTAGAGGCTATCGAGTTTACAACTACCCGGGGTATAAATAGCGTGAAAAGGGTAATCGAGGCGATAAGCAGCTTAGGGCCTGAATTTCAGCCAAAGGCAGAAGAAATAGGCCAGCTTGTTCAAGAGTATGAAGGGGCAGAACAAAAGATAAGGCAGGAACTAGAAAGCGACTACAGGGAAACCCTGCACCAATTGAGAATCTCAGGAACAGCAGTGGATGCTATCAATATCGAAACCGACCACAAATGGCAACTAGCCCGGCAGGAGCTCGTTGAAGCTTTTACCCCAAGGCTCAATGATTTGAAGCAAGCATTAATTAGCTAAAAAGGGGTCAACTCTATTTAATTCGTCATGGGGCACAGAGCACCAGACGCTGAGTGTAAATTCCTTGGCGGCGGTCGTAGTCGGTCTGGATGGCCTGGACCCGATACTTCTCCCCCGAGATGCCGCAGCGCTCGTCGGTAACTTCAACGACATCGAGCAGTTCCTGGCCGACGTTGGTGGGGACTACAATAGTTGCTGGAGTTCGTTGAGTTTGTTGAGTTCGGAGGATGGCGTCGGCCCTCTCCTGGGCCCTGGTGGCGGTCTGGAGGTTTGGGTCATAGTCCTGCTCCAGGATGTCAATGGCGAGCTGGAGCAAGTCCCAGTCCAGGGCTTCTTCCAGGATGCGGTTATCTGAAGCGTCCCGGCCGATAGCACGGGCCCGGGAGACGGTGACAACATCGGTGTATTTACCGTTCAAGATGACATGGTCTGCTCCATAAATGTAGCAACTACTCTCATCGGCCAGGGGGTTCTTGGTGAAGGCCTCCTGGCCTCGAAATACGAGCTTGTCGGGGACGAAGGATAATAGCCTCCTGATGGCGCTATCTCCCTGGGTGCCAGGGTTGACGGTGAAGTCGGGGTAGAAGTTGTTGATCGCGGAGGTTTGGGGCTTGGGTGGGGTGTTGGTGAGCTTGATACCGACCCGGGCTAAGAGCTGATAAAGGATCTGCCAGACGTTCTTAGGGTTGACTTCGTCCTTATTCCACCTCATCTGGTAGCGAGCGGTCCAGCGGTCCATGAGGCCCCAGCCGTCCAGGCAGTTGAGGGTGAAGCGGGACATGTTGGGTTTTGAGGAGTACTCCCAGGAATCAATCCAGTAAGTGCCGGCCTCGGAGTTCTCGTTGCCTGTTAAGGTCTTGTAACCGAGATTGAGGACGATTTCGCTGCGGAAGCGCAGTCCCGATGGAATCGGGACATACTGGCCTTTGGAGTTGTCGAGCTCAATGACGAGATTGCCACGCCCCGATTTATCGGGGCTCGCAATGACATTTTGCAATGACAGAGCGACGATATCCTTGGTCAAGTCGAGGGGCGAGCCAGCGGGGCGGGGGGCTCGCCAGACTCCATCGGGCTTGGAGAGCCACCAGTAAGCGGCGGTGCTCTGGAGCCTTAAGCCGTAATTCGAGCTGATATTCAGGAAGGGCTTGGGCTCGGTGAAAGTGGTATCGGACCAGTATGTGCCCTTGACCATGTGGCAGGCGAGGGGGCGGGTGTAGGCGGTGGTACCTGCGAACTTCTCCACGGCGATGATGCGGTTTGTCTCATAGGACTGGGCCGATGCGGGGAGATGACAGTCGGGGTATTCGTAGGTGATATCCTCTCCGTCCGGGGACATAAGGAAGCTCTCGAGAGCACCAAAATGGTAGGTATCGGAGAACCAGGTGCGCCAGAGGTCGTAATGGTTGTAAGGGGTATCGGACTCTTTAGCGGCAAGGACGATCTCGCAGCACGGCCAGAAGGCGTTGAAGGTAGCTCCGATGCCGTAGGTATCCAGGAATATATGGGTGGCAGCGCCGTGAAACTCCTTGATATACTGGCTGGTTGTCTGGTCGGAGGTATCAAGGACAATGCCATTTAGCTCGTTGGACTTAAGGGCGAAGCAGACGACGATGTCACCCGACCCCCACCAGCACGCAGCCATAGAGAGGACATCGGCATAGGCCACGAGCTGGGCGTTCTGCCAGGTCTGACCATAGTCGTGGGAGTAATATTTCCAGAGGACGTTGCCGGTGGTGCGGTAGAAGATATAGACCTTGGCTCCATAAGCGGCGATGGCACAGGGACCCTGACAGTCGGTGGCGATTTGGGTCCACTGGGAAAAGTCGGAGCTCAGGCCAGGGCTGGTGATTTTCTGGCGGTAGAGAGTATTACTGGACGCAGCTCTAATGCGGTGCATGGAGCCCTGGCCGTCGAAGGCGAGGCCATGGTGGTTGTCGGGCTCGGAGCCTTCGTAGAGGCGGGTCCAAGAAAGTCTTTTGATGCCCTGCTCGTAGTCATAGACTGTGGCCTCGATGTAGGGGAGGCGGTCGGCTTTTTTCTGGGCGGCGAGTAAAGTAGCGGAGAGAGTTCTCATAATTCAAACATCAAAGATAAAAAATCAAAATGACAGTTCAAAATGGAAAACTTTTGATTTTTGCCGTGTGTTTTTGCTTTTTGCATTTTAATTTTTGGTTTTACCAGAATACCTCCTGGACAATTGTGGCGATGATGAGCCAGGCGATGACGCCGATGGCTCGGCCGAACATGTAGTAGTGATGATCCCCCCTCAAATCATTTAGTAAGGCTCCGGAGAGTTTATGCTTCGCGGGCCAGGGGCAAAGGACCTCGCAGAGACCTTCCACAAAGGCGTGCCATTCTTGGTAGGCGTCCATGAAGGCGTGAATGTTAAGGCCTTTCAGGAATCTCTTGTCTTCGTCATGAGGCATTAGCTCTGCTCCTTCTTCTTCTCCTTGATGTGCTGCACCGTCCTATCGCCGAACCACCAGAGAATACAGGCGCAGCCCAGGCCGATGAACCACTGCGGGGCATCGATTTTATCGATGACGACCTGGGCAATGACGGCGGCAAAGATGATGGTAACGGCGGGCCTGGTGGCGGCCCGGAAGAAGTTGCAAAAAACAGTCACCAGGTCTGGGTTGGTTTTGTTCTGTTCTTCTGGCATTCTCACTCCTTTTTCATAACTCCCCTGGCCCCTCTTATCCTAAGAGGGGGACTTTGTATTTGTAGACGGGCTCTGAGAGGCTCAAGAAACCCTCTGTTTTCCTTTTCATCACTTATGGATACTCATGGGCTTCGTTCCTGAGCATGGTTATGTTAAATCAGGGCGCCCAGGGTGTCGGGGACGGACTTGCCGGCTTTTTCATAATGCCGGGCTAAATGCCGGGCGGCCTGGATGATGTCCTCCTCGGAGGCCTGGACCCTCTCCCCGCGGTAACCGCCCGGGCTGAGGGCGGCGACGGCAGCGGGCATGCGGTCCCAGTCCACGGTCTTCTCGATATCGAGGCGCCCCTGGAGAGCTCTGAAGATGGCCTTGGTGTGATGGGGGAGCTTCCAGGTACTGGGGTCGTCGGGGTCGCCCACGATGGCGAAGGCCTCTTTCGGGAGCCCCTCTTTGGTCTTTTCCTTTTCTATTGCTTCTTTTACTTTGCTCATGGTTCCCCCTGTTGAGATTCTTCGCTACGCTCAGAATGACATTAAACTGTAAATACTGCGATGACGACGGCGTCCTTGGGGTTTCCTTGGGGGATGGCCAGGATTACATGGCGGCCGGTTATCATTTCGCCCGAGGCGATGTTGCGGGCGACGTTGACGTTGTCGAAATAAGTAGTCAAGCAGCCGACGAGCTGGACGCCGGCCTTATAGGTACCGCTATCGAAGTTTTTGAGGATGCCTACCTTTATCATGTTAAATCCTAAATCCTAAGCTCTAAGCCCTAAACAAATTCAAAATTCTAAATTCAAATACCAAAATGCCCTTTCATTTTGAGTTTTGGTCATTAGTGCTTTGGTATTGTTTAGGATTTCGTATTTGGTGCTTAGTATTTTTCTTCATTCCGTGTAGAGCTCCCTGGGGGTGATGCGGTTGGCGCGGGAGATGGCTTTGAGCTTCTTGTCGTAGCGGTCAAGGCGCTCCTTGCCCCAGGCCTTGTAGTTGATGGTGGCGTGCCTGCCTGCGATGCTGGCCCTATCTACTGTATAGACCGAGGCTGACATGGCTAAGTAGCCTGTCGCGCCGAGGACTATAATCTCCTCGTGCTCGGCGGGGATGGTGGTGGATCCGGCGGTGAGGGTGTGCTTCTTAAGCCATCTCACCCTGGCGTCTTCCCCGTCTCCTTCGTCCTCCATGTAGAGCTGGCCGGCCCAGTACTCGGTGCGCTGGAGATATTTTGGGGTCTGGCCGATAGGGAACTCGACGGACTCGATTTTTAGCAAGCCTGACAGAGAGGAGCTATCGAGCTCGGTGTCTCCGTCGGTGGTGGCGATATCGTCCTGCTGCTCGATGGGGGCGTGGAGGGAGTATTCCGTAACTACCCTGTCGATGGCTCCGTCGACCTCGTCGTCGGTCCAGCGGTAATTCTGGCTATCGGTGTCCTGGAGGTCCTCTCGGACCCGGGCTCTCATTTCTGTTAGGTTCATGTCATAACTCCCCTTGCCCCTCTTAGCTTAAGAGGGGAATTGAGGGTAGGGAGGGGGGCTCGACCTTCCCCCCTCCTTAAACCTGAAATGAGGAGGTGAAGATAGCGTGCCAAGGGATTGCCACGCCCGACTAAAACCGTGAAGGAAAGGATTCCTTCACGCCTCGTCGGGCTCGCAATGACATTCCTGCCTGGCATGGGCATTAGTCTCTCACTCCTGTGAGCATGGCGCACTTGACGATGGAAAAGTTGGCCAGTGATACATACCACTTGACCCTGGTCCGGGAAGCGTCCTTGGTCTCCAGGGACCCGAGACGCTCGACCTGAATCACCTCGGGGCTGGTAAGACCGCAGACGGCGCCCTCTCCTATCTGGAAGGCGAAGATGGCCGAGCAATCGCTGGACGTGCCCACGGTGTAGTTGTCCTTAACCCAGTCGGAGATGGCGACGGGGATGCCGTTATAGAGTTCGACGAACTCGCCAAGCTTACCCTGGCCGACCTGCAGGTTGCTGCCGGCAGCTCGGGCCAGCGCTGCGATCTTCCTGCGGGACCGGCGGCTCATTAACAGCAGGTCGGGCTTACCTCCCTTCACCAGGTCAATAAGCTTATCGATGCTGGTCAAGGCGAGGGTGGCGCCGTTGACGCCCGAGCCGAGGTGGTTGCCGAAGCGGCAGGTCCAGACGGCGGTGCCGTCGGTGTTGGTCTCCCCCTCGGTGGTCTTCCAGGTGGGCTGGCTGCCGCCTGAAGTTCCGGCTGTGGTACACTCGTACCGGAAGCCGTTCTCCGTGCCCGCCGTGGGGACGACGATATCTCCCAGGGAATAGGCAGTACTGGCCTGCCAGGCTGTGCCCTTCATGGTCTTATAGAGCCCGTCGGGCTGGTTGGCGTACACGCCGGAGTCGCCGTTCAGGAAGGTGTTCTCAAACTCGTTCCTGAGGGCCTTGGCCTTCAGCTCAATGACGGCTGCCTCGAGGTCCTGGATATTACTCCTGGTAGCCTTGAGGAAGTTGTCGACATCGGCGTCTCCGCCAAGGACGCAGAGGCTGGCAGAGCACTGCTCGAAAGCCGGCTCGGACTGCGTCCAGGTGCCGGTCACCGGGGCGTACCAGCCTACGGTGGGCAAAGTCTTCTCCCGGTTGTACTTCAGGCTATTGCCCACGATCTGGATGAAGGGCAGCTCCTGTAAAATGGGGCTGTCCTTGACTATAGTCTCGATGATTCCTTTAAGCAGGATATCGGTCGAGAGCTTGCTTGCTTCTGCTAAAGAGATGCTCATATTTCCTCCTTTTCAAAATTAAAAATCAAAGATAAAAGACCAAAATGACAAAGCAAAATGAAAATTTTTTGATTTTTGCCCTGTATTTTTGCGTTTTGCATTTTTATCTTTGACTTCCCTGTTGTATTCCAGCGGCGATCTTCTCCCTGGGGGATAGTCCCTCCAGGGATATCTCGCCCCTGGTGGGTGCCCCTGCGGGGACCTTAGCCTCTTTGGCCTGAGCTTCAAGGTTGGCCCTGACGGCGTCGGCGATGGCCTGAGCCTTCTCAACGGAGGCGTCTATTTCCTCGATGGTCTGGCCGGCGATGATGTCCCGGGGAATGGTGGAATTGGCTGTCCTGACAACATTGAGGTATTTAGCAACGGCCTGGGCGTTGGCTTCAGAGATTGCCACGCCTTCGGCTCGCAATGCTTCGCCTTCGGCTTGCAGCTCGGCGATGCGGGCGTCCTTCTCGGCCAGGGCTGCCTCAGCGGCGGCCTTAGCCTTTTTCTCCTCCTCGAGCTGGGCCCTGATGGCCTCTAAGTCCTCGGGGGTGGAAGCGGTGTTCTGCGTTTCTTGAGTTTCTTGGGTTTCTTCGTTTTCGTTTTCCATACATTTCTCCTATTCCTCTTGAGATTGCTTCGTCCCGATAAATCGGGACTCGCAATGACAAGGGGGTGAGCTTATTATTCAGGCACTTCCATCTCCGCGGCTACCGCTCTCTCTCGCTCCGCCACGTGTGGACGCTGCCCTGAACTCCTGATTCATCTGTAGTATCCTCTCCCTCTCCTCCAACCACCTGTTGAACTCCTCGTCGGGGGCCTGGATGCCCATCTCGTCCATAGCGGTCCTCCGGCTGTGGACTCCGGCCTGGACAAGTAACTGCTCGGTCTGGGCCTGCCTATCTATATCTTGAGGCAGGATGGGACCCCAGACCACTCTATGGTTCACTCCCTCAAAGTTCTCGTTCATAAACATTTCAGCCAGCTTTAATATCAGGGCATTACGCTGGTGATATACATCGGTCCTGATGGTGCGTTTTCGCACCACCTTCTGAACGAGGCTGCCGAGCTCAATCCTCAGGGCGGTGCCGGAGAGCTCTTTCTCGATACCTCCCCAGGCGACCCTGGGGGTCTCCGATACATCGTGCAGGGCACGGTATAGCAAATCGATATAATCGACATGAAGTCGGACTCCGCCGCCTTGCAGTAAGTCCAGAAGATAAGCCTTAGCATCCTCCGGTATGGTCCACAGGGCCCCGGGCTGGACCTTGATGTCCTCAGCTGATGCGATGTTCTCCAGGACGGCGATGGGATTTCCTGACAGCTCCAAGATGCGGGATAGCTGGCTCAAGGCCCGGTTAAGCTCCCGCTGGGGCTGGACAATGATAGGGATATCCGATTCGCCCCAGAAGTGCTTGGGCTGTTTTACGTTGGGGAAGATGATAAACGGGATAAAGCCATAAGGGTTGGGCCTGGACTCTATGAGGTCGTTGTCCAGGTAAAGGTCGAAGGCCTTATCCGTCCAGAGCTCGGTTACCACGACTCTGTCCTTTCCTCGGGATTGCCTCGGCACTGGCGTGCCTCGCAATGACAGAGGGGCGTCATTGCGAGGAGCCGAAGGCGACGTGGCAATCCCTTGAGATTGCTTCGCTTCGCTCGCAATGACACCACTGTAGAGCATCTCTACTTCCTCCTGGGTGAGGGTATAGCGTGAAGCTATCCTCCAGACCCGCGAGGTGTCATCTCCCAGCCACCAGGCATAGATGCCTGAGACATCGGGGGCGGTGACACGGATACGCTTCTCGTCCGTATCCCATATCACCTTGTAGCAGCCATCGCCCAGGATGGCGGCGTCAATCTCAGTCTCGTAATCGAGCTGCTGGAGGTTGTTGTCCTCATATACCTGGTGTAGCAATTGCTCGGCTCGCCTTACTCTGGCTTTGATTGCTTCGCTATCGCTCGCAACGTCGGCTAGGGGATAGCAGGCAAAGCCGAGTCCCTGCATAAGAAAGCTGGTCGCTTTGTCTATGGATACCTTAGCGTAGTTAAAGACAAGCTGACGGTGGCGTGACGTGGTGGGCCAGTGGCTGCCGTTATAGAAATCGAGGTTGGAGCGGTAAGCGGCAAGGCGTTGGGTATCCATGCGGTTCAGGTGGGATGGGTTAAATTCAGTCATCTCTCAAGCCTCCTTTGGCTGCCCTGGGGCTAAATTCCGAATCCCGATATCTAAGTCCTAAACAATGCCAAATGACAAGGCTCAAATGTCAAATCAAGCCCAAAATCCAAATGACAAAACGGAGTAGTTTTGACATTTAAGCATTTGGGTTTCAGTTGTCATTTGGATTTTGACATTTGGGTTTGTTCAGTTTTTGCGTTTTGAGTTGTCATTTTGATTTTTGACTTTTGATTTTTAAATTCTGACCGCCTTCAGCCATCTCTGCACCGTTCTCGGGCTCACCTCAAATATGCGGGCAATCTCCTTAACGCTTTTCCCCTCCCGCTTCAACTCCCTCATCCTCTCGGCTCGCCTGCTCTTTAAGAACCTCTCCTTCCCCCAGGGCTCCTCTTTAAGGCAATCAGGAAAGGGGCAGTTAAGACAGGAGGAAAAGAGCTCACAGCCCTTATCTTCGTAGGGAAATTCCTCGGGCAATAAATCCCAGACTAAATTGCTCTCCATGATTAAGCATAAATTAGCACTGTTGTTCTAAAAGAGCAAGGGGATTTTGTCCTTCTGAGCGTAGCGAAGAATCCCACCCTCACCTTAATCCTCTCCCGTCGAGGGAGAGGGAATAACCTATTTTCCTCGCCCCACGCACCACCCCCCTGTCATTGCGAGCCCCGATTTATCGGGGTGTGGCAATCTCCTGCTCCACTGAGATTGCTTCGTCGCTTACGCTCCTCGCAACGACAAAGGGGGCGGCTCCTCGCGGCGTGAAGGAATCCCTTCCTTCGTCCTGAGCAAAGCGAAGGATCTCAAAAGAAAGAGGTGGCATACAAAATTAAATTTGCCCCTGTTTTCGGTTTTCCATGTTCCTTTCCCTCACCGAGCCTTTTCTCTGGCGGGAAAAGATTCCCGCCAGCCTCGGGAGATTGCTTCGTCGCTTACGCTCCTCGCAACGACAGAAGGGGGGGCTTGCCCTGCCTATACCTCGCTATATTAGGCATATTGACAAAAGAAAGCTGGCTGTTATAATAAACCCAAGCTATTTTGGCAAATTTCTTAATTTAGCTATTGACAAAATAGATATATAGTTTTAAAGTAAAAGGTTAGGTAGGCCTAGGCCTATTATTATGGCTTTTGGCGAGAAATTTGAGTTTGTTTGAACTTTAATAATTGAATATTGCTCGATGAAATCCACCTGTCATTCTGAGGCGGGCCCCGATGAAATCGGGGCAATTACGGATAGCAGAATGACATTAATTAATAAAATGAAAAGGAGGTGATGCCTATGGCAAAGTCCCAAAGCGAATCGCCATTGTGAGGAACCCTTTGTAGTCGCCCAATTCATTGGGCAGGCCTGATAAATCAGGCAACTACGGGTTAAAAAGGGACAAGCCCCGCAATCTCAAGGGATTCGCCAAGGGGAAGAGAACAATGTCTGGCCCGGGCATGATGTCAATCGTAGATAATAATGTAGTTGCCCAATTCATTGGGCAGGCCTGATAAATCAGGCAACTACAAATTAAAATCAAAAAGGGCAGCCTGAAATGAGGCAGGCTTAAAAATTGGGTTTACTGAAAAAATGTTTCCAATGACTCGAGCCTGGAGGAGTCGACCTCGGGCGAGAGTGTAGATAAGTTGGATACCTACAAAGGAGGAATAATGATTAAAGAAAGAGTGTGGCCAGTGAGGGCGATGTATATGCTCATCGCTGCGGCACTGGTCATCAGTCTGATAATTACAGCGGCTCCAGCTCTGAAGGTGAGCGCCGACCCCGGTCTCAGTGAGTGGGACAGGGTCTCTACGCCATCTGAGGAGGACTGGGTCCTGTCACCCCGGAGCTATATCGTCGATGCTGCCACGGTTCCGGGCGGAGAGGTGGCCTACGCTATCGTGAAGCAGTGGAAGGGTGGGACTAACTTCTACCTGTTGAAGTCCACCGACAGCGCTGCCACCTGGGACGACATCACCGATGGACTGGAAGATGCGCTCGATGACGACGAAGGCATAACTGAGTTGCTGAAAGTCGCCTGCGACCCTGAGGACCCCGACTTCGTGGCTGTCGCCCTCGCCCTCAATGTCACTCCTACTACATATACGTATGTGTTCATCTCTGAAGACGGCGGCGCGACTTTCCGGAACAGCGGCGAAGTTGAGGATGGCGGCGTTGCCCTCCCCAACACCGGAGTCTTTGCCCTTGCAGTCGCCCCCGAAGAGGACGGTATGCGTAACATCGCCATCGGCGGTACCAATGTTACCGCTGCCCTGCTTTTCCGCTGCCTGACTCTTGGAGATATAGGTACTGGCTGGGATGATGCCACGGACTATGATGGCTGGGATGACGAGGGTGCATTCACCTCGCTAGCCGTTGTTGCCATCCATATCGCCCCCAGTTGGGGTGCGGACAATACCATCCTGGTTGCCACTGCTAACAACACCGCTGTCCAACTGCAGTACGGCACCTGGGGAACGATCGAAGGCTGGAACGCGGACTCAAATGTTGCCATGGACGCTGTGCCCATAATCACTGGTGTTACCGTCCCATGGTCATACCTTGGCCCAGCAACAGCAAGCATAACCACGCCCCTGGACTTCTCCGGCCGGTATGCCGATAAAAGGTATGTCTGGGTAAACGTGAACTACGTGCATTCTGTTACTGGGATAACAGGCACGATATTCCGGGTGAAAAACGCGGCTGTTAACCCCATCGGGTGGCAGGTAGAAGACGAGGCGCTCTGGCTGACCAACGTGTCTTACATGGGCTACGTAAGTGAAGGTAAGGCTATAGCCGGCGTGCTGGGCGACGGATTAAATGGGACTAGAGAGTGCTGCGATACCGACCCGGGCTATGTCTATCGCAATGATAACATCGTCAACATGGATATCTGCTGCTATGACTGGGAACCGGCCTGCAAGCCGCCAAGCGGGATAGGTGCCCTGGCGGTATTCTACGTAAGTGAGGACAAGGCTTATGCTGTTACCCTCGGCCCCTATGAACCTTATGACGAGAGCGCCTGGTCGGTAAGCTTCGACGACGGAGATATCTGGAACCAGCTCAGCCTGGTTGACACCCATATTGACTTCCTGTCCGATGTCGCCGTATCCCCCGACTGCAACAAGACCATGCTGGTCAGCGTTAACCTGTATCGGGGATGTGGTGCGTGCGACAGCGTCTGGCTCCATGCCGAGAACCTTCCCGAGGCTGAGGAGTACAGCGGCAAATGGCTGAGGACCTGGTTCGGCCAGCTCGAGGGCTTCGACCTTGCGGACTTCGACGAAACCATTCTTGAATTTTTCGAAGTGATGTTCGATGAGGAGAGCCTTAGCGGCGAATTTGAGCTTGGCCTGCTCAGGTTGGCTCCCGAGGAAACAACCGGCGATACCGTCTATCTCGTTGACGTCGGAACCGCAAACGTGTACTGGAATACGATGGAAACCCTGGGATGCTGGGAACAGGGAACTGCCTCGGTAGACCAAATCGTTGACCTGGCGGTGAAGGACAAAGAGACCATCTATGCCCTTGATTTCTCTGGCACCGTCGCCATGTCCGATGACTATGCTGTCGGCTGGCATCCCGCGGTGGACACCATGGTTGATAATGGTTGGACCATCGCTGTTTGGGGCGACGACATACTTGTCGGCGGCTGTGATGGTGAGGTTTCTTACTCCGCCGATGGCGGTGAGACCTTTACCGACGATACCGAGCTGAAGGATGTTCCTGTTGCCGCCGAAGTCACTTTTGTCACTGTGGCCTTTGATAGCTACTTCGACGTCAACGACACAATCTATGCTGCCGTAGCTGGAGGCCAAGGCGCTGCCCAAGTAACAATAGGCGGCGTCTATCGCTGGGTCATTGACGAGAGCGACGAGTGGAAAGACCTCGGTGCCGACGAGGACTTAGCCTATACCGGCCTGGTGCTGGACAATGCTGATGGTAACCCCATGACCAGCGCTGACACCGGCGGCGTTATCTACGCCAGCTACATCTACCTGTACTCCGACAGCGGCACCTATACAGACAGCGGCGTGGCTCGCCGTCTCAACCCTGGTGAGGACATAATATGCGTGGAGTGTGTTGAGTGGGATTACCTGGACGAGGGACTCACTTACTCCGCTGACGGGTCTGACTACCTCGTCAAACAGTTATTCATCATGATGCCCGACGCATTGAAGATTTGCGGCTGTCTAACTCCAGATAGCAACAGCAAGCTCTTTGCCATTGGCCTTGATGTTCCGAAATGGGAGGAGGAGGACGCAGGGTACGACATGGAGAAAGCCATGTTCGGCACTGTCTGGAGCTTTGAGGACTGCTTTGCCAAGGCCGCTCCCGACCTTATATCTCCTGCCGACGACGCGACCATGCCTGCCGACCCCTGCGATTGTATTCCCCTGCCGTTTACCATCAAGTGGGACCGCCAGTGCAATGCCTGCTCCTATGACATCCAGCTTGCGCTGGACGAGGACTTCACCGAGATAATAGTCGATGAAGCCCACGTTATGGCGGGAGAGAGCCCCAGCTACTTCGTGCTGGAGGAAGGCCTCTTGTGCGAATTTACCTATTACTGGAGGGTCAGGGCTGCAGACGCCGAGACCGGTCAAAATATAAGTAGCTGGTGGTCTGATACCCGGAGCTTCACGGTTGCCCCCGGTCCAGGAGCCGGCGTCGCCCTTATCGCTCCTGAAAACGGGGCCACCGGCATGGCCATAACCGATATCCCCTTTAGCTGGAGCGGGGTAGCGTCTGCTGATGAGTACGACTGGGTGCTGTCGGCCAACTCCGACCTCTCTTCCCCCATCGCAACCGTCGAGGGGCTGACCACCACAGCCACCACTTACACCGGAACCGCGTTGGACTACGAAACTCCTTACTTCTGGCAGGTGACTGCCCTGAAGGAGGGCGGCGCCATAAGCATGAGCGCCGTAGGCACCTTCACCACAGCACCAACGGGTGCGTTCTGTTGTCCACAGGACGGTCTGTGCTTCGACACTCAGGCGGAACTCAAAGCGCACACTGCTGAGGCGCACCCAGCCCAGCCTGTAACTCCAGTCTGGGTCTGGGTGATTATCGCCATTGGCGCTGTCCTGGTGATTGTGGTCATAGTGCTCATCTTCCGGACACGTCGGGTATAAGCACACCCCACCTAACCCTTCCCTTTCGAGGGAGAGGTAAAGGTGATTCCTAGGAGGGGCGGCCACAAGCCGCCCCTCCCTCTTTCCCCCGACAAATACCACTCCTTCCAGGCTGCCAGCCGAAGCAATCTCGGCGGGGCAGGGGATTGCCACGCTTCGCTCGCAATGACATATAATATAAAAGTAGAGTCAACCCCTTTTTTCCCCCAGCGGCATTTTCGGTTATAATAGGGAGAGTTTAGTCAAATGCGATTACTATTTCGAGTGCTGGTCACCGTTCTCGTCGTCTGCATTATAGCCATTGCCCTGCCGGCTGTGCCCGCACAAGCCCAGGTGTGTAATGGACCTTTTATCGAGCTCTTCCCCAGCTCGGGAGCTCCTGGGACAGAGGTTGCCGTCGTGGGCGATCGTTTTTGCGCCGGCAAGTATGTTGACATTTATTATGACGGGGAAATAATAGCCACGGGCAGGACCACTCTTAGTGGCGATTTCACAATCCCCTTCACGGTTCCTGAAGGCTACAAGGGAGGCTACCAGGTGCACGCCAAAGTAGGGGCCAACATAGGGTATGACACAGATGATGCTGTCTTTACCGTGAAGCCGGGGTTAATGCTAAGTCCCGAACAAGGTCCTGTGGGCACTACGGTTACCGTGCAAGGACGGGGGTTTGCCAAGAACGAAGAGGGCATTGAGCTGGAGTATTACCTCAATGGCACCTACGAAACAGTAGAAAGCAATATCACAGCGGATGGCAAGGGCAGTTGGGAGACGAGTTTCCAGATTCCCCCTTCCACCAGGGGAGAACACAAGCTGGACGCCGAGGGCACTGTGAGCCGTCTTTACGACGTCGAGGATGCCACCTTCAAAGTAATGTCGGAGATGAGCATAGATAAACCATCGGGCGTCGTGGGCGAAACCATAACAATGATGGGCAGCAGATTTGCGGCTAACGAGAGGGACATCCAGATATTGTTTGATGGGGAGGCCCTGGTCACGGACATCAGGGCCGACGACACGGGTTACTGGGAGGAAAGCTTCGAGGTACCCGAGATGCCCGCAGGCGAGTATAGCGTCTCCGCCGAGGGAGAACAGACCAGGAAAGAAGACATCGGCGAGCTCAGCTTCGAGATAAAGCCTGGCATCGTGTTGTCCCCTGACGAAGGACACGTGGGCATGAACCTGACGGTCACTGGCAGCGGATTCGCCGCCAATGAAGATGTGGTCATAATGTACGATGACAGCCAGGTAGCGACAGCCGAAACCAATGACGAAGGCAGCTTCGATGTAAGTTTTCCCGTGCCTGAGAGTAAATATGGCGAGCGACTGGTGACAGCCGGATATGCTGCCGACAACGCGGCCAGCGCTACCTTCACCATGGAATCAGACCCCCCACCCATACCAGAACTCATTTCACCGCCCGACGGGGGCAGGGTGGGACTCAGGGGCAAGGTGACGCCGACATTTGAATGGTCGGAGGTATCCGATGACAGTGGAGTTCGCTATAGCCTGCAGATAACAACCAGTGAAAATGTCACCGCCACTGGAGAATTCGTTGACCCCCTAGTTTCGGTTGCGGGCTTAGTCGAAACGAGCTATACCCTGGAGGAGACAGAAGCCCTGCCCCTTGGCATCTACTACTGGATTGTGCAAGCCGTAGATGGCGCAGAGAACGAAAGCGGCTGGACCGCGGCCTACTCCTTCCGAGCCGGACTCCTGCCACTATGGGGATTCATTGCCGCCATAGCCGCAGCAGTAGTGCTCATCGGCGCCCTGGTTCGCCTTCTTGTAAGGAGAAGAATATATTACTACTAAAGGAGCGCCATTGCCAGGAGCCGAGATTCCTCGTTTCCCTCGAAACAAGCTCCGCAATCCCCATGATGAATGGTCGGGGACAAGTCCCGACCCTACAGCAGTGAAAAAATCCTAAACAATATCAAAACACAAAATACGAATGCCCAAAACAGTTTAGGACTTTGAATTTTGAAATTTGGATTTGTTTAGAGCTTAGAAATTAGGATTTAGCTGTGGGGATTGCCACGTCCCGGCAAGTCGGGACTCGCAATGACAAATAATACGTAGAGCGGCATTTTATATGCCTCCTCTCTTTTCATAGCTGCAGGTGTTGCGATTTATTTTCGGGAGCGTTTTCGTTTACAATATTAGCATGATCATTAGCATGATCTTGAAATTCTTATACCTTGTGCTCCTTATTGTCCTTTTTCATTTTAATGTTGTATTCACTGGTATCGTGTCATTTTTGAAGGTTAATTTTTTTGGTTTGTGATATTTAAAGAGAGAAGCAAGCCGAAGGTCGCGATGGGACTGCCAGGGTTTGCTAACAGTGATGTATTCCAACTTCTGCCCTTCATGAGCTCTTCCGGACTACTGCACCAAACAAGAAGCTAAGAGGGCTATCGCCTGTGCCCAAGAAATCATCTCCTTTTGTGAAGATAAGTCGCTTCGATAAAGAAGCAGCGGTGAAGGCACCGGGCTATTCGCTGGCGAATTGCGGGAAAAACACCCCAAGATAGAGAATGTGCGACCTTTGGCTCATTTCCCAAGGGAGAGCGTGTTCCCGGCAGCGGCATTGACCTGCTCCTGATCCTTCGGGAATCAAGCATTCCGTTACCGGACAGTAGTGGCGGAGTTTATCTCCACCTCTTGGGCGGGGACAAGCCCGACTCTGAACAAACCCAAATGACAACTGAAATCCAAATGCTTAAATGCCAAAGCTACTCCGTTTTGTCCTTTGGATTTTGAGCTTGATTTGACATTTGAGCCTTGCCATTTGACATTGTTTAGAATTTAGGGTTTTGTTTTTCGAGATTGCCACGCCCCGATAAATCGGGGCTCGCAATGACGTTAGGGTAGTAAAAGGGTCAAGAGCACTTACTTTTTAGTGGCATTTTCGTTTATAATAGCAAAAAGGAGGTTAGTCAAATGCGCTTTCTATCTCGACTGGTCATTGCTTTTGCCGTCTGCCTTGTAGCTATTGCCCTGCCGTCTGCGCCCGCACAAGCCGCTGGCGCAGATGTCACACTCTCCCCCAGCTCGGGAGTTCCCGGGGAAGAGGTTACCGTCCGGGGCTATAATTTTACGGCTGACGCGTGGGTTGACATTTACTATTATCCGAACGGTTCCAGGACCCGGGTAAAGGAAGTCGAGACCGATGAAGACGGAGATTTCCGGGTGACTTTCATCGTTCCCGAAAGCTACAAGGGAGCCCATGAGGTGCTCGCCGAGGACGAGTATGACATCGATGCTGATACTGACTTTACCGTGGAGCCGGGTTTAATAGTAGACCCTGAAGAAGGTTCTGTAGGCACTACGGTTACCGTGGAAGGCCTGGGGTTCGCCGAGGATGAGGAAGACATCGAGCTAAGGTACTATCTCGATGGCGATTATGAGGTGATAGAGGATGATATTACTGCGGACGAGGATGGCAGTTGGGAGACGAGTTTCCAAATTCCCCCTTCCGCCAAGGGAAGCCATAAGCTAGACGCCAGGGGTGACGAGAGCCGGCTTTACGAGGTTGAGGATGCCACCTTCGAAGTAGCGCCGGGGATAAACATTCTAGATGGACCATCGGGTAGCGTCGTAGATGAGCCATCGGGCACGGTGGGCGACAACATAACGATGACGGGCAGCGGATTTGTTGCTGACGAGAGGGACATCCAGATATTGTTTGATGGGGAGGCAGTGGTCACGGACATCAGGGCCGACGACACAGGTTACTGGGAGGAAGACTTCGAGGTACCCGAGATGCCCACAGGCAACTATAGCGTCACCGCCGAGGGAGAACGGACCCAAGACATCAGCGAGTTCAGCTTCGAGATAGAGCCTGACATCGTGTTGTCCCCTGACGAAGGACATGTGGGCATAGACTTGACCGTCACTGGCCGCGGATTTGCCGCCAACGAAGATGTGGACATAATGTACGATGACAGCCAGGTAGCGACAGATACGACCAACGACAAGGGCAGCTTTGATGTAAGCTTTCTCGTGCCTGAGAGCAAATATGGCGAGCAACTGGTGACAGCCGAGGATGATGCGGAGAACGAGGCTGCCGCTAACTTCACCATGGAATCAGACCCCCCGGACAAACCGGAACTCATTTCACCACCCGACGGGGGCAGGGTGAGATTCATAGGCACGGTGAGGCCGACATTTGAATGGTCTGAGGTATCCGATGACAGTGGAGTTCGCTATAGCCTGCAGATAGCAACCAGCGAAAATGTCACCGACGGAGAATTCGTTGACGACCCCATATTTTCAGTTGAGGGCTTAGTCGGAACGAACTATACCCTGAATGCGACAGAAGCCCTGCCTTATGGCACCTACTACTGGATTGTGCAAGCCGTAGATGGCGCAGAGAACGAAAGCGGCTGGACCACGGCCTACTCCTTCCGAGCCGGACTCTTGCCCCTATGGGCATTCATTGTTATCATAGTCTCAATAGTGGTGCTCATCGGCGCCCTGGTTTACTTTTTCGTAATAAGGAGAAGAGTATATTACTACTAAAGGAGCGTCATTGCGGGGAGCCTTCCTCCTCCTGTCATTGCGAGGCTGATTTCGTCAGCCGAAGCAATCTCGGAGGGGCAAGGAGATTGCCACGCGGAGTTTACCCTGAGCGGAGGGGAGATTCTTCGCCTGCGGCTCAGAATGACAAGAACTGAAGGGCTCGCAATGACAAATAAAAGGGAGTAGTATAGAGGGAAAAGGGGGAATAAAGGTAAAGAAAGAAGGAGGGAAAAATGAAGTTAACAGTTATTGGACTGGGGCAGTGTGGATGCCGGATTGCTGACCACTTTGCCAGGCTAAATTTCAAGGCGCGTGCTCAACGCAAGGCAACCATAGCCCCCACCATCATTGCCGTGAATACAGACCAGGCAGACCTGACCGGGCTAAGGTTTATCAAGGACGACTACACGCACCGGGTGCTTCTGGGGTTGCGCCAGACCCTGGGACACGGGGTAGGCAAGATAAACGAGCTAGGAGCTCAATTGGCCAAGGAGGACGGTGATAAGGTACTGGATGCCGTGAAAGCTACCCCACAGTTTTACGAGACACATGCCTTTCTTCTCATAGCCGGCGCTGCCGGCGGCACGGGGTCGGGAGCGCTGCCCATAATAGCCAGGGCAGTTAAGGATAGATACATCAGCAAGCCAGTTTATGCCCTGGTAGTTTTACCTTTTGAGCATGAGCAGACCACAGAGTCCAGGAGCACATATAACACCGCCACTTGCCTGAAATCCACTTATGATGTAGTGGATGCCATTTTTCTCGCTGATAACCAGAGGTATGTGAGAAAGGATGCCAGTCTCATTAGTAACATAGACAGAATAAACAGGATGATTGCCGAGCCCTTCTATGATTTAATGTGTGCCGGTGAGGTAACTAAGGCCAAATATGTGGGTTCGCGGACGATAGACGCCGGGGACATAATTGCCAGCCTGGAGGGGTGGACCGCCATTGGCCTGGGGAGAACTGAGCTTCCTTCATTCCGCTTCCCCTGGGAGATAAGGAAGAAGACTTTCCGCGACAAAGCTCTGGAAAGCTTCAGAGGGACACAAGCCTTGGACGCCACCATCTCTGACCTTTCCCTCACTTGTAGCCCCCAGGATGCCGGCAAAGCTATATATATCATATCTGGTCCGGAAAGAGATCTGAATATGGACATGGTCAAGAGCATTAGCGCTTACATCAAGGAGCTGGCATCCAACGCCCTGATTCGAGGCGGCGATTTTCCCGGAGAAAAGCACTTTATCGACGTTACCTTGATATTATCCCAGTTATCCTTTGTGCCCAGGATAAAAGAGTTTTACGAGCAAGCTACGCAGTATGCCAAAGAACATAAGGGACAGCTAGAGCAAACTAAGAAGAGGATTGCATCCCTGACTGAGCTAAGCAAAGACTTGCCCAGCTTGGAATGAAGTCGGGACAGGCCCAAACAATACAGAAACTTAAAAATTAAATGGCAAAAATCAAAATGACAGATTAAAATGCAAAATCTAAAAATACTTATACCTTTGCTTGCATCTTTGTTCGATTAAATCGGGGCATTTTAATTTTTTATTTACCGTTGCTCTGTCATTTTGCACTTTTATTTTTACTTTTTGCATTCCGGGGCCTGCCTAGCTTTCCCAGAGCCAACCTTTTGCTTCCCTGGGGCTAAGACCTTTAGCGGCCTGGACCACCAGAGCCAGGCTCACGAGAAAATCATCATGTCCCTCTTGAGGGTCAACATAAAAGTTCATCGTTTGGTTCGGGCGATATTGCGCCCTGGCTTTTTCCAGCTCAAACAAGGTCTCTTTATACTCCCGGGAGCCATCCTGCTTGTAGAGTTTAAGCCTCCCGGAATTAACAAAGGACAACAGTTCAAAGCCCATGTCGGATTTGCTCTTTGAGGTAATGACGAACGGGATGACCCTGCTTCCCAGTTCCTTTCTGAGAAAGCTAGCTACAGGCTGACCAATGCCAGTGGCGTCCACCACTATCCTGTGGCAGTTCCAGACATTCTTAAGGATATCCGTCATCTGGGTATAAAGCTGGCTATGGGGCGTTCCCGTCCACTGGTATTGTTCCACAACTTTCAACAGTGGCTGCGCTGGGTTAGCGGCATCCACCTCGGCAATGGTGATTACTGTGGAATCACGCCCTCTTCCCCTATCATTGACAGGAGCGTCCCCTCCTGTCATTTCCTGCTCATGTTCCCCGGCCAAATCTACGCCAGCAATATAAGTCCTCTTCCCCTCAGGCCGCGATTGCCTCTGGTGTTCTCCCAGCACCAGAGCTATCTGCTGCCGTGATAGGAAGCCCCCACCGTGGGTGATAGGGAATAAAGCATATTGAGTCCTGAACAGGGGATGCTCTTCGCCCAATCTTTGCCGCTCTGCCTGGACGAACTTGACATAGTCAGGATTGTAGTGGCCTACCTCCTGCCAATCATATCTAAAGTGGCGCCTAATGCCGTCCTTTCTTTCCAGTTCCAGATTAGCCTGCTTTACCTCTTCCAGCAAGGTGCTATCATCCCAGGTAGTGCCATAAAGAATCGTGGTCACGTTGGTAGCTGAACCCATGGGGCGGAATTCCCTGGTGTACTTTTCCTTGCTAACATCCTGCGATTCATCAATCTCCAGAAGTATGTCCGCGGTGTGTCCCACCACTGAAGACGAGCCCTCAGCCGACAGAAAGATGGCTTTAGCGTTGCCGAGCTGAACAATATAGCCCATCTGGAGACGATAAATGCCATCAAAACCAAAATCATCCAGCCTCTGTTTCAACCTTTCTATAGATATAATGGTTTGAGGCTTAAAGGTTGGGGAGCACTTTATAAGATTGCCTCCCCTGGCCATATATAGCGTTAACAGCAGAACTTCCAGATGCGCTGAAAGCTCGTTTTTGCCTCCTTGCCTGGCAATCTCCACAGAAAAGGTCAGTCCCATTCCCTTCTGGATAGAGTCCACAGCCGCCCGGGCCACTTCCAGTTGATAAGGTCTTAGCTTCATTTTTCTCGTACCCCCCCCTGAGATTGCGGAGCTTGTTCCGAGTGAAACGAGGAATCTCCGCTCCTCGCAATGACAGGAAGGAGGTGTTCCTCACAATGACAGAACAGGGGTGTTCCTCGCAATGACAAAGAGCACAGGGATGCTAAATCTTCTTCAGTCCCACACCCACCCCAACCCCGAGGGGCACAGCAACTTCGGTCAAGACTTTCTGGATGGCTTCCTTGAGAGACTTCTTCTGTTCTTTGGTAATTTGATATCGGGTTCTTACCAGCCGGGCTATGATATTGGCTGCCTCGAAGTGCAGGTCAATTCGCTCCGGCTGCTCTTCCAAAAGTTCCCTGAGCTTTACTCTGAGAAGGGCAATCTCCTCGTCGATTCCTTCGACATGAGAAGCTTCCTCCAGCTCGAGCTTTTCTGCCTCATCCAGAGCCCGGCTATAGAAACCCCGTGGGCTACTCTTTCTCTTGCCTTTTCCTTCTGCTGCCATAACAGTTCCGGGGTCCCCGAAAATTCGGAGAATTTCTGGGTTTTTTTACCGAGGCTTTGACCAAGCCATAGACGAGGACATGAGCTGCCAGGTTGTAATCCTGCTTCTGAAGAGCCGCCGGCAATAGTTTCACACTCAATCTACTTTCCTTATTGAACCCTTATTACCCATTTAGCGAAGCTAAATTATAGCACAGGTGTTCTAAAAGGGCAAAGGAGTTCTGTCACCTCAAAAGGCAGCCTTCAGAACTGATGCTATTATCCAGCCGAGAGCACCGCATATCGGGAAGGTTAAAATCCAGGCCAACACGATATTTCTGGTTATTCCCCACCTTACTGCGGAAAGGCGCTTCGTGGCACCCACCCCCATTGTAGCTGCCGTGGCACAATGAGTGGTGCTTACGGGAATACCCAGGCGCGAAGCTATCTCAATAACAGTAGCCGCTGAGGCCTGGGTAGCAAAACCATGGATAGGTTGTAGAGCAGTGATCTTCATCCCCACAGTTCTAATAACTCGCCAGCCGCCCATAGCGATGCCCGAGCTAATGGCTAA
>Ga0209979_1000293_pt1 | contig 74225 bp, 54 predicted proteins | sample AnhtaG_FD_183114 | JGI IMG/M metagenome (GOLD analysis project Ga0209979, IMG submission 183114) | Deep subsurface microbial communities from Anholt, Denmark to uncover new lineages of life (NeLLi) - Anholt_01485 metaG (SPAdes) (version 2) | ecosystem: Environmental > Aquatic > Marine > Oceanic...
CTTGCTCCTGAACCACTCTTGCCCCAACAAACAACTCGATGGCTTGGATCAACTGGACATCGCTTTTTTTGCCATAATTTGGCTCCAAACTGAAAACGTTTTCAGTTTTAGGTCCAATCTATGGCATATTATCAACTAAATCTAACCTTTTTACCAACACGAAACTTCCATTAAACCAGTTTTTGGCAATACCAGGGTAACTATGGATTTTTCTTCAGGACCTGGAGGAAGTGTTTCTGTTTATAGATTTGATGATAATCCACCCGGCGCTGATTCAGCCACCCTGCCTCATTATTGGGATATAGATTCAGATTTTTCTGACAGTTCCTTTTTGGTAAGCGTTACTTTCGACTATGACGACTCTGAGGTGCTTGCTGCCGGACTTACCGAAGAAGAGCTCAAAGTAGGATATTACGATACCCTATGGAATCCTATGAATACTGATGTTGACCCCGACAATAATCAAGTATCAGTAAGCACTAATCATTTTTCCTTATTTGGTATTGGGAGTTTTACTGGCTCTGGGATAGAAGAAGAGGCGGAAATTGCCACATTACTCTCCTCCTTTGCCTTATCTCAGAACTACCCCAATCCTTTCAATCCCATGACTAATATAGAATTTGTGCTTCCCAAATCGGGTCCGGTAAGCATTGAGATATTCAACATCCTAGGTCAAAAGGTCAGAATGTTGGTGGATCAGCACATGAAAGCAGGATATAAGTTGGTTGATTGGGATGGAAAAGATGATAATGGTAACGATGTTTCCAGCGGGATTTATTTTTACCGTTTGCAAGCCGGGGATTTTTGTCAAACCAAAAAGATGGTCTTGTTAAGGTAATAGCAAAATATCGTCGTCGGGCAAAAAGACCGAGGCCACCGGCTCATCCCCATCATAACACGACTCGCATAAAGGCTTGCCTTCATAATATGTATCTGGGTCGCCGTAAAGGACTTGCTTCTTCTCGACAGACACAGATTAGCTTCTTTTATTTCATTCTTTCAGAACTCTTCGTCTAAGGCTCCAGACTCACCGGATTCCCCAGGTAAAGAGCCATGCTCTTGGTTCGGCGTAACAGTGATATACTTCTCCAATCTTTTTGCCACATCCAGCGCAAGCTCGAGTTTCTTTTCCATCCCGACAGGAATGTCCTTTACAAGATAGGTTGCACACTTAAGGGAGCTGGTCTTTAGAATCTGCAGATCGCGATGATTTGGATAGTTAAATGGGTTTTTATTTTGCTTGTTCTCTGGCTTATAGTCCGAGTCGCGCTCTATCTCGGATATGTTCAAAAACTTCTCGGATGATGTTATAGTTGCGTCAGGAGCTCCTCTCCTGACGCTTTAAAACGTGTCAGGACTGAGGTCCTGACACAACACGAATCTAAAGATTAGTCAGGATAGGGCTTGCAATTGCCCGCAGGCAGCAAGAATGTCCTCACCTTTGCTTAGTCTTAAAGTGACAGCGGGACAGCGAGGATAAAGATAATCTCTGAAGGCTAATATTTTTTCCTCGGAGGGTTTTTGGTAGGGCAGATCAGGGACAAGGTTATAGGGAATCAGATTGATCTTACACCGAATGCCCTGGATCAGCTTTGACAATGCCATTGCGTCTTTTTCAGAATCGTTGATATCTTTAATCAGAACATACTCGAAGGTAACCCCTCTTTTTCGCTTTTTAACAAAATATTTTACCGCACCAAATAGTTCTTTTATAGGATGTTTTTTATTGATGGGCATAAGCTTGCTTCTTTTGTCATCCGTGGGAGCGTTTAAAGATATGGCTAATTTGATCTTTAAATTCTCCTCAGCCAGTTTTTCGACTATGGTGGGGATGCCGGCGGTGGACAAGGTTATTTGTTTGGCTGCAAAAGAAAGCCCCAACTCGTTGTTTATAATTCTTAGCGCCTTGAGGGTATTGTCGTAGTTCAAAAGTGGCTCTCCCATACCCATCAACACCACATGGGTGATGTGGTAACCCTCCAGCGCGACAATCTGGTCAACGATCTCGCCAGCGGTTAAATTCCTCTTAAAACCCATCATCCCGGTGGCGCAAAACGTGCAGCCCAAAGGGCATCCCACCTGGGTGGACAGGCATATGGTTACCCGTTTCCCTTCCCACATTAAAACCGTCTCTATCCTCTCACCATCTGATAGTTCAAAAAGAAGCTTCTCGGAGAAATCTTTTTGTGAAACTTGCCTTTTAACCAACTTGATGCTATCTATGAAGGCTATCTGGCTGAGCTTTTCCCGCAGATCTTTGGAAAGCTCGGTCATTTGGTTAAAGTCGGTGGCTCCTTTGGCATAAATCCATGAAGCCAGTTGACGGGCTTTATATCTTTTCTCTCCCAGATCTCCCACCAACTTTTCGAGGTCCTCTATCCACAGACCTTTTAAGTTTATCTTTTTTTTTGTTTTTTCGATAGAAGATTTTTTCCTATCCATGGTTCGATCTTCTCCTTCAGGATGAATCCTTTGGTCTGGTCACCTTATCAATTCGTTAGAGGTTGAATAAATTCCGCTGATACTGCCTCTGTTAAAACCACCACACCCATGTCATAGAACTTTACTCCCTTCTGGTGAGCTTCCTTTGCTTTTACGGTAAAAACGATCGGGTTTTTGGATTTTCTTCTTCCCACCTGAAAAGCCTCCTCTTTGGTTTTGCTGAGATGAACATACTTTCTTCTCATGGGCTTGATTCCCTCCGTTAGAATGGCACCTTTCATGGCGGGGCTGGTTCCATGATAAAGAAAATCAGGAGGCTGGAAGGGCTTTCTATCAAGCGTCACGTCGATGGAATGCCCATATCTTGCCCTGATCTTCTCACCCTTGATCTCAAACCTCTGCTTGGGGCAACTTTGTACCACCTCTTCTATGTCCGAAGATTGTATGTTCCCGTATCGATTCTTAAGCACGGTAAGAAGATCTTCGGTTTCCACAAAGCCATACTGGTCGAGGACCAATCCAAAATTCTGAGGCTTGTGCCTTAAAACAAAACTCATGAATTTGGATAAGACGATGAACTTGTTTGAACCTATGACCATTTTTCTACTATTCTCTTTTGCAAAAAAAACAACCTGCATCAAATGATAAACGATTTACGTTCTCCCGTCAACGACAAAAACAGAAAAATGAAACCTCACCCTGACCCTGCGAAGCATCTTGACGATGCGAAGCATTCATATGAATCTCCTTGGAAAGGAGAGGAAATTCTCCTCCTTTTCAAGGAGGGGATTTAGGGGAGGTTCAAACAGAAAAAGGATTTCCAAAAATTATGTAGAATCAATCCTGTCTCATGGAAATTAATCTCGGCAGATAGGTAAGTCCGCGGGTATGCGAAATTCAATGTCTCCTCTTAGTCGAAGACAAGCCCTTCACTCGGACTGAGTTCTTCAGGATGAACTCCGATGCTACCGTATCTCTCTCTTCAGGGGATCGGGAGTGTATTGCCTTCAGAGGTTTCAGGATTGTATCCCGAACACAACACTGGCATAAAATCCCGGTGACCTCAAAATATACATTTGAAAATTTCGTTAGAATTTCTTTGAATTTGATCACACTTTGTTATATCTTTTTAAGGTAGATAGAAAAGATGTGGTTTTCTTGGCGATTACCAGTTTTTCGAACAATGTCTGAGAGCGAAGACGAAAAATGGATGCGGCATGCCTTAACCGAAGCGCGATTAGCTTTGAAGAAGGATGAAGTTCCTGTCGGAGCGGTGGTGGTATATGAGGACAGGATTATCGGGAGGGGACACAATCAGGTGGAGGGTCTGAACGATCCCACTGCTCATGCCGAGATCATCGCCATCGGAGCCGCCTCCAATTATCTTAATTCGTGGAGGCTGTCCGGCGCATCTTTATACGTAACCCTTGAGCCGTGTGCCATGTGTGCCGGAGCCATAGTTTTGAGCAGAATTGATCGTCTGATCTTTGGGTCAAAGGACCCCAAAGCTGGGGCATGCGGCTCGTTATATAACATTGTTCAGGATATTCGATTAAATCATCAGGTTCAGATCATTCCCTACATCTTAGAAGAAGAATGCAGTCAGATCCTGCAGGTGTTTTTTGAAAGAGTTCGCCAGAAGAGTTTAGAAACGAAAAACGGGGGTAAAAATGGTGATGCTAAATAGACAGGTGGATATAGATCGGGTGCATTCCAGGCTTTTGAATCTGGGTCTGGTGCTGAACGTTTTGGTTCCGGTGATTCTCCTTTCTGCAGGTGTGTTCCTTAAGGCCAGGGGAGTCTGTGGAAGCCCAGGCACCGATTTGGGGATCCCTTTTTGGGTGTTGATTGCCGTAGCCTTAAGTGAGATCCCGGTGATCTACATTATAAAGAGAAGCTTTCTTTCTGGTAGCAAAGCTTTTCAGAAAAGCCGTGGACATGCGACAGCCGAACAGAGCTTGCTCCAGTGGGGTGTGATAATCTTTTCTCTTGCTCTTGCGCCCACCATTTATGGATTGGTGTATTATCTTTTAGGTGGAACTCTGGAGAGGTTCGTTCTTTTTGTCGCCATTACACTTTTTTGCTTTCTGGTGTTTAAGCCAAAGTTAGAGGAGATAAGCTCTTTTGTGAAAAGACAGCCCAATTCTATAGAAAATACAAAAGAATTTTGAAGCTTTTTATCTGTTATCTATTGACTAATGACTGTTGACTGTTTTCTGCTTTTCTCGGAGAGGTGCCGGAGTGGTTTAACGGGGCGGTCTCGAAAACCGTTGTGTCGTAAGGCACCCCGGGTTCGAATCCCGGCCTCTCCGCTTTTAATTATTTGTGCTACATTGAGTTACGGTTGGGGGGGCACAAATACCACTAGGCGAATTCCAATCGCCTCACTTTTTAATTTCCATACCTAAGTTACAGATAGACATGGAGATGACATTATTTGATATACATAACAGGGAAATGGAAACGGAAATGGAAACCGTTCGGACCACGTCAACTACTAGCCGTAGCCCCTTGGGGGCTGTCTCGACTCGGATACATTCATAGTACAACTGCTTGCTCATATGGTCGGTATTTGTGCCTACCATTGAAAACAATATGCTTGACTTCAGGCGAGCGGATTGTATATTGAATGTGGAGAACAAAATTGTATAGCGGACCGGGCTTCTAAGAGAGGCAATCTCGTTTCCGGTCAATGGACCGGGAACAGCTTTGCTAGATCTTATGAGGTGAAGGTCAAAAGATGGTACTGGTGGTCTGTGTTGGCGGCACGGTCGAGAAATGAATTCGCTTTTGGCCAGGATTTGCTCTCAGCACGAAAACTCCAATCAATTGCACAGTAGCTTTCAGAGTAAACTCTTAACTAGGAGCTGAATGTCGAGAGAACTGGCACCAGAACACAGGAGAGTTAATTGCAGATAGTCAAACAAAATGCCTTTCGGGTCTTAGGATTGCCTGTCACCGCGAAGGTGAAAGACATAACCAGAAGAGACGAAGAGTTCGCAGCGTATGCCGCTATAGGCGAGTTCCCAACTTTTGATACCGATTTTCCTTGGATCGGGGATTTAGATAGATCACCAGAATCGATTGAGCAGGCAATTCAGGCCTTGAATAACCCTTCTCTGAAGCTGAAACATTCTTTGTTTTGGTTTTGGGAGGACACTTCCTTCGACAGGTTGGCGATGCAACTATTGAGGGAAGGTAAACTTAGGGAGGCTTATAGTATTTGGGATGAGGCTACTCTAAAATTCAGCTTATCTTACGTTAATGTAAGCCAGCTGAAGAATCTAGCTATCTTATCATATGCAGAATCATTCTTATGTCCTGATTTTGATGATGGGAAATTTATTGTGTCAGTTGAGAGTTGGGGAAGAGTTCTTTCTTCAGAACACCTCCTAAACACCGTGACGTCATTGCTCCCCGATTTGAAGGACGAAAGAGATATTGACCGATTGGCCGATGTTGTTGGCAATGTGTTGTATTCTTCTGCCAGGGGGTTGTTGTCACAGTGGATCAAGGACAGTAATTGGGAAAGAGCTATTAAGTGCCTTGCGCCTTTTTCCAATGGAGGTTTTTCTCAGGAATTTCAGAGACGTATCACCAATATTCATGCTACCCCTATTTTTGAATGCGTAGAAAAGCTCTGCAATGCAATTAATACGAAGCAGTTTTCGAGTATGAACGATTTACTGGAATCAGTGGAGGAGTTTCGGGATAGCGTGTTTCCGGAGCTTGATAAACTAAAGAGGCTTTTGTCTGCCAGTGACCCAAGTTTAGAACATTATTTCGACAAAGTTGGTCAAATCATTCGCAATAGTGCGATAGATTATGGTAACAACACTAAGGATTGGGTCAAGACCAAAGACCTTTGTGAATCTGCTAAAGACATCGCTATAGGACCTGTGCTTAAGGAAACGCTGGACAAGGACATGACGATCGTAAGCCAGAATGTTGACTACGAAAGGATTTATGGTGAATTTCAACCAATTGACCATGCTCCAGGACTCGGGACGTGGAATACAATTGGAACTATGCTTTACGGAAGTTCAAATCTCGACATTAACACAAATTCCTATGAGACCACGCTATACTTCGTAGTGCTTTTTATACCATTGTTCCCATTAAGCAGGTACAGGGTGATAAAAGAGGGAGATCGATTTCGCTTCCTGGGAAAGCTTCCATTCAGGCAAACGGAGAAATGGCACTTGGGTCTGTTTCTTTTTTCGTTAGCCCTTTTCTTGATTTTACTGATTAGCACTGGCGGAAGCCGTAATGAATATACTAATCATTCGGAGATCACGAACCCTTACAGTTCGGCTCCATCAGGTCTACGGGGCAATAAGCCCCCTACATATGAGACAAACCCAAGGTCTGATATGACCGAACGAGAGATATCTTCCTTGAAGTCAGAAATCGAAGCTGGCAGGGAACAGTTGCGGGCTTATGAGTCTGAGTTACAGAGAAACCACTCTTTACTCGATTCGTATGATACAAGACTCAATAAGTTGAAAAGCCTAATAGAAGATGCTGAATCAAAGTCTCAACGTGGTTTGTATGTTGACGGATCTGCCTATCAATCTGATCTGGATTCATATAACTCTTTGGTCGTGAAATATAATGCTGAGGCCGATAAAGGTCGCCAACTCTACGATAGATATGAAAAACTACTAAAGATTACAAACGAAAAGATTGATCGCTATAACCATTTAATTGGAGCTAAATAGAGCGATGACCATTTTTAGTGTGATCACTACATTGCTTTTGATTGCAACCGTGACATGTATAGCTACAGGACAAACGATTGACAGGTCCTTTCCCGAAGATTCTCTAACGATCCAAATCCAGAAGGATTTAATCGATGTTCGGAATCTGTTAAAGGGGCTGGAAAATAATGTGGTTGGTCTGCGCAATTCGTTAGAAACATTACGCTCCCTGCAGAAATCACGTGAGGATAGTCTGTGGTCACTGTTTGGGGATCTTCAAAAAGAACTTGCGGGAACAAAAGAATCCCAGTCTGATGCGAATAGCAAGATTGATAGTCTTTCCATCCATACAGGAAGTAGGTTTACTCAGCTTGAGAAAAGTGTATCAAAAAATCTGACGGTGACTGCTGCAGGACTCGCAATTATTGTCATTGCATATATACTTGGCTTCATGAGAATAAGAAAGAAGATGAGCGTTTTTGAATCACTACTCCAGGAAAACCTCAAACTAAATACTGAACTGGAGGTATTATTAAAACAGCAACACGCTATTAGCAGAAATCAAGGGCAACCACTTGAAACGCACCAGGCAGAGGCTGATTTAGACCACTCTCTCCCAATTAGATTTGGTGAGGAAATTTATAGGATGCGTTTTAGAATTGCGAATATGGATGAGAATACAAAAGGAGTAACTGCTTTGAAAAACTCGCTTTCTCGCCTTGAAGACGAATTCAATGTGGGAGGATATGCAATAAAAGACTTGACTGGACAAACCTACGTTCAAGAAATGACCGCAATCGTGAAAAATTGGGAACCCAACGATGGAATAAAACCTGGTGAACAAAGAATTGTGAGAATGATAAAACCACAGATTTTATATAAAGATGCAGTAGTAAGTCCCGGAGAGATTATTGTTGGCATTTCAGTTTCAGATTCTACTCATTCGGACGGGAGAGAACAATATGGCACGTCATAAAATCGATTACGGAATTGACTTGGGCACGACTAACTCCAGCATAGCCAGAATGGAAAACGGAAAAGTCCACATTATTAAGAACTCTCAGACCCAAATGGATACAACACCGTCAGCGATTCATTATACTCAACGTAAGCAGCAGTTTATTGGGGTCAGAGCTTACCACATGATAGGCAAGAGTAAGGAGGACTGGAAAAACACTTTTATCGAATTCAAGCGCAATATGGGCTCAGACCTACAATATTATTCGGACAGAATGGGAAACTACTATTCCTCCGAAGTACTTTCTGCTGAGATACTCAAAGCGCTGAAGTCATTTGTAAGAGATGATGATAAACTATCAGCGGCGGTAATAACAGTTCCCGCAGACTTTGGGCAGGTTCAAATAGATGCGACTCAGAAAGCAGCAGAACTGGCCGGATTTGAATATTGTGAATTACTTCAGGAGCCGATTGCAGCTTCTTTAGCTTACGCTTTTGAAAAGAAGAAGTATCAGGGCTGTTGGCTCGTTTTCGATCTCGGTGGGGGCACTTTCGATGTAGCACTTGTCAAAATGAATGAAGGAATAATAAAAGTAATTGATCACGCTGGAGACAATCGTTTGGGGGGTAAAGATATGGATGATATGATTATAGAGAACATCATTGTCCCTCACTTGAACAAGAATTTTGCCATAAGCAAAATTACCGAAAATAGAGAAACAATGAGTGACTTGAAGCGAATATGGAAACTGTCAGCAGAAGAGGCAAAAAGGAGTTTATCCACCTTTGAATTTGCCTTAATCGACAAGGGGTGCCCTGAATATCCGCAATGCAAGGATGACAATGGAGACCTTATAGATACTGTTATCAGAATTGACCGACCGAGTTTTGAGACTCTAATCGAACGATTGATTGACCGAGCGATTAAAATAACCAAAGATCTGGTAATACGTAACGACTTGGCACCAGATGATATAGAAACGGTTCTGCTGGTAGGTGGTCCTACTTATATTCCGTACCTTCGTGAACGGATTAAAAGGGAGATAAGTCAAAACATAAATGTTACAATTGATCCGATAACTGTCGTTGCAAAAGGTGCTGCTATCTTCGCTTCCACGAGATCAATTCCCCTGCTAGTTCAAAAAAGAGATCCGTCCAAAGTTCAATTGATCCTTGGTTATCCAGCTACAACTGTCGAGACGGAGGTGCCCCTTGGGTTGAGAATTGACCGAGCGAACACTAAGGGGGTATTGTCGAAGAAAGTATATGTCGAGATATCCAGATCTGATCAAGCTTGGGCAACGGGAAGAATTGAATTCGAAAATGATACTATAGTGATCCGTTTGCATTTATTGGAGAATAGAACGAACGCTTTCACCATCCAATTATATGACGAAATCGGCAACAAAGTTGATTCTGAACCAAATTCATTTTTCATACTACAAGGAATAAAGCCTGGAAACCCTACTCTTCCGCATGATATTGGCATCTCCGCTCTCAAGAAAGAACTAACTGAACTAACTGAGGAAACTGAATCTTTCTCCGTAATTTTGAGCAAAAACCAACCTTTGCCTGCAACAGGAAAAAAGACTTATGTGACTCCCAAGATGCTGCGACCTGGGAATCCTCATGATGTACTGAAGATAATAGTCTGGGAGGGTTTGGCTCGCACTAAACCTACAAGAAACAGATGGGTAGGCCAGATAACTATTTCCGGTGCTGAATTGCCTTCTCTTTTGCCTGAAGGAAGTGACGTGGAAATAACACTAAAGATGGATGAATCACGTAGGGTGGTTGTGAGTGCCTATGTCCCCTATTTAGATGAGACGATCGAGGATATTCTTCCACCATATAGAGATCCGTCGACTTTTGACCCGCAAGAGATAGAAGAGAAGATTGCAAATATTAAGATGGAAATTGAAAATTTAGGTTCGGAATATTTTGCACTCGATAAACTTAATCCTGAACATTTTGAAGAAATTGAGCCTGAATTGGAGGAGATTGAAGAGCTGAAGAGCAAAGGAGTTGAGGATTATGATAGATATACGAAGATCAACAATAGACTGAACGAATTGCAGATCAAGCTTGACGAAGCAGAAAAAAACATCAAATGGCCAAGACTAGAGAAAAAGGCAGAAGAGGAATTAGCGACAACAAACGCGGCAGTTGAAAGGTTTGGCACGGAAGATGAAAATCAAGTCTTGAGCCGCTTAGACTCAAAACTCCAAAAAGCACTGCAAAGTAAAGATGCAAAATCCATTGATAGTATGATGTCGGAGCTTAGTAACCTCAGGTGGAGTATTTGGTTCAGGCTTCCGGATTTTTGGATTGCTCAACTGAAACATAAGGTTGACCATTTCAACGAAATTCACTGGACGGATAGGGTGAAAGCTCGGAAACTAATCAGCGAAGGCAATGCAGTTCTAGAAGAGAAAGGATACTGCGAAGAGATCAGTAAGATTATTTGGCAACTATGGGATTTGATGCCAGAAGAAGAGAAATTGAAGAGCAGGGACGATATCCCAGTTGACTCCCTTTATTGATATGGCGAAGAAAGAATCTGAAAATACTCTACTAAAGCCAGGTGAAATCCTAAGAGAAACCTACGTCGTTGATTGTCTTGTCGGCTCTGGCGCTTTTGCCGAAATGTACCGTGTTAAACACAAATTCCTTGGTTTGCAGGCGCTCAAAGTCCTTAGACCAGAAACCATAAAGAATGTTGAAATTTCGTCCGTTATTTCGGAAGCAATGATACTGTCCCGTTTGACTCATCCAAATATAGTGCGGGTCTTTGAAGCTAATACCTTCAAAAAAGACGGAATAGAAATTATATTTATATCTATGGAATATGTTTCCGGCGAATCCCTTTCCCAACTGCTGAAAAGAAAAATCCGGATTGGTATTCCACTTGCTTTATCCATTCAAAGAGATACTTGTGCGGGGCTTTCATTCGCACATAGACAAGACCCGCCTATAATCCACCGAGATATTAAACCGCATAATATCATGCTTTCCTATGATACCACTAGTCCTACAGCGAAAGTATCAGATTTCGGATTAGCCAAAGTAGTGGATCCGGGGACCCGCATGGCAGGTTCAGCCGGCACCCTGGCCTACCTGGCCCCCGAAGGATTTTGGAATTATCATTTACCCGCAAGTGACGTGTTTTCCGCTGGTCTCATTCTTTACCAAATGGTTACTGGGGTTTCTCCATGGCATTACGATTTTGATGATGTAAAGGATGACTTCGAGGCTATGGGAACAGCTGTTATTAAGGCAAGGAAAAAGGAGCCGGATAAACCCTCAAGATTCAATGACCTTTGTGATAAACATCTGGACGAAATAGTACTTACCGCAATTAAAACTGACTCGGCAAGTCGATTTAGAGATGCTACGGAATTTCTTAATGCTTTGATAGATTATGAAAATCGTGAAAGCAAAGATGTAGCTCTAACTAGGAAGGGCACTCCGGAAAAGCCTATTGAATCCATTGAAAAGGCAAAAGGATTTGAGGGTGTTGCTGGCATGAAAGATCTTAAGGAATTGCTGTACTCCGAAATTTTACTCCCGTTACAGCAAAAGGAACTGTTTAACAAGTATCGCGTGCCACTTCTAAATGGCATACTCCTCTATGGCCCCCCCGGCTGTGGAAAAACTTTTATATCACGGAAATTGGCTGAGGAGATCAATTACAATTTTATAGAAGTTAAACCATCTGATTTAGCGAGCACATATGTTCACGGCACCCAAGAGAAGATAGGCAAACTCTTTCGACACGCCCGAGAAAAGGCACCAACATTGTTATTCATAGATGAAATTGATGCCTTTATCCCCAAAAGGACCGACAGACTAAACCATCATTACTCATCTGAAGTTAACGAATTCTTAAGCCAATTAAGTGATTGCAGTCGCGACAGTATAGTATTAGTAGCAGCAACAAATCGTCCAGACAGAATCGACCCAGCCGCATTAAGAACAGGTAGGATGGATAAGTTGATATATGTTCCTCCTCCCGATCATGATGCAAGAATGGAGTTGTTTAAAATGTTTTTGAAAGGTCGACCATTAGTGGAAGACATTGATTATGACCTGTTGGTCTCGGCCACTGAAAACAATGTCGCAAGTGATATTGAGGTTATCACTAACGATGCTGCGCGAAAAGCGTTAAAGGAAGATTCCAAAATCCTGATGCATCACTTAATCCAATCCATCAACGATACTCCTCCGCCTATCTCAAAGGAAATGCTTAATAAGTATAGAGACTTCATCAACAAACGGTGTTTTGATTGAGGCTGTGACCCTTATTGCCCGCAGTTTTCAAAAAGAAAAACGTTGGGTGACGGATTCTGCCTTGTGTCCATTTTGTGACCAAACAAGGTTCAAAAAGAAACAAAAAGACAAAAACAAACACAAACAAACAAAAGAGCCAAATCCAAGCAAAACAAAAACTTAGCCCATAATTTGAAGGCGGAGAGAGAGTTACACGAACACCACCAGAAGAATCCCGGCCTCTCCGCCATACACAGTTTCGCAAACAAAAAAATAGCCAGGCCTCCTCCATAGAGGCGGGAATTCATCCTGCCTCAGCTTTTGTTTCCACATCAGGTAAATCAATGGTTAATCAGGTTATTATCTATACTTAGTCTCTCCAGGTGTTTTGGAAGTTAGCTTGACAAAGGAGGACAAGTTGTTATATTTGGAGAAAATTTTTGTGTTTTAACTTCGAGCCGGAGGAAGAAATGAAGCCCGAAAAAGTTTTAAGTTTCGTTTTGATTCTTTGCCTGTTTCTATTTACAGCGTTACCGAGCCATGCAGGTTCAATAAAACTCGACATCCAGAAGACGGTTCTGGACAATGGATTGACGGTCTTGACCTGCGAGGATCATTCAGTTCCCACGGTAAGCTATCAGACCTTTATGAATGTGGGTTCCCGGGACGAAGTGAAGCCCGGGATTACAGGACTGGCACACGTGTTTGAGCACATGATGTTCCGCGGCACCGAGAACTTTCCGGATTATGATCAGGCTCTGGGAAACTTTGGACCTGAGACCAACGCCTATACCGGAGAAGATGCCACGGTCTACTTCGTCAACGTCAAAGGTGAGTATCTGGAGAAGGTTATAGAGGTGGAGGCAGATCGGATCAGAAATCTTGTCTTCACGGACCAGACTTTCAGAACTGAACTGGGCCCGGTCAAGGAGGAAAGACGCAAGGGGGAGGTGGAGGATCCGGACGGTTTTTTGTGGTCGGAGTTTACTCAATTGGCCTACCAAAAACATACCTATCATCATCCGGTCATCGGATACGAGGAGGATTTAGAGAAAAACATTCAGACAGAAGACGGTCTGGAGTTCAAAAGAACTTTTTATTCCCCGGGATATGCCATCATAGTGGTAGCCGGCAACTTCGATACACCTGAGGTTTTGGAATGGATCAAGAGATACTACGGAGACTGGCAAAAGCAGCCTCCACCCAACCTTCCTATCCCTCAGGAACCTCCGCAAACCAAGGAGAGAAGAGAAGAATACGTGTGGAAAGACAACCTGATTACATCCAGGTTGATCATCGGGTATCACGGTCCCAGGTTCGATATCATGTCGGACGATTTCTGCGCGTTGAAACTGATTGCCGAGATTCTGTTTTTGAAAAGTGGCCGGTTAACTAAAAAACTGTATGCCGATCTGCAAATGGTTGACTATATCTGGGGAAATATACAGGAGCAGAAGGATCCGGGAATGTTTACCATCTCCACTAATTTAAAGAAAGGGAAATCCCTTCAGGAGGTCAAAAACATAATCTTCGAGGAGATGGAAAAATTGAGACAGGAAAGGGTAAGCCAGGCGGAACTGACGAAAGCCAAAAACTCTGTGAAAGCTTCTATGCTTTATCGTCTGAATCGTCCTTTCTCAGTTGCCTCGATGATCGGGCATTATCATTTAATCGCTGGAGACTACAATTTGCTGTTTCAAGCTGAGGAGAGATTCGATTCCATCACGCCCGAGATCATTCAACAGGTGGCAGTGAAGATATTCACACCCTCAAATCGCACCGTGGTCAGTCTGGTGCCCAAGGGATAGGACTTATTCATCTCAATATACGCGTAGCAGAAGGTTTATCCCTCCGGGTTTCTGCAGAGCCATGAAGGCTCTGCTACGCGAAAAAGAGGAAGGATTCATACCGTCCAAGCTTACACACGCGTAGCGGAGGGTTTACCCCTCCGCACCCCTGCAGAACCATCAAGGCTCTGCAGCGCTGATTTAAATAAGGAGGATCTTATGCGAACCAATTGGCTAAAGACTTTGCTTCTTGTCAGTCTTGTGTGCTTTTTGAGCTTGAACATTTACTGCGCCAAAATCGAGGAGCTAAAAGTCGTCCAGGTGAAAAAGCCGGGTATACCGGTGGTCTACTTTGAAGTCATGATCAAAGCCGGGTCAGCCTATGACCCGCCAAGCAAAGAGGGACTGGCTTATTTCACTGCCAAATTGTTAGACCGAGGCACAGAATCTTTTTCCCGAGAGGAGATCGACGACTTTTTAGACTTGATCAGCGCCCGGCTGAACATCGAGGTTCACAAGGAGGTAATTGTAATCTCGGGCACCACCTTAAAAGAAAATCTGGACAAATTCTATCAGGTGTTTTCCGAGGTCATATTAAAACCGACATTTCCAGAAGAGCAGATAGAAAAAACCAGGCTGGATCAGTTGGATGCCATTGAGAACATTCGCCAGAGCGATTTTTCTCTGGTCAAGGAGAGTTTTGATAACTTCATTTATCGGGGACATCCATATGGACATCTGGTTTGTGGAAACGAATCCTCGGTCAACTCCCTGACCCGCCAGGATGCTTCGGATTTCTACCGGAAATACTTTGTTAAAAATAATGTTCTTCTCGGTCTGGCCGGAGACTTTGACGACGAGTTGGTGGAGCGATTCAAAGAAGACATGTCCGGTTTAAAAACCGGACGGGTGCAAAAATTCCAAGGGGAAGTTCAACCCATCGTGGGAAGAAAAGTCCTTTTGATTGAAAAGGAGGGGAGAGCCCAGACTCAGTTCAGAATCGGTCACCCCTATGATCTAACCCGGCATTCACCCGACTACTTCCCGCTTTTGGTTGCCAACGTGTACCTGGGAAAACATCGGGAATCGATAGGAAGGCTATACAAAACAGTGAGGATGGATCGAGGTTTGTGTTATGGAGCTTACAGCCACATCGAGCATTTCGAGCAGTTCGGTTGGTCCAAACTGGCCAGTCCCAACATTCCCCGAAAAGCGCAATACTTCAGCATGTGGACTTATCCCAAATGCGCCAATGCCAAGTTCGCTATCAAGCTGTGTTTGAAAGAGATGACCGATCTGGTCAATCATGGTGTAGTGGAGGACAGGTTGGAATTGACCAAAAACTTTGAAAAGAATCAATTCCCCTTTCAGATCGAGACCCCTCAAAGAGAACTAGCGCTCAAGATGACTGAAAAGTTCTACGGAACTTATGGTTTTCTGTATAATTATGAAAGAGACTTAGAAAGCGTAGCCAAGGCGGGAATAGATAGAGCAGTCGAGATGTATCTTGCACCGGAAAATGTAGCTATCGTAGCCTTGGTCTCCGACGGAGAACATTTCAAAAATGAACTTCTGTCCGATCAGACCGTGATCGAATACCCCTCACAGGCAGACCCGACGGTGCTGAAAGAGGAAGATGACCAGATAAAAGCTTTTGATCTGAAACTTAAAGAAGAGGATTTCGAAATCGTCAAAGCCTCCGAGCTTTTCAAATGAGCTCTTGGTCATAAGATGTAGGGGCGGAGCTTGAGCTCCGCCCGCGTTAGGGCGAATCTAAAGATTCGCCCCTACGTTCGCTTTCGGCAGGGCTAAATGCTTTACCCCGATGTGTAGGGACAGGGCTCGTCCCTGTGCGGATACCTAAAGGTTGAACATATGCCAGAAGAATCAAGGAACTCAAAAGGGGACTCGGCACAAGAATTCCAGCCTTACATTCCCAAGAACAAGATCATTCCGGAGTTTACGCCCAAGGTATTGATATCCGGGATTATCTTCGGGATAATGTTTGGGGCCGCTAACGCTTATTTAGGTTTAAAAGCTGGCTTGACTGTCTCCACCTCTATTCCGGTAGCGGTGATGACTGTAGCTTTCTTTCGCTTTGCCAGACCCCTCTTTGGCAAGACCACTATTCTGGAGAACAACATCTCCCAGACCGTAGGTTCTGCCAGCTCCTCTTTGGCTTCAGGAGTTATCTTCACCATTCCAGCACTGTTCTTATGGGGCTTGAGTCCCACCCTGGTCCAGATGGCAAGCCTGGCTATGTTAGGAGGGCTTCTGGGCATTCTCTTTATGATCCCTTTGAGAAGATTCTTAATTGTCCAGGAGCACGGCAAGCTCCCTTATCCTGAAGGGACCGCCTGTGCCAAGGTCTTAGTCGCCAGCGAGGCCGGAGGAGCCAAAGCCAGCAACGTTTTTCTGGGGCTCGGAATCGGCGCCGTATACAAGTTTTTCATCGGCTTTTTGCACTTGTGGAAGGATAAAGTGCATTCCTCCATCCCAGGCTTGCCAAAAGCGCAGATAGGAATTGAAACCACGCCTGCCCTTCTGGGAGTGGGTTACATTCTGGGATTCCGCATATCATTTATCATGGTGGCAGGTGGTTTGATCTCCTGGGTGATATTGATTCCATTGATCAATTACTTCGGAAAGGGAATGACCGTTCCGTTGTTTCCGGAGACCACCAAACTCATAGCCGACATGACTCCCTCGGAGATCTGGAATAGATACATAAGATATGTAGGAGCCGGAGCAGTTGCCTTTGGGGGTATAATCACCATCATAAGATCTATTCCCACCATGGTGAAATCCTTCAAATTGAGTCTGGATGAGATGAAATTCAGAATGAAGAAAACCTCACCGCATGCCCCGACCGTTCAACCAAAAAGAGATAGAACCCAGGCTGATCTACCCATTACCTATGTTCTTGGAGGTGTGGCTGTAATAATTTTGATAATCGCTTTAGTGCCTCACATACTGGGCAATGTGGAATCCATTTATATGAGATTGGTGGGGGCTTTGTGCATAGCCATATTCGCCTTCTTCTTTGTCACGGTATCCTCCCGCATAGTCGGCCTGGTTGGTGTCTCCTCCAATCCCACCTCCGGCATGACCATCATGACTCTTATGGGCACCAGCTTGATCTTTGTGCTTTTGGGCTGGACCGATGAGGTGGGTATGGTGGCGGCTTTGACCGTAGGCACTGTGGTTTGTGTGGCCGCATCCATAGCCGGTGATACCTCTCAGGATTTGAAGACCGGCTTCTTGGTGGGAGCCACTCCTAACAGACAGCAGATAGGAGAGCTTATCGGCGCCGCCACCTCTGCTTTTGCCGTTTGCGGTGCAGTGATGATCTTAAACAGCGCTTATGAGTTCGGCTCCACGGATTTGCCCGCGCCACAGGCAACTTTGATGAAGACCGTAATCGAGGGGGTTTTGCACGCTCAGATTCCCTGGGGTTTTGTCATCGCCGGAGCCGCGCTTAGCGGCATAGTTGAGCTTTTCCGCTTACCCTCCCTTCCGTTTGCCGTGGGACTTTACCTGCCAGTCTCCACCATGACTCCCATATTTGTAGGAGGATGCATAAGGCGTTTCATAGAGAAAAAACACCAGCACAACGAAGCAGAGCTTAACCAAAGAAGAGAAAAGGGAATTCTTTTTGGCTCCGGGCTAATAGCTGGTGAAGGGTTGTTGGGCGTGGGCATAGCCTTGTACGCATTCTTCCTGGGAAAGCCAAAAGGTGTAGGCTTTCTTCTCTCAGGATCATTGGGAAATATCCTCTCTTTAGCCATCTTCGCCCTGTTGGGGTACATCCTTTTCCGCCGCACGAGAACTACGTAGGACCCGCTTGACCTGTCGCACGTGTGCATAAACTTACTGCTACTAGCTAGGGCGCCGATTTCGTGTACAGAAGAGAAAAGTTATCTTGACAAAACTGAGGTTGTATGGTTATATTCCTTGAGAAAACGATGCTACGCGGCGTAAAGCAACCGGGGCGCAATTAAGACCGCGCGGAGTAATACGGTTTCGATGGACATGGAGTGAACCAAGAGCGTGGGCACTTGCAGAGACGAATTTCTCTTTGTCGCTGATCCAGCGGCAGGCATAGAAAAGGGCAGCCGTATGCGCTAGCACGATGGTCCGTGTGATCTCGTGTCTTTGTCGCGAGTTGCGATAGGCTTGAATTGCTCTGCAAGTGTCCACCAGCTCCAAGAGCACCGGAGGGTCCCGTTGAGCATTAGACTGATAGAAAGTGACGAGGACTTAAATGAAAGATTCTTCGCCTTAGACACTCGCAGAGACATCGCAAGCCTTCTGGGAATTGAATACAATCGCCTCAATTATCACCTTTACATTGTACCTGCGTCGCAGCGATACACAACCTTCCAGATCCCCAAGAAGTCTGGTGATACACGCCTGATTTCGGCACCCGCTACCGCGTTAAAGATCATTCAGCGTAAGTTGAATCAAGTTCTGCAGGCAGTGTATCCCCGCAAACCTTCAGTTCACGGTTTCGTGCGAGGAGTGAGCGTGGTTACGAACGCACAAGAGCACGCGAAACGTAAATTTGTTCTAAGGGTCGATTTGAGAGATTTCTTCCCATCGATAAACTTCGGCAGGGTCCGCGGCATGTTCATGGCCGTTCCTTACCAGCGGAACCCAGCTGTAGCAACAGTCTTAGCTCAGATATGTTGTTTCGACGGAGGACTGCCGCAGGGTGCTCCCACGTCCCCAATTGTATCGAACATGATCTGCGCAAAAATGGATAGCCAATTGCAGAATCTCGCCAGAGAACATCGAAGCTTCTATACCAGATATGGGGACGACATCATATTTTCTACGTTCTTGAGCCACTTTCCCCCGGAGTTGGCTACGATGGATTCATCCCGAAGAGCCGAGATCGGCCCCGCTCTTGAGCAGGTCATTGAGGAGAACGGTTTCCAGGTGAATCCTGACAAGGTCAGACTCCAATTCCATAATCGGCGGCAGGTAGTGACTGGCCTTACCGTAAACAGATTTCCCAATTTGTCGCGTCGATACCTCAACCCAGATACGAGCGATGCTGCACGCTTGGGAGAGGCATGGCCTGGAGGCTGCTCAAGAGGAGTTCTGGAGAAAGTATATCAGGGGGAGACACCGAAATCCCTCGAATCCCCCTCCTTCCTTCGACAAGGTCGTTCGAGGAAAGATCGATTTCCTTGGAATGGTGAAGGGTAAGGCGGATCCTAACTATGTGCGTTTCCGCCGCCGACTCGCGGAGATAGCGGGCGAACCAGCAGTTACGCCGGAGAACCCGCTACAACATCTGGCGAACAAGTATGACAAACTTTTCGATGCTAGAAACAAACAGCAGCGCGGTTACGAGCTACAGGACTTACTCAACGAAGCTTTCAAGCTGAGTGGCATTCAGACCACACGAAGCTTTACCCGGAATGAAGGGGCCGAGCAAATCGATGGTGCATTCAAATTCGAGGGATGGCACTACCTCGTGGAGTGCCGCTGGCGAAAAAGGCTAGCGAACATCCGGGACCTAGACGGATTATTAGGTCAAGTGGTCCGCTCAAGCAAACAGACGATGGGGCTCTTTGTGTCAATCAAGGCATGGTCTGACAATGTGCCCCGTCTTCTGAAGGAAAACCCGCCTAAGTGCATAATCTTGATGGACGGAGATGATCTCGGCGCGGTGCTGCGCGGAACGGTGAGCCTACGGGAACTTATAGACAAGAAGTCTGAAGCACTGGGCCTGAAAGGAGAACCATTCTACGCAGCGTCGCAATACCTGGCTGATAGAACCACCGCGTAAGGAGGAGTTAGGCTCTGGGTTCCACTTGGAGCGTAGGGACAGAGCTTGTCTCTGTCCGGAGGTTTTCTTCACAGCAGATGAAGCTGATTTAGCGGATTTTTGCAGCAGATTGTCTGCCCGCAGGATCTTTAGAAAAATGCTTGTATCTGCTTAATCCTGATAATCAGCTGTGAGGAAAAAAGGAGGTCCATCCCGCCAATGGCGTTGATTGTTTCACCCTCCCTTGTATTCCCTCCCATTCCGCCATAGGCGGAACGGGATAGGGTTGCCGAGAGGGTGCTGGATAGAAAACCTGACAGTAACTGGTTGGTAATGATATGCCTTACCGAAAGGAGGATTCGAAATGATAACTTGGGATCTCATCCAAAAGATCGAGCTACAAGTGCTCGCTATCGCTTTAGTCCTTCTCATAATCTTATCCATAGTTCCGCGTCTAGTCCGCCTTCCTAAGAAGTGGGAGATTCCAGTCATACTTTTATCGCTGTTGTCCATAATACTCACACTTTCAACTTTGCTCTATAGGATAGATGACACCTTGGGTAACGTAGATAGTGAGGTAGAAAATGTCCATAGTAAGGTCGAGTTGTTACTTCAAAAAGTCGGTGGACCACTTGTCGACCGTTATGATACAAGACCTGAATTCTACACCTCACTTATGCACGCCGTAGATAGCGCGGAAAACTCGCTTGTCTTGACACACATTAGAGATCTTCCTCCGGATACGACCATACCCGAAGAGAAGAAGTACTTCGAAACGGTGAAATACTGGTGTGAGACCCATCCTGGTGGATCAGTTCGAAGAATGATAGCTGTTAATAATCCTAAAATGCTCAAGTGGGCTGAGTCACTGTTAGAATTCCACAATGAACATAGGAATTTCTATGTAAAGGTGTGCGAATGGAAAGCAAGTTTCCCGATGGTGAACATGGCCATTGTCGATGAAAAGAAAGTCTTCCTTGCAGTTACGGGTTCAATAGCTCATGATACTCCTGGACTGCAAATACAAGATCCGATGATCGTGAGGTTGTTCAGTAATTACTACAGTAATGCATGGGGCAAGTCTAAGAATCTGACCGTAGCTTTAGTTGATAGCTTGCGTGATAATATGCTGAAAACGAAATGAATTGGATGTCGTGAACAACCGTCCCTAACAATGAAAGCGGCATAGCTCGCTTCATCTTTGCTTTCATTCCCTCCCATTCCGCCATAGGCGGACAAGAAAAGGAGGTAAGAGCTTGTTCCCTCTCCCTTTTATGGGAGAGGGTCAGGTCGAAGATCCCGCCAGAGGCGGGGGAGAGGGTGATCCAGGGACGACACGAACAGGAACTGCTTTTGGCCCCGATCACCCAAAGCGGACAGCCACGAGGGCTGTCCCTACAACTTTTCTTCACAGCAGATGAAGCTGATTTAGCGGATTTTTGCAGCAGATTGTCTGCCCCCAGGATCTTTAGAAAGATGCTTGTATCTGTTTAATCTTGATAATCAGCTGTGAGGAAGAAAGGAGGTCCAACCCGCCAATGGCGTTGATTGCTTCACCCTCCCTTGTGTTCCCTCCCGTCAAGAGAGGGAAAAGCCGCTCCCCCTCTCGCTTGATAGGTTCGACCATTCGACAAGCTCATGGTGCTGAGTCTTCGACCCTGAGCTCAGACCGAAGGGCGAAGTCGAAGCACAAGCTCACTACAAGCGGGAAAGGATGATTCAGGGATCACCGGGATTGAATCCCATCATACTAAAACCAGCTTGCTGAGCCACCCGCCCAAAGATTCTCATGCGGAAACCGTATAAGCGATAACTATATAGCCATGAATTCATAACAAAAGAAAGAAAGGAGGTTGGCAATGAAAAAGAGGCCCAAAAAACTGACCACGGCTTTTGGAATCCCCGTGGCTGACGACCAGAACAGCCTGACAGCCGGAGAACGGGGTCCCGTGCTAATGCAGGACGTTCACCTGCTGGAGAAGCTTGCCCATTTCGACCGTGAGCGCATTCCCGAGCGTGTGGTGCATGCAAAAGGAGCAGGGGCCTATGGTTATTTTGAGGTTACTGTAGATGTCACCAAGTACACCAAAGCCAAGTTCCTCTCGGAGGTAGGCAAGCGTACCGAAGTCTTCCTCCGCTTTTCCACTGTAGGTGGCGAAAGGGGCTCAGCCGATGCTGCTCGAGATCCACGCGGCTTCGCCATCAAGTTCTACACCGAAGAGGGGAATTACGACTTAGCGGGCAACAACACACCGGTGTTCTTTATCCGGGATCCGCTCAAATTTCCCGATTTCATCCACACCCAGAAACGGCATCCTGCCACCAATCTGCCCGATCCGGACATGTTCTGGGATTTTCTATCCCTTACACCCGAATCCATTCATCAGGTCACAGTCCTCTTCTCCGACAGGGGCACACCGGCCACCTATCGGAACATGAACGGCTACAGCAGCCACACCTTCAAATGGTACAACGTTAAGGGCAACTACTTCTGGGTGCAGTATCATTTCAAAACGGATCAGGGTATCAAGAATCTGACCCGAGAGGAGGCAACTCTGTTTTGTGGCGAGGATCCAAATCACGCCACTCGTGACCTGTATGAGGCCATCGACCGCGGCGATCACCCCTCCTGGACTCTTGAGATGCAGATTCTGCCACCGGAGAAGGCCAAGGATTTCCCCTGGGATATCTTTGACATCACTAAAGTGTGGCCACACGGGGAGGTCCCGCCAATCAAGATTGGAAAGCTGGTCTTGAACCGCAACCCTGTCAACTACTTTGCAGAAGTGGAACAAGCGGCTTTCTGCCCTGGAAACGTGGTTCCCGGCATCGCCATCTCACCGGACAAGATGTTGCAGGCAAGGGTTTTCTCATACCACGATACTCACCTTCATAGACTGGGCCCCAATTATCATCTGATTCCGGTGAATGCGCCCAAGCACGCCCCTGAGGAGAATTACCAGCGCGACGGCTTCATGCGTGTTGATAACGGCGGTGGTGATGGACCTAACTACTTTCCCAACAGCGTCGGCGGACCAGAGCCTGACCCGAAGGCGGGTGAGCCGCACTTTGAGCTCTCAGGCGATGCAGGTCGTTACCCGTTCAAGCATCCTAACGATGACTTTGTGCAGGCTGGCACGCTTTATCGCAAGGTCATGTCGGATCAGGATCGCGACAACCTCATAGGCAACATCGTGGATCACCTGGGCAATGCACAGAAGCGCATCCAGATGCGCCAGGCCGCCATATTCTACAAGGCAGACAAGGAGTACGGCAGCCGCGTAGCCGACGGGATAGGCTTAGATGTGAATGAGGTAAAGCGTCTGGCGGATATGTCTCAACAGGAGAGGGCAAAGGCCACCGAGCAGTAAACATGCTCTTAGCTTATAGGTCGGATAGTCTCCCGTCCGGGGGACTATCCGGCATCTGGTGTTTTACGTAGAACCAAGACTCATCTCACCCTCCCTTTTATTCCCTCCCATAAAGGGAGGGAAGCTCCACCCACCCCACCCGCATTCGGGTGAATCTAAAGATTCGCCCCTATATCTGCATTTTGTGTTGACGATGCATCGAAAAATAGTTAGATTCGGTTAGGGAGGATATTATGAGTCAGGATAAGTACAAAATAGATTGGTCGGAGAAGTGCTGGAAGGAAATGCTGGTTTACCAGCGCAAATCCATGTGGCTTGAGGATACGCTGGACAAGTTAGCCGCCTGGCTGGGCCTGAAGCCTGGGATGACCGCGGTCGACGTGGGCTGTGGTTTGGGTTATCTTGGTCATACCTATTGGCCCTATTTTGGCAAAGGCGGGCAATACTTCGGCGTTGACGTATCGCCGGAGCTGGTGAATGACGCGGAGAAAGCATCCAAGGAATGGGCCAAAGACGGGAAAGCCTCTTTCAAAGTAGGCGACGCATATAAGCTGCCTTTTCCCGACGATTTCGCCGATTTGGTTATGTGCCAGATCCTGTTAATACACTTGGAAAAACCTGAAAGAACTCTGGCTGAGATGATTCGGGTGGCCAAGCCTGGAGGGCTTGTTATGTGCAAGGAACCGGACAACGTCTCTACGATGCTGACAATGCGATATCCCTCCCTACCGGAATTGGAAATAGAGGAACAACTGTTAATTGCAAAGATAGTTATGACCTACAACCAAGGCCGGATCAAACTGGGTCTCGGCGACTGGAGCATCGGCAGGAAGGTTCCCAGAATGATGAAAAAGCTGGGACTTGCGGACATCGGCGTTCGGATAGGTGACCGCGCCTATTACCTGGAGCCACCCTATGAAGGCCCCCTCCAGCAGTACCATCTGGAGCATGTAAAAAAACAGTGGTTAGACGAAAAGCGGCACAAAACATGGATAGACCTGTTCAAAGACGGATTTCTGGCTGGAGGCGGCGGCCCCGGAGATTTTGAACGTTATCGAGAATTGGACGAAAGAATCATGTCCACTATGCGACGGCAAGTTGAGGACGGCCAGTTTTTCCAATGTGGCTCCGGCGACATATACGTGGTTAGGGGAAGAAAGCCATTGTAGGAGCGGAGCTTCAGCTCCGCCCGCGTCCCGGCGAATCTAAAGATTCGCCCCTACATGTGGCGCGTAGCCGAGGCTTTATGCCTCGGCGCCACCCGTACGGGTGGCTGCCCGTCTGGGCAAGGGCCGTCTGTACGAAGAGCAATTTATGGAGGTGATGTCCTCATGAAAACCAAGATAATCTGGGCGCTGCAGTTATTTGTACTTTCCCTCATTGTAGTCCAATCGAACGGCTGTAGCGTGATCGGCTATACCATGGGTGCGATAGATGACGCGCGCAAGCCGGATACATCTTACGTACCCGGTTGGAATGTGAAAGCGATAAAGCCGGGCTCGCAGATCAGAGTCGTTTTGAATGACGGAGACGAAGTCATCGGGAAGTACGCAGGGCTCAAGCGCGTTGCCAAAGAGAAATACGCAAAAAGATACGCCAAATTTCGTGAAGAGAAAGAGGGGGAAGTCTTTCTCCCGGCACTGGGCGACAGAATCACGACCACGATGAAGTCTGGTAGACAAGCGGAGCGGGAGTTCTTGGGTTTTGACTACCAGTATGTTGGCATGGAACTGGAGGAAAAAATTGCATCCAAGCTTGCTGCCTCTGCCCCGATTATTTCAGTTAGACAAGTGGGAGACACAACATCAGGTGCGATATTCTTGAAAAATATCGAGAGGATAGTCGACAGTGATGGAAATGTCACCGAGGGAAAAGCCCTGGCCAGACTTGCCTCTGAGGGTCAAATCCCCTTTTTGTCGGGAATACTCGTTAAGAAAGGGATCAGCGCAACCCAGGTTCCCGTGGAGAAGGTCCGCCAGATAGAGGTGCTGAACAAGAAAGATGCAAAAAGGAAAGGCCTTCTCATCGGCCTGGGTCTCGATTGCGCTGCGGGTATCATCTTCTTGATTATAGCAAGTTCGATAGACATAAATCTAGAGGGTGCGGGAACTAACTAAACCGCGTAGGGGTGGTGTTGACCTCCGCCCAGGGCAGGGCGAACGCAAGGTTCGCCCCTACATGTGGCGCGTAGCCGAGGCTTCATGCCTCGGCACCACCCGTACGGGTGGCTACGCGACTGTCCGAACCGGAAAGTGGACAGCCACGAGGGTTCATCCTGCCCTTTGGTCCTGAGACCTCAGGGTCGAAGGAAAGAGATTCACCCTGAAGGGCTGTCCCTACTACTTTTCTTCACAGCAGATGAAGCTGATTTAGCGGATTTTTTGCAGCAGACTGTTTGCCCCCAGGATCTTGAGAAAGATGCTTGTATCTGCTTAATCCTGATAATCAGCTGTGAGGAAAAAAGAACAGCCATCTCGCCAACGGAGTGAACCGTATGGTTTGCCCCAACGGCTATCACAAACGTGTTATGCTGACCCCGCCTTTGGCGGGGGAAGCATCTTGCCTTTGGCGGGGGAAGCATCTCGCTTTTAGATTCTTCGTCCCGCCTGCGGCGGGACTCACAATGACACACGGGAATGTAGGGACAGGACTTGCCTTGCACTGATCCCGCCTTTGGCGAGGGAAGTGTCCCTGTCCGAACCTGAAAGCGGACAGCCACGAGGGTTCATCCTGCCCTTCGGTCCTGAGACCTCAGGGTCGAAGGAAAGAGATTCACCCTGAAGGGCTGTCCCTACGATTGCTTCACCCTCCCTTGTGTTCCCTTCCATTCCGCCATAGGCGGACAAGCGAGGGAGGGAAGAGTCAATTCCCTCTCCCTTGACGGGAGATTCGTATGAATGCTTCGCAGGGTTAGGGTGAGGGTGAAAAGAACCATCTGAGGAGAAACATTTGATGTCACCCTCCCTTTTGTTCCCTCCCATAAAGGGAGAGAAGCTCCACCCACCCCACCCGCATTCGGGTGAATCTAAAGATTCGCCCCTATATCTGCATTTTGTGTTGACGATGCATCGAAAAATAGTTAGATTCGGTCAGGGAGGATATTATGAGTCAGGATAAGTACAAAATAGATTGGTCGGAGAAGTGCTGGAAGGAAATGCTGGTTTACCAGCGCAAATCCATGTGGCTTGAGGATACGCTGGACAAGTTAGCCGCCTGGCTGGGCCTGAAGCCTGGGATGACCGCGGTCGACGTGGGCTGTGGTTTGGGTTATCTTGGTCATACCTATTGGCCCTATTTTGGCAAAGGCGGGCAATACTTCGGCGTTGACGTATCGCCGGAGCTGGTGAATGACGCGGAGAAAGCATCCAAGGAATGGGCCAAAGACGGGAAAGCCTCTTTCAAAGTAGGCGACGCATATAAGCTACCCTTTCCCGACGATTTTGCCGATTTGGTTATGTGCCAGGCTCTGTTGATACACCTAGAAAAGCCCGAGAAAGCTCTTGCCGAGATGATCCGGGTGGCCAAACCCGGTGGGCTTATTATGTGCCAGGAACCAGATAGCCTATCAGTACTTTTGGAAAAATGGTACTGGTCTCTTCCGGAACTCAGCATAGACGAGCAGCTGTTATTCAAGAAGGTAGCTTTAATTTGCAACAAAGGGCGCATCAAACTGGGTCAGGGCGATGGTAGCATCGGCAACAAGGTTCCCTTCATGATGAATAAGTTGGGTCTTACGGACATCGGCATCAGGCAAAATGATGCGGTCTGTTATATCGAGCCTCCTTACGAAGGTCCCCGCCAACAAATCCTGCTGGAGCATGTGAAAAAGCAATGGTTGGACGAAAACAGACGGAAAGCCTGGATTGACAGAGAAAGAAAGGAGTTTATAGCCGGCGGCGGCGATCCAGTAGAGTATGACCGTTATCGAGAAATACACGAAAGAAACATGCAGGCGTTTCGACAACAAATTAAGGATGGCGAGTATTTCGTCTGCGGCTCCGGTCACATCTATATAATTAAGGGAAGAAAACCAGTGTAGGGGCGGAGCTTCAGCTCCACCCGCATCTGGGCGAACCCAAAGGTTCGCCCCTACACTCAAGATCACACTAGAGGCAAGAGAATTACCAAAGCTTATAGCATCGGCTTTTCTCAAAACCGATGCATCAAGGGAGCTTTTTGTTTAGGTTCTGGGCACATGTTTTTTTGTTTGATTTCCCCAAGAATTTGATATATTATTTATGGACGCTGGCGATCGGGGTCGATGCCCCGGCGTTCTGGTTTAGATAAAGCGATTTTTCATATATAAATCAAGGGCACCATCTGGTGCTAAAGCGTGCAGGGAGGTGTTTTATGAAGACGTTCGTGTTGATGACCAAGCTTGCATCGCGAGATGCGCAGATAACTGAGATCGGTGCCAAGCTTAGCGACAGATCCAGAAGCGGCCGCGCCTGGCTGAAGGAGATCAAGGAGAAATGTCCGGAGATTAAGTTCAAGGCTCACTACGCTCTGATGGGTTACTGGGATTCCATGCACATCTACGAAGCTCCGGATGAAGAGTCGGCCGCCAAGGTATCTTTGTTGACCCGGGCCTACTGCGCTCAGGTGGAGAGTTGGCTGGCTCTGCCCTACGAAAAAATTCTAAAAATACGTGAGGAGATCGACTCTCCGGAATTGGACTAGAAGCCGTAGGCCAGAGCACGATCATCGCCTGAGTTGTGCAATTTGGGGTTGCCGGGTACCCTTGCCCGGCAGCCCCAAGTGTCATCTGGGCGGGGTGACTCAAGCTGGTGGAAAACTTTCAATATTTACGGGTATGGGAATCTCAATCACCTGAAGATGGCTGTGGAGTTTCATCTTCCTCTTTCCCTTCATATCCCGGCTCTTTATCTTCACCCGAAAAAGCGTCCTTTTTCTCCTTTTCCTCCTCTTCATCTATAACATATTCCATAGCGTTTTGTTTACTTTGATTGAGCATATCGTGCATAATCACCTGACTGGTGAAAGAACCTCTTGTTCCCGCACCTTTTAACCATCCCTTTGCCCAGGCGAAGATGAAAAATACTAAACCGCTGGTTAGAAGCAAAACAACAAGCGTTCTTAATATCGTATCCATTTTTTAAATCCCCTACAAGTTCAATGGTTATAGCTATGGTTTAAGCTTTAGCTCTCAATTCCTTATTCATCAGGTCTTCTTTTAGTCTCTCTTTTTTATGAAACTCCCAACTTGAAGTTATGAAAATTCCGAGTAAAAGTCAACATGTTCCACAGGATTTCAATTTCACTATCTTGTGAAGTGCCGTGGTTAGTAACGGACACCTTCGTCTGTTCTCCCGCCAAAGGCGGGATCAGGATGAATCCTTTAGGACAAGTTTGTGATGAACAACGCCCCCGTGAGCATCTCACCAAAAAATTGCAACTCCCCTTCATTTTTTTCTTGACAACTGCACAAATGGGCAGTATATTACGTATAAGAAGTGGACACAGAACAAGAGGATTCATACTGATGGTTCAAAGTTCACCATAAAAGGAGGTCCTATGGGAAAGGAGTTAACCGCAAGGCAAAGGGAGGTTCTGGATTTTATCCGTGAAATGATAGAAAACAAAGGACTGCCTCCCACCATTAGGGAGATCGGAGAGAAGTTCAAGATAGCCTCAACCAATGGGGTAAGGGCTATTCTTTTTGCTCTAAGCAAAAAAGGATATATCCGACGTAAGCCTTTGGTCGCGCGGGGAATCGAGCTTGCCAAAAAGGCAAAAGCTTCCTTCGATTACGTCCGGGAGAGCGCCTACGCGACGGTTCCACTGGTGGGGAGGATTGCCGCCGGCTTGCCCACCTTGGCGGTGGAGAACATTGAAGGCTCAATCGCAGTGGATAGATCCTTTCTTCCCGGTGGAGACGTCTTTTCTTTGAGGGTGGAGGGAGAGAGCATGAAGGATTCAGGCATCTTTGATGGCGACTATGTGCTGGCAAGGGTGCAGTCCGTCGCAGAAAAAGGGGACATCGTGGTTGCAGTTATCGGTGAGGAGGCTACGGTAAAAAGATACGTTCCGCAAAAGAATAGGGTGAAGCTGGAGCCGGCCAATCCAGCCTTCAAGCCGATTGTGGTGGACCGAAAGAGTCCAGAGTTCCGCATCGCCGGAAAAGTCATCGGGCTTTTAAGAAGAATGTGAGAGATAGCCGCAAGTGAGCCAGAGAGTTTATTGAACCTATTTTTGCATCAGGACAAAATTTTGAGCCGTTTTTTTACCTCACCCCCTTTGTCCCCTTCAGGATGAACCCCTCTCCATTTCATGGGCAGACGCCCACCCGTCTGGGTGGAGAGGGGGATATAGGGGGAGAGGTCTTTAAATCGAACTCCTTTCTCGTTACAAAGAGTAGGTTGAACAGAGGCGGCAGTTGAATAGCCTTTGCTGAAATTTTTGACCATGGATCAGAAGATAAACCAGCCTGTTGAGGTAATGGTGGTATTTGAAAAAGGGAGGATGATCCCTATCCGTTTCAGATGGAACGGAAGGGTGATAAAAATAGCCAAACTAACCGGTTGCTGGAGGGCCAATGAGGGGAAATTCAGAATAAGGCATTTTGCGGTGATGGATCAGAATTCCCAATTCTTCCAGCTCACTTATAAGGAGAGAACCGCCGAATGGTTTTTGAGCAAGGTTTGGTTGGAATAAAGATCCGATGATTATTCTAATGCCTGGAAAACATAAACCAGATGGGATTAACGATCACTTGGCATGAGCACAGCCCAATTGCAATATGTCCGAAAAGAACCGGTGATCTTACACGTGGATATGGATGCCTTCTTCGCCTCGGTGGAACAAAAAGATCGCCCCTGGCTTGCGGGAAAGCCGGTGGTGGTGGGAGGAGATCCACAAAAACGGCATGGGGTGGTTACCGCCGCCTCTTATGCCGCCAGAGAATATGGGATAAAAGCGGGAATGCCCTTGGTCACCGCCAAAAGATTATGCCCTCATGCCATCTTCCTTATTGGAAGGGATCAAGATAAATACGAGTATATATCCTCCCGTCTTTTGAGGATTCTCTATCAATTCACCCCGGAGGTGGAACCCTATTCCATAGATGAAGCTTTTCTGGATATAACCGGCTGTGAGAGGCTGTTTGGACCGCCTGTTCAACTGGCGAAAAAATTAAAGGAAAAGATCAAAAAACAACTTGGACTTCCCTGCTCGGTGGGCATTGCCCCAAATAAGCTTTTGGCTAAGTTAGCCTCCTCCCTGAACAAGCCGGATGGCTTAACCCTCATCCCCAAAGATAAAATAAAGGAGATATTAAGTCCTCTGGAGGTGACCAAACTGTCCGGCATAGGGGACAAGACCACAAAAATTCTTTCCAATTTTGGTATACACACTCTGGGAGAGCTTGCTTCCTATCCGGTGGAGGTTCTGAAAGGAAAGTTCGGCAAAAACGGGGAATGGCTTCATCTTGTTGCCAACGGTATTGACCCCGCCAACGGCGGGGTGATTTCTCAAACTATACCAGAGAAGTCAATGGGGCATGAACGCACCTTGCCCCAGGATATCGCAGACCCGGAGCAGATATCCTCTGTGCTTCTGGCTCTCTGTGGCATGGTGGCGAGAAGACTCCGACAGAAGAGACTTCAGGGACGAACCATCACCCTGAGGGTACGATACTCAGACTTTGTAAGTCTGACCAGATCAGAGACCATCGCCCACCCTACTGACTCTGAACATACTATCTTCAGGGTAGCTCAGAAGCTTGCTCTTGGTGTTGCATCAGGAATTAGAAGAGTGAGACTTTTGGGGGTGAGCGTGTCTCATCTTACAAAAGATGGGCAATCCTTGCAGACCTCCCTCCCTTTTGTAGAATATATAGATAAAAGGGGAAAGGTTTATTCGGTGATGGACAAAATCAGAGATAAATTTGGGGAGGAATCGATTAGATGGGCCGGGGCTGCCGCTTTTGCTTGAAATTAAGAGTTAATTGTAGGGGTGGGGCTTTAGCTCCACCTTGATTAGGGCGAATCTAAAGATTCGCCCCTACACGTTTCCTCCGAGACGAACCTGTAGCGTCGCAACTCTGTTTACCCTGAACGCAGTTGAAAGGTGTGCGACGCTTTTCGTCCAAAAGTTCTAATATCCAAATCTAGCTGGCTGGTCGTCGCTGGGAGCTCAATATGGCACCAAAACCGGTGAAGAGGACAACAAAATAAATGGGCCACTCCAGATAGGGAATGTTCAAAAGCAGGGTTAGGACCACCAGTCCCAGAAGCATGGACCAGATAAGTGAAGGCTCTCCCTGTTTTCCTAAAACCTTGATGATCTTCTCTCCCACAAAGGTTGCCACCGGGATTTTGGCAATATAGACCAAGATGGCGTAAGCAAAAAAGGCTATAATCGCAATAGGTATCCCAATCACAGTTATGAGTAAAATGATCATGGCGATGGGTATGCAAACCATGAACACAAAACCCAAACCCAAGCTTTTCAGAAAGGGATCTCCAACCGCCTGCTTGGCTTGATATAAATTCTTCTTGAAGATGAGCGTTAGCACAATTCCGGTGACCATCAAAGCCAGGAGGAAAAGCATCTCCGCGATAAGAGATTTTCCTGTAAATATGCTTCTGGGTTTTTTCTCTTTTTCAACTTTCAATTCGGTCCAGACGGTTTCTCCGGAGATCTGGGCTCCGGATTCGATCTTAGCTTCTTTTTTGCTTTTGTATTTGAAATCTCCTTCGATTCTGGTGGTGGGCATGAGTGTAATCTTTTCTGCTTTGATTGAGACATCCCCATTCACGACTCCGGAGATAACCAGTTCGCCCACAGACCCTTTTAGACTGCCCCCCAATTTACCATGCAGGGTCATCTTTCCGCAGAAGACGGTGATGTCCTTTTCGATCTCAGCGTCGGGTTTTACGTCTAAACAATAGCCGAAAACAATCAGGTTTCGGCCCAGTTTTCCATTGACATTGATGTTTTGAGCAAATCCTCTTACGCTTCCCTTAACCTCTCCTAAGATGTCCAAATCCTGTGCCCCCGCATTCAAGCTCCCCAGGATTAACCCGCTTTGAACTAAAGATCGGCAGGCAGAGATTAAGTCCCCTTCGATTATTCCATCCAGCTTGATGTTTCCTCCGGTGATAACCAGATCATCATGGATAATAGCAGTATCCGGAAAGAAGAAATTATCCGCCGCCTTAAATTCCGTTCCAAAGGAAGAGTCGAAGATCAAAAGCACAAGGATCATAGTGAGGATAAATATAAGGATCTCAGCTTTGCTAAATCCTAACATGGTTCCTCCATTTTAAATATAACTTCCCTTATTGGTTACGCATTTCACCACATCAAGTTTCAAAATACTTAAAGAAGGATCAAAAAATAGCAGGTCATAAATGAAGTGGTCGATCATACCCAGATTTTCGCATCTGATCGAGCGGTTCGATTAAAATATAAGAAGCTGAAACGAAAAGGCAAGGAATTTTAATTCTATGTAGATCTCAAACACAAATCACACCCCTTTTTAAAGACTCTTTTTCATCTAAGATAATGGATAAGTGGTGAGCCTGTCGAAAAATGTCATTCTGACCCCGCCTTTGGCAGGGGAAGAATCTCAAACTCGTATGAGTGCATACGCATTTGTAAGATGTTGAATTTATTAGATTCTTCACTTCGTTCAGAATGACATATAAGGACATTTTTATGATTTTTCGACACGCTCTGGTGATACCTCCTACTGGTTTATTTCCAAACCTGAAAATAAAAGTTGACAACTGTAGGAAAAACTTTAAATTGTCTTTCCTGATCTGATCAACTTTTTGGCATAAAGGAAAAAAATCAATATGAAAGTTATAATTCCAGTAGCGGGAATCGGGACCAGACTCAGACCTCACACCTACTCCGTTCCCAAAGTTCTTCTTCATGTGGCCGGAAAGCCGATTTTAGGACATATACTGGATATCGTTGAACAGCTAAATATCAACCAGGTGGTGCTAATAGTCGGTTTTCTGGGCGATCAGATTGTGGAATACGTTAAGAAAAATTATAAGTTCAAATGCAAATTCATAGAACAGAGGGAACTTAAGGGACTGGGATATGCCATCAACATGGCGTCTGGTGAGATGAAGGATGATGAGCCGGTGTTGATGATTTTGGGAGACACGATTTTTGAAGCAGATCTTCTTCCGGTGATTAGTGGGAAATATGATGCTTTAGGTGTAAAAAGGGTGGCAGATCCACGACGTTTCGGCATTGTGGAGATGAAAGGGAAGTTTGTCAAAAGGCTGATCGAAAAGCCGGAGGTGCCCAGCACCAATTTAGCCGCGGTAGGGGTGTATTACTTCAAAAGCACCGGCATGCTCAAGGAGAGCTTAAGCCAGATAATCGCAAAAAAAATAATCACCAAAAACGAATACCAGCTAACCGATGCCTTGCAGTTGATGATCGACCGGGGAGTGAAGTTTGAAACCTTCAATATAACGGGATGGTATGATTGCGGAAAGCCGGAGACCTTGCTTGAAACCAACAGGCTACTTCTGGCTAAGATGAAGCCTCAAAGGAAGCTTAAGACCTCGATTCTAATCCCCCCGGTGTTTGTGTCGAAAACGGCTCAGGTTGAAAATTGTATTCTTGGTCCAAATGTGTCCATAGCGGACAAAGCTATCCTCAAGAATTCCATCATAAAGAATTCGATAATTGGGGAGCAAGCTTGCGTGGAAAACTCGACTTTGGATTCATGCTTGATAGGAAATTGTGCTCGGATCAGAGGAGCGTTTCATCGCCTCAATGTGGGAGATTCATCTGAGATTGATTTGCTTTGATTCTTCTTTCTGTGAAATGGAATTCAACTCACCATCGATTTACCAAGTTTGAAAGAAAAGGAGCAAAAATGGCTGCAAAAAAATACTTCTACACCTCTGAGTCGGTGACCGAGGGGCATCCGGATAAGATGTGCGATCAGATCTCCGATGCGGTCTTAGACGAGTTGATCAGGCAGGATCCTCAGGCCAGGGTGGCATGTGAAGCCTTCGTCACCGTGGGTTTAGTCATCGTGGGAGGAGAGATAACCACCAAAGGTTATGTCGACCTCCCCCGGCTGGTGCGAAAACTGATAAAAGATATTGGCTATACCGACGCTAAATTTGGATTCAGCGCTGAGGGTTGTGCCATTTTGAATGCCATCGGCAGTCAGTCTCCGGACATTGCCCAGGGGGTGGATACAGGTGGAGCAGGAGACCAGGGGCTGATGATCGGATATGCCTGCCGGGAGACTCCTGAGCTTATGCCTCTGCCCATCATGCTGGCTCACAAGCTCTGCCGTAGACTGGCTGAGGTGAGAAAGAAAAAAATTCTCCCCTATCTGGGGCCGGATGGGAAATCTCAGGTCACGGTGGAATATGAAGATGGCATCCCCCGAAGGGTGGATACGGTGATTTTAGCTTGCCAACACACCGAGGAGATTTTAGACTCCACCGGAAAAACCATCACCCAGAAAGCAAGAGATGAAATAATAGAAAATGTGGTAAAGCCAGCCGTTGAGGAGGAACTTCTGGATGAGCAGACCAAGTATTTTATCAACGCTACGGGAAAATTCATAATTGGCGGTCCTCAGTCCGATACCGGGATGACCGGCAGGAAGATCATTGTGGATGCCTACGGTGGCATGGTGCCTCATGGAGGAGGAGCATTTTCCGGAAAAGACCCCACCAAGGTGGATCGCTCCGCCACCTATGCCGCCCGCTATATTACGAAAAATATCGTAGCCGCAGGGCTGGCAGACAAATTGATGGTTCAGTTAGCCTATGTCATCGGGGTGGCTGATCCGGTCTCCATCATGATAAACAGCTACGGAACATTGAAAATCCCGCACCTGAGACTTCAGGAGATGATCAGAAAGCATTTTCAGCTTACTCCTGCTGGAATCATGGAATCGCTAAACCTGAGAAGACCCATCTTTAAGTTGACCGCCGCCTATGGTCACTTCGGCAGAACCGAGCCGGAGTTCACCTGGGAGAAAACCGATAAGGCTGAAGATTTGAAAAAAGATGCTTAGAAGTTAAAAAGGGACTAAAAAGACTGGAATTCTGGAGTGCACCAGCTTGCTGGTGCGGTTTTCCTCAGAGTGTAAGTAGTTTTGCCGTATAAGAGCATCTGGATTTCAAGAAATCGCAAAAGTAAACCTTTGCACTCCCAAAACACTTTTTCAACATATCCTTTTGTGCCTGTCGGGTCCCCAGACCCGACAGGTAATTGCTTGTTTTCCGCCAGGTCAGGGGATGCGTATGCATTCATACGAACCTGGCGGGCACGAGAAAGATTTGAAAAAGGATGTTTAAGGGTTTAATCTGTTGGGGCAGGGGTTTAACCCCTGCCCCAACAGCGAACGGCAACAGACAAGGAGAAAAGCCATGAAACATGATATCAAAGATATAAAATTAGCCAAACAGGGCAGATTGAGAATCGAATGGGCGGAAAGACACATGCCTGTTTTGAGGTTAATTAAGGAGAGATTCAGAAAGAAAAAACCCCTCAAAGGGGTAAAAATCTCTGCCTGTCTTCACGTGACCACCGAGACTGCCAATCTGATGCACACTCTGGTGGCAGGTGGCGCTAAGGTGGCCCTGTGCGCCTCCAATCCTTTATCCACCCAGGACGATGTGGCCGCTTCTTTGGTTTCCGATTTTGGCATACCTGTTTTCTCCATCAAGGGAGAAAGCAACAAAGTGTATTACCAGCACATACTGAGTGCTCTGGAAATTGAGCCGGATATAACCATGGACGACGGAGCAGACCTGGTTTCAACTTTGCACTCCAAACGAAAAAAACTGCTTTCGGGTGTGATCGGTGGAACCGAGGAGACCACCACCGGAGTGGTTCGTTTGAGAAGCATGGAAAAGCACGGAGTGCTTTTGTATCCATTGATATCGGTGAATGATTCCAAGACCAAGCACTTCTTTGATAATCGTTATGGCACGGGTCAGTCCACCGTGGATGGAATTTTGCGCGCCACCAACCTCCTTTTAGCCGGATCAAAGGTGGTGGTGGCCGGATACGGCTGGTGCGGTCGGGGATTTGCCACCAGAGCTAAAGGGATGGGGGCGGATGTCATCGTCACCGAGGTGGACCCCCTGAAGGCTATTGAGGCGGTGATGGATGGCTTCCGGGTTCTTCCCATGGCAGAAGCCGCCAGAATTGGAGATATCTTCTGCACTCTAACCGGAGATATAAATGTCATCCGAGCAGAGCATTTCCGGGTGATGAAGGATGATGCGGTGGTGTGCAACTCCGGACATTTCAATGTGGAGATTGACATCCCCGGTTTAGAGAAGATGGCAAAAAGAAAAAGACAGATAAGGGAGTTTGTAACCGAGTATACCCTGCCCAAAGGCAGAAAGATAAATCTCTTAGCCGAGGGACGGCTGGTGAATCTCTCCGCCGCAGAAGGACATCCTGCCTGCGTGATGGATATGTCCTTTGCCAATCAGGCTCTATCTGCTGAGTATCTGGTGCATAACGGTAACAAGTTGGGAAACAAAGTCTACGCTGTGCCTGAGAGGATCGACTCCGAGATCGCCCGTCTGAAACTGAAGTCTTTGGGCGTTAAAATCGACCGTCTCACCCCGGAACAAAAAAAATATCTTGCCGCCTGGGAATTGGGAACGTAAGAAAAGGCTTTGGTGTTTTTCAATAGGCATGATTTGACCCTGCTTGAGTGGTAGCCGCCCATTTGGGCGAGAGGATGCGCAGGCTGAAGCCTGCGGCTACCAGACTAATTGAGACCTATCTTGTTGTCCGAAACTCCCGCCAGAGGCGGGACATTTCGGACCTATGCATACGGCGACGTTGGTTTGCGGTGCCCCCACCACAAGTATCCCCGAAATTCGCTTATATGTTTCAATAGCATATCGGAATTTAGAACCAAGTTGCGTGGGGAAATTGTTCCGAAGAACGCCATATGGATTTTCCCGACGCTATGCCTGAATACCGCAGAACATATTCCCAACAGATTTAACAGATTAAACAAAGCTTTCAGCCCCCCTTCTTCTATCTGTTTCATTTTTTCATCTGTTGGGAAAATTGATCTTCCCTGCGGTTGGTCTTCTCCCGCCCAGACGCCCGGACGGGCCCGTCTGGGGGCGGGCGTCTGCCCGCCCCTGGCCGGGTGCCCTTAAATTCAACCGCACCCCCTTTTGTCCCCCTTCAGGGTGAATCCCTTTCCTTCGACCCTGAGGTCTCAAGACCGAAGGGCAGGATGAACCCCTCTCCCCCGCCTCCGGCGGGATTTTCAACATGAAATGGGCAGACGCCCACCCGTCTGGGTGGAGAGGGGGAGATAGGGGAAGAGGTCTTTAGAGTTTATAATGTCTTTGTTGCAACGCTTCGTTGAATCCTGCGTAGGGGCGGACCTCCGTGTCCGCCCGACTTCAGGGCGATGGCAGAGCATCGCCCCTACAAAAAAGGCGGCGTTTGGTGATGAATGGCTTGTTTGGGACGAAGTATCCCAAAAAAAATCACCCCCGCTAAAAAAGCGGGGATGATTTTTTTGCCAGTCAGTTCTGGTCGAGCCTATTACCAGTTAGGTTCCTCGAACAAGCTCGGTCTGCTCCAGTACTGCGGGATGAAGCGCACGTAGTCAATAGGTGCAGGTCCTCCCTTATAGACGTAGTTGATCAAATACACCACGTCTCCAAGGTTCACATTGTTCTTCGGGTTATTGGATTCCTTTGGAAAGGGTTGACCATCCACATCTCCCTGATCAGCAAACGGCAGAGGTGCCGGACCACCCTTATACAGGTAGTTGATCAGGTAGACTAAGTCGCTTATATCCATAGCAGGCAACTCCAGAGTATCAGAAGCGTCAACGTCTCCTCTATAGAAGCCGGCATATCTCAAGACTCTGTGATACCACTGCTCCCAGGTCATTTCAGTCAGATCCCTGCAGAAGTCGATCCAGATCTCGATATGCTTGTCTCCAGGGTTCAGGGTAATGGGTGGCGGGGTGATCATCACAGAGTAGTCCTGACTATCGGGTCCCACGTATGTGGCCTCCTGAGGACCAACGTGTGTCAACAGACGCCACACTGAATCCTGATCCAGACCATAACCTTCATTCGGCCAGGTGATGTAGGCATTGTGGACAACCTGCATGTTCAACATGGGATCACCATAGAAAGGAGCCTTGAACAAGCCACAGACGAAGTCATCATTCCCCGGCTCATACATCCAGACCAGATTGTGATCATAATCCAGACCACCCCAGTTGTTATAAGCATCACCAAAGTCCCAGTCCTCAAGCAGTGAAATGTACATGTCCTCGATCGGTGGATTTCCGAGGGGGTTGTAGTAAATCTTGATCTTGATGGAGAAGTCCACGCATGAGTCCATGATGCCTATAATGAACAGAGAGTCCCACTCAGTGTCGATGATGTCCGGGTCAGTGTAGAACTCAGCATAGCCTATGTTGGCTGGCCACTTGTCATCATAAGTGATCTCCTGATGCTGGGTCGGAATAAAGCCCGTGTGCACGTGAGTTCTTCCAAAATCCAGAGCCATTTTATCCGGCCCGGTTGCCACTATGAAGGTGCCATCGAACAGAAGGTTTGCGATTCCATACCAGTAGAAGCTCTGAGCCGAGTTATCGTGGTCGCCTACTGCTCCGAAGTTGGTCATCCTCTGCGTGCCATGGTAGAATTCAACCAGCGCGTCATCATAAGGCGGCTGGATAATCAGAGTGACATCCTTGGTTCTCACCACCAGCTTATCCGGGCCGGTGGCACGTAACGTCAGGGTGTGGCTGGCGTAAGGCGTGCCTGGAGCGCAGCTGAGGGACAGCTCCGAGGAGAATTCAGGCGTCCCGCTTACAGGAACATAGTTGTAAGTGATGCCCGTGGGAAGCGTAGCCGGATCGATATCCAAATCCACGGTCTGATCGTATCCTGCAACCTGTATCACAGTCACGTCGTACATCTTGAGGTCCGCGTCTCCGGGTGAGATATAAGCCGTGGCTGGAGTCGCCGTCAGCACAAAGGTGGGCGCGGGTGGAGGCGTCTGACATATGACTGCCTGCATTATGAAGCTCATCTCAATGCCGTAAGCCTCCTGGATAGTCAACCATCCATCGGGATCGGGGAAGAGGAATCCGGCTCGGCCTGGCGGGTTATTTGGATCTGTATAGTCATCGGAGAGGTGAGCCAAGGTGTCACCGACTATGCTGAAGTCAAATGAATATCCCACGTGGAACTCCTCACCCGGGTCGAAATAGATACCGTCCTCCCACGTCTGAACAACCTGCCAGCTGGGGTAGGTTACCACATTCAGGTTGTCGATGTGATAGGTAGCCATGGCATTGTTGGGAGGGTTGGCGTCCAGAGGATGCCCGGCTCCATCACTCATCCACACGTATACGTCCGGACTGGGAGTACCCTGCTTGTTGTAGAAGGCCAGCTTGACCTTATCCAAACGTCCGCCGTATGAGAATGGCAGGGTGAACCGCTGGTTGGGATAGTCACGGCCGCTGGTCGAGGGTAAGGCCCAAATCCAGGTGGGGGTACCATAGTCAGTCAAAGTCACCACGCTGTCGGGGTGACACGGCTCCTCACCGCAGAATTCCAGCTCATTCATGAACTCGGCGTAGTCACCATAGGCGGTATACTCATCAATCCATCCGGTTCCATCGTCAAACCAACTGTGGGTCTCAACCCCGTTGCCATTGTAATCAGCAAGCACAGCGAAGTCGTTGACTAACTCAACAGGATCAATGGGCTCCACTCCGAGGAAGATGTAATCGCCAGGAGCTACGGTGACGTTTAGCGATGTGAAGTCCACCTCAAGAAAATTGGGTTGAAATACAAAGTCGCTGTTGGGCACCAGTATCCGGTCGATAATGCTTCCCGGACCGGTGGTGGGATTGCCGTCCCAGAGCGTCACATAAAGGTCCGGGCTTCCGTAATAGTACGTATCATCGAGCAAAACTCTCGCCCTGCCGATGTAGCCTGATACTGGTGAAGCGAACCAAGCCGCGGTTCCAAAGTAAGCCCAGGCCGGATAATACCAGTAAGGATTTCCGTCGTGCCACCAGTGAAACACGCACTCCGGCTCTGCCGGGCAGACGTTGTGGGCATCGGCGTAGCTCAAGCCCGCGGAATACAGAAGGAAGTTTCCGCCTGCGCCTACATCTACGACGAAATCAAGCCAGCCAGTACCCCAGTTGACGTAGCTTCTGCATGGGTCAGGAGTGTTATCTGAGACGGGGGACATGTCATACCAATACCCGCCTGTGATGTGGAACGACACGAAATAGGGTCCGTTCACGCAGATCGGACTCTCTGGGTCATAACCCAATTTCCAGTGCCCGCCGTTCGGTATGTCATACTGCAACACGGGGGACGTGTATATAACCGGACCGACTGTGGGGCAGTCAGGATCGGACAAATTGGCCATCTCTATGTCGAAGTATCCAATGACTTGCAAAGGATCCGCTCCTCCGTCCATAACGTGGAAATAAAGCTCCGTCACGGCAAATGGATAGACTGGTAACTCGCAAGGTGGGACAGACGTCTCGGGGTCCTGATACTCCTTGTGATTGTCGCCAACCCAACTAAACTCTGGATAATAGAAGGCAGCCCCAGAATGCATGGTCACCATGCAGGTGTCCTGTTTGGGGTCTGTGGGAACCTGCGGCGATCCGCCAGGCAACAACTCCATATAAATTTGGCCCGCTTCCACAGGCTGAAGATTCAATCTCTCCGCAGGGATGGTTTTGTCAATCGCTAGGCGCTCACCCCCGCCAGGGTAAAGTGGCACTGGCGGCGTGTACTCCGTCGCATCCGTGGCAGGTCCTTTCTTGTTGGCTGCAATGACGAAAGAGCTGGCCATCACCGCAATTGCTAAGACCAGAACTACAAATAGTTTTTTGGTCATTATTTTTCTCCTTTAAAACAAAGTTAAATCTCGCTTTTTTGGTCTGATTATCAAACCAAATAGGTTTTTCGCTTGTAGCGCATCGCCTCCTTTCGTCCCTCGTCCCTGAAGGAAAATGTGGTTGCTTTGAAAGAAGGGACAGCTTGATGCCGCCAATCGAAAAAAGGATAAAAAATTCCTCTTCTCTTTTTATCGGCATCCAAGATGCCTTGTTAAGAGATTAATTGAACTTTAAGGCTGGGGTAAAACTAATACTACAAACCAATACTTTTGCTCGTGACGAGAACCTTTCTCGTCTAACTAAAATATAATGTTTCTTTAATCTTTGTCAAGTAAAAAATGCAAAAAATCCTTATTTTTTTAAGATATGAAGGATAGCCCACGAAAGGCTAAGTGATTGATAGAAAGCAACTTGGAAAAACCGAGTGAAATTATTTGTGTTTTGGTCGATTTTTGCACACCGTTTTTTTACACGATTTCTTTAAAAAAACAAAAAAATGGTGGTTTTCTCGTTGGTCACGGACACCTTGTCCGTTGCGAAGCATTCATACGAATCTCCCGCCAAAGGCAGGATCAGGATGAATTCGTTACCCTTGCTCCCCGTGGGATGTTATCCCAGACGGGTCTTCGTCATCCTACGGAATTTTGGGTGGATGATAACATCCACCCAAGAGCAGATTCCCGCTTTCCGTTGATGTTCTCACCAATCCTATGGATCCAAATTCGGACGGAGAAGATGTGTTGTCGGTCAATCATCAGGATCCCGCCAGAGGCGGGAGAAGACCAACAACAAGCAAGATCAATTTTCCCAACAGATGAAAAGATGAGACAGATAGAAGAAGAGGGGGGCTGAAAGCTTTGTTTAATCTGTTAAATCTGTTGGGAATATGTTCAAGCTTTCCGTTGGTGTTCTCACCAATGGAGAAGATGTGTTGTTGGTCAATTACCAGGATCCCGCCAGAGGCGGGCGTCTGCCCGCCCCCAGACGGGCCCGTCCGGGCGTCTGGGCGGGAGAAGACCAACAACAAGCAAGCAAGAGCTGGGGATGATAACATCCCCAGCGAGCAAAAATGACAGATTCTCTGCTTCTCTGTCCGAGGATCCATAGGACATGTCATGTTGAGCGGAGCGAAACATCTCTCTCTATAATTTGTATAGTCAGATTCTTCGCTACGCTCAGAATGACATGTAAAAATTATTTCTGCGCTTGTATTAGCTTACTGCCAATTGGGATTCAGAAACAAACTGGGTCTCTCGAATTCGTCTTCCCATGGTTGGGGCAGAAATCGGCAAGCGTCCTGTGGGGCAGGCCCGGATTTGTAAAGATAGTTTATCAAAAGGAGAATATCAGCTAAGTCCACAATCCCATCATTGTTAACATCCCCCTGATCGACAAAGGGGAGGGGAGCATCTCCGAATTTATAAAGGTAATTTATCAGATGAAGGATATCGCCCAAGTCCAGCACACCATCCTGGTTGACATCCCCCCGATAAAAACCACAGAAGCCAAGCATCGGTTTCCACCATGAGGGTCCAATCATATGCTGGGTGGTGTCAACGCCAAAGATGATGAACGACTCCAGATGAGAGGAGTCTGGTGCCAAACTCATCATTCCCGGAGTCATAAGAAGTGAGACGTCGTATCCGGAGGAATCATCCTGCCAACGAGCTTTGGTGATAAGCTGCCATAGTTGATCGTCCCTCCAACCGTTCTGGGGATAGATAAAAAATTGATGGCTCACCGCCTCATAACCTGCGACTGGATTATCATCTGTGGGAATGCGCACAGCCCCGAATTTGTATTTTCGATTCGAGGCCTGGCTGGGACACCAGTGCCAGGCGAGATTATGAACCGAATCTCCATAGGAGTCATTGTCGTATGCATCAAAGATATCCCAGTCTAAGGAGAGGGATATGTAAGCGTGCACGGTGGTATCTGCTAAATTCTTGATCACATACTGCTGAAGGATGAAATCTCCATATAGGGGATCAGATGATCCCGCCGAATATTGCTCTATCTCCAATCCCAGACCGATGGTGTCGATGAAAGCCGTGGCTCCAAACTCTCCAAAGGTGGTGTCCTCGATGATGGGGCTATTGTAGGGATACCAGCTATCTTTTATGTGGGTGTTGAACATATCCAAGGCCATCATGGTATCACCGGGAACCACCCAGGCCAAGATCAAGGTTCCGTCAAAAAGCTGGTTTACCCCATTCCACTTAAAATCCTGTCCGGATTCATCTCCTATAGCACCATAGTTGGTGACTGTCATAGAGGCATTGGAAGCATGGACGTTGTTATAGTTGTATAGTGTGGCGCTACCCGAGCGGATGCCAACCGTGTAACGGTCGTCTGACCAGCCATACCAGTTCACCAGTCTCTCCTCCGGGGTGGAGCTCCAGGTATCATGCACACAGATATAGGTGGTATCGGGAGGACCCCAGCCCATGGCACACATGCTGTGGTTTCCATAAGTGGGATGAGAAAATACGTTCCAGATGGCAGGATAGCCCAATCTGATCTCATTTATAAGATAGCCCAGGCTCTGGGCGTAATCTGTGTACTGATCAAACCCATAGTTGTTCTCATAGTCGGGATGATTACATACGGTTCGACTTCCCGGACCGATGTCGGAGAGTGAGGTTCCACCGGTGGAGGAATCGGTGTGCATAGCCCAGGAGAGCTGTTGCTGAACGTTGGGCACATTGTAGTCCCACTCATGCTCCAAAGGGTCATAGCGATTAAAGTAATAGTCGATCAGAAGAGGATAGCCGTTGGCATCCCAGTATCCCAGAACGTCGGCAGAGGCGGTGGGAGAGCATCCATAAGACCAGTCAAAATCAGGCACGCCGGTGATGCGGAACTCATCCTTGCCAAAACCAAATCCTTCACCACTCTCCATCCTTTCCCAGTCACTTTTTATCTCCTCCTTTTGCATGGAGCTCAATTCAATCTGATAGGTGACAAAAATTTCTTCTTGGGGGTGGGTAGAAAAGAAAAGCGGTGATACATAAGTTTTCTGGCCGCCCGATTTGAATTCAAACCACACATCAAAGGGAGAACCATAGATATACTGAGACAGCGTCACCCGGTCCGAGGAGAGCTCATCTTTAGCTAACTCTGAGGCTTTTTCTCTGGCGGTATAGTGTAAAGGCAGACCATAGAAGTATTCCACCACCGGTCCTAATTGTTTTCTGGCTGAGACGACGATGGTTAAAAAATCTCCCTGTTGGGTAATCATCTGTTTGCCCAAGCTGATCTTTTCCTTCTCACCTTCTCTTTTCCCCAGTGCATAAAGTTCCCATCCTTGAGAAACGCTCTTTAAGATCTGAGATTTACGGGGAAAGGTGTCATCTTTCAGAGAGAAGACAAACATGTAAACGGCTGGTTCACCATCCACTCCGTTATATGTGATGGTCGGTCCAGGAACGCCCCCGGCAGAAAGGCTCTGAGCAAAAAGAAAAGCCACCACCTCAGCTACATCATAGGAGACCGGCTCTCCGGTAAAGCGGGGACGCTCAGATAGTGACAGAGAGCCCCGATAGTTGGTAGCATGGGCGAAAGAGAAAATGATCACACTTGCCACCAGAAACAAAAAGAAAACCAAAGACTTTTTCATTTTCTTGCTCCTTTTGGTTAAAGGTTGGTGATAGCTCGGCACATTCATGTTCTATCGGTATAAGGGAAGATAAAGCTTGCCAGGGCTTTTTAATTATATCGGTCTTTTCAGGCTACGAAATTATCTCACAAATCTGTAAAGATCTCTTTACTAAGAGGAGTAGGAAACAGTTTACATCTTATTATTCGTATGAATGCTTCGCATTGATTTTTTCTCCCACACCTGTTTTTGGCTTGACTTGAAATTCGTATGAATGCATACGCATCCCCCTTTAGTAAAGGGGGATTTAGGGGGATTTTCCAAGTTTCAAATGCGTATGCATTCATACGAATCTCCCCTTCCCCCCTTTTTCTAAAGGGGAGATGTAAACAATTATATGCTCTCCATAGTAAGTGAGTTCTTCTCCACCTTAGTGGCTGGTCTGAATTTGGATTCTTAAGACCTTTAAGAAGAACTTTTTGAAAAGCTTTGGTGATTGGACACAACTTCTTTTGCATTTCTTTCCCCTACCGCAATAAGGAAGGCGCGAGGATAAAAACTTGCTAGGGCTTGAGGAAAGCTCAACAACACTCTACTTCTCAATACTTAATATATCTTGATTTGATCATTTGGCAAGGTATTTTTTATGCAAAAAACATTTTTACGATGAGAATACAAAAGTGAAGTAGAATCAAAACTGGACAACCCCAGAGGAATAAATAAGAAAGAGGATTTTAAACAACAGGGTATTCGAAAAAAATAATAGGGAAATGGTTAGCTTGAAATCTGGCCTACAAATTTATAGGCTAACCATCTCTTAAAATCCTAAAAGGTTTTCTGTTTTTACTTTTTGATCTTATTAAGCTTTTCTTTTGCCAGTTTGGCTTCCTGGGTATTGGGATAGTTGTCAACCAACTCCTGGAGGTATTTCTTTGCCTGCCCCACGCTTTTGAGCTCCAGAAGCGATAAGCCTAACTTGTATAGGGCGCTGGGAACTTTGGTGCCGGTGGAGTAGTTCTCTAAAACTTTGTGAAATTCGATAGCCGCCCGGGTATGGTTACTTTTGGCATAATAGCATTCTCCCAGCCAATATTGTGCATTGGCCGCCTGTTCGGTCTCAGGAAAATATTTAAGGTAATTGGAGAAGCCGGTTATAGCTAAATCATACTTCCCTTTGGTTAAATCCAGGTAGGCGGCATCATAAATCTGTTTGGGGTCAACGTTGATAGCCGTGGAGGTATCGGAGACCTGTCCGGTATCCTTCTTGGTGGAAATCTCCCGCTTCACCTGTTCCATCTTGCGCGAAAGCTCTGGAAATCTTTGCCCTAAATCTTCCAGCTTGCTCTCCACGATCTCCATTCTTTCGTCCATTCCTCCCAGGGTGCTGGCTAAATCAGCTCTCAATCGGTTGGTTAATTCTATCTGCTCCCTGACAAGGCTATCCAGATTTGCGGTCCGATCTTCCAGCCTTTTGTTGCTCTGCTCCAGAAAATCGGCTTGATTTTTCAGCCTGACTATTTCTCGCCGGGTAGCACAGTTAGAAAAAAGCATCATCAGAAGCGAGAAGGAGACGATAAGAAGTATTCTTGGTCTGGTCAATCCTCTCACCTCGCACAAGTTCTTAACCTACTGTCAAGAAAAGACAACTGAGGGCAGACCCGTTGGTCTGCCCCCTTTTTTCCGTTATCCCAAAATATAAAACGATTACTTGGGTGAGACGAGCACAAATTCGACCCGTCGATTCTTGGCCCAGGCTCTCTCATCATGCCCTGGAGCCAAAGGCTTCTCCTCTCCATAGCTAGCAATGGACAGCCGGCTGGGATCGACTCCCATGTCTACGAGGAATTGCATAGCTGCTCTGGCCCTCTTTTCACCTAAAGCCAGATTGTACTCCACGGTCCCGCGCTCATCACAGTGTCCCTCGATCCGGATTGTGGCGTCTGGATTCTCAACCAATTGATCCGCATTTCTTTTAAGAATCTCCCGGTCTCCGGATCGTAAGTCATATTTGTCAAAATCGAAGAAGATGGGCGCCAGATAAATCTCTTTTACTTCCGGCTCTGGGGGTGGCGGCGGAGGCGGTGGTTCAGGCTCCACCACTGGCGGCGGTTCCACCACCGGCTCGGGCATCTGCATCTCGCAACAGCCAGCAATCAGCATGGTCACTGAAAGCACCATCACTAAAATAATTGTTTTGCGCATGTCCCCTCTCCTTTCATAAAGGAATGAAAGTGTTTTTAACTAAATTGTCATCTCAAATGTAAATACTGTGCTCTTTCATAAAGACCTTTTACGCACTCCCAATTTCAAAATAACGAAAACTATGGTCATCAGCAAGGATTAAAGGATTTATTTGCGTCTTTATGGTGATACAATCATGAAATCGTCTCTTCGGTCCTTGGACCAGCAATCCTCATTATAACAGTGATTGGCTCTTTCCTTGCCATAGGTGATGATGGTGATTCTATCTGGATCGATGCCCAGGTTGATCAGGTAGTCTCTGGCGGCGCGAGCTCTTCTCTCACCCAGAGCCAGGTTATACTCCACCGTGCCTCGCTCATCGCAGTTTCCCTCGATTCTGATCTTAGATGTGGGATACTCCTTTAGCATCTGGGCATTCCGGTTCAAGATCTCCCGATCACCCGGGCGGAGAGCATATTTGTCAAAGTCAAAGTAGAGGGGTTGCAAATCCTCCTGGGTGATTACCTTTTTTGTGACCTCCTCCTTGGGGACTTCAGGGGGTGGTGGAGTCTCCGGTTCGGTGACCACCGGAGGTGTGGGCTCCTCCACCACAGGCGGCTTTTTGGCACAAAAACTGAATAGCAGTAAAACCAGAATCCCCACAAGTAGAACGCTTGCTTTGTGCATGTCTCACCTCCTTAAAAGGATATTAGGTTTTCATTCAGATAGATTCTTCTTCTGTTGGTTACTTCTTCATGCCTTCCATTTTGTTAAATGTTATTGTATGTTGTTTATCTGCAAAAAGCAAGAACAAACTGTCCATGTTTTAAAAAAAATTCCACCTTCTCAAAATCTGGGGGACCAGGAGGGATTATAGTTTTCCCCCTCACCTGTTATTCTCCTTTGAGAAGAGCCATCCCAGTGCATGGTGTAGACCTCATATCTGCCGGTTCGATTGGAGCTGAATACGATATGCAATCCATCCGGTGACCAGCGCGGATTTTCATTTGAACCCTCATAGGTCAAGCGGTTAAGATTTTCCCCGGTCAGATCTATGGTATAGATATCCAACTTCCCCCCTCCTCTCAAAACGAAAGCGGTTCTATCCCCCCGGGGAGACCAGCAGGGAGAATCGGTTATGTCTCCCGTATAGGTGAGCCTCCTAAGATTTGAGCCTTCCGTGTCCATGATGTAGATCTGAGGATAGCCGGATCTGTCCGAGGTAAAGGCAATCTCCTTCCCGTTGGGCGACCAGCTGGGCGAAGAATCGATCGCCCGGCTATAGGTCAGTCGACGAACTATCTCCCCTTCAGGTGTTATCAGATATATCTCTGCATTCCCATCTTTGGTCAAAGTCACGGCCAGATATTTTCCGTCCGGCGACCAGGCCGGAGCAGAGTTTAGGCCAGGATATGAGGTCAAGAGTTCACTTTGATTGGTCGAAAGATCAGTTTTCCACAGATCGGGATTGCGCTTCTTATATGAGGTGTACACCAGCTTGCCACCGTCCGCAGACCAGGCTGGAGAGACATTAATGGAGCGATCATTGGTCACCGGATAAGGATGGTGACCATCATAATCGCAAATGTAAATCTCCTTATTTCCAGCCTTAAATTGAACGTAAGCGATTTTGGTTGAAAAGATGCCCTTCTGTCCGGTGAAGTTCAAAACCACCTCATTCGAGATGGTATGAGCCAAAGCCCGATAGCTTTCTGGCATAGTCTCAAATTTGAAAGTCTTGATCACTTTTTTCCTTATCACATCCGCTATATTGATTTCAACTTTTAGCTTTTCATCTTCGATCTGAACCGATCCCTCCAGAAGATAGTGCACTCCCAGTTGATACCAGCCGTCCATATTATAAAGATCATTTTCCAAAATCGCCAGCACAAACGAATCAATTTCCGCCACCCGGAAATATAAAGAATAATTCAGGTCATCTCGAACCACCCGGGTTATCCGGTGAGCATAATCTGACTCCAAGGGTGAGAAATCGATCAACGCTATATCTAAGGCTTCAATATATTTTACTCCTCCCTTGGTGATTTTGGCTTCGATCTCGGTTTGAGCCAAAACATCCTCAAATCGAATGAATAATATAACAAAAAACAAAAGAAGAAAAAGAAATTTCTTAAAAAAATTTGAGTCTTTGAAAAAGATCTCTGATATAATCATAATAAGCGTACTCTCACGCATTTGTTGTCATAGGTAACATCGGCAGGTAAATTGTCATTTCATTGAATATACTCAAACTCCAGATGAATTCCCAAATATTCCCCGGTGTATTCCGTCGGTAGTGGCGGAAAGGGGATGCTGGACAGAATCGCCCGCATGGCGGATTGGTCGAACAAATCTATGCCGGAGGATTTCTCCACCCGGGTATCTATGATCTGTCCGTCCCTTAATATTTTGAAATATATGGTCACCCGCAGGATGGTGGAAGCCTCCACCGGGTTGTCCCATAGATCCCTTATTTTTCCGAACACCAAAGATAAGTAGTAAGATGACCCGAAACCAGACCCATCCACCGTGGCGGCGCTTATACCATTGCCCAGCCCATATTGAGCGCCAAGCTCATCTTTCTGAGTTATCTTTCCCTCCTCTTTTTTCTTAGAAACAACCTTTCCCGTTTTCTTTGAAGGCTCTTTTCTCTTTTTCTTCTTTGAAGTTGTCTTTTTGAATTCCTTTACCGAAACCCCCTTCTCTGGCTGTTTGGAGACAGTTACAGTTCCTTCTCCTTCCACCCCTTTTTCCCCTCTTCCCCCACTGGGCAGACTCACCAACCCTACCCGATACACCACCGGATAACCCTCCAACTTGGGCGAAGTCGGGGAAAAGAAGAACAATCCGGTGATGACCGCCAAATGAATGATTATTGACAAGATAAGACTTCTTTTCATCCTCATCTTTACAGATTGAGCTTTTTATCTGACCGGTTCGGTAACCAACCCCAGATCTTGAATGCCTAAACTCTTTATCTTCCCTACCACCTCAATAACCAGCCCATAGGGGATGTCCTTATCTGCCCTTAGATAGACGGATTTTGAGCCTTTCTTGCGGGTGACATCAGTTAAAATCCCCTCAAACCGCTCCAGATTGGTGACTCTTTCATCTATGTATATTTTTTGTTCCTTGGTGATAGTCACCACCACCCCTTCCCCCATATCCTCGGGGGTGGCTTTGGCGCTGGGCAAGTTTATGTCAATTCCGCTCTGCATCATGGGTGCGGTGATCATAAATATGATCAAAAGCACCAGAATCACATCCACCAAGTTGGTAACATTTATATCGTGTAACGCGTCGTATACCCTTTTTTTTGCCATATTAATAACGTCCGCCAACTGCCGTCCGCGGTCGACCGTCGACTGTGGACTGTCGACTCCGGACGAATTATAAGGCTCACTCCATAAGGTCTTTCTTCTTTACCGCAGACAAAAACTCCAGGGCGAAATTATCCACCTGGGTGGAGATTACCTTGAGTTTGTTGTTGAAGAAGTTATACGCCATCACCGCGGGTATAGCCACTGCCAATCCCAGGATGGTGGCGATCAGCGCCATGGCTATTCCCGGTGCCACAACCGCCAAGCTGGCAGAACCTCTTACTCCGATGGAAGCAAAGGAGTGCATGATTCCCCATACCGTCCCCAGAAGACCGAAAAACGGGCTCACGTTTCCGGTGGTTGCCAGAAAGACTATGCTTCTCTCCAGGCGATTGATCTCCTCCGAGCCTACTCTCTCCAGCGTCATCCTGATCACATCCAGTCTGTCCTTCCGGATGCCCAACTCAAGATCCTCCACCATCAAGACCTCTTTGCTCCCCTGCGGATTTTTCTCACTCTGGTGGAACTCCTCCAGCTCTTTGAAGCCAGCTTCTAACATTTGAGACAAAGGCGTGCGCCTGAAGCTAACGCAGGAGAGATAAGTCTCAGATAGGGAGCGTCTTTTTCTAAAAAGAGAAAGAAATTTCTCAGTCTCCCTATTAGTTCTTCGGAAAACCGCTATCTTATGGAAGGTTATCGCCCAGGAGACCACTGACAGAAAAAGGAGTATGATCACTACGATCTGGGCGAAAAGATCCATCTCCCTTACCATCCCATACAGAGTCCCCTCAAAAGGACCTGCGGGAGCAAGAGAGAGCACGCCTGTTAGGTTAGCCAAATTTGATCACCTTTCTTCGTTTTGTGTTTTGCGGCTACCACACCTTGGTTGAAAAAGCCATTCGTTCAAAACTCATAAAGAATACGAAACCACATCCTACGAGTCAAGAAAAAAACGACACGATTCTTTTCACAGACAAAAAATCGTTTTACCTATATTCTACGAACTTTCTTTTTTCCTATTAACCTGCTTCTGTTTGAACTGATTTAGCCTTCCCAAGAAAATAACACTGAGGTGTGAATCATATGGTTCATACCTAAAGGTTGCCCTTGGTTGAAGTGATTCCCTTCCATGTGGAGTTTTGATCGGACATGACAAAAAGTCCTCCGTTCAGGAGGACTTTCGTCACTAAGACAAAATAAGGTTACGCTCGGAATAGTTTTTATGATCCTAAGAAAACCCTCAGTTCATGGTGTGGGCGACTCTGGTGCGGCTTGCTTTTCCTTGATCACCAAGTAAGTGATCAGCTCGATTAAGAATCCATAGATCATTCCCATGATCAATGTTGCCAGAAAGATCTTAACCCCTTGCATTGCCAGTGACCCGAACGCCATGGGGATGGAGACAATAAAGCCCAGGATTATCCCGTGGATCATGTAGTTGATCTTCCAAGCACTTATTCCGATCACAAAACCTAAAAGCGCGCGACTAAGAATAATAGACCAGGACATGGCGGCTGGCATTTCCGGCTGACCGCTGGAAGCCAAAAGCCAGCAGACAATCCCGAACACAAACCCTAAAAGGGTGGTAACTAAAAGCCTTAAACCTCTCATTTCCCCTCCTGTTTTAAGAGGTTAATTTTTGACTTCAAATCGAACAACAAAAAACATTGAAACTCTTCCTTTGTCAAGTGATTTTTTCATTTACAGCAAGGAAGCGTCGTAGGTCCGAAATGGCGAAGCCTTTCGGACAACAAGCGTGTCGGATGATGCGTAGGGACAGGGCTTGCCTGCACTGAGCTCGCCTTTGGCGGGGGAAGTGCCCCCCTGTCCACGGACAGCCACAAGGGCTGTCCCTACGGTGATGCGTTGTTCCGCAGTTGGCGGGACCTGGAACTTCTGGCGAGGCAAAGTGCTTTCATACTGGTTCACCTAAAGGTGAACACTCCACATTTTCCTCTGCCGGGACAGGACTATCGATTTCTGGATTTTATGTGGTTAATTGGGCTCTTATTCCAAAGAAATTTTAATTTTTTTCTTGATTTTTTCGGATGATTTAGTATACTAAATACATAAGTTTACCTCCAAATGGAATTGGCTGTTTAATTTGGCCGGAGATTAGAAGCTTTCTTAAGCTTTCTTGTCACTTGCCTGAAGCTTAGTCATGCATGTGATCAGAGGATGGAGTAAATCGAGCGAACCTTGCGAGAATTTTAGATTAAGTTTAGCTGTTTTACTTGAAAACTCTAAGATAAAGTTGATGCCTTTTTGTCTCTACACTAGCCACATAGCCAAAGGACAAGAAAGATGCCGGATGATGCGTAGGGACAGGGCTTGCCTGCACTGAGCTCGCCTTTGGCGGGGGAAGTGTCCCTGTCCGAGTCTGGAGCGGACAGCCACAAGGGCTGTCCCTACGGCGACGCGCAGCCCCGCCAAAGGCGGGGCACCGAGGGCTTGTCCTGAAGGCTTGCCCTGAAGGGATAAACCCTCGGCTACGCGGATAAAAGCGCGTAGCCAAGCCTTTCCATAGGATCCTGCGGACACGGCTTGGGTGTTTAAACGTTTTTTTCAAGGAGGTGGAAAAGATAGTATAATTGATCGCAAAATTCTAAAGAGGGGGAACGAGAGGGTCAACGGACTCGTCCTGAGGGCTTTGCCCGAAGGATTAAACGGGTCAACGGACTTGTCCTGAGGGCTTTGCCCGAAGGATTGAACGGATAAAACGGATCAATCTGTTGAATCCGTTAATCTGTTGGGAGATAGCGAAGTTAACCTTTAACTGAAAGGAGTTGCGTGATGTTACGCCCAGACGGGCGAGCGTCTGCTCGCAAAAGTTTTGTTCTTCTGGTGATGGGGACGGTGGTACGCACCGTATGGTGCATACCGGTGATATTCTTCCTTTGCTCTGTTTCATCTGCGGACGTCCCCGACAGTATCAATTATCAGGGGAAGCTGACCACCGCCACAGGTGGTTGCCTTAATGACACAGTCCAGATGACTTTTTCCATTTATCCAGACACCATGCCAGGTACCCCTGCAGATTGGACTGAGACACAAAATAATGAAACATTCCCTCCCCAACCTTCAAGTTTGATTTGCCACAAATAGCTAAACTTTAGGCTTTTTCTACCTCTCCCCCTTTCCCTGACGGGTCTCCGTGTTCCCCCTCTCCATTTCATGGAGAGGGGGATAGAGGGTGAGGTTTTCGAGATGTCAACTTCATTAGGTCATTAAGAATATTTTTCTTGTTCAGAATTTTAGCCACTAAAATGGAGAAGACCCTTAATCTTAACCGGGTGGAGCTGAAGCTTTACCCATACACTTCTATCATAAAAATGTCTTACCCTCTGCCACAGCTTCCGACACAAGTTTTTCAGACCCACTTATCAACCTAACAAACTCCTCCGCCATGCCCTTGATTTCTATATCAGGGTTCTTCATAAGAACAGGTGCATTAATTCTGATTTTATCCTTTGGAACGTTCAGTCGATAGCAACCCAAACGATTGTTTTCTACGAAAGATTGCCCCGGATCCAAATTTGGTTTTATCTGTTTTTTCAACCTGTGCAGGTATCTGGTCTGGTTTTCTCCGGGCTCTAAATCGTTTTTATGTATCCATCCACCTTCGTTTTTAAAAGCTGCCCAGGTTAACTTCACCAGATACTTAAAGCTTTTAGCGGGGAGATTTATTTTTCTTCCATTTACCAGAACCAGAAATTTATCTTTAACCGGCGTCCCGTCAATCATCAGACTAATCTCTTCACTTATTGGTGTCAAAAACTTACGTCTAAAGTTTTTTCTAAAATCGCAAAAGCAAGCTTTTGCACTCCCTATAACCCCCTCTTTTGTGCCCTCTGACCTTTCCCCAATTTGCTCCTTTAGTCTTTTCGCTACTCGCTTTGGAATCACCCTTTCCAGCTCCTCGAGCTTTGCCTCTTTGATTTTCCTTAAACTGCAAAAGTTTTCTCTGACTAGGCTCCAGATGTAATCCCTTCCCAGACCGGGCACCCTTAAACGGGCTAATTTTAACCCCGCACCATTCACTCCGAAATTCACTTCCAGAGAAAGCCTTCTTAAAAAATAAACCAATCTCTTATCCAGATTCAAAACTCTGGCTATGCCACTAGCGGCGTCCAAAAACCAGTTCACCCTTTTGCCTATTTGCTCAATCTGTCCCGATCGGCAGAAATATTTGGTTTCCAGATTCAAGGTCGACTCTGGGGTTATCCATTCACAAAGAAGGAAGCACAACTTTACCAACCTGGTTTCCCGGGGAGAAAAACTGATCTTCACATCCAGCAGGTTTTTGATCTCTTCTTCAGGTGGAGGAGCATCCTTATATCTTTCAGTCAGGGCTTTCTCATATACCCGGTTCTGCTGTTCCCAGAAGCCCACGTTTATGTAGACATCCTCTCCATCCTTCGTATTCAGGACCGAATAAAACCAGTTGAAAGGATCGAGATCCGGCGGTCCTTCCAGCTTTCTCTTAATGCAGAGCCCGGTGTGAATGGAGATGCCCTTTAACGCACATAAATTGCCCAATCTGGAGAGAGAGAGTTTCGCCACTTTTCAAAAGAATTTTCTCTTCGATGAGTTCTTTTAGTTTTTCCTTTAGTATATCTTCACTCTGTGCAATTAGTTTCCCATCCAAGCTGGAACTTATCGCCTGCTTCAATTGAGATAAGCTTTTCCCAGCGCCAGAGGCGACCAGATCCAAAATCACATCACCCAACTCTTTTTTGTAAAGCTGTGAACTTATCTTTTCCTCCTCCCCTTCGATGTATCCCTCCCACAAAGAATCGAACTGAAATCCGTTCTGAGCAATTATTATGGATCTTCCAAAATCTTTTTGAAGACCGAATCTACCAGCCCTTCCCGACATATTTTCATACTCGCTCCAGCTTATGGGCAACATAACGGCTTTGTCGGAATACTCTCCCTTCTCGAACTTTTGTGTTTGTATGAACACGGTTTTGGCAGGAAGATTTATCCCCAAAGAAAGAGTGGTGGTGGAAAAAATCACCCGGATTTCTCCCTTCAGATAGAAATGCTCTATCACTTTTCTTTCGCCTGAGGTTAAATCTGCATTGTGAAAGGCAATTCCTCTTTGTAAGCAAAAAGTTAGCTTCTCTTTAAGGGTGGTATTCTCCAGCTCGGATAAAGCTTCAATAGCATTTACACCGGAGGAGAGCTTGATTTCCTCCGAAAACAGAAGGGCACAATCTTCGCAGGTCTTTTTGCTTTTCAAAAATACCAGCACTTGCTCTCCGTCTTCGAGCAATTTCTCCATGTTGGCAAAAAGAATCTGGTGCGACTCCTCTGAATCCAGTTCCACCAGTTGCTGGGTTCCCTCCTCACCTGAGTTATGTTTTCTAAAGTGGAATTTCCCTTCAAGAAGCACCCCCTGCAAAAGCTCCACCGGTCTGGATTTTTCTAAAAGAAGCTCGCACCCCAACCAGGATGCTAACTGGTCTACGTCCTTCAATACCGCAGATAAACCCAGAATCTGCGGAGAATATTTTGAGCTTTTGATCTTGGTCAAAGCCAGTTCCAGTGTGGCACCGCGTGCGGGATCGGCGATCATCTGAAGCTCATCCACCACTATTAGATTGACCTGTCTCAGGATGTCTAAATTTTTGATCAGAAGCTGATTGAATTTTTCATAGATCATGATAGCCAGATCAAAATTCCCAAACTCGATTTCCCTGTCATCCTCCTGTCGATCCCGGGTGGAGATAGCCACTCCAATACCCAGTCCGCTATATTTTTCAGAGAAGTCGGAATATTTCTCCTCGGCGATGGCTTTCAGGGGAACTAAAAAGACCACCTTTTTCCTTTTGAACAGATTTGCCACCGCCGCCATCTCTCCACAGAAGGTTTTGCCGGAGGAGGTGGGAGCAGAGATAATCAGGCTCTGGCCATTCAGAAGATTATGCCTGGTAACCGCCACCGCCTGCAAAGGCAAAAGCTTCTCCCCCTGGATTTTCCTCCAGCTTTCAATAACCGATTCCGGAATTCCATATCTTAAAAGCTTGTCCACCTTCATTTCTACCTCCCGCTTTAATGTGGTTCACGGTTCATAGTTCATGGTTCATAGTTAAAAGCTTTTACCACGAACCATGAGCAGACGCTCACCCGTCTGGGTGAACTAATAACCATTAACCATTGCCGAAGGCAATATACTGCACATTTGTGCAGATGTCAAGCAAAAAATAAAGGGGATTGAAAAAATCCCCTCGACTTCCAGCAACTTATTGATTGCTTTTAACTTGCCTTTTCCGTTTTTTCTTCTGGTTTTACCGTTTCCAATTCGATCTTTAACCGTGAGGCAATTTTATTTGCAAACTCAACAATTCTTTCCAGTTGCTCTCTATATGGGTTGAGATCATCTTCTTTAGGCAATAGGTTAGCGTCATATTCCTCAACCGCTTGAAATGCCTTATCAACTCCATTCAGCAAATCTGCATTTATCCCAAGACACTTGTCAAGGCTCATAGTTGTATCTGTTATTTTATCTTCTTCGGAAAAGAGTGCCAATCTGATCTGGTTCTTTTTGGTTGCAAAGTCAAAAAAAGGCTTAATTAAAGCGTCCGTTATTTCAGCCTCTAATTTTCTCTCCCTCCTCTCAGGCGCCCTAGCGGCCACAATAGCTCTGGATTCCCGGATTATCCTTATACCAAATGGCTCTAACTTTTGAATAATGGCTCTTACTTTCTCAACATTTTCCTTCGTTGTTTTATCGGCTAAGACTTTATAGAACTTATCAATTAGAAAAGCGGAGAGCAACATTGCCTCTACCGTCATTGGAATATCTTTGAATATCTCAGCAGTTGGAAGTTTGCCCTCAGCAAATATTTTAGCGAAATCGTCTACATCACTAAAATACTCAATAAACTTGTTGACATCCTTAGACATTTTGTTCTCGTTCATCTTTGCTCCGCCTAAGAATTAAAAGCAATTATGATTTTTCCTTGCTTGTTATTAAACGGGGAGTCCGACCCACTAATTCGAGAAGTCGCTCCTCAGACATAAAAGAGCCCCAGTTGTTAAGGTAGTGCATCCCCCATGATTGGACATCCAAGTAATAGATTACAGGCTTCGTACCCCCCTCGTCCTTTGCACTCTGGGCGGCTAAACTGATAGATTCTCTCTTAATTTCAATTTGATGCGATCGGTGCTTAACTAGGTTTTCCAAAACCTTTGATAGCTCAAACCCATAGTCAAAGAGTTCCTCTCTTTCATGATCCTGCGCCAAGGTTGCAAGAGTATGCGCTTTTTTCTCTTCTCTTATATCAACAAATGCTTCGATGATGGGAAGTATTTCATCTTCGCTACACCAGTCATCTTCTTCAGGCCTGACCAAACGAAGGACTTCTGGCGCAGATCTCCCCTCATCCATAACAAGCTGATAGATTCTCTTTAGTCGATGAGCTAATTCAGGGAGAAAAGCTTGCTTTCGAACTAGGTCATACATAGCTTCCCCGGCCGAGGTGAGATTATAGTAGCGCATTTCGCCATACGTGATGAAGGTAATGGCTTCTGATCGGTAAATTGTTTTGATAATTTCGTGCAGCCCTTCTGAGGAGACTCCCAATTTATCGGCCAACTCATTGTGCTCAATAATTCCTTCCCTTTTGATGATACTTAACAACTCCGCATACCGGGGCTCTTTCTTCAAAGCTTCAAAGGTTTCTCTCTCCACCTCAGAGTTCATCATCTTTCTAACGACGTTTTCCAAAGCTTGTAAATAACCTAATTGTCTTGCAATTTGCAAATCTTTCGTTCCGTCATCAAAATCGAAAGTCAGATGGGCAAGCTTTTCTCCAAGGTGTCTCAACTTTTCATAGTTTCTTTCTCTCAAGTAGTGAACCACGTAAGGGAAAATCTCACCCAGATTTCTCTTGACCCCCTCTGCGTCTTCGGATTTGAAGCTTCCCCTGAGCTTCTCAACCGTTTCGTCAAAGTCCCTCATCTGTTCTATAATGTTTGATGTTTCCATGATCACCTTCCCTCAATGGGTCATTTTTATTAATCGACAACCTATAAGAAATACTTAAATTTGTCAAGGGCTTTTTGACCCTTTTGATTAAGATAGAGTAATGGATTGAACTTTACAGTCTTTTGAATTAAACAAGAGCACAGTTTCAAAGGCTGTTGGATCTCGTTTCAAATATTCTAGATCAGAATCACCGGATAGGCATCTTATGGGTCTAAAAATAAAGGAATCTTTCTTCACATCTTCTGCGTCTCTAACTTTGAAGTTGTAAGCATTTGAGAAAAAGGTCACTGCTTGAGACGCGCAAGCGTGATAAAAAGCATTTGTTTCAAATCTTTTTCCCGAAGGAGTCATAGATGGCAGAAAGAAGCAGTTTACTTTCAAGCTCGATAACATGTTATAGGTTTCTGGAACGAGGAAATCGAGACAGATCATAGTAGCCACTCGGCCAAACGGACAGTCCAACAAATTAAACACCCTTTCTGAGATATCTATATCTTCTACAACTTCTTCATCCATTCCCTCGAACTCGCCAGCTAAAAACAAAAATCTATTCATTTTCGTCTGACAGAAAAGCTCTCTACCATCTGGCCTTAGCATGAAGCACTTGTTCTTCCCATCTCCATGAAAAGAGCCTGATATTACTAATTTTATGGTCGGGTTGTCTGGATTTCTGTTGTATTTCTCTGCTAAGACAAGCTGCAGTTGCTCGAGGAGATCTTTTGAAAAGGTAAGCTCTGGAAAAACAATAATATTGACCTTTCTTCTTTCAAGTTCATCTATAATTTTCTCCAATCTTTCTAAGCAGTTAGAATCCTTTCCCTGCCTTACACAAAAGCCAACCTGTCCTTTCTTCTCCTTTTTGGTCTCTATAACTGGCTCATCCTCATCTTTTCTGAAAGGTACGATAGCAATACGAATCGAGTCTTTTTTGAAAAGATAATGAACAAATGACGGAAGTTCCATAAATTTTACGGTATAATCTGTGGCTATCTTTGTTATTGCTGTGATGTTGCTTAGCCTGTTCTCAATCCTATCGCCTATAGTATCGAATCCTCTTATTAACTTATAGAATCTATCAAATCTGAAGCTTCGGTTATTAAGATAATATACATCTCCATATTCCCGAAAGTTCCGATTAAGAATTGGAGTTGATATCATATCTCGTTTCTTGTAAAGACGATCGATGCTCAATAAGGAGGCGAAAATAAATTCTTCCTTCTCCCCGCCACTTATACCTTGGATAAAATAATCCTTTATAGCCTGATCTTCTATCTCTCCCTTTACTTCTAAGGCGGGGCTCTGTTTCATCTTTCTCATCAAAAATTTTTCAATATCTTTGTCGAACTTATGAAAGGTTTTATAGTCTTTTGAATATCTATGTAAGATATTACCCTCGTTCTCTTTACAGTAGATATAAAGTAACAGAAAAATGTCGAAGATGTTTGTCGATTTCTTTATGTTATCTCTGTTTAAAAATAGGAATGACATCGGTAAATCGGAGAAATGGTTATAATTCCATATTATGAGGAGAAGCTTCCTGAGTCCTTGTTTATCTTAAAATTCCAATTAATCAATGGATAAAACTATAGGGGTTAAACACAGCGAAAAAACGAGGCAAAAGCCTCCCCGGCCGCCTGTACTTGCTTTTATTCTTCATTGAGCTTGAGAACGAGTTTTCTGCCGTCTCAGTGCGACAGCTATATACTAAGCTGCCAAGATAAAATTGTCAAGCGAAAAATTAAGATTTTTTTCAGAAGCATTCAATTGTGGTTACTTGTGTTTATTGCCCTATGAAAAGCCCAACCACCGCCTTTGTCCCGTCTCCGGCGGGATAAAAGCGGTATAAATTGGGCAACTACAACCCTAAAGGAATCCTGTAGTCGCTCGATTCATGCGAAGCATCTTGACGATCGAACTTACTGAAGCCCATTAATTAAACAGGTACGATGCTAAGCATTACCTGGGATTTTAAAAAAAAGAGTGAAGCTGTCATTTTTGTCCTTGACAAATCGTCTCGACACTGGTATCTTATTTATGAAAAGTATAAGTCAGGCCATAGATAGTTTTTCTTAATTGAGGCCTGAGGCTTGCCATCTGGTTTTTGCGGGGCTAGTTTATTCAAAAGAGCGAGGTTCGGCGTAAAGCGAGTAGGATTGTCAGTCTTTCTTGGATAAGAATAAATACTGTCTTTGGCAGTTTGGTTGCATAATCAGTTAGCCTTTTAGATTCCCAAAAAAAACGCTTGCAAACAGGGAGAGAGAGGTATGCCCAAAAACCTCCCCATCCTTTTGCAGGCTAATAACACGACGCTTTAAAAGTCAACTTTTTAACCTCAAGGAGGAAGGGATGTTAAAAAGATTGGTTTTCCTCTCCGTTCTGGCTCTATTTGTGCTGGCTTGGGGCTTACCAGTTATGGCGGACGAGTTGGCAGCGGATCAGGCGGAGAACATCGTGCCATCTGCGGGAGCAAAAACACCCGGCGACATCCTGTGGCACTGCGACGTTCAGACCATCCCGGATGACAACCACATTGTGGGGATTGAAACCTTCAGGGACACGATTTACATCACCGGAGGTGCCAGCGGTACAGACCCCAACAAGGTTCACGTCTGGACCAGATCCGGCAGCACGTGTAACTATCAGTACACGGTAGACCAGGTCTCCAGCCCAGGCTGGGGATGGCGCGACATAGGCTGTGACGGCGAGTACCTCTATGCCAGCGACAGCCGAACATTGCAATGCTTCTATGTAACTCCAACAGGGGTGGTCACGGTTCCGACAAACGACATCACCATTACCGGGATGGACGACATAGGTGTGATCCGTGCTGTGGCTTATGATCCAAACAACGACTGGTTCTGGACTGCAAACTTTAGCAGCAATATTTATGCCTTTGATCGAAACGGGGACATGGTGTCAGGACCACATGCTAACACCTACCCTGTGTATGGAATGGCTTTTGATGCTACCACGGCCCAGGGTGGTCCCTGGCTTTGGGTTCATAGCCAGGATGGCAAAGTATACCAGTTCGATGTCACACCGGGACTGGAAGGATATACAGGAGTGGCCTATGACGCGTATCCCGGGGTTGCTGGTGGACTGTGCGTTCTGGAGGGAGATCCCTCAAAAGACAAAGGAAGCGTCACGCTTCTGGGCATAACCCAGAGCGAACCCGACGAGATGTATGCCATGGAGATCTCCGAGTACGGGCTCTACTGGAAGCCGGGTTATGAGAATTACGCTCCATCCGGCATGCCGGATATCGACATGTGGCAGGGCTACGGCTGGTTTAAGACCGAAACAGGCCGGCCCACCTTCGACGGACCCTGCGCCGTAGCCAACTGCTTCAAGTGGTTCGACTCCAAGTACGAGGAGGGTTTTGGAGGTGTGCCCGGTGATGGGTTAGATCAGTTCCCGCTGGTGAGGGATTATATGGACGGGATCCCGCCTGTCACGATGGGACCGGATGACCACGATCCCGTTAATGTGGATGAGGGGTGGTGGGCTGGGCCGATGACCCCCTGGATGCAGGGCGCAACCACGCTACCCCCGGCGACTCTTCAGCCTTTCATCCCCGGTCCTCAAGTGCCCGGCGGTGGATTGCCGCCCTGGGGCGAGCTGGTGGAGAGATTGGCCTGGTACTTAGATCTGGATGGAGTTCAGAGCGGATATTGTAATCATTCCGGAGTGAGACCCCAGGAGATGTATCAGGGGATCCAGGACTGGTTAGACTCCGAGACGTTCGAAGACGGCAGCACCCTGGCCGACACTCTCTGCGTGAACATCCACCAGATGCCCACCTTCGAGCTGGTGGAGGGTCTGGTGGAAAAATGCGAGGACGTGATTCTGCTTCTGGGCTTCTGGTTTACAGACCATCAGTTTATACGGGGAGAGTATCTTGAAGACGGGATCGTTGACATCAACGACTGGGTTTATTGCATCAGTGCGATGTCATCGGATTGCGATGATGCGAGCGACGCAAATGACGACGGGATAGTGGACTCTTATGATTGTGATTACCTTCTCAATTATTGCACCAGCGGAGGTCCACCACCTCCTGCACCCTTTCCCGCTTGCGGCGTGGACCCGACTCCAGATATGCTTGGCTGCGCCAGCTTCCCTCTTTGCCCCGGCGGCGGTGAATGGTACAGGGTTGGAGGACACTGGGTCACCGTGGCCGGCATCAACTCGGAGGACTTCCTGATAGGCATATCAGACCCGGTTACTGATAACGCTGAGTGGGGTGGCCGCGGCAGGGTTGGGGATGGCGGGATACTTCCCCATGATCACGGAGAATTCGACCACTTCACGCACAACGACGAAGGGAACGTGTCGCACGACATATACGACGTCATTGTTGATCCTATGAGCCCGGGAGGACTGTGGGAGCTTGCCGACTATGGCGCCCCCTCTGTGTCGCCCACTTTCCTCTGCGACCGATTCTTCAACGTGAACGTGCCGCCTGAATTCGAGCCGATGACCATGCCCTATGACACGACTAGGACTCTCGTGACCGAGGTGGAGTATGCCATCCAGATATCTCCGTGGGATTATCGCGGCGACGTTCAGCCCATCGGCGGCGATGGAGTGGTAGACTTAGGTGACTTACTCTTCATTATCAATTACCTGTACAAAGGAGGACCAGAACCTGATCCGTACTCAGAGGGAGACGCCGATTGCAGCGGAATAATAGACCTTGGAGATGTACTTACCCTGATCAACTACCTGTATAAGGGTGGGCCTGTCCCCAGGTGCTGTGATCCGTAGGCTTAAGAGACAACTGCGATGAATGAAAAAAAGACCGTCCTATCAGAAGGGCGGTCTTTTTTCATCTGGTGAAATGGTAGCCGCAGGTCAGTTGACTTCCTATGGATCCAAATGGACAAATGAGCTTCAGCCTGCGAGGAATGGTATCTACCAATAAATTGTGCTGATGAGAGCGTTGGCTGATTTAAGGATTATTTCTGAAAGATAAGATTAAGCCAGAACCTAACTTAAGTTAGGTTCTGGCTTAATCATAAATCCACTTACTTGGTTTTCGACAATCAAAAACTTCCTAGCAATCTTTTTATTGACTTTGCCAAATACGTCCCGTATATTCACAGATACAATGAAACCGACCTTGATCCTTTTTGCTTGAGGACTTTTGAGGATGAGTTCAAAAATCACATCCCCTTCAGAACCGCCGGTCACACTTGAATTAGTCAAAGAACATGGGCTTTCTTCAGAAGAATATGAGATGATCCAAAAACTTCTGGGACGAAAGCCCACCTATACGGAATTAGGAATCTTTTCGGTGATGTGGTCCGAGCATTGTAGCTACAAAAACTCCATTGCGGTCGTGAAGACCTTTCCCCGGGAAGGAGAACACATTTTAGCTAAGGCGGGTGAAGAAAATGCGGGTGCGGTGGACATAGGGGATGGGCTCGCCGTTATCTTCAAAATAGAAAGCCATAATCATCCCAGTGCAGTGGAACCCTATCAGGGAGCGGCTACCGGCGTGGGGGGGATCATGCGGGACATCTTCACCATGGGCGCCCGCCCTATAGCCTGCTTAGACTCACTTCGTTTCGGCGAGCTATCATCGCCAAGGGTTAGGTATCTTTTTGATGGTGTGGTAAGGGGAATTGGGGATTACGGAAATTGCTTCGGCGTCCCCACGGTGGCAGGAGAGATATACTTTGAAGATTCCTATACTGGAAACCCACTGGTCAACGCCATGTGTATAGGTGTGGTGAAAGTCGACCAGATGGCAAGGGCAAGGGCGGAGGGAAAAGATAATCCCGTCCTGCTGGTGGGTGCTTCCACCGGAAGAGATGGGATACATGGGGTCACCTTCGCCTCAGAGGAGATCTCGGAAAAGTCGGAGGAGAGGCGACCCTCGGTTCAGATCGGAGATCCCTTCATGGAAAAGCTTCTTATGGAGGCGTCATTAGAGATAATTAAAGAGGATCTGATCGTGGGCATTCAGGATCTGGGAGGAGCAGGCCTCACGTGCTCCACCTGCGAGACTGCAGCCAGAGGAAAAAGCGGCATCGAGATTGATGTCTCGCTGGTGCCGGCAAGAGAAGAGAAGATGATTCCTTACGAGATAATGCTCTCCGAATCACAGGAGAGGATGCTGGTGATCGCCAAATCTGGGTGTGAGAAGAGGGTGCAGGAGATTTTCAAAAAATGGGGATTGCATTCGGTGATCATCGGCAAGGTTACGGATGATAAGATGTTAAGAGTGAAGAATCGGGGTGAGGTGGTAGCGGAAATTCCCGCTTCATCTTTGGCGCTGGGAGGTGGAGCCCCAGTATATACCAGAGAGGGAAAGAAACCCGCTTACTTGGAAGAAGCCAACCAACTGAATCTGGATGAATTGGAAGTGCCTGAGGATCTTAGTCAGGTTCTGCTCCAACTTCTGGGTTCTCCTAATATCGCCAGCAAAAGGTGGGTGTATGAGCAATACGATACCCAGGTAAGAACCGCCACGGTGGTTGGACCCGGATCGGATGCGGCGGTTTTGCGGCTGCGGAAAACCAAATGTGCCATTGCTACCACCACCGATTGCAACGGTCGTTATTGTTATCTGAATCCCCGCATGGGAGGTAGAATTGCCGTGGCGGAGGCGGCTCGAAATGTGGTCTGTTCCGGAGCAAAGCCCTTAGCTATAACCAATTGTCTGAATTTCGGCGATCCCTACGATACCGAGGTCTTTTGGACTTTTGCCGAGTGCGTGGCAGGGATGGGCGAAGCCTGTCGCACATTTAAAACCCCGGTGACAGGCGGAAATGTGAGCTTTTATAACGAAGATCCAGAAAGAATCGTATATCCCACCCCAGTGGTGGGAATGATAGGCTTGATAGAGGATTTGAAACACATAACCACCATGTGTTTCAAAGAGGAGAAAGACTTAATCGTCCTTCTGGGAGAAAATACCGAAGAACTGGGAGCAAGCGAATACCTGAAGGTGATCTGTAACCTGGTGAGAGGGAACACGCCGGAATTGAATTTAGAAGAGGAGAAGAAAATTCAGGATGCCTGCCTGGCGATGATTAAAGCCGGGATAGTGAAATCGGCGCATGATTGTTCTGAGGGAGGGATAGCGGTAGCTTTAGCCGAATGCTGTATTTCCTCCCCGGAGGGCTGGGGAGCGAAGATAAAGCTGGATCAAAAAATAAGAGCCGATGCTCTGCTTTTTGGCGAGTCGCAATCCAGAATAATCATTACAGTAAGTCAAAAGGATTTGCCAGAGATGGAAAAGATGGCTAAGGGTTATCAAGTTCCCTTTTCTGTAATTGGAAAGGTGGAGGGACACAATTTAAAGATAGAGGGAATGATAGATCTGCCGGTGAAAAAACTGGCAGAGGTTTACGAGTTTGCCATCCAGCGAATAATGGAAAAAGAACTTGAAGCCGTTTAACTCTACCAAAAATTGAGGTCAAAACTGGAATTTAATAACCTTTCGGTGGTATAAAAAGTAAAGGGATGATTCTTGAAAGTATTTTTCTTAAATTTTGATCTTGACAGAGAGAGTTACTGAAATTAAATTAGCAAAATGAGGAAGATCAAAAATAGATAAAGGAGGTGAGAAAGGAGAATGAAAAAACTAATCCTTATACTGATTTTGGCGGTTGTGGCGTCTTTCCTCATCTTTGGCTTCGTTTTTTCCCAGCAAGAGAAAGGCACAAGCGAGGCTGATACTGTAAAAAAGGAGACGGCAACACAGGACACAACCGCAAAACAGGACACCACAAAACAGGACACTGCCAAACAGGACACCACAAAACAGGATACCACCAAGGTGGTCCACAAGTATATCGGGACAGCCAAATGTAAGATGTGCCATGACTCTGAGGCGAAAGGAAAAATCCACGCCAAGTGGGCTTCGACCAAGCACGCCACAGCTTATGCAACTCTAGCTAATGAACAGTCAAAAGCTATAGCCAAAAAGATGGGCATCAAGGATGCGCAGAAAGACGAAAAGTGCCTCAAATGCCATGTCACCGGATATGGTCAGCCAAGCGGTGACAAATACTCCGTGGAGGAGGGCGTGGGCTGTGAAGCCTGTCATGGTCCGGGTGAACATTATTGGTCCATGAAGGTAATGAAGGATAAAAAACTGGCGATGGAAAAGGGTTTGGTTGAGCCGACCGAAGAGCTCTGTATGGCGTGCCACAACAAGGAGAGTCCAACCTTCAAAGCAATCAAATACGAAGAAGCATATAAGCAGGTTGAGCATCATCCCCCCAAAGTTGAAAAGAAATAAAGCTACGGCATAGACTTCTTGTGAAGAAAACCCCTGCAGAAAGCGGGGGTTTTCTTTTTGTTATAATTATCAGAGTTTGACTGTAGAGTTGCACTTTAGTGTGCTGTGCTTTTTCTAGAAAAGCATTTGAAGAGTGGAATTTGGAGTGTCCCGCTTTAGCGGGACCAGAAAAAACTTGTTTATTTTTCAAGGACTAAAAAGCTGTGATCTGCTAAAGGTGATTTATGTAGGGATCCCGCCCCGCCTTTGGCGGGGGGTGGCTGTCCTCATTAAGCTTAGGACAGGGACACCTCGTGCTGAGCGCTTGGTCCTTCGACAGTGAGCTCAAGACGAACTGTGCGAAGCAAGCCCTGTCTCTACATAAAACTCTAAAACCACAACTCAAAAATTTGCTTTTTCAGCGATTTCATAGTTGTATCCGTAGGTCTGAAATGCTCCGCCAACGGCGGGGCTTTCGGACAATTTCATTAAAAGGTCAAGCTAAAGTCGTAGATCCCGCCCAGACGGGCGGGCGTCCGCCCGCTTCTGCGGGGCTTGGCACTCCAAAACAATACCTCAAGTATTTGGTTCTTATGGGCGTATTAGAAAATGGTTGACAGGTGATTTTGTTTTGTTAAATTCAAAAAAGATGTGCCAAATGTCTCATTCCTTTTATAAAGGAAATTTATGGATTTTACCAAAAGCCTACCTTTGATCAGGAAATTCAAATTCTTGCTATTAGGCTCTCTTTGCTTGATTCTACTTTCAACTCACGCCTCCCTTTCCCAGGACCAAGCTGAAGGGAGGATACCTTTTGAGTATCCAGTTCAAATCCCAAAGGTGGATTTAAAAACTCAGAAATTTCTTCAAAGATTGCCACCCGATTCTGCCGTGGCGGTGTGGGTGTTTTTTACCGACAAGGGGATAAAATCTTCTGCTCAATATAAGAGTGCTCTGGACAGGTGTGTCCATCAACTTTCTGAAAGATCATTAAGAAGAAGAATGCAAAGGGGACAAACGCCCTGGGTGGATTTTACCGATATCCCGGTAAAGAAACAATATCTGAATGAATTGGAAAATCTGGGTGCAAAGATAAGAGTGGTCTCCAGGTGGCTGAATGCGGCTTCGGTTTTGGCAAATAAGCAGCAGATTGAAAAGATAGAAAATCTCCCGTTTGTCAGAGCAGTGAAAAAGGTGGTAACCTTCACTCGAAAGAAACCTTCGGTGGAAGAGAAGCAATTAAAAAAATTGGGTAAACCTCCTGAAAGACAGGTTCTGGGATATGGAGAATCATACGCTCAGCTGGCGCAGATTCATGTGCCTGAACTGCATAATCTCGGTTTTAGTGGAAAGGGGGTGCTGATAACACTTTTGGATACCGGCTTTTTTATTCATCATCCAGCCTTTGAGCATATCCTAAACTCAGGCAGATTGGTGGCTACTCACGACTTCATCAACGGAGATGATGATGTGGATGACCAAGACAATGATCAGAGATGGCATGGTACTGCTGTCTGGTCGGTCGTGGGAGGGTATTTCGCCGATTCTTTAGTTGGCAGCGCTTATGGAGTGCAATTCGCCTTAGCTAAAACGGAGATGGTCGACTCGGAGGTTGTAGCAGAAGAGGATAATTGGGTTGCGGCTGTTGAATGGGCGGATAGTTTGGGAGCGGATGTTGTTACCAGCTCTTTAGGATACACAGATTGGTATACCTACGAGGATATGGATGGTAATACCGCTTTATGCACCCAAGCGGCTGATCTGGCCGTCTCCAAAGGAGTGGTGGTGGCCAATGCGGCAGGAAATGAGAGGAGTTTGCCCTGGCACTATATCATAGCCCCGGCGGATGGAGATAGCGTTATCGCGGTGGGGGCAGTGGACTTACAAGGTAAGTTGACTTCTTTTAGCTCCGCTGGTCCAACTTACGATGGTAGAATCAAACCGGACGTGCTCGCCTGTGGATATAGAACTTTCTGCGCCAGCTCCAGCGGAGATTACACCAGAATGGACGGTACCTCCCTTTCCACGCCGCTGGTGGCAGGAGTGTGTGCTCTGCTTCTGGAGGCTCATCCCGACTGGGACCCTATTCAGGTGCGGGATGCTCTGCGAAACACCGCCAGCCGGGCTGACAATCCAGACAATCTCATGGGATGGGGCATAGTAAATGTGGCAAAAGCCAGCGGATTCAGCTTAGTGGTCTCCCCCCAAGAATTGTATTTCAAAGCTTCCTTCGGAGATACTCAGTCTCAACAGGATACCTTGAGCATAACTAACTGGCAGGGGGAGGGGTCAGAATGGAGAGCTCACACCACCGCAGATTGGATTACCCTCTTTCCAGATTCAGGATTCACTCCCCAATTGATCCGGGTTACTGTTAACCCTACAGGTCTGAGTGCCGGCATCAATCGGGGTTTGGTAGTGATTTCAGCTGAGGATATCATAAACTCAAGCCAGACGGTACCGGTGGTTATGACTCTCTTCCCCGGTGTCCAGGTGCGAGCCTTTCCTAACCCGTTCACAGATAGCCTTACCGTGATCGTAGAAAAACCAAAGACTTCGAGCAAAATAAAGGTGAGCGTTTTCACCGTGGCAGGAGAGTTGGTTTATCGATTCCCGGAAAAAGATGGACAAGAGATCTATCAACATACCTGGGATGGAAAAAATGAGCAGGGCAGGGAGGTTGGAAGCGGGATATACCTGCTCAAGGTAGATATTGGCCATCAGTCTCAGATCGTCAAGGTGGCGAAGGTAAAATGATGACTCAATCATATAATAATGTTGGTCGGGGGTTCCCTTCAGGGTGAATCCCTTCAGGATGAACCCTAACCCCCGACCGTTGAGGTTCGGGATAAGAGTTCATCCTGGCCTCGTCCTGAGGACTCGGTCCGAAGGAAGGAGAATTTGGAGTGTTCACCTTTAGGTGAACCTTTCGTTGGTGACGGACACCTTGTCCGTTCTCCCGCCAAAGGCGGGATCAGGATGAATCCATTCACGGTAAATCCGCTGCCATAAAACGTCTTGGACGAAGGTGTCCGTGACGACCGGTAGGGTCAACGGATTAAGCGGATTAAACAGATAAAGAAAAAAAACTGATGAATCCGTTCCATCCGTTGACCGGTCTCTTGATGCTTCGGGAATAGGAATTCCCGAAGCTAGAGAGCATCCATATTTCCTACTACAGATGCATCAGAGTCCCGCCATTTTCAGTTCTGCTTGTTATCTTTTTCACAAATTTCAGTTGACTTCAATCCCTTTTATTTTAAATTTGGTTAAGATTTAGCCTGAGGAGAGATTCACATGCCGAGATTGTTGCGAAGGATTCTTCAGAAGATATATGTTAAAGGCCAAACTTAGTTTTTCAAAAGGCTTTTCCAAATATTTTTGCTTTCGTTTTTCATTCGAAATTTGAATTCGATAAAAGAAGGGAGAAAAGATGGTTTCGTATAGATGTCCAAAAATCAAGACCCGTTTGCCGGGTCCCAAGAGCAAAAAACTGATTACCCGGGACGAAAGATACGTTTCCCAATCATACACCAGAACCTACCCGGTGGTCCTTTCTCATGCAAAGGGGGCATATCTATGGGACGTAGACGGAAACTGCTACATTGACTTTCATACCGGGATCGGAGTGTGCTCCACCGGGAATTGCCATCCCCAGGTGGTGGAGGCAATCAAAGAGCAGGCGGAGAGATCGATCCACATTCCCTCTGCCGACTTCTACCACGAGTCGGTAGGAAAGCTGGCGGAAAAACTCTCCCGTATTGTTCCCGGAAAGTATCCCAAAAGAACTTTTTTCTCCAACTCCGGCACCGAGGCGGTGGAAACTGGCTTCAAGCTGGCTCGTTATAATCAGAAAAAACCCCGCATGATCGCCTTTATCAACGGATTTCACGGAAGGACCATGGGATCCTTATCATTGACCTGCAGTAAATTGAATCAGAGAAGATACTTTGCCCCCTTGGTGCCGGAGGTAACGCACGTTCCTTATGCTTATTGCTATCGTTGCCCCTTTAATTTGACCTATCCCAAATGTGACCTAGCCTGCGTCAAGTTCATCGACGAGGAGATTCTTCAGAAGGTGGCACCGGCAGATGAGGTGGCGGCAATAGTTGTGGAGCCCATTCAGGGAGAGGGCGGATACATAGTTCCGCCGCCGAATTATCTTTCCCGATTAAAAACTCTGGCAGAAAAGTATGGAATCCTGCTCATCATGGATGAGATACAATCCGGTATGGGAAAGACCGGAAAGATGTTTGCCATGGAGCACTGGAAGGTGACGGCAGACATCGTGGTGGTGGCTAAAGCTTTAGCCTCGGGGATGCCTTTGGGCGCATGCATAGCTTCCAGAAAACTTATGTCCTGGGAGCCGGGCTCCCATTCCACCACCTTCGGCGGAAATCCCATCGCTTGTGCTGCCTCTCTGGTAACCATCGAACTCATAGAAAATGGACTCATGCAGAATGCCACCAGGATGGGAAATTATATCATGAAGCACTTAAAAAGGATGATGAAGCGATATTCAATCATCGGCGATGTCAGAGGAAAAGGATTGATGATCGGAATTGAGTTCGTCAAAGACAGAAAAACCAAAGAAGCGGCACCGGAGTTATCCGATCAAATCGCTTATGAATGCTTCCGAAACGGACTGATGCTTTTAACCTGTGGAAAAAGCGTCATTCGGTTCATACCTCCTTTAATTGTAAGCCAGCATACTGTGGATCAGGCTCTGGAAATATTTGAAAAAACGGTTAAGAAGGTGCAGGCCAGAAAAAGAAGGTAGATTAGATTCCCAACGGATTCCCAACAGATGAAACGGATTAAACGGATGGACAAAAGAAGGGGATCTAAACCATCTGTTTAGTCTGTTGGGAAATAGTTTCTAAGGAGTGACCCATTGAGATTTTATGAAAAGGTAGATTAAATTCCCAACGGATTAAACAGATTAAACAGATAAACCAAAGGGGATAATCAAATCATCTGTTTCATCTGTTGGGAGACAACCTTAAAGGAGCATCCCTTGAGACTTTATGAATATGAAGCCAAAAAACTTTTCTCCCAGTTCAGCATCCCTATAACCAAAGGTGAAGTGGTGGAGACCAAAGAGCAGGCTAAAGCCATAGCTTTAAAACTGGGAAAGCCGGTGGTTTTGAAGGCTCAGATACTTTCCGGCGGTAGAGGCAAAGCAGGAGGGGTGAAGTTTGCTGAATCACCAAAGGAGGCAGAAGAGAAAGCGGGTGAGCTTTTCGCCACGAGGATAAAAGGGTTCCCGGTCGAAAAGATTCTGGTGGATGAGAAGTTGGAAATTGAAAAGGAATTTTACTTAGGGATCACGCTGGATCGAGTCAACTACAAACTGGTGGTCTTAGCCTGCTCCGAGGGTGGGGTGGAGATTGAGGAGATCGCCAGAGGTGACCCGCAGAAAATAAAAAAGATCAGTGTGGATGTGGATCAGAAATTCTATCCCTTCTGGGGAAACTCTCTGGCTGGGTGGCTGGGGGCAAAAGGTGAAAACTTGAAAATCGTTGGCAAGATTGCGGTCTCTTTGTTTAAGCTGTTCAAACAATATGATGCCAAGCTGGTGGAGATCAATCCGCTGATTCTGACTAAAGAGGGCAAGTATATCGCTGCGGATGCCCGCATGAGCATAGATGATGATGCTCTGTTCCGGCATCCAGAACTTGCAGAGATGGGAATTGAAAAGAGACATGAAGAAGGCGAGATGACCGAAAGGGAGAAGCTTGCCCGAGAGTGGGGAATTCCCTATCTGGATCTGCATGGTGACGTTGGCATGTTTCCCGGAGGCGCGGGCTTTGGCATAATGGGTAACGATTTCATTCAATATTTTGGTGGTAAGCCGGCTAACTTCATGGACTCCGGTGGCGGCCCCACTCCGGAAAGGCTGGCTAAGATGCTTGTTCTTCTGGATGAAAATCCCAATGTAGGTGCCATCTTCGGGGCAAGGTTTGGCGGGATCTCTCGTTGCGATGATTTCGCCAATGGGGTGGTGATGTTTCTAAAGGAGCATGGGCTTTCCAAGCCCATGGTTCTGCGCATGACCGGCAACATGTGGCAGGAGGGCGTGAAAATCTTCCAGCGAGAAAAGAAGGAACATCCGGAGATATTCAAAAACATTGAAATCCACGGCATCGAAACCCCCATCGAGGAGATCGCCAAAAGAGCAGTGGAATTAGCTAAGAAAATATAAAGCGTAGGGGCGGGGCTTGTCCCCGCCCACGGTTATTTTAGGAATGTAGTTGCCTGATTCATCAGGCAAAAGAAAAGCTCGATGAATCGAGCCCCTACAGCGTAGGGGTCGGATTTCCGAAGGATCCATAGGACATCCGACCCGACAAATAAAAGGATGTAAATTTCTGCTCGATAAATCGAGCAACTACATTTAGCCGGTTTGAAAAATGAGAATTTTGTGTAGCGGAGACTTTATGCCTCCGAGCAAAAACTGTGGAGAATCTAATGGCGATTCTGGTAGATAAAAATAGTAAAGTTATTGTTCAGGGGATAACCGGAAGTGCAGGAAGATTTCATACCGAAAGGATGCTGGCGTATGGCACTAACATTGTGGCGGGAACTTCTCCGGGAAAAGGTGGTGAAAAGGTCTTTGAGGTGCCGGTTTACGATACGGTGGAAGAATGTGTGAAAAATCATGGAGCCGATACATCCGTTATCTTTCTCCCAGCTCGATTTGTTATGGAAGCCGCCATCGAAGCCATCTATGCTGAAATAAAGTTTGTTGTGGTGGTTCCTGAACACATCCCCATTCTCGACATGATGACCATCCGAAAAGAAGCTCAGAAATTTGGGACCATAGTTCTGGGAGGAAACACCGCCGGAATCATCACTCCGGGAGAGGCAAACCTGGGCATAATGCCGGATATAGCTTTCAATCCGGGTAGAGTGGGAACCGTCTCCCGATCCGGATCTTTGACCTACTATGTTGCCGATACACTTTCCCGAACCGACTATGGAGAGACCACCTGCGTGGGTTTGGGGGGTGATCCGGTTTTAGGCAGCACTTTCAATGAGATACTGGAACTATTTGAACAGGATGAAGAGACCAAAGCGGTGGTGTTGGTCGGGGAGATCGGCGGGGTTTACGAGGAGATGGCGAAGCCCGCCATCCAGAAGATGAAAAAACCGGTTATCGGGATGGTGGGTGGAGTTTTTGCCCCTCCCGGAAAAAGAATGGGACATGCTGGTGCAATAGTCGAGGGTGAGATGGGAACTGCCCAGAGCAAGCTCAAAGCATTGGAAGAAGCAGGTGCGCATATTGCCAAGACCTTTCTGGACATCCCCAGGATTTTGGAAAAATTGAAGATATAGATTCCTTAAATCTTTTGTGTCTGTTTGGTTTCTGACCTGATACAACATCTCTTTGTCGCCAGGTCAGGGGACCATTGGTGTCACCAAGATTTAAGGATTTGTAACTTTCTTTTGGCAGAAGAGATTAAAGGGAAAGCAAACCGCCATCCCAAAAGAATATCCTGATAGAATAAAATAGAGGGTAGTTCGTTTACGATTCGTACGAATTTTTAGGGGTATAAAATTCTTGGGTTAATGGAAAAAACGTGTTGGTTTTTTGTTGTTGATGATAACGGAGGCATACCATGCGAGATAAGCCTCTCTTCGTATTTTGGATAAACCACGATGTTGCCGGTAGTGCTGTTTGAGCATACTA
>Ga0209979_1000294_pt1 | contig 73654 bp, 63 predicted proteins | sample AnhtaG_FD_183114 | JGI IMG/M metagenome (GOLD analysis project Ga0209979, IMG submission 183114) | Deep subsurface microbial communities from Anholt, Denmark to uncover new lineages of life (NeLLi) - Anholt_01485 metaG (SPAdes) (version 2) | ecosystem: Environmental > Aquatic > Marine > Oceanic...
TAGTATGCTCAAACAGCACTACCGGCAACATCGTGGTTTATCCAAAATACGAAGAGAGGCTTATCTCGCATGGTATGCCTCCGTTATCATCAACAACAAAAAACCAACACGTTTTTTCCATTAACCCTAATTTTCATACCGTCCCCACATTACACTGAACGGACATAAACTCCTGAGTTTGGAGATCTATGAGTAACTTCAACTGGAGTATCCGCACAAGCGACCGAGCCGATCGTTTTGGAGCAGTTCAATATCATATTTAAATCGGTGGAGAATTTCCGGCTAACAATGGTCAAGCTGACGGCTGATGGATGATAAATAAGCGGTGACCTTGGCGCTCAAGATCGACCAGTTTCAATCTAACTGAACGAGGGACCTGAGATGAAAGATAAAGATGAGAGTGCGGTGGCAAAGAACATTCTGATAGTAGATGATTCAGCCACGATCAGGAAGCTGGTGGGTCTTACCCTAAAATTTAAACAATACCATGTGGCAACAGCTAACGATGGCAAGGAGGCATGGCATAAGTTGCAAAAGGAAAACTTTGATATGGTGATAATAGATATCCTGATGCCTACCATGGATGGGTTCCAGCTTTTGTCAAAAATTAAAAATGATGAAAAACTAAAAAACGTACCGAGTGTTCTTCTAACCACAGAGGGTGATGAGGTAAACAAGCAGAAAGGGATGGAGCTCGGCGCAGATTCCTATCTGGTGAAGCCATTCCAGCCTCAACAACTTCTGGCTAAAGTGGAGGAGTATGTCAAGTAGGGTAAAAAAATTACGTTTTTGCAATAAGCATAGTGTACAAAGATTACCAAAAGCAAACAAAATAGCAAAACATAACAAAACAAAGGAGGGTATAAACGATGTTTCAGCTCAAAAGAAAACCGAGAGGAAAGGGCTTATTTAATACGGGAGGAAGAGTCATGCTGGAGGAAGAAGGAAGATTCGGTGACGAGGCAGAAAAGCAGTTAAGAGATCTGTTAGAAGCATTGGAGGCTGTAAGAAAGGGGGATTTAACCAAAAAACTTAAAACCAAGAGGGAGGATATCTTCGGGGAGTTGGCAGATTCTTACAATGGTATGACCGATCTGCTTAATCGTTTTGGCAGCGAAGTCACCCGCGTTGCCGGAGAGGTGGGAACAGAAGGAAAACTCGGAGGACAGGCCAAGGTGGAAGGAGTTACCGGCACCTGGAAAGACTTAACCGACAGTGTTAATACCATGGCTGGTAACCTGACCAGTCAGGTTAGAAACATTGCCACAGTCGCCACCGGCGTTGCCAAAGGAGACCTGTCTCAGAAGGTTACCATTGAGGCTCGAGGTGAGATACTGGAACTCAAAAATACCATAAATAATATGGTGGACAACCTCAATACCTTTGGAGGTGAAGTCACCCGGGTAGCCAGAGAGGTAGGCACTGCAGGGAAGCTTGGAGCCCAGGCAGAGGTTCCTGGTGTAGCTGGTTTGTGGAAAGAACTGACTGATAATGTCAACATGTTGGCCAATAACCTAACCAGTCAGGTAAGAAACATCGCCCAGGTTACCACCGGAGTAGCTCAAGGAGACCTGTCTCAGAAGATCACAGTAGAAGCAGCAGGTGAGATATTGGAGCTTAAAAACACCATCAACACCATGGTTGATAGTCTCAATACCTTTGCCGGCGAGGTTACTCGAGTAGCCAAAGAAGTAGGAACAGAAGGGAAACTTGGGGGGCAGGCCAAGGTGGAGAGAGTAACCGGCACCTGGAAAGACTTAACCGACAATGTCAACACCATGGCTAATAATCTAACCAATCAGGTCAGAAACATCGCCCAGGTTACCACCGGAGTAGCCCAAGGAGACCTGTCTCAGAAGATCACAGTTGAGGCAGCAGGTGAGATACTGGAACTCAAAAACACCATAAATACCATGGTTGATAGCCTCAATACCTTTGGGGGCGAAGTTACCCGAGTAGCCAGAGAGGTAGGAACAGCAGGGAAGCTTGGAGCCCAGGCAGAAGTTCCTGGTGTAGCTGGTTTGTGGAAAGAACTGACTGACAATGTAAACATATTGGCCGCTAATCTAACCAATCAGGTAAGGAACATCGCCCAGGTTACCACTGCAGTAGCTCAAGGAGAACTGTCTCAGAAGATTACAGTAGAAGCATCGGGTGAGATACTGGAGCTTAAAAACACCATAAACAGTATGGTGGACAACCTCAATACCTTTGGAGGTGAAGTCACCCGAGTAGCCAGAGAGGTAGGCACTGCAGGGAAGCTTGGAGCCCAGGCAGAGGTTCCTGGTGTAGCTGGTTTGTGGAAGGAACTGACTGACAATGTAAACATATTAGCGGCTAATCTAACCAACCAGGTAAGAAACATCGCCCAGGTTACCACCGGAGTAGCTCAAGGAGACCTGTCTCAGAAGATCACAGTAGAAGCAGCAGGTGAGATATTGGAGCTTAAAAACACCATCAACACCATGGTTGATAGTCTCAATACCTTTGCCGGCGAGGTTACTCGAGTAGCCAAAGAAGTAGGAACAGAAGGGAAACTTGGGGGGCAGGCCAAGGTGGAGAGAGTAACCGGCACCTGGAAAGACTTAACCGACAATGTCAACACCATGGCTAATAATCTAACCAATCAGGTCAGAAACATCGCCCAGGTTACCACCGGAGTAGCCCAAGGAGACCTGTCTCAGAAGATCACAGTTGAGGCAGCAGGTGAGATACTGGAACTCAAAAACACCATAAATACCATGGTTGATAGCCTCAATACCTTTGGGGGCGAAGTTACCCGAGTAGCCAGAGAGGTAGGAACAGCAGGGAAGCTTGGAGCCCAGGCAGAAGTTCCTGGTGTAGCTGGTTTGTGGAAAGAACTGACTGACAATGTAAACATATTGGCCGCTAATCTAACCAATCAGGTAAGGAACATCGCCCAGGTTACCACTGCAGTAGCTCAAGGAGAACTGTCTCAGAAGATTACAGTAGAAGCATCGGGTGAGATACTGGAGCTTAAAAACACCATAAACAGTATGGTGGACAACCTCAATACCTTTGGAGGTGAAGTCACCCGAGTAGCCAGAGAGGTAGGCACTGCAGGGAAGCTTGGAGCCCAGGCAGAGGTTCCTGGTGTAGCCGGCACATGGAAAGAGCTGACCGAAAATGTAAACACTCTGGCCAACAACTTAACCAACCAGGTCAGGAATATTGCTCAGGTCAGCACAGCCATCGCCAATGGAGATTTAACCCAAAAGATAACCGTAGAAGCTCAGGGAGAGATATTGCAGTTAAAGGAGACTCTCAATGCGATGGTTGACAGCTTAAACACATTCGCCAGTGAAGTCACCCGGGTATCCAGAGAGGTGGGAACCGAAGGAAAACTTGGAGCCCAGGCAGAGGTTCCTGGTGTAGCTGGCTTGTGGAAGGAACTGACTGACAATGTGAACATATTGGCTGCTAATCTGACCAACCAGGTAAGGAACATCGCCCAGGTTACCACTGCAGTAGCTCAAGGAGACCTGTCTCAGAAGATCACAGTAGAAGCAGCAGGTGAGATACTGGAACTCAAAACCACAATAAACAATATGGTTGACAGTCTCAATACCTTTGCCGGCGAAGTCACCCGGGTAGCCAGAGAAGTGGGAAGCGAAGGAAAACTTGGAGGTCAGGCCGAGGTAGAAAGAGTAACCGGCACCTGGAAAGACCTAACCGACAATGTCAACATCCTGGCCACCAATCTTACCAACCAGGTGCGTAATATCGCCGCAGTCGCTACTGCCATAAGTAAAGGAGATCTAACGAAAAAGATAACGGTTGAGGCTCAGGGAGAGATATTAGAACTAAAAGAGACTCTCAATATAATGGTGGACGACTTGAATAGATTAGCGGCTGAGGTTTCAAGAGTGGCGCAAGTAGCTGGTGCGGAGGGAAAGCTGAGTGAGCGGGCAAAGGTTGAAGGAGTTGCCGGCAGTTGGAGGGATATTGTAGATACGCTCAATAGCTTGCTTGAGTCCATTGCTACCCCGGTTCAGGAGATAATCAGGCTGGCCATCGCCTTATCCAAAGGTGACCTTTCCCAACGTGTGGCAATCCAGACAAGGGGAGACATCAAGACCTTGTCAGATACGCTTAACAAATCCTTTGAGGATCTGGCAGCAGTTATTCGACTCTCCATGGATAGCTCCACTAAAGTGGCAACCGCGTCCAATCAATTAGCGGATTCATCTAGACAGGTAAATACTGCATTGTCGCAGGTGGCACAGACAACACAGCAGATAGCCGGTGGCGCAAAAGAGCAAACCAAGAAATTGGAGGGAAGCACCAAGGTGGTGGCAGATCTATCCGGGTCCATACAACAGGGTGCGGCTAACGCAAAATCAGCGGCTGAAGTTACCCAAGAGGCGGCCAAACTCGCTCAAAAAGGGACTGAAGCCGGAAAGCAGGCGGCAGGTAGATTACAAACCATAGATGAGATTGTCAAAGGCAACACTTCAACGGTTAAGGACCTGGATAAGAGAACAAAGGAAATAGCCGTAATAGTGGGAACCACCAAGGACATTGCAGACCAGACAAATCTGCTTGCCCTAAACGCCGCCATTGAAGCCGCTCACGCCGGAGAAGCCGGGCGCGGCTTTGCGGTTGTGGCGGACGAAATCAGAAAGCTGGCCGAGGGGACTAAAAAAGCCGCCGTGCAGATTGAAGACATGGTCAATACCATAGGAGAGGCAACAACCGACGTGGTCAAGGGTATGACCACCGGAACGGAACAGGTTACCGAGAGTATCGATATCGTCAACCAGGCGCTGGGCATATTGGATCAGATCGGCGCCGGCGCTCAGGAGATTACGGCAAAAGCTCAGGAAATCTCATCGGCTACGTCAGAACAGGCCACCGGCGCACAAACTGTGGCAAAGACCATTGAGGAGATAGCCACCACATCAGAGCAGGCGGCCGTGGGAGCAGGGCAGATGTCAACCTCTGTTCAGCAGCAAACAGCGGCTATGCAGCAGATGGCCTCGTCCGCTCAAGGCTTATCTGCTATGGCTCAGGAGTTACAGTCTGCACTCAAAAGATTTAAGGTAACCGCCTGAGCAGCCAGAGAGACAGAAGGGCAAGAGATGCCGCAGATGGCAGCTGTTAGGGATAAGGAGGAATACACATATCTATAATCACCGGTAAAGATAGCTGCGCTGATTTGGGCAAATGAGCGGAACAAAATAAACGGAGGCAAAGAAAATGGCTAAAGGAAACATAGCCTCAAAACCTGCGGATATGGGGTCGCAGAAGGCGGAAAAGAAAAAGGCTGAAGAAGAGGCAAAAATCAATCAGTTGATAGTATTCAATCTGGGAGATGAGGAATTCGGCACAGAGATAGGTCAGGTTAGAGAAATCATAAGGGCAGGGACGATTACACCCATACCGGATTCTCCCCAATTTATCAAAGGAGTATCTAATGTAAGAGGCGAGATCACGGTGGTGATAGACCTAAAAGAGCGCTTTTTCTTGCCGGCAAAAAAGGAGATCGAAGGTAAGCACATAATAATAACCGAGCAGGAAAAAAACCTTTTTGGTCTTATGGTTGACGAGGTTACGGAGGTCTTGAGAATTCCCGAAACGGATATCAAGCCTACCCCGGAGCTGGTAACCAGAATAGACCGGGTATATATCAGCGGGGTATTAACCCTGGAAGGTCGCCTGATAATCCTGCTTGACCTATCGAAAGTGCTTTCAGACGAAGAGCTTGCCCGATTAACGGAGATCTCCAAAAGACATCATACCGCCGCACAGAAGGAAGAACAACCGGCGGAGGTGCAAACCACTGAGCCCAAAGAGGAGAAAAAGGAACAGGCAAAGGTGGCAATGGCGGAGAGCGGGTGAGAATAACTGGTTGCGTCATGTTCGGACAGGGGTTGAACCCTTCAGGGCGAGCCCCAGTCCGCCCAGACGGTGGCGTCTACCTGCCCGTCTGGGCGAGGGCTGTCCCTACGATTGCTTCACCCTCCCTTGTATTCCCTCCCGTCAAGGGAGGGAAAGAATAGTCCCCTCTCCCTTGATGGGAGAGGGTTAGGGTGAGGGTGATCAAAGTCCCGATGCAACCGAAATCTCCGCTCTTGGTAGCCGCAGGTCAGTTGACTCAAATGAGCTTTAGCCTGCGTTCTGAACCACGCACCCTAAAGGGTGGGGCTACCTTAAAAACCTAATTTTCGCACCGCCTGACGTTACTTGTAAATGCTAAGAAAGGAGACGGATGATGAAGAAAATACTCATCGCCGATGACTCGGTGTTTATGCGGAAGATTTTAAAGAACACTCTATCGGGAGAAAAGAATTATGAAATAGTGGAAGCTGATTCAGGCGCCACAACCTTAGAGCAATTCAAAAAAGAAAAACCGGACTTAACTCTTTTAGACATTATCATGCCTGAAGGAGAAGAGGCGGGTCTAAAGGTTCTGGAAACCCTTAAGAAGAACGATCCTCAAACCAGGGTTATAATGATCACGGCTGTGGGGCAGGACGCCATAATTGAAAAATGCAAGAAACTCGGCGCCACAGACTACATCGTTAAGCCCTTTGATGAGAAGCAGATTGTTAAGACGGTAGAGAGATGTTTAAGTGAGCCTGTAGCCTATAGCAGATAGAAGAGACTATAAGCTATTCGTTAGATGTTAGATTGTGTGAAAAGCTCCACCTTGGTAGCCGTCCCGCCCGAGGCGGGGCGCAACTTCGCACCCTAAAGGGTGCGGCTACCACTCAAAACATGATTTTGACATTGCCCGATAATTCTCGTTTTTGGTAGCCGCAGGCTTTCTTGGACTGAGTCCTTTAGGACGAATGTCAGCCTGCGCCCAAATGGGCGGCTACCACTTAAAAATATGATTTTCACACAAACTGACGCTATAAGTTCGAGGTGTCATGTCAATAAAGGTGCTGGTGGTAGACGACTCCTTATTTATGAGGAGACTTATATCAGATATGCTTAGTTCCGAACCCGGGATCGAGGTAATAGATACTGCCCGGAATGGAGCTGAGGCGGTGGCAAAAATTCCCAAGATGAAGCCCGATTGTGTCACCCTGGATTTGATGATGCCTGGCTGGGACGGCTTGACTACGTTAAAGAACATTATGAACCAATGCCCGACTCCGGTAGTCATACTTTCTGCCCACAGCCAAAAGGACGCAGATATTACCATAAAATGTCTGGAGGAAGGGGCGGTCGGTTTCGTGCTCAAACCATCAGGTGAGTTGTCTTTAGACATAGAAAAGATAAAAGATCAACTGACAAGAGAAGTAATGGCTGCCTCAAAAGTTGAAATCCCCAGATTAAAGTCCCTGATCCTCACAAAAGCCGAGGCGCCCAAACGCAAATTGATGGGGCTGCATAAAATCATTGTTATTGGAGCTTCCACCGGTGGTCCACAAACATTGGGGGGGATTCTGTTTTCTCTTCCCGGAAATTTTCCTCTCCCTATTCTTATTGCTCAACATATGCCAACCATCTTTTTTAGTGAGAGCCTTGGCACACATTTGAATAGCATTTGCCAGTTACCTGTTACTGTTGCAAAGAAAGGTGAAATCATTCAAGCCGCAAGGGTATATCTGGCTCCCGGTGGATTTCATATGACCCTTGAGCAAGATGGCAAGGATACCTTCATCTGCCTGCGTGAGGGTGAGCCCGACAGCTTAAGCCCCTCAATTGATATGACCATGAAATCGGTTGCTCAAACCTGGGGTGATAATGCTGTCGGAATCATCTTAACCGGCATGGGCAATGACGGATTGGAAGGAATGAGGGCAATTAAAGAAGCAGGTGGTCAAACAATCGTTCAGGATGAGTCTTCGTTGATATTCGGTATGCCCCGGGTGGTTATTGAGGCAGGCTTGGCCGATAGAGTGCTCCCTGCATCGGAGATGGCAACTGCTATTCTGGATAGCGCCAGCGAAGAGAGAGAAACAGAAAGTGAGAAGGACGCAAGAGAATGACCACAAAAGATACTGCGAAATATAAAGACCTTTTCCTAAGCGAAGGAAGAGAACACTTAGAGGCTATGAATAAGTCTCTGCTTGGGCTGGAAAAGAGTCCGGAAAGAGTAGAGTTTCTAAACGAAATATTCCGCCACACGCACACCCTAAAGAGCATGGCCGCCACCATGAATTACGATAAGATGGCCCGATTATGCCATGCCACAGAAGACGTGCTGGACGGCATAAAAAAGAAGAAGGTAAAACTGGATGATGTAATCGACCTACTGTTTGAATGTTTCGACACTCTGGAGATAAGTATAAAACAAATCTCTGAGGACAAAGAGGAAGTTGATAGCGCTCCCTTAGTGGAGAGACTGCAGGTGCTTCTTGCCGGAGACCAGGGAGGGGGGACTAAAGAAAAGAAAGGCAAGAAGGAAGTAATGGAAGCCGGATCAACCGCCATAGACAAGATCTCCAGCATAGAGGTCAAGGTGGAAAGGTTAGATACGCTTATGAATTTAGCCGAGGAGCTTTTGATCAACAAGATGAGGCTTGACAAAATCAAGGGGGACTTAGACAGCCCGGAGCTCTCCGCCGCTGTGGATGCTTTAGGGAGATTGGTGGCTGATCTGCAGTTCAATGTCATGCAGTCAAGGATGGTACCCGTAGGGTTTGTCTTTGACAGGTTCCCCAGAATGGTCAGGGATTTGGCCAAACAGCAGCGAAAAGAGGTAGACCTGCATATGGAAGGAAGTGATATAGAGCTGGACCGGGTTATGATAGATGAAATCGGCGAAAGTCTGGTTCATCTGTTAAGAAACGCTGTTGACCATGGCATTGAGACCCCGCAGGAGAGAAAGAAAGCTAACAAACCATCTGGGGGGACGATAAAATTGACTGCCACAAGAACCAAAAGCTCCGCAGTCATCCAGGTGTCAGACGACGGAGCCGGACTTGATTGGGAATACATAAAAAGTGTCGGTATAAAACGAGGAATCCTTTCCCCGGAAGCAACCAAAGAGGAGGTAACCGATTCGATCTTTTCCGGCCTGAGCTCCACCAAACAGGTTACCGCAGTCTCCGGAAGGGGTTTTGGTTTGAATATAGTCAAAAACAAAATCGAATCTCTGGGAGGTGCTATCAGAGTAGAATCAGAACCGAAGAAGGGAACCACATTTATAATAGAGATTCCATTGACCTTGGCTATCATCAAAACTTTGTTCGTGCAGGTGGGGGGCAAAGTTTACGCTGTTCCTTTAGTCAGTGTAGAAAGATTAGTTACCGTAAACAGAGAAGACATAAAGGGAATAATGGATCATGAAGCCATTGTTCTGGGTGAAGAGGAGGTTCTTATAACCAGATTAGATCTGCTGTTCGGCATGCCACCTTCAGCGCACAAAAAACAGCCAATTGTGATCATCAGAAAGGATCAGGAAAAACTCGGTCTGGCGGTCGACGCCCTGATGAGTACTGAAGAGATAGTCATTAAGCCTCTAAACAGGCTAATAAGGGAGAACAGATATTTTTCCGGCTGCACTATCGTCGGTTCAGGCGAAGTTATTCTCATCCTGGATGTAGCCAACCTGATGTTGTCCAGGAGAGTTCAGAAAACCGCAAAAGAAGAAAAAGAGAATTTATCCATGCCGGTCACTGCCGGCTAAAAAAGGAGGGGTAACGTGGAAGACAAATTACAGGAAATAAACCAACAGGCCGCTTCGAAAGCTTCCTGTGCATTATCAAAACTGACCGACAGAGAGGTGAGTATCGGGGTTTCTAAAACGGAAATAAAAAAGGTAGAAGATCTTAGTCCGATTCTCGACCCTGAGGAAATAATCGCCGGGGTATATCTGCCTGTTACCGGCGACGTTAAAGGGGCTTCTTTATTGTTATTCCCCAAAGAGACCGCCTTTACCCTAAGCGATTTGCTGAACAGAAGAGAACCGGGAACAACCCGAAAGCTGACCCCGCTGGATGAGTCTGCTCTAAAAGAAGTGGGAAACATTATCTCCGGTAATTATTTCACAGTCCTTTCAAACGAGTTGCAGGTCAAAATCATCGAGCATATACCGAGCTTCAGCTTTGACATGTTTGGCGCAATAGTAAACCAGATCATTGCAAAATTCGCTCAAGGCGCTGAAAAGGTATTAGTAATAGAGATAGAATTTATCTTTAAACCAAGAACCCTTAAAGGGTATTTCCTATTACTGTTTGACTTGCAAGAGCTTAAGGCGATCTCAGGGGGGGAGATTTAGAGACCTTTTCGGTGAATTCTCAGTAGAGCAGAGGAAATGGCAGATATCGAAGTAAAAATGGGCAATATAGCGGTAACCAAAGCCGGAGACAACCTGGTAGCCTCGGGCATCGGCTCCTGCCTGGTTATTACGCTTTACGATCCAAAGCTTAAAACAGGAGGGTTAGCTCACGCTATGCTGTCACCTCACCCGCGAGCCGGAGCGGACTCTCAGATTGTGCCCAAATCTAACGAGGGGGGCGACACCAAATATGTGCATACTGCCATAAATCAAATGTTACAACTAATGGAAGCCGAAGGCGCAAAAAGGGAAGATATAGAGGCCAAGCTCATCGGCGGAGCCAATGTGTTTTCTGCTTTCGAGTCGGATATCGGCAAAAGGAACGTTCTAAGCGCAAAGGAAAAGCTAAAAGAAGAGCGTGTTAAATTGGTGGGCGAAGTTGTGGGCGGCTCTCAGGGTCGGTCAGTGGAGTTCTCTGTCGCCTCAGGGATTGTAACGGTAAAAACAAAGTTTTGATATGCAAATCAATGCGAATTACAAAGGTCAAGCTAAAGGGAGTGTGGATCAGTGTGTCATATCCTTTGATTGAAGAGAGGGGGTTATCGTAGGGACAGCCCTTGTGGCTGTCCTCCCTAAAGATAGGACAGGGACACTTCATGCTGCGCATTCAGTGCAAGGCAAGCCCTGTCCCTACATGAAACTTTTTTAGAGTCTCATATAATAAGGAAACCCATGTCAGAGAAATCGAATAATACTGAACTGGTAGAGATATATAAGGAAGAAGCACAACATCTGATAGGCGTGATGAGAGATGGATTGTCTCGTCTTAAAGAGAACTCAGATGACGGCATTCGGAATAAGTTATACTGGGAAAACTTCCGATGTGCCCATACTCTCAAGGGTTCATCCGAATGTGCCGGATTCTACAGGATTGGCGAAATAAACAAGACCCTAACACAGATCTTCAGGTCTGCCAAAGAGGGTAAGTTTAAGATCAACGCTGATTTTATACCTTTGCTCTCTGACGTTGTTGAAGCTTGCCGGAAGATTTTAAATGGAGAAGAAGTTAGGAACTATGAAGAGCTATTGAAGCCACTGAAAACGGTGAATCGCATCTTGGAGAGAAGGCAAATGCAAACCACGAAATAGGTAGCCCGAGGTCAAAATCCGCCAAAGGAATGCACCGGGACTACAAAGTCCCGATGCAACGAGGAGGAAGAATTGAGGAGGCTGACAACGTAAGAGGCAAACAATCATGAGTTTCCAATACTCACTTGTAATTGCGGACAGTAACATCACCAGAAGGGGTAATATGGCTCAAAAAAGGATACTTCTAATCGAACCAGAAAAAGAGCAAAGTGAACTTCTTGCCAACCGGCTTAGAGAAGAAGGTTATGAGGTTAAGTCAACCGAACAATCACAAGAGGTTCTCACCCGCTTGCAAAGAGAGCATTTCGACCTGGTGATAATATATCTTGATTTTCCTGGATCAACCCAGGACCCATTTCAATTGTGCCGGAAGTTAAAGCAAGACTCCCGCCTCTCAAACCTTCCCATAGCGGCTCTTACCTTCAGGCACGATGGAAAAAAGATAGCCGGTGCTCTTGAGGCCGGGGTGGATAGTTTTGTGCTCAAGCCATTTGAGACCGATTCTTTTTTGGAGCGTATCAAAACTATATTCAGGGAAATTGAACTCAAGGAGCAGGGGAGAAAAGCCTTGGACTTAAACTACATCAATTATCTGATCAAGTTAGCCGGTGAGACCAGCAGGGAAGATTTCTTCTTGCTCTCTCCGATTATTTTTAATAGGTTAATTATGGACAAAGTAAACGATATTCTCGGTAAGCCAGTTATCATGGTGATTGTAAAACGTGTCCAGGAACTCACCGGAGATAATTATGGGTTTATGAAGCAAGCCAGGCTCCAAAACGGACTGCTCCTCATGGATGAAGTAGATAAAGCTTCTAAAGACGTGCCTGTCAAAAGACTCAGTTTTGGTTTCCAAGACTTTGTCTATGCCTTTTTGCACCTGGTTAAGACATTGACCTCTGATATCCTGATGGAACGGGGAAGCTAAATCAAAACCAGTGACTTGTGGGAAAAAGTTAAGAAAAAACATAGAGGAAATTTAAATTAAAGAACAGGGGAGGTCTGTAAGATGAAAGAGAAAAATAAAAGAAGTAAAAAGGCAAGGATAGCCATGGAACTTTCCACCTTTGAAATACCTCCTTCTGGGGATGTTTTAGTATTGGGGAAACGCTGTCCTATAGGGCCGCAAGCGGCGAAAAGAATGATAGATTCTGCTGCGCCAGATCAATTTGACCTTATCCAGATAGAGGATGATATAATAGAGGCCATATTAGTCAAAAAATTCCTATTTTTAAGGACAGAAAAAGAGCCATTAGTTAAAGCAATAGTTGAAGAGTCAAGGGCAATTATGGGCACGGATTGTATGATAAGGGTAAAATGTGAAGTGGTAGTAACTGTAGATAGAGAGCTTTAGTAATAGATTAGGGGGGTGGCATGATATCAATAAAAGAAATAATGAAGAGGGATTTTTGTAAGTTGTCTTCTTCAGATAGTGTTGGGTCAGCAGTTAAGGTAATGGACAAGACGAAAGTTGATCATGTCCTGATCGAAGAAAAAGGCGAAATAAAAGGTGTTGTAACTTCACATGAGCTTATCGCTTATCCTTCCTCGCGGCTTCTCTTAGATTGCCCGATAAAGCCAATAGCTATTATATCAGAAAAAATTTTGCTGGATGAAGCGCTGAAAGCAATAAAAGAAAAAAAAGTAAGTTTTCTTGTAATTTTAAATAAGGAAGCATCCCTTGTTGGAGTCATAAATCAGGAAATGATCATTTCTTTTCTTTATCAAGAGCTAAAGAAGTCAAATAAAGAAAAGGAAGACTACATCACCGAGCTAAAGGAGGCAGGGGAGAAGTTAAAAAAATCCAAGATGGAGACAGAAAGCGTTTTGCAGAAGCTGAAAGAGACCCAGGCTCAACTAATTCAAGCCGGTAAACTGACAGCCTTGGGAACCCTCGGTTCTGGCATTGCCCATCAGTTAAACCAACCCCTGACCGGCATAAGAGGTTTCGTTCAGAATATCCTGATGGAGATTGACCGGAAAAATCCCTACTACCAGGATTTGAAGATAATTGAGGAACAGACCGGATATATGAGAGATATCATTGAAAATATAAAAGCTTTTTCTAGACAGACAGAAACCAAAAAAAGATTAATCAACATAAATGGAGCCATAGAAAAAACTCTTTTGCTTCTCTCCGAGCAATTGAGGTTACATGGTATCGAGTTGGTAAAGAAATTGGATCCACATTTGCCGAAAATCACAGGCAGTTTAAATCAGCTCCAGCAAGTCTTTGCTAATTTGTTGATTAACGCCCGGGAAGCCCTGGATGCTAAGAAAGGAAAAAGACAAAAAAAGCTTACTGTGGGTTCAAAATTGACTGCGGATAAAAGGTGCGTGGAAGTGGAATTTTCAGACACCGGCACAGGGTTGCCGGATGAGATAAAAGACAAAATCTTCGACCCCTTCTTTTCCACCAAGGGAGCTAAGGGCACTGGCTTAGGTCTTTCTCTAAGTTATGGAATAATAGAAGATCACAATGGGTCAATAGAGATGACGAGTGAAATTGGTAAAGGAACTACCTTCAAGATTCTCTTGCCGGTTCGATCAAATAAAAAATCTGATTATGATAGCAAAAAGACGAAAAGCCAGAATCTTAGTCGTGATGACGAGAACATCATTCTGCCTCTTTTTGCTGAAACTTTTTAATCTTAAAGAGTCCTTTCAGATAATCCAGCCCTGGACCGAAAGACAATTCTAAAATTTGAATCGAAAAAAATGAATCCACAAGCTCAGATATTGGTAGTTGATGATGAGAAAGTCGTAAGAGATTTGTTCCTGAGAATACTATCCAAGCAAGGCTTTGGAGTTTTTGTAGCCAAGGATGCCAAGGAGGCATTAGAAATATTGCAAGGGGACACAGTTGACCTGGCGCTGGTTGACATTAAGATGCCCGGGATGAGTGGCATCTCCCTGTTGAAAAAGATAAAAAAACTCAACCCAGACTTAGAGGTGATTATTATAACCGGATATGCCAGCCTGGATTCCGCCATGAAAGCGGTAAAGCATGGAGCCTTTGACTACATTAAAAAACCTTTCGATCAGCTTAATGAGATCTTACAAGTTATCCAGCGTGCTTTAGACAAGAGAAGATTGCGGTTAGAAAATGTGAGATTGACCGAAGAGTTGGAAAAGAGAGTCTATGAGATTGAAGTGCTTTATGAGGTTAGCGACAAGATCAGCTATTCTTTAGATTATAGGCAGTTGATCAGCCTGTTGATGGACTCTCTCAATAGAATAATAGACTATGACGTGTCCATTTCAATCTTGGTGGATCATGAAGGATCTGCGGATCTCTCTTTGCAGGTAGCCAAGCCGGTGAGCGCCGGGTTTGTCGAAGAGGTCAGATTGAATCTGATACAAGCATTCAACTCGATTGCACCATCCACAGTCCCAAATGCCTCGTCTTTCAGTCAAATATTCGGTGAAGAAAACATAAGAAAGGAAGGGAAAGTAAGTCCAGAGGTTGCTTTTAGGGTAAATTCTTTCTTCAATGTCCCCATGATCCACAATGAAATCACTGTGGGCATGATCAACATTAGCAGTCACGGAGAAAACGCGTTTAGCAAAGACGACATCAGGCTCCTTTATACCATTGCCAACCAGATGTCCACCGCCATCCAGAAACTCCGGAGAGTAATAGCAACCGAAAAGAGCAAGATGGACAAGTTGGTGGAGAGCATGACCGATGGGGTGATAATGATCGATGAAAACCTTGAGGCGGTGGTGGCAAACCCCAGTGCGCTTTCGATTTTAAACCATGCTGGTTCAGACTCCACGCCGAATGCCAAAACGTTGCAGAACATTTTGGACCTGGATTTTAAGGGATTGAAAGAACGGTTTGGCAGTGGAGAAGAAGATTTAGTCAAAAAAGAAATTGAAATATATTCCCATAACTATAAAGTTGTAGCCTCACCCATAAAGGGAGCAAACGGAAAATTCATGGGTGTGGTGGTCTCCTTACGCGACGTCACCGAAGAAAAGAGGCTGGAAAACCTAAAATCTGAATTTATCTCCGTAGTTTCCCATGAGTTGAGAACTCCCCTGACCTCCATCAAGAATGCGGTGGATCTTCTTTTGGGGAAGAAAACCGGAGAGATAAATGAAAATCAAGGCAAATTTCTTTCCATGGCCTCCAGGAATGTGGATCGGCTTGCGCGTATCATCAACGACTTTCTGGATATCTCCAAGATGGAAGCGGGCAAGATGGATTTGAGGCTGGAGAAGGTGAATCTTAAGGAGATAATAGAAGGAACCATCTCGACATTTGCCCTAAATGCACAGAAAAAATCCATTCGATTAAGCAAGGAAATTTCATCGGATCTCCCTCAGATCCTGGGTGACCCGGACAAACTGGCACAAGTGTTGACGAATCTTTTGAGCAATGCTATCAAATACACTCCAGAGGGCGGAGAAGTTAGTATCGAAGCAACCTCGATTGATAAAATCAAATCACCCGTTCCCGCCATACTCTCGCTTCCGCATGAAAATTTTATCAAGGTGGAAGTTGCAGATACCGGCGCTGGCATTCCAGTTGAAGAATTAGAACGGGTGTTCGATAAATTCCATCAGGTGGAGAAGTCACTGACTGGCAAGGTGGCTGGAACTGGTTTGGGGCTTCCCATCTGTAAAAACTTGGTGGAGGCACATGGAGGGAAAATCTGGGTAGAGAGCAAGCCCAACAAAGGCAGCAGATTTATATTTGCCTTGCCGTTACGTCAAAGAATGGAGATCTTCGACCAGCATTTGACCAGCTTGATCAATCGAGCAAAATCAGCCACCTCCTGTCTTTCGCTTGAACTCATCAAAGTCAATGACTTTGAAGCAATTAAAGTGGGGCTGGGAACGAAGAGGGAAAGAAACATATTTGAAGCGATGGTTGAGCTTGTCAAGAAGACCGCGTGCAAATCCGGCGATCATATTCACCCAGACGAGGAGTCGGGTCGAGTATTTTTAATCCTTGAGGACACGCCCAAAGAAGGAGCTTTTGCAGTTTGTAATAGATTGAAAAATAATCTTTTGAACCATGATTTCTCAATTGACGGCAAATCCACGGAGTTGGAATTCTCTCTGGGAGTAGCCAGCTATCCGGATGACGGTCGCAATGCCCAAGAATTGAGGCAGATCGCTGAGCGCACCGATTACCTTTCGAGTTTGATTGTAAGACAAAAAACTATTTTGGTGATTGACGATGACCAGAATTTTGCTCATGCCCTTGCCCGAAAGCTCATCAGACGAGGATATAAAGTTCTGGAAGCTTTCAGTGGGATTGAGGGAATAAAAAAGGCAAAACAGGTCGAACCAAACCTAATCATACTCGATCTGCTCATGCCTGGAATGGATGGTTATCAGGTAACATCGAAGCTAAGAGAGGAAGAACAGACCAAAGATATTCCGATTCTGGCATTATCCGGAACGGTCAGTGCCAATGCTGATAGAATTTTAGCTTTAGGAGCGAACGAATTTGTCACTAAGCCATTTTCGGATGCCGTTTTCCTTAACGCGGTGGAACGACTGTTAAAAAGAAAGGAACAAAAACATGTATACAATACTTGTGGTAGACGATGATGAGGATCTTTTTGAAGCGCTCAACTTCACTCTGAGCCAGAGCCATTACCAGATCATACAAGCAAAAGATGGTGCAGAGGCGGTAAGCAAAGCATTGGAGTTACACCCGGATCTGATTCTTTTGGACATAATGATGCCCAATGTAGATGGTTTAACCGCCTGTCGTAAAATTAAGACAACTGAGGAGACAAAAGACATCCCCACCATCATGCTCACAGCAAAGGATGGAGTGAAGGATGTTGCAGCCGCCTTTCAGGCTGGGGCTAACGATTATATAGTCAAGCCTTTCATTATGGGCCAGGTGCTGGGAAAAATAAACGAATTCTTACGGACAGAAAAGGGGGAAAAAGAGGAATTGCATTCATAGAAAACGGTGTGGAATTGTAACCTAAATGAGGAGTCAAAATATATTTCAGTCTCAGTATTGCCGCAAATAGCAGTACCAGCGGTAACAGGGTTATGGCTTCAAAGACAAATGAATGTTACACCAAGCCTTTTTTGGATGCACCCTTCTACACGTCTAAAACCACTAATTAAGAAGAAAGGAGAGAAATATGCATACCATACTTCTTGTAGACGATGATGAAGATCTGGTGCAAGCACTGGATTTTTCTCTTCGCCAGGAAAATTACAATGTCGTTCAGGCCCAAAATGGTGCGGAGGCAATAACTAAAGCGTCTGATCTTCAGCCGGATCTTATTCTTTTGGACATCATGATGCCCAATCTGGATGGACTAACTGCCTGCCGCGGAATCAAGCGCATGAAGGAGACAAAAGAGATTCCCGTCATCATGCTCACCGCAAAAGGGGACGTGGAGACTATCAAAGCCGCCTTTGAAGCCGGGGCTAGCGATTATGTGGTGAAGCCTTTTGAGATGGACAAAGTGCTGAAAAAAATAGAAGAGTTTCTAAGGTCAGGGGTGGTGGGAAGAAGGCAATCCGAGCCTTAGAAGACTTCACGTAGTCTTAGATTGCACCTGAACTCGTCTCGGAATAACGGCCTGGAAATGACCAAGTGAAGGACGCGAATTCCCAAGACAAATGCAAGACCTTGGTCCTAACAAAGAAGTCTCTTCTAAAAAAGGGGGTGAGAAAAATGGAGCAAAAAAGAATACTAATCGCCGATGATGAAGAAGATATTGTCACCACTTTGCAGTTCACTCTGGAGAAAGAGGGATACCAGTGCCTTACCGCCTATGACGGTAAGGAGGCTCTGGACAAAGCCAAAGGTGAGAACCCGGACTTGATAATACTGGACATAATGATGCCGAAGATGAACGGCTACAAGGTCAGCCGACTTCTCAAATTCGATATCAAGTACAGGGAAATCCCCATCATAATGCTAACCGCCAGAACTCAGGAAATAGATAAGAATATTGGAAAAGAGACCGGAGCAGACGAATATGTGACCAAACCCTTTGAGATGGAAGATTTAGTTCAACTGATCGCTAAGTATCTGGTTAAAAAAGAACCCAAGGAAAAGAAGGATGCCAACTTACACATACAAAGTTAGGGATAAAAGAGGCGAGGCAGTCACCGGGGAAATAGAGGCACAAAGTGAAAAGGAGTTATTCAAAGATCTGAGTGAGTCGGGCTACCTTGTTTCCTCTATAAAACAAAAAAACCGCTCCCGATGGGAGGGTCTATCGGGATTGGGAGGAAGAGTATCGGCTGTCGATTTGATCGTGTTTACCCGTCAACTTGCCGCCATGTTGGATGCGGGGATACCGCTAAACACAAGTTTGAACGTGATCGCAAACCAGGGAGAAAGTAAAACCATGGTTCAAGTGGCCAGACGACTTCGGCAGAACATCGAGGAAGGAATGGACCTGGCGCAAGCCATGGAGAGCGAATCCAAGGTGTTTGACAAAGGTTATGTAGCCATGCTGGAGGTAGGTGAGAGCGGTGGAAAGATAGCAGAGGTGCTAAATAGATTAGCAGATTTGCTGGAGCTCAAACAGGAGAGAAAAACGAAGGTCAAAGCCGCCGTAACCTATCCGATTATTCTGCTAATTGCCGCTACCCTGGGAATCACTTTCCTGATAGTTTTCGTTTTTCCAATGTTTGTAAAGATTTTTGAAAAAGCTAATATAGTTTTACCCTTACCCACACGGATATTGATTGGGATCAGCAATCTGGTCCGGGGATACTGGTGGGCTATACTGGGAAGTTTGGCTGGTATTGTCATATTTGCCAAAAGATATGCAAAGACCCTTTCCGGAAGGTTATTCTTTGACAGGATTAAGTTGAGGCTGCCCATTTTCGGCAACCTTTTCAGAAAGGTGGAAGTCTCAGCCTTTGCTCATACATATAGGGCATTAAACGTGAGTGGCATTCCCTTAATCACGACCTTGAAGTTAGTAGGGCAGGCAGTGGGAAACAGTGTAATAGCCCAGGCAATAGAGAAAGCCAGAATCAGGATAGCTGAAGGAGGTTCCATCGCCTCATCATTTCGGGAAAGCGGGCAGTTTCCGGGAATGGTGGTGCAGATGATCTCAACTGGGGAAGAGAGCGGGAAGATAGACGAGATGCTTTTGAAAATTTCACAATATTACGATAAGGAGGTAAACTATGTGATTTCCAAGCTCTCCACCACATTAGAGCCGATTCTGTTGGCGGTGATGGGAGCAGTGGTGGCAATTATGTATCTGTCTCTGATTATGCCCATGACTCAGCTCATGAAGGTAATCAGAGCCGGTGGGATGGGTTAGAGGAATCTCACAGAAAATCTCTACAAAAAACAAACACTAAATAAGTGAAGGAGGTGGGAGGAATGAAAAAGCTCAGGAAAAGACGGGATGAACGGGGATGGACCTTGGTTGAGCTGATCATAGTGATCATCATCCTGGGGCTGATAGCTGGAATAGCCATCCCATCCTACTTAGATCTGACGACCAGTGCCAAGATCAATGCCTGTCAGTCCCAGCAGGCTGCCATCAAAGGTGCAGTGCTGTTGCATTATGCCAAATATTCCGGGACACTGCCTGCCAGTTTGACCACGGGGATGTTTTTGGATCTCACCATCCCGACGTGTCCGTCCGGTGGAACCATTTCTTACACCAAGGATTCAGACAGCACCTTTACGGTAGAATGCAGCATTACAGCTCATAACACGCCGGCGACATCACCATAAATTCTGAAGCTCAGGCGGGCAGGGGTTTCCAAACTGCTGCCCGTCTTGTGCACAAAAGAGAAAAAATGAGAAACTCAGAAGCGTTAAAGGGAGAAGAAGGTATCTCCTTGGTGATATTGACACTAATGATCGTGCTGGTAGGAATCACCGCGGTGGGAGTTACAGCTTTTCTCTTACAAAACATCGCCCTGAGTTCGATGGAAAAAGACAGAGCCCGGGCGCTATATTTAGCCGAGATGGGAGTGGCAGATTCCTTCTGGGAGCTGAAGTATTCAGAAAAGCTATATGGCGCGCCCTCTCAACCATACGGACAAATTGATGCACAGACCGTGAGTTTTGGGGACGGAACCAGTGGAACTTATACTGTTCCCGAACCGGATGATAGCATCGTTTCCACTGGTATATACAAGGGGATCGTCCGCAGAGTAAAAGTCGGAATAGGAAATTTTGCCATCAATTATACTTTTTTTGCCGCCTCGTCTAACGATTTTACTTTCAGCAAGAATTGCCAGGTGGTAGGGAGCTGTTTTGTGAACGGGAGTGTAGAGGTTAAAACGCCCACAAATATCGACACTTTGCAGATGACCCTTTATCTGCCCTGCGGTGAAACCGCAGCTTATCAGGGTGGTGGAGCCTTTCCTTTCACTGCTGTGGATCCGGCGCCCACTTTAGCTGATTTGGATTTGACCTATTATGACAATCTCCTGAATTTAGCCGCCAGCCAGCCTTCAGGAGATTCAACCTGGAATTCAGATCGGGTTTTACCCGATACTGTGTTGATTGACGGAGATTTGACAATAAAGAAGAACAAAAGCATAACTACCGCTAGCAGTTCCAGCCTGGTCGCGGTAAATGGAACGATAACTATAGAAAAAAATGTGAACATCGCTGATAGTATACAGTTCATCGCCAAATGGGGCATCTACTGTGCAGCTAATATCACAGTAGGGAGCACCACAGGAAGAAGCGGGAATCTGCTTTTCACTAAAAGAGACACCCTTAATTTGGGGAACAACAATACCGTCAATGGAAGTGTGCTCTCCAATGAGGCTCTGCAAATCAATCAGGGATCAGAGGTGAACGGGTTCGTGTATGCAGGAACCGAGAGCACCATTGGTAAAAACGCAACTGTAAACGGTTGTTTTTGGGGACATAGCTTTACTGATGATAAAATTAACCAGGGTTCCAGCATAATCTGGAATTCAGGATACATCCCTTCGCCTCTGCCGCCTGGAGTATCCACTATAGGATCATTCAGTATTTCATTTGTGCAGAATAGTTGGCAGGAGTTATGAAATATCGCAAAAGATTAAGAAACCAAGATGGTTATACCCTTATGGAACTGGTGATCACCATTGTCATACTTGGATTGATGACTTATTTCCTGGGAAGCATGTGTGTTGAACTACTGGCAGGGTCGACCCAACAGGTTAAACAAGTGGAAATGGTGAGCCTGGCTATCTCAAAGATGGAGGAAGCTATCAAGATAGGAGTTAGCCTCACATCCCAGGGCTGGACTTCGGAATCACCCTACCAGTGGCGAAGGACTGTAACCACTCTGAAGAGCGACTGTGGAAATCCTGCGTTGGTGGAAGTGACTGTTGAGGTAAAGGATGCCTTCGGGCAGACTTATTCGCTTTTAAATCATATTGGAGGCTAAAAGCGATCTTTGGGGAAATTCACCGTGAACACAAAAGGATATACTTTAGTAGAGTTGGTGATCGTGATTTTAGTTCTGGGGATAATAACGTCAGCCACCGCGGGAGTGCTGATAAGCTTAGTCTCATCCCTGGATCTCTCCCAAAACATAAACTCGGTCAGCTTGGTGGGGCAAAGGGCTATCACCCAGATTACGGATGAACTGAGAGAAGCGGTTTCTGCTCCGGATAGTCTACGACCCTGGGTGAGTGCGGATAGCCGAACGCTTCGTTTCTTTAAAAATGAAAACTATGCCGACTCGATAAGATATTATTTCTCCACTGTGGGGAGTGATTTGTTCTTGTATCGCTCATACCAGGGCGGCTCAGGACAACTGATTCCTTTTTTCAGCACGCAGGATGTTAATTCAGTCAGGGGGGATTTCTTTGTGGACGATAGCACCACCGGATTTTGTCAATCCGGAAGAATTTATGTCAATTTGTTGGTCTCTCGCAGACTCGGCACTGAACCTGACTCGAGTTCATTTCCCATAGAAATCTGTGTGCGAAACTACAAGCTGTAGACAGTAAACAGTAGGCAGTAAACAGAAATACCATTTTGCTGATGATGGAGATACTGAAAAAAGAAAAAAGCGAAGTACTGATCGATCAGAGATCTGGGAGTGAGCAACCCAGGGTGGAAGAAAAGGGACATCCGGCTTTTAAGGGCAAGATTGAGCGTGTGCTGGAACTATCTGGATTTAGAAGAAGAAACACTCTTTTGGGTCTGGACATCGGCTCCAGCGGAATCAAATTCGCGGAGGTGAATAAAACCAAGAAAGGTTGGAGATTGGTCAATGCGGGAATAGTCGATTTATCCTCCGAAGTATTCTCAAAGGTGGACACTCCGGGTAAGTTAGCTCTGGACATACGGAATGCTTTGAGAAAGTTTAAAGTTACAACCAACAGGGCGGCGATTTCAATTTCAGGCGATGACTTTATCCAGAGACCTATAAGAGTTCCCCGAATGCCCAAAAAAGAATTAGAACAGGTATTGATTTGGGAAATCAAAAAGTATACTGATCTGCCTTCAGACCAACTTTGTATGGATTATATAGTCAATCCAAAGCAGGATGAGTCGACGGACAACCTGGATGTATTCTTGGTATCAGCGCCAAAAAGAAGAATAGAAGAGCGCATTTCTCTGATTCACTCAGCGGGATTGAAATGTGCTGTCTTGGAAACCAAAGCCATCGCTTTAACCGGTGCGGTATTAGAACTGGCACCTGAGTTTTGTCGAAAAACTTTTGCCGTTTTGGACATTGGGTGTAAGACTTCGGTGTTGAACATAGTACGAGATGGATTTTTGAGCTTTACCCGGGAAATCGAATCGGGCGGAGAGAATCTAACCCTGGCTTTATGTAACAAACTCAAATATGAACACAAGAAGGCGGAGACTCAGAAGAGAGAAGTGGGGTTGTTAAGTGAAGTAAGAGAAGACGGTCCAGATTCTGCGGAAGAATCGCTCGATGTCGCTAAAACCTTAGAGCAGGAAACGGACAATCTGGTTCAGGAAATTCGCAAATCATTTGAATACTACCGTGCTCAATTCCCCGAAGATGAAGTAGGGGAGTTGCTCTTGACCGGAGGCGGTTCTGGTTTGCCTGGCCTGCAAAAATTTCTCAGCCAGCGGTTGGAAATGGACGTCAGGTTGTTTGACCCGTTGGATTCTTTGCTGTCTGTGGAAAACCCTGAGGCCCGAAAGTACATGCAACAAATATGTGGTCGATTAAGCGTGGCATTGGGTTTAGGCACCTGGAGGAGATGATGATAAAACGGATGACAAAACGAAGGATAAATCTAATCCCCAAGGAACTGCAAATTGCTGCAGACATAAACGCAAGAAAGATACTGGCGATCTGGATTCTTTTGGTAATAGGTGCCCTCCTGGCTATACATGTGGCTCAGAAAGCTTATGTCTTGAAATATGAAAATCAGATGGCCCGGCAGAACATTGAAGGTCAGCTTCTGGTGCAGCAGAAAACAGACTTAGACCAGAAAATCGCCGAATTTGACCACAAGCTGCCCAACCGGGATGAGCTAAAGGACATGGGCAGGATGGTTAAGAATATCTTATCAAATTACACTTCTCCGTCAGCCCTTCTAAAAGAGCTGAGCTTTATGATGCCACCTGAAGTTTGGGTAACCCAGCTTTCCTTATCCAATAGGGCCGAAGAAACAAAAGATAAAGAATCCCTCAACCGCAGTAGGCTTTTGACCATAGAAGGCTTCGCCTTAAACCAAGAGGCACTTGCCGGACTTTTAACCAATTTAGAGTCACATCCCTGGTTTAAGGAGATGAAACTCGACTTAGCAGAAAGAGAAGAAAGCAGGTATCAAAAGGGCGTTTTCACTTATCTGATTAAAGGAAGATTAGAGGAAAGAAAACATGAAAATTAACAGACAACTGGTACTGACTGGAGCGGGGTTGATTCTGGCTTTCGCCATTGGATCTTTAGCACTCTGGGGATACTATCATTATTCCCCTTCAGCCGGGCTTTTGGAAAAGCTGAAGCAACAGTTGGCTGAAGGAAAGAGACGACTACAAGATTTAAATGATGTGGAAATTCCAGAGAAAAGGCATTATGTGGCCAAACTAACTGAGGTGCACCAGAGTTTTCAAAGCATCAGCGAACTGTCAGATGAACTGAAGCAGATGTTTCCAAAACAGGAAAGGCTGGGTGAACTCTTGGACTTGCTTTCCGGAGCGGCCGAATCAAATGGGGCGAAGATATTGCGAATTAAACCGGGTGAGCCAACAGATCAGGGCAATTGGTGGGAAATCCCAGTTGAGCTGGAATTTGTATGCGGCTTAACCGAACTTCAGAGCTACCTGGTCTCCATCGAGAGATTACCCAGGTTCATCCGGATAAACTCATTTAGCATTGCTTTGAAAAAAGATGCTCATCCCTACTTAGAGGCGCAAATGATCTGCTCAGCTTTCGTTTTCAAGAGAGGAGACCTGAAAGATGAGACCTAAGTTGGTTGTGGTAATAGCTACTTTTTTGTCTTTAGTGTTTTTACCTCTGGACCTAAGACAGACCAGGCTGACGCAGCATGTAGCAAAAATTGAACCTTCTCCGGAGAGAAGCTCAGAAGAGCTTCTTTATATTTTTGATCTGATTTCAGAATTAGATTCGAGTTTAGCAGAAGTCCGTCAAAAACCAGATGAGAGGTGGGCGCGGAATTTGTTTGAACCTGTGTCAAAACGTAGACGGATGAAAAAAAAGAAGACTGAAAAACGGAGGGAGGAGTCCCTACCCCATTTGACCAGCATTATGATGAATAAAAAGAACAGTTATGCCATACTTGATAATCAGATCGTGCAGGTGGGAGATGTGGTTGAAAACATGAAGGTGACAAAGATTGAGATGGGAAAGGTCACCCTTAGATCGGGTGACCAAACAATCATTCTAACAATGGATTGATCTTCCTTTATGGCTGATAGGGGGCTCAAGGTGAAGAAACTTAGCCTAATTCTTTTGGCTACCGGAGTTCTTGTCTTTGTGCTGGCAAACTCATGTGAAGGTTTTTCCGATACCAGTCGAATCTCTGGTTTGGAGTTAGACGCACTCGCTGAAACCATAAGTTTGGACCTAAAAGAAGCAGATATCACCGACGTTTTGCGGATCTTCTCCACAGGCACCAACCTCAACATAATAAGCAGTCATGAGGTTCAAGGTAAGGTTACCGGGCGTCTCACTAATGTAAAGGTAGAGAGCGCTCTGAGGACGGTTTTGCGTTCCTGCGGATACGGGTTCGTCAAGGAGGGTGAGATCTATAGAATCGTCAAAGTGGACCCGGATCTGTTGGGGGTGGACAAAAATACTCCTCAGGTGCAGATTGAATCCAAGATAGTGGAGGCTTTGCTGGATAAGAGCACTGAGCAGGGAATAAACTGGGAACGGTTGAAATTGGTAGATGATGATATCAGAATTGAAGGTCAAACCAATCTCCCCATGGGACAAAGCGGGCTGTTCTTGAATATTTTCCATGCAGATGCGGACGTGATTGTGCAGTGCTTGGCAAAACAGGTAAGCACGCATATCCTGTCAAGTCCTCGCATAGTCGTTCTTGATAATAAGGAAGCCAAGATACTGGTGGGGGATAAGATCGCCTATCAACAAAGTTCTGGTCAAACAGCTTCAGGAATAACCACTACCACGGTTCTGTTCGAGGATGTGGGGGTAAAGCTATTTGTGACTCCACATGTGACAGATTCGAATTTCGTCATCCTCAAGATTCACGCCGAGGTCAGCGCGGTCAAAGAATGGAGAACCTTAAGCAACGGAGATGAAGTCCCCATTATTGGCACCAAGGAGACCGAAACGGTAGTGACGGTAAAGGACCAATCCACCTTGGTTATCGGTGGGCTTATTTCAGAAGAGGAGCGGATTTCCGTATCCAAGATACCACTTTTAGGTGACATACCACTGCTAAGGTTTTTGTTTCGATATAAATCTTTACAAAAACTCAAAAAGGAGTTGGTGATTTTTATTTCTCCCAAACTTATATGGAACAAATGAAGGAGGTTATAGTATGGAGGTAACCTCAGAAAAAGAATCAGTGCTCAGTCTTAGACTTTTAGACAAGTTGGGGAAACGGCTGGTGGAGGAGGGACTGATTACTAACGAACAACTCCAGACCGCATCGCAGGAGAAAAAAAGTCGAAGACAACATTTAGGAGAAGTACTTCTGGAGTTGAAGTTTATGACTTCGGAGGAGCTAAATCAATTTATCGCCAGACATTTGGGAATCCCGCATGTGGACTTGAACGATTATTCTATCGATCCTAAGGTGGTGGCGTTGTTTGACGAGGCCACAGCCAGAAAATATAAAATGATTCCCCTGTTTCAGATTGAAGATACGGTGACCATCGCTATGGCGGATCCGGTCGATGTTTTTGCGATAGACCAGATTAAAAGTATCGCCAAACTTAAGATTGAACCAGTGGTGGCAAGCGAAGAGGCAATCTCCAGAACAATTGACAGCTTATTTGGGAGTAAAGAGCATTTGCAGGGATTGGTGAGAGAAATAGAAGCAGATGAGAAGCAACCGCTGGTAGACTTGGGAAAACCGGAAGCTTTGGAGCTGACAGAGGACGGTTTGGGTGGCCCCACCGTAAAAGTTGTCACCGCTATTCTGGACCAGGCGGTTAAAGAAGAAGCCAGCGACATCCATATAGAGCCCGAAAAGGATAAACTGCGTGTTCGTTTCAGGGTTGATGGTTTTCTGTATGATATATCCTCTTTTCCAGAACATTATGCCCAACCCATCGTGTCAAGGATAAAAATACTGGCCAAGCTGGATATTGGGGAGAAAAGGAAGCCCCAGGACGGCAAGATTCATCTAAACATCTCTGGCAGAAAAATTGACTTAAGAATTTCCACCTATCCTGTAGTCCACGGAGAAAAGGTGGCAATAAGAATCCTGGATTTGACTAAAGCGCAGGTGAAATTAGAGGATTTGGGATTTTCGCTTGAAACTTTGGAAAAATATAAGGAACTCCTCTGTGTACCCAATGGTATCATCCTGGTTACCGGTCCCACCGGCAGCGGAAAAACCACCACGTTGTATGCTACTTTGAATTTCATCAATACAGGAGGCAAGCACATAATTACCATTGAGGATCCTGTGGAATACCAGTTGAACAACTTAAGTCAAGGACAGGTGGACCCGAAAGCTGGAATGACCTTCGCCAACGCTTTGAGGTCGATACTCCGTCAAGATCCAGATATCATCATGGTCGGAGAAATAAGAGATCACGAAACAGCCGAGCTGGCGATTCATGCGGCTTTGACCGGTCATCTGGTATTTAGCACGTTACATACTAATGATGCTCCGGGAGCGATCGTTCGACTATTAGATACGGGAGTGGAACCCTACCTGCTTTCTTCTTCCTTAAGAGGCGTTCTGGCTCAACGGTTAGTTAGGAAAGTCTGTGTCAAATGCTCTGAGGTTTATATTCCAGACACAGGTATTCTAAGCAATTTCAATTTGACCCAGAAAGCAGGACTCGAATTAAGACGAGGTAAAGGCTGTCTTGCCTGCCGAATGAGCGGGTATAAGGGGAGAACCGGACTTCTGGAGCTTTTGGTTCCAAATGAAGAGATCTCTGAGTTGATAAACACGAAAGCCCCGACTAATCGCCTTAAGGAGGCAGCCCTGAAATCTGGTATGAAAAGTATGCACGAAGAGGGAATAAGGAAAGCCCTGGAGGGGATTACGACTTTTGAAGAAATGCAGAGGGTAATAGAAGACGAGAAGAAAGATCACACAGGAGACAGAGTTGATCCTCCGTCTTCAAATATGGGGTGAAGGGTTTGGAATTCGGTAATTAAGAAGTTGCGAAACTCGTCCAACAGATGGAGCTTTTTGCTCAAGGGTAGATCTTCCTGGGTGGCTGTTAATCCCGCCGTTGGCGGGGGATTTTCAATAAATCGGGCAACTACAGTTCTACGCCCGTCAGGTCAGGGACCAGATAGGCGCAGAAGAAGGGTGGAACTAATACAGGAGAGAAATAGAATTAATACTCGCGGAAATATTCGGATCTGTGGTCTTTGATCTCGGCTTCTTTTCTAACCTGGGCGAACCAGCCCTGATATACCTGGCCCTGTTTTTTCTGTAAGAGCACGGAAATAATGGAGTCCTTAACTGCGACAAAGAGGCTATCGTCGGTAGTTGATCTGGATACAAACTGTAAGATGAAAGTGCCCAGATCGGTCTTAACCGGTGAAGAGATCTGGTTTGGTTGGGTCAAAGAGAAGGCGGCTCCGATGAGCTCTGGAGGGTTGCCTACTTGCGGAATAAATGAATTTCGAGAGAACTGGTCTGGTTCCGCAAAGGTGGCGTTGTTTTCCTCTGATGTTTTTTTCAAGCTTTTCCCCTCTTTGATCTGTGCAAACATATTTTCAGCCTTATCATAAGCTAAAGAATCAGCTTTGACTTTGATCAGCTTTTGCTTTATAACCTGCCTGACTTCCTCTAATGGAGAAATTCCAGCCGGCCTTTTAGCCTTGATCTGAAAAACATAAAATCCTCTAACGGTCTCGAACACATCGCTGATTTTTCCTTGCTTGTTCTCAAAGGTAAACTCGTCTATCTGAGGATTAGTCCCGATGCCGGGGATATATCCTCTCTGGGTGAACCATCCAGTCTCTGAGACAGAAAAGTTAAGTTCTGTAGCCATCTGGGAGAAACCGGATTTGCTTACCTGATCTACAAATTCCTCCGTCTCCTCTTTTAACAGAGCTAAAGTCTCCTCAGACGGTGATATCTTCAAAAGTATATGGCTGGCTTTCACCTCTTGCTTCTCACCTTTGCCTCTTTTGTCCTCCACCTTTATCAGATGCCAGCCAAACTTGGTTTTGATTGGTTCAGAGATCTCTTTTGGCTCCAAAGAGAAGGCGGTTTCTTCAAAAGCGGGAACCATCATCCCTTTTCCAAACCAGCCTAAATCTCCCCCATTCTTAGCGGAGGCGTTATCTTCTGAATAGTCGGTAGCCAGCTCAGCAAAATCCTCTCCTTGCAGAATCTCATCTTTTATCTCCAGAAGCCTTTGTTTGGTTTCTTCTTCATCTGCCGGGCTGGGTTTCTTTTCAAACACCACATAGCTTAAGTTGGCACTCGCCTCAGCTTTAAATTCGTCTTTATGCTCCTGATAATAAGCTTTTATCTCCTCATCGCTTACTGGAATATCCTCTTTCTGAAACAAATATGACGGCACCAACACGTAATTTACCTTTACTTTTTCATTCTCATCCTGATAAAACTGTTTTACCTCCTCATCGGTGACCCGTACCAAACTAACTATGGATTGCTGGAGCTTGGCTAACCGCAGATTAGGTCGGATGAGGTCCTCGACCTGTGCCCAGGGAACTCTGGGATCAGTTAATGCCTGGAGATACTTTTGATAATCGAACTCTCCCTCCGGAGTCTGGAAGGCAGGATGTTCCTGAAGCTCACTGGGAGGATACCGCCTCAAATATTCATATAATTCGGTATCCGTGATTTTGATTCCCCTTTTTTTAATCTCCTGATTCAAAAGAATTTCATTCACCAGGTTGTTCCACACTTCCTCTCTGATCTGATAGGCGGTTTGCTCATCCACATCCCCTTGTTCCTGTTCCGTCTGTCTTAAAGCTTGATCATAGTAATACTGAAAGGCGTAAAGCTCGATATCCTCTCCGTTAACAGTGGCAACTATTCCTTTCCGTTGCTGTTTGGAGGTAAATTCCATTCCCCAGGCAAAGATAATGGTGGCCACGAAGGCAACTATGACAATCCACATAATGTGCTTGGTTAACTTTCTCATTGCTTTCATCATAAGGCATCAGGCTCCTTTTTTAAATTTTTTAACCTTTTCAATATACGATCAATTTGGGATTTGGCAAGTTGTTTTTATGGCGTATCTGAAAAAGAATAAGATCCTGATAGACGGCAACTTCTGTCACTGATTGCGTCGGGATTTTGCTATCCTGACGCAAAGTCAAAGTCTGCCAAATGCAAACATCGGGACTACAAGGGACTCATTCTGAAGGAGATCCGTATGGACGCTTCGCCAAGGCTGGGGATGACAACATCCCCAGCGAGCACTAATTCCTATTTGAGAAACAGTCCCACAAAATCCCGATGCAACCCTGGCAACTCTTTTGTATGACGTTTTTTATCTAAGCGGGCGCCATAAATGGCACCCCTACATTTCCGTATGACAAGAATGATGATTCTGAGTAATACTTAAGGGAATAAGGCAGGTGGTATAAACCTGTAGGGGTTTGATTCATCAAACCCGAACATCAACTGAACGCTATAGATGGCGTCCCTACGCGCAGAGCTAATAATAAAATACCGATGCCGCCTGGCTGGCAAAATCGAGGAAAATATTGGGATAGATGCCAAAAAGCAGGACGCCTATGACACAGATGATCAGGGCGGTCTTAAGTGCAGCACCTGTGGCGATGGGATTTTCTTCAGTTGAAGCTTGGAAATACATTTGTCTGACCACGCCCAGATAGTAATACAAGGAGATCACGCTGGTTAAGATGGCAATCACCACCAGCCAGATATATCTCTGTTCAATGGCGGCGGAGAAAAGATAATACTTTCCCAAAAATCCAGCCAGAGGCGGAATTCCCACCAGTGAAAGCATGAATACTGCCATCATAGCAGCCAGAGCAGGCGACCTTCGGGAAAGACCGGCATAATCTTTTATTTCGTCGCTTCCGGTGTTGTGGCTGAAGGCGATGGCGGTAATAAATGCTCCCATGTTAGCAAACAGATAAACGAAGGTATAGAAAGCAACAGATGCCACTCCTCTGGAGCTGGCGGCAACCACCCCTAACAGGATATAGCCGATCTGGGCAATGCTGGAATAAGCCAACATCCTTTTGATGTTGGTCTGGAGCAGGGCGATGATATTTCCGATGATCATGGCCAGGCTAGCCAAAACTGCCATCAATAGGACCCAATCCACCTTGAAGATCAAAAATGACTCGAAGAAAACCCTTAAGAATGCGGCTATCCCAGCTGCCTTTGAGGCCACAGAAAGAAATGCAGTTATGGGTGTAGGTGCACCTTCGTAAACGTCCGGCACCCACATGTGAAAAGGGACCAAGGCTAATTTGAATCCAAAACCAGCGATCATGAATATTAAGCCCAAAACCAGGGCAGGTCCGATTTCCCCGGTGGAGAGAAATCTCACAATTAAGGTAGTCTTCACCTCAGTTAAGAAGGTAGTTCCGGTTAGTCCATAGATCAGGCTTATGCCGTATAGCAAAAGGGCAGAGGATATTCCCCCCAAAATCAAATACTTCAGTCCAGCCTCGCTGGATTTGAGTTCATCCTTGCGATATGCCGCCAGAACATACAGAGGTATGGTGGTAAGCTCTAAAGAGACATATAAGGTCAAAAGCTCACCGGCGGAGGCTAAAAACATCATTCCCACCATGGAGAGCAAAATCAAGCCAAAGTACTCTCCCTTATTTGAGGGGAGTCTTCTGGTGAACTCAACCGAGGCGGCGATGGTTAAAAAGCCGGTAAGCAAAAATATCAGATTGAAGAATGCGGAGAAAGAGTCTGCTTGAAACATCCCCCCAAAAAGCTCTCCCTTCTGGGATGTCAAAACCAAAACGACAGTTATAACTATGCCCAAAAGAGCCACATATGCCAGATTATGTTTTTTCTCCTTGCGCGCGAGGTCCAGAATGAATACAAAAATCGCCCACAAAAAGAGGAATATCTGAGGTACTAACAATTGATAGTTCATTTTAAGATTTGAGATTTGAGAGTTGAGATTTGAGATTCAATATGGTTTATCCCGTTTACTCTTGGGGGATGTTATCATCCCCCAATTTTCCCCTGTGGATGATAACATCCACAGGGAGCATGGTTGATAGTTCATATTAAGAAATGTAAAATTTAAAATTAAAAATCAATTTTGCAATTTTCATTTTGAATTTTGCATTTTATTTATCCTGTTACCAGGTGAACGATGTTCTCTATGGTTGCCTTGATCATATTGACCAAAGGAGAAGGATACACCCCGATTCCGACCATCAGGATGGCTAAGGGAATTACGGTGAATATCTCTCTTCCGGATATCTCTGCCAGACCCTCCCATTTGGTGTTGAATGTGCCCAAAAACATGGTCTGAATCATTCGCAGGAAGTAAGCCGCGGTTAGCACCACTCCGATGATAGCCAGAGGAACGATCACCTTAAATGCAGGAAATGCGCCCACAAATACCATAAACTCGCTCACAAAACCTGAAAGCCCTGGTAGCCCCAATGATCCCAGGCAGAACAGCATCATGATGCCTGAATAAACCGGAAGCTTTATCCATAATCCACCAAAGGCTCCGATTTCTCTGGTATGTGCGCGCTCATAAAGAACTCCCACCAGAAGGAAGAGCGCTCCGGTGATGAGTCCATGTGAAACCATTTGGAACACGCATCCGGAGATGCCGGTGACGGTTATGGCGGCCAGTCCCAACATGCAGTAGCCCATGTGGCTTACCGAAGAGTAGGCGATCATCTTTTTTAAGTCCTTCTGGGCCATGCACACTAAGGCTCCGTACACAATATTTATCAATGCCAGAATCGCAATGGGCACGGCAAAATAGATGGCACCCTCCGGAAACATGGGATAGCTGATTCGCAGGAATCCGTATATTCCCATCTTCAACAGGATCCCCGCCAGGATAACGGAGACTGCGGTGGGGGCGTCCACATGAGCATCCGGCAACCATGTATGGAATGGAAAGACCGGCACCTTAACCGCAAATGCTATGAAAAATGCGACAAAAGCCAAAAGCTGGAAACCTCTGGTAAGTTGGGGTGCGCTTTCGATTAGAACCATCATGTTCAGGGTGTGCGGTTCCACGGTAAAGTAGAGTGCCAAAATTCCCACCAGCATGAACAGCGAGCCAAACAGAGTGTATAAGAAGAACTTGATGGCGGAATACTCTTTCCTCCCATGTCCCCAGATTCCGATCAAGAAATACATGGGGACCAAAACGATCTCCCAGAAAATGTAAAAGAGGAAGAAATCCAGAGCGGCAAAGACCCCCATCAGCCCTACCTCCAGAAGAAGGAGAAAGGCAAAATACTGTTTGACTCGCTCCTTGATGTCCCCAAAAGAATAGATGACGGATACAAAGCACAAAAGTGCAGTCAAAAAGAGCATGGGAACCGAAAGCCCGTCTGCACCCAAAAAGTAGGTTATGCCCAGAGAGGGGATCCACTCGTATTTCTCCACAAATTGGAGTTGGGAGGTGGAGCCAACATATCTGGCAAGAAGAATAAAAGATAAAACTAATGGGATGAAAGAGAACAAAGCGGCAAGAAAACGAGCGGCGCTCTCCTGCTCTTTTTTCAGAAGCAAAATCAGTATCATCCCCAGAAATGGGGTGAAAATCATCAAACTCAGAATTGGAAAGTTCATGGGATCTCTTTTCCTCCTTTAATTGCTTAATTGGGCTAACTTAAAATTCAACCAGTAAGAATCCGTACTCCTTATTGTCATTTTTTCAATTTTCGTGCCTGATTTGAAAAAGTCCTGGCAAACCTAACGGTTTGCACTCCAGAGTTAGTCGTAGGGATCCCGCCGTTGGCGGGATGGCTGTCCACATTAGGATTAGGACAGGGACAAGCCCTGTCCCTACGAAAAAATCCTTCACGAAATGACTTCTTCAACATGTCGTAAGCTTTTACACTCCAGATTTAACTCAGTTTAAAAAGAATGATCAGAACCAGACCAAAGAATATGACGAAGGCATAGTTCTGCAGTTGTCCGGTCTGCACCCTTCTCAGTCCTGATCCAACACCTCTGGTAACGTATGCTAATCCGTTGACCGCACCGTCCACAATATGGCTATCAAACCATTCATGCACATCTGAGAGAAAGACGGTGAAATTCCCCCCTCCGTTCACCAGCCAATCCACCACCCCCACATCCAACCTGACAAAGAGAAAATCACATAGCTTTAACAAAGGATTTACGATTATGGCGTGATACAACTCATCGAAATAGTATTTGTTATAGAGCACCTTGTAAGGGAAGGCAAATTTTGCCTTCAATTTTTCCGGAGAGATGGAGCCTTTGTAATACATGGCATAAGCCAAATAGATCCCTGAGAGTGCCACCACGGTCGAGATGATCATCAAAAGATAATTGGGTTCCACATGATGAGGTTCATGATGATACACAAAGGAGGAGTAACCATGTTTAAGCCAGGGTATTCCCACCCAGCCGGCAAAGATGGAGAGAAAAGCCAAAATCATCAAAGGGATGGTCATCACCTTGGGGGATTCGTGAGCATGATCGAACTTGTGCTGATCCCGTGGTTTTCCAAAGAAGGTGACAAAGCAGAGCCGAAACATGTAAAATGCGGTCATTCCAGCCACCAGAATTCCCACAATTAAGAATATGGGGTTATGATAATGGCTTGCCACCGCCAGTATCTCATCCTTGCTCCAGAATCCGGATAGAGGAAAGATACCTGATATGGAAAGCGAGGCGATGATGAAAGTTATGGCGGTGATCTTCATCTTGCGATAAAGCCCTCCCATCTCCCAGATGTCGTTGGTGTGCATGGCATGGATCACGCTTCCCGCGCCCAGGAAGAGAAGGGCTTTGAAAAACGCGTGGGTATACAGGTGGAAGGTTCCAGCCGTTAATCCACCCAAGCCCAGGATCATAATCATATAACCCAACTGGCTTATGGTGGAATAGGCCAATACCCTCTTTATGTCGTTCTGGACCAGTGCGATGGAGGCGGCCAAAAAGGCGGTGAAGCATCCGATGATGGCCACCACCAATGCGGCATTCTCTGCTGCCATATAGATGGTCATGGTTCGGGCGACCAGATATACTCCGGCTGCCACCATGGTGGCAGCATGTATCAATGCTGAGACCGGGGTAGGGCCCTCCATGGCGTCTGGAAGCCATACATGGAGCGGAAACTGGGCTGATTTACCCACTGCCCCGGCAAAAAGGAAGATTGCTCCAAGGGTTAGGAGTCCAAATGGAATATGTCCTGCCTCCACCGAATGGAATATCTCTCTGAAGTTGAAAGTTCCAGCAGCGGTGGTCAGAATGAGAATGCCGATTATGAACCCCAAATCGCCGGTACGGGTGGTTATGAATGCCTTCTTGCCCGCATCGGAGGCGATCTTTTTCTCAAACCAGAAACCGATCAGAAGATATGAGGTTAAACCCACCAGTTCCCAGAAGACGAATATCTCCAGGAAGTTATTGGCCAGCACCAATCCCAGCATGGAGAAGGTGAATAAAGATAGGAAGGAGAAGAACCGGGAGAACCTAAGGTCGCCAGCCATATACCCAACCGAGTAGATATGCACCAGCATGGAGACTAAGCACACCACAAATAGCATAACCGCAGTCAAGGAGTCGATCAACATCCCCACCTTAATCTTAAATCCGGGAAGATCAACCCAGGTGAACTCAAATTCTGAAGCCACCGGATTCTTCAACACACTGGCTATGACGAACAGGGAGAGGACAAAAGATAGGCAGACCGCTCCAATGGAAACCAGCGAGCTTAACTTTTGGTTTCGGTTGGTGAAAAATACGATAGTTACAAAAGCAATTAAAGGAAGTAGCGGTATTATCCAGGCGTTAGCTAACATAATTCAGTATCGAGTCACGAGTCTTGAGTTGTGAGTCTTGAGAGTGAGTTTTTAACTCAGTTCTCAAATCTCAATTCTCAAATCTAAATTTACCATTTCATTATGTTTATATTATCCACGTTTATGCCTTTGAAGTTTCTGTATATCAAAAGCACAATAGCTAAACCGACCGTGGCTTCCGCCGCGGCGATGGTTATGACAAAGATGGCAAATATCTGTCCCACAAAATCGTTGGGGGTGACAAACTTTGAAAACGCCACGAAGTTGATATTAACCGCATTGAACATAAGCTCGATGGACATCAGGATACCGATGGCATTTCTGCGAGTTAAGACTCCGAAGATTCCAATACAGAGCAGAATGGTGCTTAAGGTTAAATAGTGATTCAGACCAACCAAAGGTTTACTCCCTCCGGGCGATGATTATCGCCCCGATTAAAGCGGTTAACAATACCACCGAAACCACCTCAAAAGGCAGAACATATTTGGTCAAAAGTAGCTTGCCTATGCCAACTGTGGATTGAACTTCGGCAGTCTCATAAGACAGCTTCCAGGTTGTTCTGCTCAAGGTGAAGATGGTGGCGACTAAAAGTGCGGCTACGATTATGATTCCGGGAATGACCTGCTCATTGGACTGTCTGATTTTGGCACTGTAAAGCTTGGCAGTCAGCATGATGGCAAAGATCATAAGGATGGTGATGGCTCCCACGTAAATTAAGACCTGAACCGCTGCCAGAAACTCCGCCGAAAGAAGTATATAGATTCCAGCTACGCCGAAAAAGCAGAGTACCAAAAACAGAGCACAATGGAATATGTTTTTCAGGCTAACCACCATTACGGCTGAACCCAGGATGATACCAGCCAGTATATAGAAGATGGCCGCTGGAATTCCGGTTAACAATTTCGAGTTCCTTTTATTTTTCCCCCTCACCCTTTTTCCCTCTCCCCGCTGGGGAGAGGGAGACTTCTTTTCCTCTCCCCTCTGGGGAGAGGACTAAGGTGAGGGGTTACCTATTTGTAAGTCAAGTATGCCCGCTAAGACTGTTTGACACTACCACGTTGGTCAGGGGTGCCCTCACCCTTGACCATTTAAGAATGAGTGTCTGATATTCCTTGAGTTGGGGCAGGGGTTGAATCCCTGCCCCAACATTAAAGCATTTATTGATATTCCTTTCCTATCTCTGCTAATTTCTCCTTATCGTAAATCAACTCTTTCTTATCATACACTGAAAACTCATACAGGGGAACTAATTTTATAGCTTTTCCCTTTACCGGACAGGTCTCTTCACACAATCCGCAATAGATGCATAAACCAGTGTCCACCTCAAAGACCTCAACCACCCTCTTTCCGCTCTCATCCTTGGTGGCGCTGAATTCTATGGCATTGTTGGGACAAATTTTGTAGCACAGGCCGCAAGCGATGCACTTGAGTTTATTGGTCTGAAGGTCAGTAAGAAGCACTACACACCCGCGGGACCTTTCCGGCATGGTCCATCTCTCTTTGGGATACTGTAAGGTGATAGCATGTTTTCCCAGATGCTTCACCGTCACGGTCAATCCCAGAATCAGATTATATATTCCCGAATATACTCGTTTAATTAAAGCCATAGCTTTAGGCGAAAAGTCCGGTTAAGATTAAATTCAAAAATGCCAAGGGCAAAAGGAATTTCCAGGCAAAATCCATCAATTGATCCACCCGGACGCGGGGATAGGTCCATCTAAACCACATGATCACAAGGATAATGGCAAAGGTCTTAATAAAAAACCACATCCAGGAAGGAAGCCAGGGTCCGTTCCATCCTCCCAAAAAGAGGGTGGTGGAAACAGCGCTTATGGCGAAAAGATTGGTGTATTCGGCAAAGAAGAACATGGCGAATTTCATTCCGCTGTATTCGGTATTATAGCCGGCTACCAGCTCCTGTTCAGCTTCCGGTATGTCGAAGGGAGTTCGGTTCACCTCGGCTACGGCGGCGGTTAAGTAGACTAAAAATCCGATGGGTTGTCTGACGATATACCAGTCCCAGAAATGTACTTGCGACTTTACTATATCCACCATGGAGAGAGATTGCGCTAAAAGCACCACCCCCAGCACGGATAAAGTCAGGGGTACCTCATAGCTTATGATCTGAGCGGCTGATCTGAGTCCACCCAGAAGAGACCACTTGTTGTTGGAACCCCACCCAGCCATCAAAAGCCCCACCACGGTGAAGGTGGTGATGGCCAGGATATATAATATGCCGATATTGAGATCTCGCACAATGAGCCCTCTGCCGAAGGGGATGCACACATACACCATAAAAGCAGAGGCAAAGACCACAATGGGAGCTATCACAAACACTGCTTTATCCACCTTGGCGGGGACTATGTCCTCCTTCATGATCAGCTTTAATCCATCCATCATGGTCTGGATCCATCCATGCCAGCCGGTTCGCATGGGACCGAATCTGACCTGCATGTGGGCGGACACCTTTCTCTCCCACCAGATCAGAAACAAAACTGCCAGAGAGATGAAGGCGATGATAACCACTGCCACCAGCAACATGGAGAGAAGGTCCAGCCAGATGTGAGGAATGCCCCAACGGATGAATAATCCCTCCAGCCAAAAGTAGGTTGCCTTGAAAACTTTGTCTAATTCAAACAAAAAATTCTCTCCCGATGTTATGTGGTTGCCCGATTTATCTGGCTTACTTCCAGCTCGATAAATCGAGCAACTACATTTTTTTCTTTGTAGTTGCCCGATTCATCGGGCTTGCTTTCAGCCTTACAAATCGAGCCATAAGATTCATCAAAAGAAATCCTTAAGAAACCGATTATGCTTAGTCTATTTCATCTGTTTAATCTGTTTAATCTGTTGGGAGTGCCTTTTCACCTATCCACATCCGGCATGATCACGTCTAAGCTGGCGAAGATCACCACCAAATCTGCGATCTTCCAGCCTCTGACCATCTCCGGCAGAGCTGCCAAATTTGAAAAGGAAGCGGTACGGAGCTTCACCCGATAGGGCACGGTCTTGTCGCCCTCGGATACAATATAAAAACCCATCTCCCCGCGGGTGGATTCGACCCGCACATAAGCTTCGCCTTTGGGAGGTTTGAATACCGGCTTGGTCTTAGTCTTTATCTCTCCATCCGGTATAGATTCTAAGGCCTGCTCCACGATTCTGTTGGCTTGCCTCATCTCCTGAATTCTCACTATATATCTGTCCCAGGTGTCCGATTTGGTGCCGGTGGGTATTTCAAACTCAAATTTATCATAGATTGAGTAGGGCTCTTCCTTTCGCAGATCCCATTTGAGTCCGGTGGCTCTCAAGTTTGGGCCAGTGACCGAATAATCTATGGCGATCTTCTGATCCAGTATCCCTACCCCCTTGGTCCTTCCCAGAAAGATGGGATTTTCGGTCAGGATAGCCTCATACTCGTCTACCCGGGGCTTGAAGTACTTCACAAATTCCTTGGCTTTGGGAATGAACTCAGGAGGAAGATCCCGCGACACCCCTCCTACCCGCATATAGTTAAAGGTCATCCTCTGGCCACAGGTCATCTCTATAAGATCTAAGATCATCTCCCTTTCACGGAAACAATATAAAAACGGTGTGATGGCTCCCAGATCCAGAGAGAATGTGCCCAGCCAGATTAAGTGGCTGGCTATACGATTGAGCTCATCCATTATCACCCGGATATACTCCGCCCGTTCTGGAACTTCAATTCCCGCCAGCTTCTCCACCGCCATACAGAAGCCGTGGTTACAGAACATGGCGGAGACATAGTCGATCCTGTCGGTGTAAGGGATATATTGAAGATAGGTTCGATTTTCTGCGATCTTCTCAAGTGCCCTGTGCAAATATCCGACTATGGGAACCAGGTCCACTATTACCTCTCCATCCATCTTGAGAAGCAACCGGCATACCCCATGGGTGCTGGGATGCTGGGGACCCATATTGACTATGAATTCCTCAGTGCCAGTCTTCTCCACTATGGTGTCTGGATTTTTTCCCACTTGATTTTTTCCCAACAGATTAAACAGATTTGTGAGATTACTTTTATCTGTTTCATCTGTTGGGAATTCATTTTTTAGGTAGTCGGACAAAGTCTTTTCCCTCCCAATCCCTTCTCATGGGGAAACCCTGATCCCAGCCCTCAGGCAGAAGTATGGGTCTGGGATCCGGATGATTTTTGAAGGTTATCCCGAAAAGCTCGGCTATCTCCCTTTCATGCCAGTTTGCCGCATTCCATACCGGTGTGACTGAATCCAGCTCTACGTCTCTGGGAAGAAAGGTCTTTATGGCTATCTTATGCCGGTGGGTGAAAGAAAACAGATTATACACCACTTCCATATGATCCACATAATCTATGCAGGTCATGCAAGCCAGAAGGTCGAAGGAAAGATCGGGTGTTTCCTTGGCAAACTGGCACACCGTCAGGATCAAGTCCTTATCCACTTTAAAGGCGACATCGGTGCCCACAAAGGGAATCTCCTCGATCTGTTCCGGAAATTTATTCAGGAAAGTTTTAACTATCTCTTCTTTGGTCATGATTTTTTTGTTTTCAGACCAGAACCTAATCTCAAACCAGAACCTAACTTAAGTTAGGTTCTGGTTAAGCCGAGCATTAATTCTTTTAACTCCAATCTGCGATCTTCTCTTTTTTTATCTTCTCCTGCAATTTGATGCATCCCTCCATCAGCGATTCCGGTCGAGGAGGGCAGCCCGGAATATAAACATCCACCGGGATGATAAGATCCACCCCTTTCAGCACGCTGTAAGAATCATAGTAAAAAGGTCCCCCTGTTACAGCACATCCTCCCATGGCAATGACGTATCTTGGCTCTGCCATCTGTTCATAAAGCCTTTTAACCCGGGGAGCCATTTTATGAGTAACAGTTCCCGCCACAAACATCAGGTCCGACTGTCGGGGCGAGGCGCGGAAGATCATCCCGAACCGGTCAAAATCATAACGCGAAGCCCCGGTGCACATCATCTCCACTGCACAGCAAGCCAAGCCAAACAACATATACCACATGGAGGAAGCCCGGGAATAGTTCAGCACATCGTCCAAAACCGTAGTCACCAGACTACCGCCAGGAAGGTGTTCTAAATAGACCGGCAGTTTTTTTATCACACCCATTTCAAAGCTCCTTTTTTCCACACATAGATCAAGCCGAAAATTAAAATGGCTAAAAATATCATCATCTCAATAAAAGCAAAAAACCCCAGGCTTCTGTAAACCACAGCCCAGGGGAATAGAAACACCACCTCCACATCGAATATCACAAAAACCAAAGCATAAAGATAGTATCGAACGTTATACTGCACCCAGGCGCCGCCTATGGGAAGCTCACCGCATTCGTAGCTTTCCAATTTATCGGGAGTAGGGTGATGAGGACGAATCAGGCGCGAGAGAAAAAAAACGAATATGACAAAGATAATGCCTATCAGGCAAAAGAAGCCAACGTATGCGTAATCCTGAAGCATAAATGAACCTGTCATGAATCCTTTTTTAGCAATGGTGGATTTCTGTTATCCTGCTCAAAACAGTCAAGTGCAAGTGAATTTCTTCACAAACAGTTTAGTTAAAAAATAACTTTTTTGAGATTTGTCAAGGAATTTTCTAAACTTTCGTTAAATTTTTTTGTAAGAATAGCAGAGGAGAGTTTTGCCATGGTTGGGAAATCAGATAAGACCCAGAGACTTTCCTCTACACTTCTTCCAGTAAAAAAGCCAGAACCTAACTTAAGTTAGGTTCTGGAAAAACTCATAGACTTTGGAATGTCCCGCTTTTGGCGGGATCAAAAGTCTGCCTAAAGGCAGACACTCCAAACTACCCGTTGAACAATAAACTTCTGCAGAAGGAGGCCTGAAGGTGAACACTCAAGATTCTTCTATTGAAAGGAGGTTTCTGCGGCCAGTTTTTTGGGCCCCCCAAATTATCCTTGACAAAGAGGTTTGAGAATTTATTTTAGGTGGGTGATTTACTAATTGTCTACTCAGGTCGATGCCGGAAACGAAATTTCTTTTTATTAAGAGGAGGTTGAAAAAATGAGAAAAGCGGTAGTTAGGGCAGTGACAGTGATTCTCTTGGGGGGATTAGTCTGGGGTACATTGTTTTCGTCAAGTTTAGCCCAACAGATAAAGATCGGTTATGTGGACGTGGTGCGGCTGAAAAAGGAATATAAAGAGTTTGTAGAGACAGAGGCAAAATTCGAAAAGGAGATGGCAGTCTGGCAGGCAAAGGCGGATTCCATGCAGAACGAGATGCAGGAATTGGCAGAGAGATTAGAAAAGCAGAATCTTATGTTGACCGAACAGGCAAAAAACGAAATAAGGGAGAAACTTTTAGCTAAACAGAATGAATATCAGATGTTCGTCAATGAGGTGATGGGACCGGATGGCGAAGCGGCAAAAAAGGAATATGAGCTCTCCAAGCCCTTGATAGAGAAGATTGAGACGGTGATCAAGCTGATTGCGCTCAAAGGCAACTACACCTACATTCTCGACTCCACCGCCGGAAGCGTCTTGTATGCCGACGAAAAGTATGACCTCACGGATAAGGTGATAGCAGAGCTTAACAAATAAGTTGTCTGGGAACTTCCAGCCAGGTCAACGGATGCGTATGCACTCATACGAGCCTGACGGACACACAAAAGTCAGTAGGCAGTAGGCAGTATTCAGTAAGCAGACAACAACAATTTGTTGCTTTGGCTCCTTCTGAATGTTATCATCTTCTATGGATCCAGCGGGCACAAGAAACCATTGCAGGGATTGATAACATCTCCCTGGAGCAGAATATTCACAGCAGATGGAGCGCCCAGACGGGCTCAGACGAGCCCCCGTCTGGGGGCGTCCGTCTGGACGGATTAAACGGATGTTAATAATAACTTATCAGCTTAATCTAACTAATCAGCTGTGAGGTAATGTCTGTGCCCTGTCTGCAGGTGTGCCCGTGCGGGCATACCGCAGTATACTGGGGAAAGGTTTCTGCTACATGCTTATGGGATTTCTGATCCCCAAATTTTTTTCACAAATATTTCATTTTTTTCTTGACTTGAATGCAGAAAAGTATTAATTTAGAATACAACAGGTTGGCTACAACCTGCGTATAAAAAATGAAACTAGTAAAGGAAGGAGGAAGGGGACGAATAAAACTAAATTGAGTTAAACATTGATAGTCGTCAGGAGGGGATCCAAATTTTTTAAATCCACGCAGAAAGCAATTTTCTCACGGTTTCAAGATTCCAGTTTGACCTACCAGAACATGCCACGGAGGCACCAACAACAGTTGCAACTTAAAAGCAGAAAGATCAAAGGGACAATCAACAAGATATTTGATAAAGGTTAGTTGCTCGTAAGGATAAAAAATATTTTTGGTCTGAGCCCGAGTTTTAAATACGTATTGGAAATAGGGTTTTTAGGATGTTGCTTGTCCTGTATGAGTGTAGAGCAATTTGTCTTATAGAAAAGTTGAGAGAAAACCTAACTCAATTATGGCTGAAGCTTTCCCCGTATCGCCCTCGACAAGGGGAAAGGCTGTCAGGATGAAAACCTTAACCTGTCTTTGCTGAACCAAAGGAGGTGGTGTGAAAATGCGGAAGGGGACTAAAGAAGAAAAGATAAGGGCAAACAAAAACTTCAACTCTCTAATGAAAGGAGGTTTGGTTATGCCTCGAAAGATCTTAGCAGGGCTCGTGGTTCTGGCTTTTGTTTTGGTCGGGTCAACTGTGCTGGCTGACAGTAGTGATCCTTTGAGCTATCAGATTCTTTCCAGCAAAAGCGCTAACACCACGGCGGTAAAGCTTTATCTGGCGAACACCAAAGGAATGGCTGGTGTCACCATACCTTTGAGCTTCGGAGTCCCAGGCTCAGACATTCAGTGCACCGAAATCGATTTTGCCGGGAGTCGGGTGGAGCACTTTGAGGCGCGTTACCCCCAGACAGACAATGAGAACAAGAGGATACTCATCGGATTGATTCGAGCTTTGGATGAAGATGTTGATGATGTCCTGCCACCAGGTGAAGGTCTGATTGCCACACTTCACTTCAGCTCAAAGAATAGCCGCTGCCGTCCTGAGCTCAAACTCACTGCCTGGCCGCTTTCTGCTGGAAAGCTTTGCTTCAACATGGTAGATGAGAAGGGCACTTCCATCTGCAGAAAGCCGATTAAGGATGCGGAAATTCAGATTCCCATCAAGTTTGGTGATGCAGAAGAATTGGAAGAGTCAACGCCCGCTCATTTCAAACTGGAGCGAAACTATCCCAACCCTTTCAACCCGGAGACCGTGATTAAGTTCTCCTTAGCTCAGGATTCTCCAGTGACCCTCAAGGTTTACAACATCCTGGGTCAGGTGGTTAACACCGTGGTGGATGAGATGCTTCCAGCAGGAGGTCATTCGGTCATCTGGAATGGGAAGAACGGACAAGGTGGGGACGTAGCCAGCGGAGTGTATTTCTATCGCATCAAAGCCGGCGACTTCGAGTCGATTAAGAAGATGACTCTGCTAAGATAAAAGAAAGACAGCCCCCCCGTTTGGGGACTGACCATGTAACCGAAGAGAAGATAGGTCCCTGGTGTCAATTTTGGCACCAGGGGTTTTTTTCGTAATGTTTTTTGAATATTGGGTTTTCCTAATTATTTTGTTGACTTTTCAACCAAAAGGATATAAGATAATTTCCGAATAGGATATTATCGGGGCGTGGCTCAGTCTGGTAGAGCACTTGGTTCGGGACCAAGGAGTCGCTGGTTCAAATCCAGTCGCCCCGACCATAATTGATTTCTAATTTTTCAGAGGGGAAGGAAGGTTCGCTCCGCGCCGCTGGCCAAAACTCTTATATTTCGGCACTAAATGTTTCCATTGATGAGTTAATAAGTTAAGATTAAAACCGTGAATCAAGAGAAATCAAAAAAGGATACACGTCAACCAATCACTGATGAATTCTTAGATTCAGAAGGCAAGAAGCAAGTACGCTCGACCAGTGTTGATTTTCAAACGCTACCATTTCGGCATATTGAGGTAGTCTGGAATCTGCCCGGCTTCCAGCAAGATAAGGAGTTGGTTGAACTAATGGGAAAGGCGAGAGGATATTATGACGCGGGGCGGTATAGCGAGGCACTCGATTATCTTACTCGGTCGTTAGAAAAAATGCCCGAGCTTGAACCGTACATTTTTTACTATATAAGAGTTTGTAAGCAAGTTCTTGCTATTCCATTGAATGAAGAGGAAAAACGATACGAGGAAGAACGCGTTCGTTATCGTTCCCGGATAGCTTCTTTGCCAAAATTTCTTTGGTGGATTGTGCCAAAAATCGAAAATCGTATTCGGTGCAAGTGGTGTGGTAGATACACCCGATTTATTCATCCGGATGTTCCGACCTTCGGCTTCAGTACTTATGCTAACTCTTGTGATTATTGCAAAGGAATGTATCCAATGCCCTCTTGGGTGTGGGACAGTCCAGATGGCCGGGCTTACAGCTACTATAGAATGTCTTTTTCTCCTGAAAATAAACAGTTTTATGAGAAGTTTTTGAAAGATTATAAACCGAATCCGCTAGTGGAAGATTCTAGATTTTACAGTAAAAAGCAAACAATATCATAAACATTTTCTAGATATGGATGAGCAACCAAGGAACATTAGGCAAAGATTACTCACACTACTTGGAAGTTATTGGTGGCTTCTTTTGATAATTATTGCAATTCTTGCTTTTACTACTGATGTACCAATATTCCAATATGTTCTTTGGGGTGTTGGAATAATTTTTGCTTTAATGATTTTGGCCCCAGTTCTTTTTCAGCTTTTCGCCCCTGCTTTTTTCCTCATCTCGTCGCTTATAGAACACTTTAAAGAATCTAAAGGTCAATCAGTCGGAAAGCGATATGTTTTTATTCCGGCTGCTCTTGTTGCCGTCGTTGGGTTTGTTACTGCCCAATCAATACTCTCAATAAAAGTTCGAGCGGCGTTCAGTAATTACGAGATGAAGTTCGGTTCATAGTTCATGGTTCATAGTTCACGGTAAATGCAGAAAAATAAAATCTTTATTGGAGTGATCGGGGCGGGTGATTGTTCAGATAATATGTATAAATTGGCAGAGGAGGTAGGGGAGCGGATTGCCAAGGCTGGGGCAGTGTTAGTTTGTGGTGGGTTGAGGGGAGTGATGGAGGCGGCCTCTAAGGGAGCAAAAAAACAGGGTGGCATAACCATTGGAATCCTGCCGGGAATTGACAAAGATCATGCCAACCCCTATATAGACTTTCCCATAGTCACCGGCCTGGGAGAGGGAAGAAATCTTTTGGTCATTCGGAACTCGGATGTGGTGATCGCCTTCCCGGGAGAGTTTGGAACCCTCTCTGAGATCGCCTTCTCCCTTAAATTAGGCAAGCCGGTTGTCGGTCTTTCCACCTGGAAAGTGTCCGATAAAATCACCCAGGCAAAAAATGCGCAAGAAGCTGTTAGGATCGCTTTAAGACAGGCAGAAGCTTTACAAAAAGGTTATGAATGAGAAGTCCACAGGATCAGAGGGACTGGTAAGCGCTCATCTAATCATATCCGGGCTGGTTCAGGGAGTGGGCTATCGGTGGTTTGTGATGAGGAAAGCTGAAGAATATAATATGAAAGGCTTTGTAAGAAATCTATATAATGGCGACGTAGAAGTAGAGGTGGAGGGATACCGACCGTTGATTGTTGATTTTATTAAAGAGTTGCGGATTGGCCCAAGAGCCGTCCATGTGACCGATACAAAAATCGAGTGGGGCGAATATGAAAATAAATATAAGAACTTTGACATAAAATTTTGAAGAGGTCTGTTGCCAGTTATCAGTTTGCAGAGGAGAAAAAATGGAAAAAAGCGTAATCGATACCGCTAAGTTGAGAGAACTCATAAGAGATGTGCCCGACTATCCTAAAAAGGGGATAGTGTTCAAGGACATCACCACCCTGATAAAAAGGGGGGATGCCTTTGATGAGGTGATTAACATATTTTTTGAAAAATGCAAGGATAAGAAGGTGGATTTAGTGGCGGCGGTGGAGTCCCGCGGATTCATCTTTGGAGGCGTGTTGGCAAACCGATTGAAGGTGGGATTTATTCCCATCAGGAAATTCGGCAAACTTCCGGCACGTACGGTGGAGCAGAAATATGATTTAGAATACGGCACCGATACTTTGGAAATTCATAAAGATGCGGTCACACCCGGACAAAGGGTCTTGATCGTGGATGATCTTTTAGCCACTGGCGGAACCATTAAAGCCACCTGCAAACTGGTAGAGAAGTTGGGAGGAGAAGTGGTTGGAATTTTAATAATGATTGAGCTCGGATTCTTGAATGGCAGGGATAAGCTAAAAGATTACGATCTTTTCACCCTTATCACGTATGAATAAATCAGTTCATAGTTCATGGTAGATGGTTCATAGCAAAACCTTCCAAAATCCCTTTGGTTGGTTACGGACGCCCGGACGGGCCCGTCTGGGGGCGGTCGTCTGACCGTGACGAATAAAGGAGGTGTGGGACTTTAGGATCTGTTGAAGAGAAATTTTGTGTAGGGACAGGGCTTGTCCCTGTCCTGACCCGGAAGAGGACAGCCACAAGGGCTGTCCCTACTTGGCTTAATTAGATATGATTAAAAGTAAATCAGAAAGAGTAGAGGTAAAGTAGGCTGGGCGTGGGAAAAATTTGAATAAGGGAGGAAACCAACAATGAATGTATTCCAGAGAGTTGTTTTGATAATCTACGTTGTTAGTTTTTTGTTCCTTAGTGTTGCTTGTATCCCCTATACAGCTAAAGCGGGGAATCAACATCTATTCTATTACCGCCCACTTTGGTCGCCACGCCACCCCAAGACAATAGATTATTACGATGAAGAAGTATTAGGCAAACCACCAATTTCTCGGTGGGATGTTAGACTTAACACCCCAATTTGGGCTCTTGAAATAGTCAGTCTATCGCTTGTTTGTGGCGTAGCCTTTTTCTTAACGGGTCAAAAGAGAAAATAAGAAGATGTTCCCAAAGTATCTGGAGAATAGCCTCTTGCTCACCGTTGGTGTTCCATGGCTGGCTGGCTTCACCAACGGGAGATGAATGGCGGGTGAAGAACACCCGCCTTGAGCAGGACCTCTCCCCCTGCCCTCCTCTCCATGAAATAGAGAGGGGGAAGATCGAAGATCCGTAGGACAGGGGGTGAGGTAAAAGGAGGGAGCGGTAGGGAGGGGAACCATGAACTGTGAACCCCTTGGTTGGTAACGGACGCTCTCATCCGTTACCATCGTTCTCTCGTCACGGACGAGGCGTCCGTGACGAACAAAGTAGAAGAGTGGTGGGGAGGGGAACCATGAACTGTGAACCGTGAACAAAAAACCGAATTTCGCGCCCCCGTAGCTCAGTTAGGATAGAGCAGTGGTTTCCTAAACCATTGGTCGCCCGTTCGAGTCGGGCCGGGGGTATTTAAAGCGGTTCATGGTTCGTGGTTCACAGTTCATAGTTTTAAAGACAATAAGCCAATGGGTTACAAACTCATTGGCTTTCTTTTTTTGCGAAATGATTGAAGATAATGCATAGATGGGCATAGAGTCACCGAAACCTCTGGACTGTAGAAAAACCTCTTGTGTAGTTGCTCGATTCATCGAGCGGAGAATAAGCCCAATAAATTGGGCAACTACGGTATGAACCATATGGATATGCCGAGGGAAACAGACCTTGTTTTTTTGGCAGACAGCGTAATTCTATTCCCTTGTTCGAGATGTAATCCCGAATACCTCTAAACAGAGTGAGACTGCAACGTCGGAGTTTGTCTCCGACGAGAAAACTGGCCCAAAATAATGTTGACTAAAAGGGATAGTGCATTATATTAAAAGTAGAGTGATTTGTGCAATTGTTCAGGGATCTTATATCGAGTGCCTATTCAAAAGGATAAATGAAATGTTTTGTCATCTGGTTGCCAAATTTATATACAGGAACTTCAGAGAGGATTCTTGTAATGGTGAGAGATCGAATCTAAAGATTCAAGACGACAGTTGCAATCTTTTAAGTGATTCTTTCAAAGCTCTCTTTAACTGGGTGATTTTGTTAAAACAGGAGGAGATGTAAAATGAAGATTTCAAGATATAAGTGGATTGTCTGGCTTTTTCTGCTTCTTCTGGGACTTTTGGTTCCACCGGGAGAAGCAGAGATAGCGGATTTAGGCCAGGTGAGCAGGGCACCGACCTACGACCTGGATACCATAACCATCAACAACATCGGGATGTTCGTTACCAATAGGGGCTCCTTTGCCTTGGACAAAGTCACAGGTAATCCGGGGTTGATCTTTCCCTGGTTGGAAGGCGCAGGAACCAAAACCGCGGTCTATGCCTCCGGCTTATGGATCGGAGCCAAGGTTAACGGCGAGCTCCGCGTTGCCATATCTGAATACTCTGACGAGTACGTCCCAGGAGTGATGAAGGATAGCACCTTCAGCCCGGACGATCCCAGATTTAAGATCTACAAAATATATCGCGGAGATACCACCTCCTCGGACTATCTTAACTGGCCGGTGGAGGATGGAGCACCGGTGGATTCAAACGGTAACCCTCTGTTTCTTGGGGATGAAACCTTATGGGCGGTTTACAATGATGCCGATCCATCTGCCCACGCCAGCAATGCCGGCATGACTGCACCCTTAGGGGTGGAGGTGCAACAAACAACTTTTGCCTTCGATCGAGAAGAGCCTGTGGGTAATGTAGTCTTCCTGAAATTTAAGATCATCAATAAGGGACCCAATACACTGGATTCCACTTTCGTCTCTTTGTGGAGCGATCCAGACTTGGGAGGAGCCACGGATGATTTGGTGGGTTGCGACACCAGCTTGAGCGTGGGATTCTGCTATAACGCCACCAATAATGACGACATATACGGTTCGACCCCTCCATGTGTGGGGTATGATTTCTTGCAGGGTCCTATTGTTCCTGGCGATCCCACTGACACCGCCTGGGTAAGCGGTGAACCCAGACCGGGGTTTAAGAATCTTCCCATGACCGCTTTCAACAAGTATATAATTGGGACCGATCCCAGCTCTGCGGTAGACACTTGGAATTATATGAGAGGCTTGGATGCGGTGGTGGGCCAGGGAGCCCCATATATCAACCCGGTCACGGGAGACACCACCACCTTTGTTATGTCCGGAGACCCGGTGACTGGAACGGGATGGCTGGATTCCATTCCGGCGGATAAGAGATTCATGCTCAGCTCTGGACCTTTCACCATGGCACCGGGAGATACGCAGGAGGTGGTGGCGGCTATCGTTTTGGGACGGGGAGCAGATCGGCTTACCAGCATAACCGCCATGAAATATAATGATAGGTTTGCCCAATCTGCCTTTGACAACAACTTTGTTTTGTATGGCGATGCAAACGGAGATTGGGTAATCGATTTAGGGGATGTTATATTTCTAATAAATTATGTTCTCAAAGGAGCCTCTCCACCTCAACCTTTGGCCGCTGGTGACATAAACGGAGATTGTGTTGTAGATGTGGACGATGTGGTGTATTTGATCTATTATCTTTACAAAAGAGGACCGACACCACAGGCAGGTTGTGCTTAAAAAACCGGTCAACGGTATGACCAGATGGTTCATACCAGCGGATTGAGCGGATTAAACCGGTCAACGGATTGAACGCCCAGACGGGCGTCCGTCTGGACGGATTAAACGGATATCAAAGATAAAGGAGCGAAGAATGAAAAAGATATTAGTGGTTATTTTGACAGTAGGATTGATCGTTTCAATGAGCGGTTATGCTTGGGCTCAGTCCGACTTCGATTATAAAAAGATCAACCTGCTTCGTTGGATGGACCCTTACAGAAATCCGATCACCTATCAGGAGTACAAGGAGAGTCGACACTTCGCCACAGAGTTTAATGCCAGATGTATTTACTCCAGTAGTAAGGGAGATACGCCCATCTGTATTGTGATTAATAATCTCTTACAGTCTTTGATTCAAAGCTCCTTTTCTGTGTTTCTTGAGGATCTGGAATATGAAGGTTACACTCCCCATGTTTACACTGCGATCAACAACGGGGATGAGACTGCCCTTAAGGACATATTAATCTCCGAATGGAACAGCCACAACATTGTTGGCGCCATACTTATCGGTGACCTCCCTATCGCCTGGTATGAGATGACCGAGCCACCCGATTGGGTGGGGCACACGTGGAATTTCCCATTGACCTTTTCTTTATGGACTTAGATGGAAATTGGATTGATAGTGATTATGACGATCTATACGAAGACCATCAGGACGGAAGTGGAGATATGGAGGCGGATATCTGGGTGGGAAGGCTTTTGGCTTTCAACCTCACTGAAAACGGTGCCTCTGAGATTGCCATGATGAACAACTATTTTGATAAGAATCACCGCTATCGATCCGGAGAGTTCAGACTTTTAGATAAAGCATTAGCCTATCTGGATAACGACTGGTGCATGTATGGATGGGAGAATGAGGTGGGTTTAGCTTATCCCACAACAGATGCGGTCACCGATGTTTACCAGACCAATCGAGAAGACTATATGCAAAGGGTAAGAGAGTCCACCAACAATCAATACGAGAACCTGCTTATCTGCTCCCATTCATCCCCCTGGGCACACTATCTTTATTGGGGAACCGGACCCTACGACTACTCTCTTTTTCACAACTACGAGATAGAACAGATAGACGTCCAGGTCTTCTTCTATAACCTCTTCGCCTGTTCAAACGCTCGATACGTGGAGAACGATGATATGGGGAGCTGGTACACCTTTCAAAGCACCTATGGCCTTTTGTCGGTTGGCTCCACCAAAACCGGAAGCATGCTGTGCTTTTTCGGTTTCTATCAACCCTTAGGAAATGGCGCCAGTTTCGGGGATGCATATCTTTCCTGGTGCATTAATCATATAGAGACCTGTGCCGGAGATGAGTCCCGTCCCTGGTTTTACGGGATGACCCTTTTGGGCGATCCCACCCTTAAGCTCTCACGGTTTATGCCCAACCCCACCGGAGATGTGAACGAGGATGGAGAGATAAATCTTACGGATGTATTGTTTTTAATAAATTATCTTTATAAAGGAGGCACTGCGCCCGATCCATTGATATTGGGCGATCCAAACGCAGACTGTGCCATCGATATTGCTGATGTGATCTTTCTGATAAATTACCTTTATAAAGATGGTTCTGCACCTGAGATAGGATGTGCGTAGTGCTGTGTCTGGTGTCAACGGTATGAAGCGGATCGAAAGGATATGTTTTAAATTAAAGGGATGAATGCATGGGAGTTGTTATTTTTGCACATAGCATCAAAGAACACCCTGGTTCGTTATGGACACCTTGCCCCTGATGGAGATGTAGTTGGTAACGGATTCACCATGAACGAACCTGGGCGCCCGTTGGTAACAAGGAAGATGAGCGTCCGGTGAATATCGAGTAAAAGAATTTTTTTGCTAACGCTTCATTTTTCGACATTGATGACGTTTAATTGTATAAAGGGCTGATTCTCTTTGAAAGCTGGAGGTGCCATGAAAAGAAGAATAGTAATCTTTGCTTTAATCGGCATAATCTTTTTAGTTACGCCTCTTTCTTCAGCATCATTCAATGGGAAAAAGATTTTAAAAGGAGTTTGGATGGGGAAAGAGATTGAATGTGTAGAAGGAGAGATTTTATTCAAGATCAAGCCAGAGGTTAAGCTGAATGAGGTGGAGCTACTTTTTAGAAAGAACGGAGCAAAGTTAGAGCAAGGACCTGATCGGCTGGGAATGGGAAGGTTAGAGGTGCCTTCCTCTGTTGACATCTTTGGGGTGATTGAGAATCTGAATTCCAGCGATTTGATTGGGTTCGCTGAGCCGAACATGATTGATAAAGCCTTCTTTTCCCCTAACGATTATTACTTCGCAAACGGATACCAGTGGGGGCTTTATAATTACGGGCAGATGCCGCCGGGGGGGACCCCGGGTGCAGATATTAAAGCCACGGCTGCCTGGGACATTTCTCTAGGGAGTTCGGACATTTTGATCGCCATTCTGGATTCAGGCATACCCATGTGGGCAGCTTTCCCTATTCATCCGGATTTGAATGATACCAGCAGGTACGTGCTGGGTGAAGATATTGTGGGGGATGGGGAGTGGGTGAAAGACAGCTATGGGCATGGGACGCATGTTTTGGGGGTCATAGCCGCCATGACCAACAATGAGGAAGGGGTGGCAGGGGTGGATTGGAATTGTCGGATTTTGATCAATCAGGTATTCAATAGCTCGGGAGTTGGGACCCATAATACCTTCAAATATGGAGTCCTTCATGCGGTGGACTATGGTGCCCGGGTGATCAATTACAGTGGCGGTGGATCAGCCTCCTATACCAAAGAAGAGGCGGTCAAATACGCCGATAGCAATAACGTACTTTTGGTCTCCGCCGCTGGTAACGGATTCGGTGGTTCGGTTCTATATCCTGCTCACTATGCTAACGACTATCTTAATGTTATAGCCGTGTCAGCCACCACCTGTTATGACCGGTTAGCTGACTATTCTAACTATGGTCCCTCCATATGCGTAGCCGCCCCTGGTGGTGGGGGCATTTCCTGGGATGAAAATGACATTTTCTCCACCACTCCCAATTATGCGGTAACACTGAACGGAGCACCTTATTTTCTTACTCAGTTCTATGGCTATATGGCAGGCACCTCCATGTCCTGTGGTATGGTCACCGGATTGGCTTCCCTTCTGCTCTCCATAGAGCCAAATTTCAACGCTTATGAGCTAAGAGAGATCATCGAAGAGAGTGCAGATCAAGTGGGAGACTACATGTATTACATAGAGACTGGAAAAAGCTTCGAGCTGGGTCATGGACGAATCAACTGTTACAAAGCCTTAGTCCTGGCATCCGGGTATACCTATGTTTATGGGGATGCAGACGGCGATGGTATCGTCAACTTGGGAGATTTGTTGTTTATTCTCAGTTACCTTTATAAAGGTGGTCCGCCTCCTGATCCTCTTTCTACTGGTGATCCTAACGGAGACTGCACCATCGACTTAGGGGATGTGCTCTCCCTGACCAACTATCTTTATCGCATGGGGCTTCCCTTGTTGAGAGGTTGCGTGGAGGAGTAAGGAAGTTCATCTGGGTAGGCGATTAGGTGGTTTGTTTTCTGCTTTCTTCGTGTTCTTTCCTTTTTATCTCTTCTTCTCTGTTCATCAGAAAAATACTAGTTCCAATTATCAGACCAATCAAGATTATACCACCCCATCGGTTCATGGAAGGAGCTTGATATGGGTTGCCGTCACAGCCAAGCCTGGGCTGACAATCTGGAGGATGATTACAACCCAGGGTTAGAGACCAGCTTGTTCCATATTCATTATATGCTCCCACAGAATAACCATGTTTACCGGTACAGCAATTGGAAACAGGATATTCTACCACATTCCGATCTACTGTGTCACAAATCTCACCACCTGGAGCCTTGATTATAAACCCATCCTCGTTCCAGGAGTAGTCGTCCCATTTTAAAACACAGCTATCACAGCTTCTTACTCCAGGCATGGCTGGACTCAGATCATAGGTGCAAGGTTCCCCACTGGGAGTTCCCTCCCCCCAAGCAGGCCAGGAACAACCTCGGTATGAAGGATTAGGATTATCATTAAATGTCTTTAACTCATAATAGTAGGCTCTGCCCCCATCCAAACAGCTATCAAAATATGAATAGGTGTCTGGTCCAAGTTGAGCTATACATTCACAGGTGGGATCGTCGGAATTGGGTAAAATAGGCACAAGACATCTTCTAAGGTTAAATCCATCCCAACCAGAAGGACCATCCCAGGTAAGATAGAGAGCATTGGTTAATGGGTGCCCATCTCTGAACTTGCTAACCTGAAAATTTACAGGCGGATCAACGTCATACCGCCAGGTTTCTATACATAGAAATGGATTTATGAAATGTCCTTCATTCCACCAATGGGCATGATTGCCCCAAGGAGGCCCGTAGGGCGGATTAAAGCGATGTCCCATAAAGGTTGAATGCACTCCAGGCCAGGTGCCAGTGAAATCCAACCAATTTGGAGCTCTGTAATCACCCAACTCATACAAGTTAGTAATCTTTGAATCCTCAATCTCCCTCAGGCAACTGCCATTCGCATATTCCCAACACCAACATATATTGAATAGCCAAAAAGTGCACCTTTCGCCAATACAGGGATATGAAGCGTGAGATCCGTCTACAACGTAGACTTTCACGCTTGATAATCCAGGAGTTCCAGTCCATTGGACTTCATCGGGTCCTCTAATCTCCCATCCCTCATGTTGCGCAAAGAAGACTGAAACAACCTGCAGTTCAGTTTGATCGGGTGGAACTGACAAGCATAATGCAACATGTTCCCAATCATGCCCGTGTTCGCCAATATAACCAGCTTGACACTCTGCTTGGTTGTAGGAGTAATAAAACCAATATGCGATTTCGATGTAAAATGCCACACCTGGTTCCGCTACACCATAAGGACGGACATGAACATAAACTGTGCCATCTGATACAATATCATCCGGCAACCCGTGGTTAGGTCCTGATTCATAAGAATATGGGGGTTCATCATAATGACTGGGCATGCAGTAGCTAATCTCCGAGTTGCAATCATCGTAAACTAAAACTGGCTTAAACTGTTTGGCAAGTTGCATTTCATATTCATCATTCATCCCATCGCCATCATAATCGCCATAAGTCGGATAAGTAGTTTGACACCAATTTACAATGCAGTTCGGACAATGCTCAGCCATTGAGAATTTAGAAACACAGAAGAAACCTGATAAGGACAACACTATTAAACACTTTTTCATATGGTTTCCTCCTAGCCGTGATTAAAATCTTTTTATTATCTGAAATCTTACAAATTTACTCCGGTGGTCAAATTCAAGACCAGCATTCTTCTTTCGATGAAGGTTCTCATTGTGCTTCCGCACCGCGAGAGGAGCACCGATCACATCATAGATCCAAGTTCCCATAAATAAGGTGCCAGCAAAAATGCCAACTATCTCGGCATCGCTACTGGAGGTTGATTCGTTTGTTGATTCACCAATACCAACCCCGATAGCATAAGCAAGTAGAGGCAAGCTTAAGACTTCTCCAGCAACCAGTATCCAGCCTGTGGTCGTTTCACCAGCGTAAAAATGCCCCGTCCCATGAACAATAAAACCAGGAACGAGCGCATAAATAAAGGCCTTATTTGGATCTTTCAATCTCAAGGAGTCTAAAGTCCCAACTCTGATCGTATCTTCCATTTGTTGAGCCAACAAAAAACTTGAAGACCCATCCAATGCTAAGTTTATGGAGCCTTCTCTGGAAACATAAGTTTGAACTTTACTGGTTGAGGGATAAGTTTTAGCCCATAAGAAACAGACCAAAAGCATGGTTAATCCTATTGCCCTTCTCCGTAGGATCCTGTGAACAACTCCCTTCATTTTGAACCTCACTTTTTAAAGGTTTTTATTGTTGACTTACCCAACCCATTATAACTTAGCTTCCCTTTCCTGGCAAGTTCAAACTTCTCTTTTCTACAAGCCTCACCCCTGACTTTCTCGAGGGCGAGGCTTGTTTGCTGGGGACGGAAGGGCAAAAGGCTATTACCTTTAAAAAGGGGGGCAAAACCATATATTAAAAATTCCATATCCAAATTCTTCTTTTCAGCCCCATCCCGCCTTCTGGGGACGGACCACAGGCGGGACAGGGCTTTTTTCTCCTTGAACTTTAAGAAGGAAGGAGGAAAAAACGACTACTTTAAATTGCTCAACACAGCAACCTTTTGCAAAAAGTTTGCCAGAAAATAAAAGAACCACTCACCTTTTGGTAAGTGGTTGGGAACCAATTAAATGCAAAGGTAGGAATTCTTTTTACTCTAAAGTTTCATATCTCTACTTTCTGAAAAAGCCTCAAGAAATTGAGTCCAGAACTTTCAGATTGTTAGCTAATCGACAGGAAATTATAAACTTAGAAGTGTCTCAAAAACTTGAGGATTGTCCTCAAGAAGTTGAGGAATTGGTGCGGGATATATTAAGCTTTTTCATCTTGAAATGAAGTGTAGCTTCAGGAATATTCAGGCTTCGGGCGGTTTTTGTTATCACCCAGTTGTTTTCCTTCAAAGCCTTCAAAATCAGCTTCTTCTCATATTGTGCCACCTGATCATACAAAGAGCCACCTATCTCTGGTGGATCATCTTCGGAAAAATCCTCAGAAGAGAAAAACTTATCCGGCAGGTTCTTCAAACCATTCCCATTCCCATTCTCTTCTCTTTTCAAACTGATCAATTTAATAAGTTCATTCTCCAATTCCCGAACATTCCCTGGCCAGTGATAGCCTTCAAAAATCTTCAATATCTTAGAATGGAGGCTTGCGTGGTCTTCCACTTCTTTACCCGAATGCTTCTTCAAAAAATGATCCACCAAAAGAGGGATATCTCCTTTTCTTTTCCTTAACGGCGGTAAAACCAGCTTGATCACACTTAAACGGTAATACAAGTCCTCTCTGAAATTCCCCGCTTGAGCCTCTTTTTCCAAATCCTTGTTGCTGGCAACAATCACCCTGAAATCAACTTTTCTGGGCTTGGTATCGCCTAATCGGGTAATCTGTTTCTCCTCAATCGCTCCCAAAAGCTTCGCCTGAATGATAAGTGGCAAATCCGCTATTTCATTTAAGAATAGAGTCCCTCCCTTTGCCTCTTCGGTCAATCCCTTCTTATCCGTGCTGGCTCCAGTGAAAGCGCCCCTCTTGTAGCCAAATAGCTCACTCTCCACCAACTCCCTGGGAATTGCCGCACAGTTGACCGGAACAAAAGGGCTTGTCTTTATATCGACTCTCAAAATGCATGGCTCGAGCTAATAGGTCCTTTCCGGTTCCGGTCTCTCCCTCCAGAAGAATGGTGAAAGGAGAATCCTTAATCCGTCGGGCTTTCTCAATCACAGATAGCATCTCAGAATCCTGAGTGATTATATCAGAAAACCGTACCTTCTGGGGAAATGAAGAAGCGAAAGGAACAAAAGAAAGCTTCTTCTTCAGATCAGAAACTGATTTCAGCTCCTTCTCTTCTTTTAATTCCTGAAATATCTTCTCGGCTGAATTTAAGAAAAGGAGTGATCTTTCCGGCTCATTGTGCTCAAAAAGAAGACAAGCTGATGCCAGATTGACCAAACCCTGATGATACTCAGTGTCAAGCTCTTTGAACAAATCCTCTGCCTTGCCCAAAAACTTCAATCTAACAAAATATTCAAAACATCTTGATTTTCCTACCTCCAGATAGGTCTTAGCTAACTCATATTTGTTTTTGATTATCTTCAAGCAAGTGATGCTATTTTCAAAATGTTCTCTGGCTCTTTTTTCATCTCCTTTCCCTAAATATGCCTGGGCAGATACTCGATATATTACTCCTTGTTCTAGCTTATCATGAAGCTTCAAAGATACTTTTAAAGATCTCTGGCAGGATTCTAAAGCTCGGTCATATTGCTTTTGTGCCACCTGCAGTTCAGCCAAAAGTCTATAGCTCTGGTTGATTATGTCTCCTTCAGGGGCGATCTTTTCACCTATCTCTATTGCATCCAAATAGTGATTCTTAGCTTTTTCATAGTTACCTTTGACAAATTCCAACTCACCTGAATACTCATTGTAAATAGCAAATTCTCTATTATAGTTATTTTCAAAGATGATCTTAACTGCCTTTTTATAATACTTGTCAGCCTTTCTAAAATCTCGTTGCTGAGAGGACACATAACCCAAAGATAATAATCCCCTGGCTAAGTTAATCTCATCTCGATTTTCTTCATTCAATTTTACACTTAATCTCAATTTCTCCTCAGCCTCCTCCCATCTGCTCATCAAAGTATACCGTACCCCAAGATTGCCTAATAAGATTGCAGTCTTTCTCTTGTCTTCTGTTTTCTTGGTGTATTCTAAAGCTTCGAGAGTATAATCAACTGCTTTAGCATAGTTGGATTTTATAAAATCTATCTGTCCCAATCTGCTTAAAGCATCAACTATTCCGTTATAATCTGCCGCCCTTCTGAAACCTGTCAGAGCATCTCTTATCTCCACTTCTGCATCTTTTAGATTTCCCAAAGAGATATGAATTAAACCCAGAACATATTGCGTTTGAGCTATCTTTTTGTTATTGGCTGTATCTTTAATTATAGAAAAAGCCTTTCTCCCACTTTCCAAGGCATCTTGATAACTGCCCAAAGAGCGTAATATGAAAGCTTTGAGATAATAGAATTGAAACAATTCCTCAGAAGGAATTTTGTCAATCTTCTGACTGGTTTCGAAATCTCTAATCTCAGCTAAAGCTTCCTTACATTTTTTCTCCTGGAGAAGCTTTTCGATTTTTTGTAATTCTGTTCTTAGGCGTTTTGAAGATTTAATAGAGGAGTCCTTCATCTTGCTCTCTTTGCATTATTGGTTTCGGATTTCGCCTCTTGATCTGTTAGCCTTTGAGAAGTTGGGTTTTCTTTAGGAGAATCATTCTTAATGTAAACTACCACAGAGAAACCATTCCAATTCGGAATAATTAACAAGAGAACATCATCAGAGTGATCCCCTTTTGGTGGACTAAGAATAAGTTCCTGTTCCGGATGTGCTCGAAACCGATACCAATCAGGATCAAACGCCCCGAAGCTTGATGATGTGAAGATCAAAAGTAAAACAACACAAAGAACCACACAGGTAATTTTCTTTCCTATGGATTTCACTTCGTTCAATTTCATTTTAATTTCGCCTCCTGAAATTTTGTAGACAATTCTTTTTTGTCAAGCAGTCCTACGGACATGCTTGACCTACAACTATATAAAATAAATCTAAAAGCTTTTTTGTCAAGAAAAAAATTGACAAAAATTGTTAAGATGCTATATTGCTTCGGTATGTTACAAATTTCACAAGCGCACGCTGAGATCAAAGCGTATGAATCTTAATAGCTTCGGGATTTGGTCATTAAATCTTTTTGACTGCAGGAGGAGAAATGGCTATCGTTGATTCCAAGACCGGTAAAGTGAGGAAAAACTATAACATAGATGAGTTGATCGAAGCGGCGAAGTTGATGCGCGGGTATAACATGATCTCCCTGTGTGCGGCTGGGTCCGGACATGCTGGCGGGACCATGTCCATCATGGATATCACCGCGGCTTTATATCTGCACGTAGCCACTCATGATCCAAAAGATCCTTTCTGGGACGAGCGAGATCGAATCGTCTGGTCCACCGGACATAAAGCTCCTTCCCTTTACCTGGGTCTGGGGATGGCTGGATATTTCGATGTGGAAGAAGTGGTCAAGCTGAGAAAACTTTATAGCCCTTTTCAGGGACATCCTCACTGGCTGAAGCTTGTGGGAGTGGAAGCTTCAACCGGATCCCTGGGACAAGGCTTAAGCATCGCCAATGGGATCGCTCTGGCGGCGAAACTTCAAAATAAGAGCTATCATGTTTTCTGCCTTACCGGAGATGGGGAGCATCAGGAGGGACAAATCTGGGAAGCGATTATGGAGGCGGGCAATTTCAAGCTGGACAATCTCACCAACATACTGGACAAAAACCGTCTGCAGATTGATGGCTGGGTGAAGGATGTGATGGACATCGATCCCATCGTGGATAAATACAAAGCCTTCAAATGGAATGTGATCGAGACAGATGGACACAATATGAAGGAGATATTGGATGCATTCGAGCAGGCTAAAGCCTGTAAAGGAAAGCCCACGGTAATTATTGCTCACACCATAAAGGGAAAAGGTGTTGACTTCATGGAGAATGTGGCTGGATGGCATGGGAAAGCACCTATTTGCGATCAGATGGAAAAAGCCTTAAAACAATTGAAAGTTGATCAGAAGCTTGACAAGGATAGATTGTTCAAAAAGGCAGACGATTATCAGGCTGAGGCGACAAAGAAATTAGAAGCAAAAATGCCTAAGTTCAAAAGAGATTACTTCTGGAACAAGCAGGATAATATGAAGGTGGAGATGGATTCCACCCGGTCTGGCTTTGGACGGGCCTTGGACAAACGAGGAGATGACCCCAGAGTGGTCTGTTTGGGGGCGGATATATCCGGCTCCATCGCCATCAGCAAGTTTTATGAGAAGCATCCGGAAAGAAAGAAAAGGTTCTTAAGTATGGGCATCGCCGAACAGAGCGGAACCGGGGTGGCAGCCGGTTTAGCCAAAGAGGGTATGATCCCGGTATTTGGCACCTACGGAGTATTCGCTGCCGGGAGAAACTTAGATCAACTTCGAACCACGGTCTGTTATGGCAATTTCAATGTTTTGATCGCCGGAGCGCATGGGGGCGTATCTGTAGGACCGGATGGAGCCACCCACCAGGCATTGGAGGATCTTTTCCAGATCTGTGGGCTGCCTAATATGCACGTATCGGTTCCTTGCGATTCGATCGAAACCGAAAAAGCCACCGAAACGCTTCTGTTCGAAATCAAGGGACCCAAGTATATCAGATTTGCGCGAGAGGCAACTTCCATCGTTACGGATGAAGCCACCCCGTTCAAATTCGGGGAGGCGAATATCTATAGATATAGAGGGGAGAAGGAAAATTTCATAGACGCTTTTGAGGTTTTTCTGGCGTCCGAATACACCTCGGAAAACGAGGACTTGACCATCATCGCCTGCGGTCCCGAGGTTCCGGAAGCCATGCGGGCGGCATGGATATTAAAGGAGGATTTCGGGATCGAGACCAGAATCATAAATGTGCATACCTTAAAACCTTTAGATGGAAAGACCTTAATCAAGGCGGCGGAAACCGGAATTATCGTGACTGCAGAAGAACATCAGGTGGGTGGATTCGGCAACTGGATAACTGCCGTGGTCTCTCAAGCCACCCAGCTTTACAAAAAGCCTCTTCTTTTTGGAATGATCGGGGTCAAAGATAGATTCGGCGAATCCGGTCAACCCTGGGAACTGATAAAGGAATTCGAGGTTTCGGCCGAGCACATAGCACAGAAAGCAAAAGAACTATACGACATAAAAACAAAATGACAAATGACGCAAAGTTTTTAACTTCCAAGTGGGGAGCTTAATAAAATGAATCGTTCACTTAGATTTAATGAGAATTGTCTTGTTACGCAACGAAAGTGTCAAAGATATTTTGAAGCTTCGAAAAAATGCTTTGTCGCTTGCCCTAATAGAGAGAGAGTTGGATTAGAATTAGGAATAATAGAAAGTAAGTGCAAAGAATACAACATCGAGCCGTATATAGCCGTTGATCATCGTGTGTTTGGTAAAGATGTTTTCTGCGAGAAAATATGCGGCCAGATTATTGAATCTAAATTCTGTATAGTATTATTGAAACATGACAAGATCGAAAACAGATTTGTGCCCAATGCTAACGTTTATCACGAGTATGGTCTGATGATTGGATTGCAAAAGAAGATTATCCCAGTTATAGAAAAAGACAGCCCACCGTCTTTTAATATTCAAGGTATTGATACAATCATTTATACGCCGGAAAATTTTGAGAGGGAGATTGGAAGCGCAATTAAACTTTTTGCGCTACAATCATTCAAGGGTGAGGAAGCAGCAGAATCATCTGTCATTCCCAAAGATTTTATTTTGGCAATGGGTCTTAAGGATTTGATGATTATTGATATTTATGCGAGCCCTGATGCTAAGAATTTATTTAGTTACGGAGCCGATTTGCAATTCTTCCTCTTTGAAAACCGAAAAGAACGCCGTCTGTGTTATGTGGGAATCTTCATGGATAATCCGAGAGTTGAAGATATCCTTCTAGACGTAAAAGTGCTGCTCAAACGAATTGAGTCAGGATTAGTAGAACTTGATTGCAGAATAAAAGAAATTCAGAGTCAAGCAGTTAAGTTTGTACCGCAAATGCTTTCTGGCATACCCTCTTTTGACTATGGTCACTTGCGGGATAAGGAAAATGCTGAGAAATTAAAAGAAATCCTAAGCAATTTGGAACTAGTAGTATACGCACCAGAAAACATAGACAAGAAAACACTGAGTGAGCGTTACTCTAAAATTGTTACTTCGTTTGGACTACCAAGAATTGAGGTGCTTCATCCTGCTGATATAAAGAAGTTGATAACTGAAGAAAAGAAAACGTTTTAGCTCGACTGACAGGTATTTGATCGAAACAATGAATGGAGGATTGGCATGAAATTAGCAGATAGAATGTCGAGATTGGGAACTGAAACTGCTTTTGAGGTATTAGCCAGAGCTAAACAACTGGAGGCAAAAGGAAAAAATATTATTCATCTGGAAATCGGCGAGCCGGATTTCGATACTCCTAAGAACATTATAGAGGCTGGAGTCAAAGCGCTTAGGGGAGGATATACGCATTATGGACCATCGGCGGGATTACCTGAGTTCCGGGAGGTGATCGCCAAGGAGATATCGAAAACCAGAAAGATAAACGTAAACCCTGATCAGGTGGTGGTCACTCCGGGGGCAAAACCGATCATGTTTTTCTGTATTATGGCTTTAGCCAACGAAGGGGAAGAGATTATCTACCCCAACCCCGGTTTCCCCATATATGAATCGGTGATAAATTTCATCGGGGCAAAGGCAGTCCCCATCCAATTGAGAGAGGAGAATGATTTTCGTTTGGACACCGATGAATTAAAGAAACTGGTGACGGATAAGACCAGAATGATCATCATCAATTCTCCTGCGAATCCCACCGGTGGAATTTTGACCCGGGATGATCTGAAGGTGATTGCCGACATTGCACTTTCTAAAGATATTTTCGTCCTATCAGATGAGATATACAGCCGCATAATCTACGAAGGCGACCATCACAGTATCTCATCTTTTCCGGGAATGCAGGAGAGGACCATAATCTTAGATGGATTTTCCAAAACCTATGCTATGACCGGCTGGAGATTAGGTTACGGAGTGATGAGAGAAGACTTGGCAGTTATGATTGCCAAGTTACAGACCAACTCCAACTCCTGCACCGCCACCTTCACTCAAAGGGCGGGCATTGAAGCTCTCACCGGTCCTCAGGACGAGGTGAACAGGATGGTGGCAGAATTCAAGAGAAGAAGAGACGTTATAGTTGAAGGTTTGAATGCCATCCCCCGCATAAGCTGCAGGACTCCAAAAGGTGCATTCTATGTATTCCCCAATGTGAAGGAAATCGGGTGGGAGGTCAGGAAGTTGAGCGACTTCCTTCTAAATGAAGGTGGAGTGGCAGTTCTTTTCGGGACTTCATTCGGGAAATACGGAGAAGGCTACATACGCATCTCCTATGCCAACAGTGTGGAGAACATAAAAGAAGGATTGTCCCGGATAGAAAAAGCTTTACAAAATATAAAATAAGCCGTATTTTAATATAAGCTCACCATTAATTTACGCTCAGAGTGGGGAGCGAAAAAAAAGATAGGTTGATTAAAAAAAGCTTTACAAAAGATAAAAGAGCATTATCTTAATCCAGACTTACAATTTTCGTATCAACAGGGCGGAGAAAAAAGTTTTTTTTGGTATAAAAAAGCTTTACAAAAGAAAAAACAGTATTAACTTACTGTGAGCTCACCATTGCAGAGTCATCGGATTTGACTACCTTCGTGTGACCCGTTGAGTCAGTTGTTCAAAAATTGGGCTTTCGGGATAAATTGAGGGAGGATCGGTTTACACTTTGGCACATTTTCTCCATAATTTACATCCTAAACTTTCCAGGCTACCTGTCGATCATATAAGAGGTGAATCGACAACAACTTAATTGCTCAAAGAAGTAGTTTTCCAAGGGATGGAAATTGAGAATGCAAAAACAATAACATTCCCACAAATTGTGCGGTTGTTGAACAACCAGGCTTTTCCTCACAACTCTGAAAACGAGCATAATCCAGGATCGAGATTACAAAAGTCAGATGTAACATGCCGTTGTTCATAGGATAGAATAAAAACCGAGCCTGAAAAATGGTTCAACCCAAGACAATCACTTTATAAACTAAACCTAAGGCGAACTTTTTCTATAAAGGAGGTGAGTAGCCAAAATCAAAAAATAACGTTTTGGTTAACGGTTTTGGAAGTTAACGTTTTAACAGGAGGGAAGTAAATTGAAAAACAAACAGATACTAAAGCTGATGCTCACCGGGAGCATATTGCTTTTTGTCTTTGCCTCCCTGGTTTATGGCGGAACCACGGGGAAGATAGCAGGAATAATTAAGGACAAGGATACCGGTGAGCCGCTGCCCGGGGTGACTGTGATGATCGAGGGAACCACCATGGGAGCGGCGGCAAATGAAAAGGGAGAGTATTTCATTCTCAACGTGCCTCCCGGAGTGTACAAGCTGAAAGCCACGCTGATTGGCTACGCTCCGGTGGAGTTTGAAAACGTTTCTGTATCGATAGATCTGACCACCACTATCGATTTCGAGTTGGTCTCCGAGGCAGTGGAGGTGAGGGGTGTCACCGTGACCGCGGAGAGACCCATATTCGAGCCGGACTTAACTTCCACGGCACACATAATTACCTCGGTGGACATAATTCATCGTCCGGTGATCAATACCGACGGGATTGTTTACCGCACTCCGGGGGTGGTTTTTGATCCCATCGGGGGGCCCATTAACTCGGGCACCCAGGGAACCGTTATCGGAAACGAGGGCGACCGTGTTACCGATACCGCCAACCCGGGCATAACCTTAAGAGGTGGTCGCCCCCAGGAGGTGGTATACATGGTGGACGGGCTGTCCATCACTGACCCCATCCTGTCAGGTCAAGCCACCAATTTGAATCATTTTACCATCGCCGAGGTCCAGTTGATCACCAGCGGCTTTAATGCGGAATATGGCAACGCCATGTCGGGTATTGTCAATTACGTCACCCAGGAGGGTGGAGCCAAGTTCTCCGGAAGATACCAGTATTCCACCGACCAACTTCTAGACGACTATGATCTGGGAAGCAATGAGCACTTCTTAAGCTTGAACGGACCTGTGCCCGGCACGGAGGGGAAGCTAACCTATTATTTAAGCGGCAATCTGTATCTGACTGACGATTGGAGTCCCCGACTGCACAAGCTGCCTCACCACCAACAGCAGACCTACCGCACGCAGGGCAAGCTGACCTACAAGATCACTCCGTCGGTCACCCTGCGCATGGGTGGCTTCTTCAATCGGAGGCAGTATGAAAGGTATAACCACAGCTGGCTTTACAATCTGGGAAGCTATGATTGCACCTTGGAGAAGGCAAAGCAAGGCTATCTGGCTTTGACCCATTCTGTCTCCAAAAGCACGTTTTATGAGGCCAAGATCGGGTACTTCACCAACGACTATTCCATAGGCAGACGTCTGGACAGAAATTTCCTAGAACGCACCGCTTGGGATAAAGCTTGGGACATCTACTCGGAGCCTACGGCCGAGGATAGCGCGGCGGCGAAAGCCTTTGCTGAAGACTATATTGCCGCGCGTGAGGATAAGGTTTGGGACGGCGAATGGTGGAAGGATTACGAATTCCTCCAGGCGACGCCTGATACCAGCGAGTGGAGAAGATACCGGGAACGCAGGCAGGAGCAGAACTATCTTCTGGCTGTGGACAACATGTTCTGGTCGCACTATGATACCAGGACCTACGAAATCAGAGGGAGCGACATCATCACCGGAAAGTTCGATATCACCAGCCAGGTGGATTTCCACAACCAGATCAAGTCCGGATTTGAGGTTAACTCCTATAAGATCACCAGGCACTACAACAGCCTTCCCTGGGACGCTCAACCCTTCATAGATATCTATGAATACAAACCATTGGGCGGAGCTTTCTACATTCAGGACAAGATCGAATTTGGGGGCTTGGTGGTTAATGTTGGAGGCAGGGTGGATTATCTCAGCAAGGATGCCATGGCTTGGGCAGACGAGATGAACGTCCCGACCAGACCGGATCAGGAGCCTGATTCTGTTGGCGGAAGAAGCACCGAAGAGTGGGGTAAGGAGGTGGACGACAACATCACCTTCAGTCCCAGGTTAGGGATCTCCCATCCCATCTCCGACAAGATGACCATCTTCTTCAATTACGGCCATTTTACCCAGCAGCCCCGTTTCTTAGAGCTGTACACCACATTGGCTCCTAACCTGCAGAGGGCAAATCAGCGGGTGGGAAATCCCGAACTTTTGCCGAGCAGAAACATACAGTATGAGTTGGGACTCACTCGCGCCATAACCCGCGATATGAAGTTCAACGTCACGGCCTATTACAAAGACATCTACAACATGACCCAGTCCGAAAGGATCTTCATCGTGCCCCAGCCTTACGACGTTTTCAAGAATTTAGACTATGCCAACGTGAAGGGTGTGGAGGTGACCCTATCCAAGCGGCCCAGAAGGTACTTCTCCTTCAACTTGAGCTATGTTCTGCAGTTTGCTCAAGGCACCAACTCCGATTACGTCGACCAGTATGAATACCACTCCCGTGACGCCACCGATCCGGTGACCGGCTTGCCCAGAGTCTTCCCACAGAGGATCAATCCCTTAGACTTTGACCGAAGGCACAGCGTCGTGCTGCAGACGGACTGGAGATTCCCCGATGATTTCAGTGTGATAGCCCTGCGCAATTTCGGAATAAACGTTATCTCTGATGCCGGCAGCGGTCTTCCTTACACCAAGAGGGATTACAGGGGGAACAGGATTGGAACCACCAATCAGTACCGTAAGCCCTGGACTTACAACACCGACTTAACCGTAGACAAGGGTTTCGACCTGTGGGGACGGGAGGTCAATGTGTTCGTCCAGGTATTCAACCTGTTTGACAAGATCAACGTGATAAATGTCTATCCTGCCACCGGTCGTCCGGATGATGACGGCTATCGTCTGGACCGTGCGGCGGTGGTAGACCCGGGAGAAGACGACAGTCATGAATACTGGGAATGGATAAAAGAGAAGGACCTCAATGGTGACGGGCATATAAGCGCGGAGGAACAGGCGGTGGCATACAGCAATGCTTACAAATTATATGCCAAGGACCCCATGAATTATGGACCGCCCAGACAGATCAAGGTCGGCTTCTACGTCGCTTTTTAAGGGTCAATTCAATATGAACCAAAGATTCATTCATAGGATGAATCTTCAAAAGGAGATTTGACATGGAGAAGTTCTTTAAGAAACGCACAATCTTGGGTGGGTTTATCTTTCTGTGCTTCCTTCTCTTTGTTTTGGCACCCATACAAAGCCAGGCCAGAAGAGCAAGCCAGAAAGTCACCCCACCTTTAGCCAAGGCGGCTCAAACTGAGCACTCTACCAAGTACATAAGGCACGGTCTGGACATCAACGATTTCCGGGTGCCCATGACCAACTATGCTCCCTTTGGGCAGCTCATTGACTTGGGAGCCGCAGGAGGCGAGTGGCCCACAGGTTCCAATGAGTTCTATATCTATGGTGCCGGCATATGGGTAGGTGGAACAGTCAACGACAAGACATTGCAGACCTTTGGCTTCAGCAACTCCGGGACTACCAGGGACGACGTTCTTTGGGGAGCCATAACTGATCCCAGAGTGGTGATCGGGTATAATCCCAGCGGAGGCGCAGAGGAGTTCTCCGGGCTGACAGACATTTTCATCACCGGTCACCCCGAGGATTATGATACCCCGGATTACTGGCCACTGCCGGACATCGTTGGCATCCAGGACAGCTACTGCGAGTTCGATGATCAGGACCCCGAAAGATGGGACACGGGGGTCAACTCCAATGCCGGAGACGGAGTGGACATCGCCCAATATGGGGTGGGGGTTAAGGTAATTCAACGCACCCACTCCTGGAACTACGAGAACAACAAGACCATCCACTTCTTTATCTACCAGATAGTGAATATAAGAGAGGATAAGGCGCCCATCAGGAACTGCTATGTCTCCATCATGTGTGATGCTGACGTGGGTCCTACCGCCAACGACGATTTGGTCGGCTTCGACCATAGCCGGAATTTGGGATATTGCTATGACAGCGATTTTGCCGAGCAAGGATTCGCCAGAATCCCGGGCTTCTTAGCCTATAAGTTTCTGGAAAGTCCAGTTGCCACCTATGACGTGGACTTGAATGGTGACGACCAGATCGACACCACTGTTCTGATAGACGTAAACGGTGATGGTGTGCTGGTGCGCGATGTCCTAAAAGGAGAGCCTCTGGGTCTGAGTTCATTCAAGACCTCAAACCTGCAATCGGGCGATCCGGATACCGAACCTGAGAAGTACATAATCATGGCCGGGCACAATTACCCGGACGTGGGGGACCAGCGTTATGCTCCCTTTGATCTGGGAACCGGAACTACCCCGGTAGATCAGAGATTCTTCCAGAACACGGGACCATTCTTCTTGGCCCCAGTGGGGGAAACAGTGGTAGATACCATATGGGCTTGGGATCCAGACGGCGACAGCCTGAAAATAGCCAGCATCGAGACAATAGAGGGCGATACCGTCAGAGTCGTGGTCGCGGTCCTGATGGCTCCAGATGAGGAACAACTTCCCCAGATTGCTGATATAGCCCAATCCATCTATGACATTGGTTTCATCCTTCCCCGACCGCCGGATCATCCCAACGTAAGGATCACGCCGGACGACAGAAAGGTCTACATCACCTGGGACGATGTGGCGGAGCTTTCGGCGGATCCGTATTATGATTTTACCAGCGATCCTGGGAATGCCCTGTATGATCCCATGTACAGGCAGGTGGATTTTGAAGGCTACAAGGTTTACCGAAGCACCTCCGGACTACCTGGAACCTTTGAGCTATTGGGCTCATGGGACAAGAGCAGCGTCACCCCACGGCATGTGGACGTCGTGCAGCTATCTGGTCCCGCCTTCGAGGGTACGGTCAGCTATGATGAGGCGAATACAGAAGGTTATATCTTGGCCTATGGTGGAACAGAACTCTTCGCCGGTCATGAGTATTTGGTGCAAGTCAAGTCGGATACCTCTTTCTCGATCACCGACATAACCTTGGGCGTGAACATCCCGCCCTCCGAAATGATTGATCACTGGTATGAGGTGGGGGAGCCGCCTTACGTATTTGAGCTATTTGATGCGGACTTCAACAGTCGGAGCGACTCCGCGAACGTAGCTAATGGGACTCACGACAAGTATTTCGACGGCTGTAATCTGTTGATCGGCGGAATGGTGATTAATTTCACCGGAGATGATTCCTCTTTCGTTCCATCACAAGTTGTCATTTTCAAAATTACCGGATACTTGGAAGAAGCAGAAGGGGTTAACCAGGAGGTGGCCCACGCTTATATAGACACCGGATTGATCAACGGAATGACCTATTACTATGATGTCGTCGCCTACGATTTTCAGCCCTTCGCTTCCCCTCGCAGCCTGGAAAATGGTATCAAGGGAATAGCGGTGACTCCGCGTTCCAATGCTACAGGGCTTGTCCAAGGAAGCGCATACGATGTTCAACATAGCTCAGGTTCAAGCAATGGTTCAGTGGAGGTAACGGTGGTCGAACCCGACAGCGTAACCGGCCACAGCTATGAGGTGGGATTCTACGACGGTGATCCGCCGCTTCTTTGGTATCTCAAGGATCTGAACACTCAGGCGCTTGTATTGGACAGCATGAGCAACCAAACCGGAAATGACGATTATCCGGTGGTAAACGGTCTGGTGGTGAAGACCATAGGTCCGTCCCCGGGAATTTCTTCCTGGGAATATGTACCATCAGCCAACAGATGGTTCACCGGAGTGAACTGGGGAGGCAGATACTTCTTCGGCGGAATGGATCTGGGGCCCCCCTGGGGTTGGGGTGCCGTCGTCCCTCCGGCTGACTATGTGACGATAGAATTGAGGTTCAGCGAAACAGAGAGGCAATACGGATACCAATATGTCCGACCGGGCTATGCTTATGGTGGGTTCTTCGAGGTTCCCTTCACTGCTTGGGACGTGACTTCTGTCCCCGAGAGACAGATAAACATAGCCTTCGTGGAGAATACCGGATCAGCCGTATTCGACAGCACCTGGGACCCGGACAATTCGGACGTTGGAGGTCGTGAATATCTCTTTATCATGAACAGCGATTACGACCCGGCCGGTGGAATATACGACGACGCTAACTGGGCGCCAGAGCTGGACAATCTTTACGCAGGCTGGTTCCGTGCTAGGGAGGATGCGGAGGGCAATGCCCGAACCTACACGGATGGAGACGTCTTCAGAATCACTCCGTACTTCGTCAACCTGGTCGCAGACAAGTTCACTTTCAGCACCGTCAGCAAGAAGGTGGACGAGAGCTTGGTGAACTTGGATGACATCAAGGTCGTGCCCAATCCTTACATCGTGCGGAATGCATGGGAGGCCAGCCGTGATTATTCGGTAATCGCCTTCACCCACCTTCCCGACAAGTGTACCATCAGGATATATACTCTTTCCGGCGATCACCTTCAAACGCTGGAACACGAGAGTTCGACGTTTGACGGGAACGAGAACTGGGATCTTCTGACCAAGAACAACCAGAAGATCGCCGCGGGCATCTACATATACTATGTGGATTCAGAATACGGAGAGAAAATCGGGAAGTTCGCCGTGGTCCGATAATTTGCCAAACTATTGAGGAGGTAAATTGCGATGAAAAAGTTTTTAGTGTTAATACTTTTGGCCCACTTGGCATGTTTTGCGGGTGAAGCGCAGTCTGCGGAATTCGATAACCTGGGGACGTCCGGCGCTCAGTTTCTAAAGCTGGACGTGGACGCCCGGGTTGTGGGCTTGGGAGGGGCAAATGCGGCTATTACCCGAGGGGCAATGGCCCTATACTATAATCCCGCGGGCATAGCGAACATGGATGAGAGCAGCCTGGCTTTCAGTTACACCGACTGGATTGCGGATATCAAATACAATTACCTGGCATACTCAAGACCAATATCCGGATTCGGAAACATCGGGGTTCACGTGGCGATCTTGACCATGGATGACATGGAGAGGACGACCCTGGTGGAGCCGGATGGAACTGGGGAGATGTTCGGCGCGAATAGCTGGGTGGTGGGAGTAAGCAACGCCCACCAGTTGACAGACCGGTTCTCCTTTGGCGTAACTGCCAAATACATAAGGGAGAAGATATCCGAGCTCTCCTCCGGGTCCTTTGCCATCGATGTTGGCACCATATACTACACCGGCTTCAGGACCTTGCGGATAGCCATGTCCACCCGAAACTTCGGAACGGATACCCATTACGACGGGACCGAGCTGGAGACGGCCTATGATCAGGACGACGATCCCACCACTGCCGACGTTGAAATAAGGCTGAATACCCAATCCCATCCCTTGCCTTTAAGCTTCCGCTTGGGCGTTGCTTACGATTTTGAGTTCAATGAAGACAGCAAACTTATGGCGACTCTGGATGGTTATAATACCCGCGATCGGGGTCAGCAGGGGAGTGTGGGATTCGAGTATAGCTGGCGGGAGCAATTGGCCCTCAGAGTCGGATACAAGCTCAGGACCGATGAGGAAGGTTTCGCCGCTGGTGCTGGCTACGAGTTTGAGATCCCTGGTTTCGGAAACCTGGGGATCAACTACGCCTGGGCAGATCTGGGTAGATTAGAAAACGCCCATAGGTTCAGCCTGACGACGACCTTCTAAAGTCAGGATTCAACAGGCTACAAAACATAACGCCAGCCCTGATTGGTTAAACGGGGCTGGCGTTTTGTTTTTGAGGGGCAGAAACAGCGATTAAGCGATTCGAATGAGTCGAATATAAAGAGAGAAATCGTCCGAAAGTTCCCCAAAAAGGGGAGTATCTCGTCCCTACAACTACTCGTTTTGGTAAATAGGAAAAGGGAAGGGGGAAGAGCTTTGCTTCCAATCACAAAGCTTTCTCAGAAGGTTCAGAGTCTGGCTTGCGGCGAAGTTGCAGAAGACAACTCATTTCCAGTCATCTCCGATCTCTCTTCTTCCGGGTCCATCGTATTCAAAATTCCAGTCGCCTAATCTGCGCATGGGCTTTTCTCTCGTCATCTCCTCGTAGGCATGAGCCACCAGCCCAGCTACCCGGGAGATTATGAAGAAGCCTTTTCCCATTCTCCAGTCAAATCCCATATCTGATATGACTGCGGCGATGGCGCCATCCACATTTATGGGGAGCTTTTTCCCCAAGGAAGTGGACAATTCCACCTCGACCGCCTGTGCTAGCTCCATGTGTCTTCTTAGGAAATTCAAATCTTTGGCTATCTGAAAAAGTTTAACTGTTCGGGGATCGGTTTCGTGCAGACGATGTCCGAAGCCGGGGATTCTTCTCCTTTTGTAGATGAACTCGGAGACCAGTTCCTTAGCAATGGCGGAGACCTCATCCGGTCTTTTCCCCCGATCCTGCAAGATCCTGGCGCACCTCTCTATGGCTCCTCCGTGAACATCCCCGATGGTCAACACCCCTCCTGCCACAGCCGCATTCAGAGAATTCCCGCCTGAGAGCACATTGCGTGTGGAAAGCACCGAAGGAGGGGTGACCCCGTGATCTATGCTGGAGACTAAAATCGCCCTCATCATCTCCGATTCTTCTTTTTTAGGAAGCTCACCTTTTAAGATAAGAAAGACAGCATCGGAAAAAGAAAGTTTCTCCATCATCTTCACGATGTCGTATCCCCTCACCCTTATCTCCCCCTTTTTTATCTCCGTTATGGCGGTCTTCCACTTATCTTCGCGCATCTTTTCCTCCGACTGATTTAAGTTGATAGCCACACACAAAATATCACAAAATCCAAACAAAGTCAATAAGTTTGTATCCCTGGTTTGTAGAGACCAAATACAAATCATACAACCCGCCTTTGGCGGGAAAAGATTAGGCAACGCCCAAGAGAGATGATATTTTTTGAGAATCTGATAAACGTCAAACTCTCAAGGAGGTTGCCTATGTTGTG